>Ga0308158_10002787_pt1 | contig 16036 bp, 15 predicted proteins | sample PhyBR2_FD_201038 | JGI IMG/M metagenome (GOLD analysis project Ga0308158, IMG submission 201038) | Phyllosphere microbial communities from UC Gill Tract Community Farm, Albany, California, United States - DLSLB.R2 | ecosystem: Host-associated > Plants > Phyllosphere > Unclassified | place: USA... | reverse complement strand
GGCAAGTCGACGCGAACAGATGCTCCCGATGCTGCGAGCCCGCCGCGAATCACAAAACCTGGCGCCAGCGCCTGGTGTCCTGTGTCTTGATCCGAATGGGCCGTTCCAGGCGCGTCTATGCAGTGTCGAACTGACGCACGACGCCAGCGTTCTGGTGATGACCGATGGCTTCTATCGGCTGGTCGATCTCTACGGCTTGTACACTGACGCGGCGCTGGTGGAGGCGTGCATCGCCCACGGACTCAAGGCGCAACTCGACGAGTTGCGGAACTACGAGGCAACGGGTGCACGAACTGCAGAACGCGCGGTGAAAACGTCAGACGACGCATCTGCAGCGATCTGGACCACATCGTAGATTGCGCTGAGAGGGAGGCATGCCCGACGTTCTACCTGCAATCACCCATCGACACACATAGCGCATTTAACATAATATAGATTATGCGGTGTTTGGGTTTTTGCTTGGACGCTTGCGAGCTGCTAAAGCCAATGTAACTGCGCGTTCAGCCTGCCAGTCGGCTCACCACCAAAACACTGCTTTGTCCAGCTTCGCCAAGCGTTCTTCCATCGAGATTGCACTTTTCGCCGCAGACAGTTCGACTTCGAGCGCGGAAATTTGCCGCCGCAATTCGTCGGACGCGATCTCAGCGCGCGCAGCCGTTTCGCCAGCCTCAGCCAACCGCGTCCTAATGTCGACCAGTTGTGCCTCGAGCTCGGCAGCCCGCGCCTCGACGGCCTGCAGCTGGTCAATTTTCTTCGCTTTGTTGCGGCTGGCTTCACGTTAAAGATGCAGAGCCTGCTTGACCGAACCGAGTTCGGTCGCGAGCGCGCCTGCCTCCTTGTCCAATCGCGTCAACTCTTCCTGCTTGAGCGAAAACGCAAGCTGCGCCTGCTTCAGTTCCGTTTATAGCCCATGGACCTAGTGCTCATGCCGGTGTTGCTCTTGTTCGCGCTGTTCCTTGGCCGCCGTACGATAATGTTCCAAGGCGTCCCGCGCATTTCTGTGCTTTTCCTCCAGCGACTCCTGGTGCCGTTCGGCGTCGGCCAGCCTGTCATTCAGATCAAGCACGCGCTGCTCCGCGGCATGCCGCGCGATCTTCTCGGCGCCGAGCTGGTTTTGGAAGGTCGCAAGGTCTTGCTCGCACGCTTTAAGGTGCCCCGAGACATCGTTGACAGCCCGTCGCGCCTCGCCGAGCTGCGCTTCCAGGTCAGCCCGGGCACGTTCGTCAGCGGCGCGCTGATCGCCCATCCGCGCCCGCACCTCGTCTAGCTCAGCCCTACCCTCCCGTTTCAGCTGCTCTGCAAGCTACGTCGCCAGGGCGAGGATGGCATCACTGACAGCGTGTGTCGCGCCGCCCTCCTCGACCTCGATTTCACGCAAGTATTTGTGGATCGTCGTCTTGGATCCTGTATTGCCCAAGGGAGCCCGGACCGCGTCGATTGATGGGTGTCTGCCCTGAGCGATCACCTAGTCAGGGGCGCGTTTGACATCCGAAAAATACACACCTGAGCGAGCCATTACATACTCCATGAAATAACATACTAACGTAGTACATACTAACTTTTTTGCCGTTTTTGTTCATTGAGGCCAAAAAGACGACATGTGGTAATCCTCAGTTCCTTGCCCAGCGTGCGTACGTCTCGGTCCCTAGCTATCCGCAATTGACGGCGCCAGGCCATTTCGTTCGTCGACCGATTTGTTTCTGTCGCGTTGTTGATCAAACGGCGAGATTTCGCCGGAACGGCACTGCACCGTTCAAACTGGACGGATCATTCCTGCCAGCGCAGAAAATTGGCGGGCAAACGACATGGCCTCGGCGCCGTCGATTGCGACCTGGCCCTTGCGGATCATGTGCATCAGTTCGATGCCGACGAGCACGGAGCCGGCGGACCGGAACGATTTAAAGTTGATCAGCGGCCTGGTCCCCCGCTTAATGGCGCGGTGATCCTGCTCGACAATGTTGTTGAGGTATTTAACTTGGCGCACAATGATCGGTACGTCGCGGCCAGCGTTGATCGCATCCATGGCCGCCTTGTTGGCGCCGCTCTTGTCTATCGCGACTTTGATTGGATCGCCGTTCTCTCCCATAGCCTTGTCAAAGAAGCGCTTCGCCGGGGCCATGTCGCGCTTCGCCGCCAGCAGGAAGTCGACGGTCTTGCCATGCTTGTCGACGGAGCGGTAGAAGTATTTCCATATGGCCTTGAGCTTGATGTGGGTCTCATCCATGCGCCACCTGCCCCCGACCCGACGCTTGTGTTTCCGGGCTATTTTCTCGATGAGCGGCAGAAAACGAATCGTCCACCGGTTGATCGACGAATGGTCGACCGACACGCCGCGCTCTTCCATGATCTCTTTGAGGTGCCGGTAGCTTAACGGGTAGGCTGCATAACAGCGGATGGAGATTAGGATCAAATCGATCGGAAAGTGCATTCCTTTGAAGTTGAGCATGTCGATTCATCCTGAATTCGGCACCGCAGCGTTCCATAATGCTACAGAACTCCAGAGTCCGCGATTGTGGAAACTGGATTGCGTTTTTACACAGCCTAGGCCGTTCTCCGCCGTTCGGCGCAGCATAGCAGCTTGCCGATCCGCAAAGTTCACGGACTATTGCAACAGCAAGCTCCGGACCCATTATAGACGTCTAACTGTAAAAGAACGGAACAAAGGCAAAAAATGCGAATACCAAAAATACCGAACATACAACGCCAACAACTAGCTTACGTAATACGGCTGAACACCGGGTATTAAACCCAAGCGATTTAGCCAAGGCGGACGACCACAGAAATGCAGGAAAGGCGACTGCAAAGGCAAATACGTAGGCAAGAACGAAGCCAAACATCATTGTCGAGCCTGCTGCCACCGCTGCATCGCCTGTACGACCGCTCGGCAGCAAAAAATAAGCGAGACAAATGAGTGCTGCAAGGAATGGGAGCAACCCTATAGCCATCAAGTTGTTTGCAACGGTTACTTTCGTTTTAGGTTCCATTTTCACTCCAAAAAGTTTGCTCTCATCAGTGACGATCCGTCTCTTTTTTTAAGTCCGCTTTTGGCCCAGGCTGTGTAAAAACGCGCGATCGGGGTGTTTTCAAGGGTCCCTTTACAATTCACCAACCTCAATAAAACGCCGTAGCGCGCGATTTAAGAGGTCGGGTGTCGCCAAGCCGCCGCCTAATTTGCGTTTTCACACAGCCTGGGCCGAATCCGGCCGTTCAGGTCAGCATAGTACGTTGCCAGGATTGAACATTCAGCGGTAGCCGGCACAGGTGAAGATCGACCCAAGCATACGACCGTCGGAACCGAGGGAACTCATTTTAAAGTCTCGCCCCGAGCATTGGCAGGCTCATCATTTGGCACAGATTTGCACTCGCGATGGTCCATATTGTTTCCATTCTCCCATAGCTGTACGAGCAAGAAAAAGGTGCCCGGTGAAGCGACAGTCCCGTGCTTGGTACGCTTTAGGATAGACACTTCCCTGCAAAAATTCGATACGATCACCTTGTTGCTGGAACTTAAATACGCGAATATATTCTGGACCCGAGAACTCTCCGTATTCATCAGGCACATCTGCGAGGCGTACTACTTTGCCAATGCGTTCTAACGCGTTTCGTGCTCGAAGGGGCAGTCTGTCGTCAACGACAAAGGTAAGCTCATTAGTACTACGTTCGTTCAGAGCGGCTTTGGCAGCAGACATCCAGTCGGCATCACTAAGTTCGGAAGCCGTTTTCCCGTTTGCAGATGCTAAGCACACGACGCCTAGGAACATCAGAAGGAGTATGGATTTCTTCATGTCGCCACTTTTTCGTTCCCTTAACACTAGTTAACATACGGCACTAACGTAGCGCAGACTCTACACGAATTTCCGCTTGTGGCCGAACTCTGCGCTACGCGTCGGCTGAGCAAGCTGCCGGTCCGGAAAAGTCACTGAGTCGACAACTGCTGTCAGTTGAGCCAGCTTGGACAGTACACCTATGAACCGTTGAAATTAGATTCTGAAGTCTGCCAGTTGCCTACCGCCAGCGATGCCTTCCGCTATCCATTTTGGCTGGCGCCCACGGCCGCTCCAAGTTTGACCTTTATCAGCTGGATTGTGGTATTGCGGCTCTACCTTCTGCCCTTTCCCCTTCGACGACTTTTTCGAATTTACCGCGAGCAATTCCTCGACAGTTACGCCTACTTCCTGTGCAATCGAGAGAATTCGCTGACGTGCTTTTGCTAAGTCGCCTTGCTGGCGGTTCTTTATCTCCTGGTCGATGCCATGCTGGAGATCCTTCAGTTCGCTAAGGTCGTAGCTTGACAGGTCGATCTTCGTCATTTTGTTTCCTTTTCAATGAGTTATAACGTTCTGGTGTCGATTCTACTATGTGCTCATCAATTTACATGTTTTACGAAGCACCGTCAGCGGTCTTCTAAAGGGCCTGAATAAAAAATGCGGGACGATTTGAGCCATCTGCCACACTACATTGAGCAAAAGATCACGCCGGCAGAATACCCCCGACATCAGCCGGCGGCAGTAGGTCTAAGCCTCAGTTTGCTCGGAAATTTCTAGTACGTCATCAACTTCGATGCCAAGGTATCGAACTGTGCTACCGAGCTTAGTATGCCCTAGCAGAAGCTGAACCGCACGACGGTTCTTGGTCCTTCGATAGATGAGTGTCGCTTTCGTTCGGCACATGTTGTGCGTACCGTATGCTGCGAAATCAAACCCTATTGAAGTGACACACCATCTGACGATGCGAGCGTACTGGCGCGTGGACAAATGCGGCAAACGCGTGACTCTGCTTGGGAAGAGAAACGCGTTATTAGAAAGCTTGGCTTGCTCAATCCATGCCAACAGTGATTGCCTTATCATGTCAGTAACTTCAAACTGTACTGGACGATGCGTTTTACGCTGCATGACTATCGCACGATGCATGATGCTGCGCCCCTGTGCGATGTCGCTAACTTTAAAGCTCAGCAAGTCACAGCCGCGCAATTCGCTATCGATTGCCAAATTGAATAGGGCAATATCCCTGACTTGTTCAGTCAACTGCAGGTGAATTCGGATGAGCGCAACAACAGGACGGTTCGTTACGACTGGCTCGCCCATCACTTTTTCAAGACGCTCGACGAAATCCAGGAACTTGCCACCAGCTAGTTGTGGACCTACAATCACGACCGGCCCAAAATGGCGCTCGGTGGTATTACACCAAAACAGAAACCGGCGCCCGCCGCTTAACCTCTAATTTTTACGTGCTCTAAAAATGGGTGGATTACCAGTCCAATATCAGAGCACATAGTGATTAAGTTTGCGCTTTCTTAAGCTCAACGATGCTCTCCGCAACTCGACACTAGTTACAAATCCACCTTATACATAACCATCGTAGATTTCAGCCTCAAATCGAATTATTTACTCGCAAGCAATGTTTGCAGAACATAAACGCTAGCAAAAAAATATGCATCGAGCATTAAATATTTGAGATCTGGCCATTTACCTCAAATTTTAATAGATTGTGAAAATTGGTGAGTATTTATATGAGGAGCCATGCTACCTTTGATCAATATTAAGGAGAGACTCATGCGACTGTGGTTCCACAATTCTCTTGACTCAGATGAGGGTAGCTATGAGTTTAAAAAAACAATGGCATCGTTCGATCTGATTAGCAAAATCAATGGCTTAACCTACAACGTCCGTGAGCTTGGCGCGTTGATAGGAAAGGACATGAGCCAAAAGTTAAGTCTCCTCGATATACAAATGATGGCTAGCCATATTGGAGCCAAAACTAAATATCTTGAAAGCGATTTCGACACAATACGTAGACATCGAATGCCGATGTTGGTTCTAGTCAACGAGAACGAGTGGATTGTACTGGCGAAATGTGATTCCGACAGGGTCTTAATACAAAATCCTGGCGCAGACGAAAATAGTGAGCCAATCATACTCCCCACAGCCGACTTTAATGCGATTTGGAAGAAAAAAATAATTCTTTTCTCGAAGAAATCGGGGGAACAACAGCAATCCAATCGGTTCAGTTTTTACTGGTTTTTCCCGGCGATAAAAAAACATAGAACTATAATTGCCGAAGTACTGGCGATTTCTATTTTCCTTCAATTCCTCGGACTGATGACGCCGCTATTCATGCAACTCGTCGCGGACAAAGTGCTCGTCCATCGCGCATTAAGTACACTTGACGTCCTATTAATTGGCTACCTATTCCTGATAATTTTCGAAACAAGTCTTAGCTGGCTCCGCACGTTTATCTTTGCCCATACAACGAGTCGTATTGATGTCGAACTCGGCGTTAAAATATTTCATCATATGCTAAATCTTCCGCTTAGCTACTTCGAGAATCGGAAAGCCGGAGACACTGTCGCTCGAGTACGTGAACTCGAAAATCTCAGAGAATTTCTTACGAGTAACGCAATAACTTTAGTTATCGACGTGGTGTTTTCGCTGATGTTTATATTAATAATGTGGTCATATAGTCCAACGCTTGCTGCAATGGTCATTGCGAGCCTTCCATTATATTTCTTGGTCAGCCTGCTAGTGATTCCAACGCTTAGAAGGAGACTCAACTGCAAGTTTGAGAAAAGCGCGGCGAATCAATGTTTGTTAATTGAAACCGTGAACGGAATCCAAACAGTGAAATCCGGCTCGCTAGAACCACATTTCTGCCGGCGATGGAATGAACAATTATCAGACTACGTAAGTAGTGCCTTTTCCGCACAACGGCTGGCCTCCTCTGCGCAAGAGGCGATTTCATTGATTGGGAAGTTAGCTGGCGCAGGGGTGATATGGCTAGGAGCAAAGGCCGCAATCAATGGCGAAATCACACTAGGAATGTTTATCGCATTTAATATGTTCTCTCAGCGAGTAACTCAACCGATTATGCGTATTGCTCAAATGTGGAGCGAATTTCAGCAAGCTGGCATATCGATGGCCCGTCTAAGCGACATTTTAGACAAGCACGGAGAATTCGAAACATCGGAACAAATAAAACCGGCGGCAATAAAGGGAAAGATAGAATTTAACGATGTATCTTTCAAATATTCAACGGACGGAGCAAATGTTTTACGAAACGTTACATTCTCAATCGCGCCAGGTGAGGTTATCGGAATCGTTGGTAGAAGCGGCTCTGGAAAGAGTACAGTTACAAGGCTAATACAACAACTTTATCAGGTTGACAAAGGAAAAATTCTGATAGATGGAATAGATGCAAGTCAAATATGTGTTTCTACTTTACGTTCTCAGTTAGGAGTCGTATTGCAAGAAAACTTCTTATTCAGCCGGACGATTCGTGAAAATATATGTATATCCAACCCAGCTGCGGATATAGACTCGATTATAAATGTCGCAAAGTTGGCTGGGGCGCATGATTTTATAGCGAATCTTAAGCGCGGATACGACACTATGATTGGAGAACATGGTACTGGATTATCAGGAGGCCAGAGGCAACGAATAGCAATCGCCCGGGCTCTACTCACAAATCCACGAATACTGATATTTGATGAAGCGACAAGCGCGCTTGACTACGAAAGTGAGTCAATTTTGCAAGAGAATATGCACGCAATAAGCTCCGGTAGGACCGTCATAATCATAGCTCATCGTCTATCCGCAGTTCGAGACGCTGATAGGATTATAGTTATGGAAAACGGTGAAGTCGCTGAGGTCGGTAGTCACGATGACCTAATTTCCTTTAAACGAGGCATATATTGCCACCTTTGGAAACTCCAAAGCGCTGCAAGAGGTGATCCGCAAAAAATGGAAGGCATGCAAGCGCGGCCCTCGTCTTATGTATAGACAGCATTTAGATCCAGAACAATCATGAAAAAGATATTTTCCTTGCTCAGCAAGCGGCGACATAATCAAAGTTCCTACCAACAGCTTATTGATTTCTCTTATCCAGATATCGTTTTACGAGAAAAACCGACTCATCCTGCGCCTCACATTTTAGTAATTTGCATAACTTTATTCCTAATATCCATTATCGTATGGAGTTACACCGGAGAACTAGACATTGTTGCTACTGCGCCTGGGAAGATCGTGGTCAGCGAGAAAACAAAGGCATTACAATTTTCCGAATCGGGAATAATACACAGCGTTAATGTTCGAGACGGCGATCGTGTCGAAAAAGGACAATTACTTGTAGACCTGACGGATACCTTACTTAATGCTGAAACTACTCGCATTAAACAATTACTTAACTCTGCGCGAAATGACGTCTATATATCGGAAATGCTCTTAAAAACCATAAACCAAGATGCGGACCTAACCTCACTTATCCCTGTGATATTTAATGTGCTTGAAGTCGGAAGTCAAAATCGTTTAATCACACAACGCGAAGATATCATCGCTCAAGCTCGAAAGTTAAAAGCGGAACTAGCCATAAGAAAAGCGGAAGTTAAAACAATAGAAGACGATATCTCTCGATTTTATGAAATTTTACCCATAGCGCAAAAACGTGAGAATGATTTAAAGGATTTGACTCAACAAGGATTTTTCAGCAGTCACGCGGCACTTGATCGGACAGTTGAGCGGATTGAGCTCGAAAAGAGCTTAGCTATGTCAAAGTCCCGCTTGGGTGTAGCAATTGCCGCGGTAGACGAAAGTTTGCAGGCGCAACAAGTCTTCTATTCAAACACAAAGAATTCAATACAAGAGCGATATATAGACGCTCAAGAAAAGGTAGCAGAACTCGAACAAGAATCAAAAAAAGCAGAATTTAGACTTAAAACTACAAAATTAGTCTCTCCGGTGGCGGGAACCGTTCAGCAACTCTCCCAGATCGCTCCAGGCAGCTTTGCTAATGCCGGCCAAGTCCTGATGATTATTGTGCCCTTCACCGACGAAATTACAGTCAATGCTGAATTAGATGCTAAAGATATTGGATTTGTTAGTATTGGCCAGATCGTACAGATAAAATTAGATACATTTCCGCATACAAGATATGGAACGCTACGCGGCAATGTCAAATCGATATCCCGTGACGCAACGTTCACGAGCGATGGCCGGCCAATTTTTAGCCTTGAGATAGCTTTGCAACGAAAGCTAATTAGCATTGGACAGCACGAAGTTCCGCTTAGCCCAGGTATGACATTAAGTGCAGAGATAATAACCGGAAAACGAAAAATCAAGGAATATGTTTTCGACCCTATCTTTAAAACTACCTCTTCTGCGTTAAGGGAACGCTGAACAAGATCCCTCCCTCGCATGTCGGGGATCTAGCCTCAGGAGAATCAATTGAAAATGGAATCCTGCGCATCTAAGGCGAAAATAGCTAGTGTTTTATTGTTGATAAATTTTTCCTTTCCAACGTATAGCAGTGGAACGGAAACACCTAATGATGAAATTTTAGAGGCCAAAGGATACACGTTCAGAAAGGTCATCATCGAAGCGTTAGAGAAGGAGGAAAAGGAAGCGCCGTCCATATACTATGACTTAAGTAAGGTATGCCAAAGCCAAAATTTTATTGGCATGTCTATTAAAGATCTTGATCTATTAATGAAAGGAGCTGGGCAAAAAGATCCGTCTTTTGCGGTGGATCAGGTGACCAAACAAAGCGGCGTCAAGAGAAAGCTAATTGCTAGTGGGTTTGGAATTTCTTCCACGGCAATCTCAAGGGCCAGCTTTACTATGCTCACCAAATCTGAACCGTTAGATATCGAAGTTGGGAAGGTTGTTGAAGTTGTCTCGTGCGGAGTTAAAACTAATCACCTCTAAGGAACAATCATGGGAACTTTGAAAGCAGTCTTTGATCCAGTCGGTCCTGTCACCGGTGGCGATAACGCGTCCGGCACGGTTTTCTATCATATAACTCTGGTATACAGCGATGCAAACGGCTCGCAATTTGTTTCGGGAGGGCCGACAATTCCGAACTCTACGGTAGGTGCAGAAGGCGCTGCCATTATCGCTCACGGTGCGGTTGCCAACAGCCGTATGGTCGAGAATACGCCTTCCGTCTGGGGAACATTACGTAGCCAATCTGGATCATTCAACCCGGGAGACTTACAGCGAGGTATTGACGTGGTTCCGACTTATGATGATCATGGAAAGCGAAATCCAGATGCCGGCACAGCCCTGCCCTCGCAGGTGCTCAGCAACAACATTTCGGCGGCACAGTTCTCCCAAATTGTTTCGACGATGAATTCAATTGGATCACTTAACCTTACTTACGCTCCTTGGGTACAGAACTCGAACAGTATGGCCTGCACAGCTCTAACTAACGCAGGGATTGCCACGCCATCAAGTACATGGACGAAAGTGCTACCAGGATGCGGTTTGAAACTGCCGACCAATCAGACCGAGTTGCAAATCCGCAAGGAAGAGTGGCGCAATAATATGGTGCCGAACTATAACCTGCTCGCATCAACAGACGGATCTGGAATGGAGATTGTCACGCTGGATTCGCTTCGCCCTGGCGAAATCGACTTTAGATATGCTGACGATTACCGAACTGGAAGCGGACGTTGGCTTGAGGTAGAAAATAGTGACGGCTCTAATGTAACCGTAATTGGAAGTGGACCACTGACCACAAGTTATTCAGACATTGATGTGATAAGGGATGGTCTGGAGATCCAGATTTTCGGCGATAACAATACGATTGACGGGGGAACATATTCCGACTTCGATATAATTGGTTATAACAATAATCTTTATGCTGAGTACAGCCATGCTGATCTTTATGGGAGTGGCAACCTGTTCGCAGGCCCAGGGAGCAATGGCGGCGACCGTTACGAATATTATGAATGGGATTGGGGGCTTGATGACGACTGGGAGGGACGCGCCGCTAATTCGCCTCGGACGGATGAGGAATCGACGCCCGCCGGACGAATAATCACTGCACAGCGAGACTTATCTACAGGGGAGCCGCGGGTAGACACACTAGGTTCTAAAGAATTTGAATTGCGTAATCTATCTAACCCAGCAAAGCTGATTGAATCGATGGCCAGCTTTACATCCGCAAGTTCGGCTGGATTAATTACCCGTCCATCTGGTCAAAACGCTGAATTGACGTTAGCTATCTAATCCGGTACGGCCGGCATTTTTTTGTCCGGCCATTTCTAAAATTGGAATATCGTCGAAATGATCCCAAATCTAAATGTACCGATTAGTTCACTGGAGTCTTTTCAAGCGTATAAGCTGGCCGCCCCAGAGGTTGCTTGGGTAAATTACGAGATAAGTAGTAAATCAGAAATATTAGACAATGCTATTTGTTTGCCACTTGAAGGCGATGACTTAGCTTCATATACAAGAGAAAAATTTACGTTGGAGGCAGAGCGTTATGGCGGCCGAGGGGTCGGGGTTAATGGCGGTGGGGTGCGCTGTGGAAATCACAACAAATTTCAAATAAAAGGAGTTGGAAAAAACCCTCTAGTTGGACGTCATATGGATATATGGCATGCACACGGCGGCTGCAACGTTGTAGAAGGAATCTTTGAAGCATTCTGGAGTGAAGTTTGCCACAAGGCCCTGCCCTATGGCTCGGTGCGAACGGCAGGGTTAATATATACAAACACACATACCATTGCAAAAACGGCCAGAGGAATTAATCCTAGCAAAAGAATCTTAATAATACGAGATCGATGCGTTCGCCCTGCTCATTTCATACGCGCCGCGAACTATGATGCGATAGTTGATGCTTGGAATGATGATTACAAAGATTCCAAAAGAACGAGAGAAGCGATCATATATCTTACATCCTCAATTACCAGCTTGGTATCCAACCCGAAAGATTTCCACCTGAAATCAATCGCAGTTAATCAATTCATATTCTCCATGGCAAATCGATTTGCCCATCAGATAGCGAGTGCTAGGGCTAAGCGAATTCCTCATGGATCTCTAAACTGTTCCAATATATCTGTTGATGGGCGTTATGTCGATTTCGGAACTATGACATCAGTCCCGTCCTTTTCACGTTTAAAAGTAGCGGTAGGTGGCGCGGACAGCTGGCAGGATGAAGTTCCTCTCTACAAGAGCTTATCTAGCCTAATTTTTTTCCTCAAGAAATATGGTTCAGCTGATATCACCAAGGACTTGATTAGCCCTGAGATTTCAATTCAATGGTTGAAAAGACTTCTTTCAGGGCACTTACAGAATGAATTCCTCAAACTTACGGGGATACCAGGCAACGCATTGCATAACATCCCGTCAGCAATCCGGGATCGGCTCTGGTTTTTTTTGTTGCGAATCATTTCGACTACTGGTCAGTCCCCTTCTTACATTCATCTTGCAGAAATTCATTCCCAAGGCAACTTATCGAAGATTCTTTCAATATCAGCTGCATCCAGAAATTTAGATAAATTATTTAATTCTTTATCTTCTCAAATTCCCGATGAAAACGTTAGGGCTGGTTTTGTCCACGCCTTCTTTAGCTTTCGAAAATTCTATTTGGAAAACAATTTCTCTGGATATTCAAGTGATTTGCTTCTGCTTAAAGCCGGGCTAAATTCATGGCGACTGAATTCAGACAACGCAAAATGGTCGCGGGATCTATCTCAAACTTGGATTCCGCACAAGAAACTAATACAGAATGATTTGTTGTGTCTCCAGTCAGTATTAGACAAAAACGTTAAGCAAGCCCAGTCCTTGCTAGTTGATACTGACTGTTGTGGACAGACTATAGTGAACTGGCTTATGCCGGGAGGCGGGGATCAGAAACTGGATGCAAGTAGCATTTCGTACAAAGATCTTGCTCTCATGTCGCCAGAATGTTTTAAAAAAATTTGGGAGGCAAATAGCTAATGATTCCTCAATATGAATATTCTGATCGTTGCACCTTGGATAAAGCTGACCTGCTGGAGCGACTCGGCACTGCAGCTTTTATCGCCAGTAATTCCCCATTTCATCGCGACTTAACATTGATTCAATTCACGACCATTGTAATTCAAGCGATAAACCAACGTCGCATTTTATTTCTTTATGGAAAATGTGGAGAATTGCTTGGATATACGATAATCGCCATGTTAAGTTCGGACGTAGAGAACCGAATAAAACGTGACTGTTCTTATAGGACGCTGCATGTAAGCGACTGGAATGAAGGTCCGTCACTGTGGGTTTTTGACATAGCCTTCAGAGAAAGACCCGGCCTATCAAACTTACTTCGTTTCAGGCGTTTATTTACACACAACCAAACAACGATCGCATATTTAAGAAAAAAAAATAATAATATTGAATTCCGGGAGCTTAAATTTAAATTCAGTAAATCGCATCGGATACGTTGCCACGAATCATTATTACCGTCAATTCAGAATACTCAAACTATGCAGTCCATAGGTCTAATTTGCTTAATTACAGCGAATCGGTCTGAAAAGGCGATGAGGTCATTGGATGAGGCATTAGGTCGGTTACTTCTCTCTAACGAAGTCCATACATTTCATTTCTTCCTTAAGAATGATGTGGCCGTTGCGGCAATCGTTGTGATAGAAACCATTTTAGCGGACAGTTCAATCAGTGCCCACATCAGTGGTCTATATTTAAATCACCAAGTGGGTCGAGATTTTTTTTATTTTTTAAGATCACAGGGAATTCCTCGTTATATGCAGATAACGTATCATTACCGTCATAACAGCAAGACTAGAACCGTTGTGATGGTTTGGGAAGAAAGCTCTAATCGCTGGAGAAAGAAAACTCGAGGAGATAGTTTTTAAAATGACTTCTACCAACTATCCCGCATATAAGCCAAAGTGCACTATTGTTATTCCAACACGCCGGGGCGGATGCTTTCTCAGTCGAGCACTTAAAAGCGTGGAGAGACAACTTGGAATTTCTAAAGAGGTGATCGTTGTTAACGACTCTCCAGATGGGCAAGATCTCCCGCGATTTCAAGAATCATCAGATGAAGTATATATTGTTCGGAATCTCGGACACCATGGGCCTGGTGCCGCACGAAATCTCGGTATCAATCTAGCTACCGGGGAGTACATCAGCCTTCTAGATGACGATGATGAGTTCGTTTCGAGCGACTTTCTTTATCAATCTTGTTGCGTCCTGAACTCAGCATCGAAAAATTTTGTGGTTGCTATCGGAAACTTTGAGAAAGTTGAATATTTCAATTCGGCGCAGCCAACCTGCATCGCCGTCTCAGACAACCAAACTGCCTCTAGTTGCAGATTTGATCTAATTGATTATTTCCTTTCAATTGGCTCAGGATGCGGCTTAACATTTCGAACGCAGTTCCTTAAAGAATGCAAATTTGATACCACGTTCTTGGTCGCTGAGGATACCGAGTTTTTTTTCAGAATTATATCACTTGGATATTATCCTATTTTTTTACCTACCGTCGGAGTGCGCATTCATGCACACAACGGGAACAGATTATCAGACTCAACGCACCACCTTCAAAGACTTTACGAATGCCAGCGCGTTTTGAAAGTTTATGAAAAAATTCTCACATCTTTCCCAAAGACAAAGGAGCGATTTGAAAATTGTATTATTAAGCTTAAAAACGAATTATCACTGCCCGATAAAAGCATCTAAAAAAATCCATCGCTCGACGAATGGAAGCAATTCGGCGTATTGAGCCAAGCTGATCCCGATTTTTAGTCTGGAAATAGTGTGTTTCAGGACTGGCGATAGCGATAGGAAAAAAGCGCATAGGTTGGAATAAAAAAGACTAGCCCATATTGCGCGCTAAGATGAGAAGGGCTTTGTTGCATAAATTAGTTGAGGTCGTAATTCCCCTAACCCCAAGCGGAACTATGGCATAGTCACCATGACAGTTGTAGGTGTGCCCAACCTGGTGAACCGATTGAGAATGGCTGCACGGATCTGCGGTTCGGCGACCTGACGGTCAAAGTCACGCGCCATGACGCGTTCACCAAGCCGCTTGAAGCAACGCATCTCGATCTCGACACGGCTGCGCCGATGATAGCCGCTCCACTTCTTCCAGATTTTTCTACTCAGCAAGCGCGTGGCCGCCAAGATGGCGTTGCGGGCTATGGCGCCGGGACGACGATCCTTCCATGGCTTGGCGTTTTTGCGAGTGGGGATAATCGCCTGCGCTCCAAGTTGCGCAATCGCTTCGTGACAGCCTTTGGTGTGGTAGGCATCATCGCCGCTGACGCTGGAGACGATCTCGTCGGCGGGAATCTGGTTGAGCAGGCATGGCAGCATCGGCGCATCACCGGTAGCGTTGACTTAACTTCGATAGCTCGGATTTCCAATGTGTCCGCATCAATGCCAAGGTGGACCTTGCGCCACTGGCGACGGTAGTCGGCCCCTTGGTTTTTGGTCTTCCATTCGCCTTCACCCAACATCTTGATACCGGTGCTGTCAACCAAAAGGTGCAATCCCTTTGTTGCCGGCTGCGCGCCAATCGTCACCGAAAGATGCTTCTGGCGCCGCCTAACAGTAATGAAATCGGGCACCTGCCAGTCCAGGCTAGCAAGCTTGAGCAGGTTTTGGGCCATGCCGATGGCTTGGCGCAGGGGCAGGTTGAACAAGCCTTTGTTCGTCAAGCAGGACTGGATCGCCGCTTCGCTGTACTTCGGACGGCGGCCCCACTTGCCGCTGGCACTGCCGTGCCAGCACATTTCCTTTTCCAGCCAGATGAGCAGGGAGCCACGCGCCTTAAGCGCCGTGTTGTAGTCTTTCCAGTTGGTCCTTCGATACTTCGGTTTTGCTGGGGCACTCATGCCGACAGTTTACCCCGCGCCCACGCTCGACCACTGCACCGGCCATTTCTGCAACAAAGACTTGGAGATACGTAAACACTCCGGCCATGGTACCCTGCATTTCATCGTTACCCTGAACTGTTTTCCCATACTTAGGTTCAAGAAAAGTAGTCCGTCGTCGAGAGGCTACTTTTACGTACAATAGCGGTTTATAGCGAAGTTACTCATGTACCTAAAACTGGTGTAGTTAAATCGGGATATTGGAAATCAACGACTTAGCCGAAAGATCCTGTGGCTGTTTTTAGGTACAAGCGCTCACATACGCGCCATGTCAGCCATGCAGTCAGTCTTTCCCAACCAAGTCCCCGGCCATCGGCAAAACAAACCCATGGCCCAATTGCGCCATGTGCAGCGCCTGTTCCAGAGACTCGATACGTCGCAACAGCGTCA
>Ga0308158_10002784_pt1 | contig 16043 bp, 10 predicted proteins | sample PhyBR2_FD_201038 | JGI IMG/M metagenome (GOLD analysis project Ga0308158, IMG submission 201038) | Phyllosphere microbial communities from UC Gill Tract Community Farm, Albany, California, United States - DLSLB.R2 | ecosystem: Host-associated > Plants > Phyllosphere > Unclassified | place: USA... | reverse complement strand
TACATTCTATAACCCTTCCAGTACATACGGATATACTGGTGGAGTTGGGATCATTACAGGTGCTGCACCAGGAAATATTAAACCAAATAAAAATATTAAATGGGAAGCAACGGTTTCTAAAAATGCAGGTTTAGATTTTACACTTTTCAATAAGAGAGTTTATGGAGCAATTGATGCTTACATTACAGATACCAAAGATTTGTTATTACTGGCAAAAATCCCTCAGACTTCTGGTTACGAGTATGAATATCAAAACTCTGGAAAAACTCAGAACAAAGGATTGGAATTCAGTCTAGGAGCTATTATTGTTGGTAATGAAAACTTTACTTGGAAAACAGATTTCAACCTTGCCGCTAACAGAAATATGATCAAAAGTTTAGGTTCAGTGACACAGTCTGGAACAGATTTTTATTTACAACCTTCAGGATGGGTTAATAACTTGTTTGATTTCAAAGTTCAGATTAATCAGCCGGTTGGGATGTTCTATGGTTATGTAACGGAAGGTAGATATGAGGTTAGCGATTTTGATTTCAATCCGACTAATAACACCTATAAATTAAAAGATGGGATCCCGACAACCAGTTCTGTAGCTTTAGGAAACAGAGCAGCACAACCAGGAGATCTTAAATTGAGAGATATTAACGGAGATGGTATAATCGATAACAAAGATCAAACAGTCCTAGGAAATGCTCAGCCAAAATTCTACGGTGGTTTTAACCAAACTTTCAAATACAAGAATTTTGATATGAGTTTGTTCTTCAACTTCTCTGTTGGAAACAAAGTTTATAATGCTAACAAAATTGAATTCACGACCAAATATCAGTACACAGACCAAAATATGCTGGGCGATATGGCCAACAGATGGAGATGGTTTAATGATGAGGGTATGAAGGTTACAGATCCTACTGCATTAGCAGCACTTAATGCTAATACTACAATGTGGACACCAACAGGAGGTAACTATTTCTTACATTCGTACGCGATAGAAGATGGATCTTTCCTGAGATTGAATAACGTAACAATTGGATATTCATTAAGCAAAGATGCGCTTAAAGCTATTGGTATTACCAATTTGAGATTATATGCTACGGCAAATAATGTATTTACAATTACCGGTTATTCGGGATATGATCCAGAGGTAAGTACTAGAAAAAGTACACTTACTCCTGCTGTAGATTATGCAGCATTTCCACGAAGCAGATTTTTCTTAACAGGTATTGATGTAACTTTTTAATTCAAAAAAAAATGAAAAAACATAGACTTTTAATTGCAATATTGAGTTGTACACTTACTTTATCTACAGTTACTTCTTGTGATAATTTCTTAGATGCAGAAAACATTTCTAACTCTAATGAAGAGCAGCAGTTTGATAGTACTGCAGATACTTTCACAGCATTGATTGGTGTTTACAATCAGGTTATTGGTGATGATGGATATGGACAGAGAATTAGTTTATATTTTCCTCAATCAGGGGACGATTTCAAAACGTCTGGAGACTATAACTGTAATGATAGAAGAGGACTGAGTACTTATGGCGCTTGTACCTCAAATCCGGATCTTAACAAGCCTTTCTTAAAATTATATTCAGGAATAGAAAGAGCCAATCTTGTTATCAAAAATATTCCATTATCAAAAGTAATGCAATCAGGCTCTGAAGCTGATAAAAAGCTAATGAATCGTTATCTGGGAGAAGCTTACACTTTGAGAGCATTATTCTATTTTGACTTGATCAAAAACTGGGGAGATGTTCCAATGCAAATGGTACCTTCTTCAGATTTGGAGTCGGTTTATTTACCAAAAACAGACAGAGATGTCATCTATGACAAAATCATTGCTGATTTGGAAACGGCATCTAATCTAGTTCCTTGGAGATCAGAAGCTAACAGTAGTAATACAAGAATTACGAAGGCAGCTGTAAAAGGACTTAGAGCAAGAATAGCTTTGGCTAGGGCAGGCTATTCTTTGAGGAGAGAACCAAGAATTATGGCTAAAGGCTCCAATTCTCAAACTTATTATCAGATTGCTTACGATGAGTGCAAATCGATTATTACAGAAGGACAACACGGTTTGAATGGAAACTTCGAAGCAACTTTCAGAGCATTACACGACAATACAGAAGATGCAGCGCATGAAGTGATTTTCGCAGTCGGAGCTTTTGGCGGTAACGCAGCAACAGATAGTAAAATAGGTTACTACAATGGGATGAGACACGGTGATGGTTCTAACTGGAAAAGTAGTGGTGGGATCAATGCTATCGCAACTTATTTTTATGAATTTAGCAAATACGACGTTAGAAGAGATATTACAGTAGCATCAATGCAGATTAATGATGCCAACCAAGCGATATTAGCAACAGGAGCTGTTTGTACCGATGGAAAATTCAGAAAGTCTTGGACCGGTGTTACAGGAACAGCGCAACAATTGTCAATTGACTGGCCTTTATTAAGATACTCAGATATTTTATTAATGTTTGCAGAAGCTGATAATGAACTGAATGGTTCTCCTTCTGCAGAAGCTGTAAATGCGGTTAAACAAGTAAGAGATCGCGCATACGTGGGGAACTTAGGACAAGCTGGAACCATTCCAACTGATAAAACTGGATTTTTCAACTACATTGTTCACGAGAGATTGTTAGAGTTTGGAGGAGAAGGTCTTAGAAAATATGACTTGATCCGTTGGAATCTTTTAGCAACAAAAATCGCTGAAACAAAGCAAAAGTTAACAGACTTATTGAATGGAACAGGACAGTATTCATCAGTCCCTTCCTATTTATACTACAAAGCTTCGCCTTACGACAGAACAAAAACTGCTCAGGCAGCATTGCAAGCTATAGATGTATATGTTCAGCCAGGGACAACCAGAGAAGATGTTTATTATACACCTTCCGTAGCAAGTACACCAACTGGTTATACAAGAGTCAACTGGAGAGTTGCGGTTACTGCAGATTATATAAGCAGTCCTTTAAAAGGTTATGCTCAGTATTTTGAAGCGAACAGAAAAGAATTGTTCCCAATCTACGATGATATCATACTATCAAACTATAATCTGAAACAAGATTACGGTTACTAGAATATAAGAAATTCTGGACTAGAATTTTTTAAGTTATTATATTTTTAATTTTTTTTGAAGAATCACTCTGTCAGGGTTTTATGCCCTGATGGAGCTGACTCTAAGGACTTCTTTGTCCAAATTTTTAAACAAAAACTTCTGATATTATTTAAAATTAGTTAATGAGATGGGTTCGTTGAGGTTCAACACTAATTATAATAATTACTTTTTATAAAAACTCGTAAAAACTCATTTAATAAATTTTATATGAATAAACTGAAACTACTTTATGTATTCTTTTTACTTGCATTTATGCAGGTATCAGGACAGTCTGTTACGTTCAACGAATCAGCAGGCTGGATAGAAACTGCCTTTGTAAAATGGCAACCGGTGGAAAATGCCGGAAGATATAATGTTTACTATTCCGGAGAAGGTGTGGTAAACAAGCAGGTCGATGATTATTTGATTCGTAGCTACGGATCATATCTGAGAGCTGATATTTTGGGATTAAAAGCAGGAAACTATACGATTACTGTTAAGCCTGTGATTCTGGGAATCGAAGGTTCTGGCTCTACAACTGGTACTTTGACCGTTTTACCCCAGGACAGAAATGGTTTTGCTTTCCACGGTGGAAGAGTTCCAGGAGGATACAAAGCTGACGGAACACCAAAAGATAATGCAGTCATTCTTTACATCACTGAAAAAAGTAAAAACACCATTTCTTTCAATGTAATTACGAATAACAACGGAAATACAACTAATTATGTTGGCTTCCAGAATATCTTTTCCGGAATCAAAAAAGGAATTGACAAGAGACCATATATTTTCAGACTGGTAGGTAATATCACAGATTTTACCGATATGGAAGGTGGTGATCTTGTGGTTGAAAACAAGAATAACGATTTAAGTTACATCACTGTAGAAGGTGTTGGGGACGATGCAACAGCCAACGGTTGGGGAATTCGTGTTAAGAATGCTACCAATGTTGAGATTGCGAATCTTGGATTTATGAATTGTGACAGCAGCGAAGGTGATAATATCGGGATGCAGCAAAACAATTCTTACATCTGGGTTCATAACAACGATTTGTTCTACGGACACGCAGGTAGTGACGCAGATCAGATCAAAGGAGATGGCGCATTGGATAACAAAGGGACATCTTATGCAACGTATTCTTACAACCACTTCTGGGATTCTGGGAAAGCAAGTTTATTAGGCCTAAGTGAAAATACAACTGCTGGTTTGTACGTGACTTACCACCACAATTGGTTTGATCATTCAGATTCCAGACATCCGAGAGTTCGTTATTATTCAGCTCATATTTATAACAATTATTTTGACGGAATTGCTAAATATGGTTCTGGCTCTACAGAAGGTTCTTCTTTATTTTTAGAAGGAAACTACTTCCGCAATGCAAAAAATCCAATGATGATCTCGCTTCAGGGAACAGATGTCTGGAATCCTTCAAAACAAATGAATGATCCAACTAACCAGGGAACTTTCTCTGGCGAAGATGGAGGTATGATTAAGGCTTTCAATAACTTGATGGACGCTGATATTGCAACCAATTCTATGCGTTTTGTAGCTTATGCAGACCCTAATCCTTTATATAATATCGAAGGGAAAATCAGTTCATTGACGGATTTTGATGCTTACTTAGCAGCAACTCGTGGCGAAACTGTTCCGGCAACTGTGAAATCAAAAGTGGGTGCAAAAACCTATAATAACTTTGATACAGATGCTTCTCTTTACGTGAAAAATTTATCAATTGAAGAACCAACTGTAGCGAGAGACAAAACTAAACTTTATGCTGGACGTGTCCAAGGTGGCGATTTCAAATGGACTTTCGACAACGCTGTGGATGACAAATCGTACGCTGTAATTACAGGTCTTAAATCTGCGTTGACCAACTATGGAACTTCTATGGTTTATATTCAGGCAGAAGGCAGTTCTCAGACTTTGGTTAATACTTCTGGAAACAAAGATCAAACGGTTGCTACAGGTGCGGCAGTTGCTGCAATTGTCTTCACTTGGGGTGGAGAAGCGACAGACGTTACATTAACTGGTGTTGCGAATGGTCTTGCTTTCACAAAAGATGCAACAGCTAAAACTGTTACAATTACTGGAACACCAACTCAGACAACATCTTATACAGTTACAACTGTTGGTAATTCAGGAACTTCAGCTTCTATCAGTGGAACAGTAACAGTTGGTATACCTGGAAATCCGGGATCAACAGATGGAATGATTCACAACTTCACAACATCTGGAAAAATAAGTACATTCTATGCAATTACAGGTAATATGAACTCTACGGATGGTTCTCAGTCTTACGACGGATTAACGTTGACAAAACGTTTCAAAATGGAATCTTCTACGAGTATCAAATACACTACAACAGCAGAATCTACATTAACTTTGGTTTTCGATGCTGACTTTGCTAAAGTGGTTAAGTTTGATGGCGTGAATTATACAGCGGCCAACGGTATTGTTACAATTCCTAATGTTGCAGCTGGAGAACACACGATTACAAAAGGAGATACAACCAACTTGTACTATATCAAGACGGTTTATTCAACAATGGCAACATCCGATATTAACAAAGCCCAGGTCACTTTATATCCAAATCCGGTATCAGATCATTTATATATCAACACCGCTGGACAAAAAGTTCTGAGCGTTAAAGTTTACAATTTTGCAGGTGCTTTGGTTAAGAACATTGTTGATGCAAAAGCGGATTCAGTTGATTTGAGAAACCTTGTATCAGGTAATTATATCATCAGCATCACAACTGATAAAGGAACAATTACCAAAAAGATTATCAAAAAATAACCATACATAAATTAATGTCTATCTGTAGTTTTCAGATCACATTATTTAATTGTTAAATTCATACAGGTTTTCATCCCGAAAGGGGTGGAAACTTGTATATTTAAAAAAAGATAAGCTCAATTTCATAATTGAAATATCAACGAAGTCAAAATCTTAGTGACCTTAAAAACATTAATTATTAAAATAAAACTTAGTGACCTTCGTGTTTAAAATAAGTTCAAAAATTTCAATGAAGATGTCAAAAACCAAAAATCTATTGTTGTTTTTTTCTTTCATTCTTGTTTTGATTGTTATTAATTCTTTCAGCGTTATTCATAATTCTGAAAAAGTTTATACAGTTTCAAAAGACGGAAAAGGAGATTTTAAAACAATTCAGGAAGCGGTCAATGCAGTTGAAGATAGATTTGAATCTAAAACCAAAATCATCATCAAGAAAGGAACTTATAGAGAAAAAATAACAGTTCCAACAACCAAAGGTGCCATTTATTTTGAAGGCGAAAGTTTGGCAGAAACCATTATTGTGAATGATGATTTTGCATCAAAGAAAAATGCTGAAGGAAAAGAAATGGGAACGACAGGTTCTTCTACGATTTTCATTTTTTCTGATAATTTCTCGGCAAAGAATATCACGTTTCAAAATGATGCCGGAAAAATAGGACAAGCCGTTGCCGTTTTGATTACAGGTGATAGAGCTATTTTTGAAAATTGTAGATTTCTTGGGTTTCAGGATACTTTATATTTGAAAGGCGAGCAGGATGTTCCGACACCAAAAAGAGAAATCCGGCATTATTTAAAAAACTGTTATATAGAGGGAACAACTGATTTTATATTCGGTGCAGCAACAGCAGTTTTCAAAGATTGTACAATCTATGCAAAAGAAAGCGAAACATATCTTACAGCAGCTTCAACACCGGAAAATACCAAATATGGTTTTGTTTTCATCGATTGCAAAATCAAAGGCGATGCAAAATCAGAATCTGTTTATCTGGGAAGACCTTGGCGACCTTTTGCTAAAACAGTTTTTATTAATACAGAGATTTCGGATGTCATAAAACCGGAAGGTTGGCACAATTGGAAAAAACCGGAAGCTGAAAAAACAACTTTTTATGCAGAATTCAATTCGAAAGGAGTTGGAGCTAATTCAGAAAAAAGAGTCGCTTGGTCTCATCAACTAACCAAAGAGCAATCCAAAGAATATTCGATTAAAAATATTCTTTCAGGAAAAGATAACTGGAATTTTAAAATGAAATAAAAGTTAGTATTAAAAAGTAAAAGTAATTAAAATGAAATTCAGCAAACTCAAAATATTAACCATCGCAGCTTTAGCTTCAGGATTATTTTTTTCCTGTGCACAACAACCGAAGCAAACCAATCAACAAGTTTCGAAAGTTACAAGACAAACGATTTCTACAAAATTACCTTGGTCAGAAAGAATGATGCAATCTGAGATGAAGCGTTTCCCCGAAGCCTGGATGCTGGATTTTCACAAATCGCCGAAATGGAGCTATCCCAACGGGTTGGTTTTGAAAGGCGCGGAACAACTATTCAAAAAAACGGGGAAAAGAGAATATTATGATTATATCAAAGCTTATGCAGACGAATTAGTCAATGAAGATGGAACCATCAAAACCTACGATATCAACAAGTACAATCTCGATATGCTGAATTCCGGCAATGTTTTAATTTATCTTTTCCTTTCAACCAAAGACGAAAAATATCTGAAAGGCGCTCAATTGTTAAGGTCACAGTTGAATGATCATCCAAGAACTTCAGAAGGCGGATTCTGGCACAAGAAAATTTACCCAAATCAAATGTGGCTGGACGGTTTATATATGGCGGAACCTTTTTATGCGAGTTATACAAGATTGTTTAATGAAGGTGCAGAAGCTGATAAAGCTTATAATGATATTATTAATCAGTTTGATGTGATTCAGAAACATATGGTTGATTCTAAAACAGGATTGTTGTATCACGGTTGGGATGAGAGCAAGGAACAACAATGGGCGAACAAAGAAACCGGACTTTCTCCCAATTTCTGGGGAAGAGCAATGGGTTGGTACGGAATGGCAATCGTAGATGTTTTGGATTATCTGCCAGAAAATCATCCGGGAAGAGAAAAATTGATTGGGTATTTGAAATCTTATTCAGAAGCTTTACTGAAGGTCCAGGACATAAAAACTGGACTTTGGTACCAGGTTTTGGATAAAGGCGGACAGAAAGGAAATTATCTGGAAGCTTCAGCTTCATCAATGTTTGTTTATACGTTTGCAAAAGCATCCAGAAAGAAATATCTTCCAACTTCTTACAAAACAGTTGCAAAAAAAGCCTACGCTGGAATACTTAAAAATCTAATTACAGTAGAACCTAACGGAGTTGTTAACCTCAATAAAAACTGTGCAGTGGCAGGATTAGGCGGAACACCTTACAGAAGCGGAACTTACGATTACTACGTGAACGAAGAAATCCGATCCAACGATCCAAAAGGAACCGGGCCATTTATCCTCGCCAGTTTAGAATTGGAAAAATAGAATTACAAAAACGATATTAAAATTTTTGCGTTAAGCAAATTATAATTTCGGGCGTTAAGAAAAGTTCACTGTTTGAGCGAAGCGAGTTTGAACTTTTTAGAACTAAATTTCAATTTGTAGCTAAAAGTTTACAGTCTTGAATTTTTGGTTCTTTTGTTTCAAGAAACCTAACGAAGTGGTTCGACGAAGTCACAAAAGAACATAATTGAAAAAATGGAAATTTGAAAACAATCAAAAAACATATTATCCTTTCCTTATTGACATTAGCAATTAATCCAATCATTGCTCAAAAAACAAAACCTTATGTTTCAGAAGTCTGGGTTTCGGATCTAGGAAACGGAATGTATAAAAATCCAGTTTTGTATTCGGATTATTCTGATCCGGATGTGATCCGTGTTGGAGACGATTATTTTATGACCGCTTCCAGCTTCAACGAAATGCCAGGATTGCCAATTCTTCATTCGAAAGATATGATTAATTGGAAGTTGGTGAATTATGCAGTTACCGATTTAATTCCAAAAGAACATTTTAATCAACCAAGACGTGGCGACGGTGTTTGGGCCCCAAGTATCCGTTTTCACAACAATGAATATTACATCTACTGGGGTGACCCGGATTTCGGAATTTATATGGTGAAAGCCAAAGATCCTTTTGGAAAATGGGACGAACCAATTTTAGTAATGGAAGGAAAAGGTCTTATCGATTCTTGTCCATTTTGGGATGAAGACGGTCAGGCTTATCTCGTTCACGGTTGGGCAGGAAGTAGAGCAGGCGTTAAAAGTATTTTAACCATCAATAAAATGAATCCGGAAGGAACGAAAGTTCTGGACAAAGGCATTCACGTTTTCGACGGACACGATGCGAATCCAACCGTTGAAGGTCCGAAGATGTACAAACGAAATGGTTATTATTACATTTTTGCTCCTGCTGGAGGCGTCGCAACAGGTTGGCAATTGGCTTTGCGTTCAAAAAATATATACGGACCTTATGAAGAGAAAGTTGTCTTAGAAAAAGGTTCAACTAAAATCAATGCTCCACATCAAGGCGCGTGGGTGGATACGCAGAATGGCGAAGATTGGTTTTACCATTTTCAGGATGTCGATGCAGTTGGAAGAATCGTCCATCTTCAACCGATGAAGTGGGAAAAAGACTGGCCAGTTATTGGAATTGATACTAATAAAAATGGAATTGGAGAACCAGTTCTGACATTCAGAAAACCGAATGTCGGAAAATCATACCCAATAGAAACACCTGCAGAATCGGATGAGTTCAATGATGATAAGATTGGTTTGCAATGGCAATGGAGTGCGAATGAAAATATAGTTTGGTCAGCAAAACTTCCTGGTAAAGATTATCTCAGATTATTCTCAATCAAAATTCCAGACGGTGAAAAAAATCTATGGAATGTTCCGAATCTTCTAACTCAGAAATTTCCTGCTCCAAATTTTTCTGCAACTACTAAAGTCAAATTATTCCCGGAAGATACCAAAGAAGGAAAAACTGCAGGACTTCTGGTAATGGGGATGGATTACCAGTCATTAGTGATTACCAACAAATCTGACGGATTTTATCTTCAACTGAGGAAAGCTCAAAAAGCGGATAAAGGTGGCGAAGAAAAAATTCTGAACGAAATCAAATTAAAATCAAACGAAGTTTACCTAAAAGCCAATGTCAACGAACCTAATGGAATCTGTACATTCAGTTACAGCGAAAATGGGAAGAAGTTTGAAAATATCGGCGAAACTTTCCAAGCAAAACCAGGAAAATGGATTGGCGCAAAAGTCGGAATCTATTCTGTGAGCGACCCAAAAGTTTCGAGAGGTGGTTATGCAGATTTTGACTTTTTCAGAATTACAAAAAATTAAAACGAAAAAATTATAATTATCAAAAATGAAAATATCCTTCAAAAACATCTCAACAGTATTTTTTATCACAGGTTCTGTGATGACTTTTGCTCAGACAGAACAGGATAATCAAAAAGAAAAAATTGTAAAGCCTTCAACAGATAAGAATACGACCAATATTTTTCTGGCTGGCGATTCTACGTTGACAGATTATACTTTGGAAAGCAATTATCAGGAAAAACGTTATCCACAGCAAGGTTGGGGCGGTGTTTTTCAGAAGTTTTTTGTAACAGATAGTCTCAAAACTTTCAAATCTCCATTAGCAAAAAATGTTTTGGTGGTTGATAAAGCTAAAGGCGGAAGAAGTACAAGAACTTTTTTTCAGGAAGGCAGATGGCGTTATATTTTTGAAAATCTAAGACCGAAAGATTGGGTTTTGATTCAGTTTGGTCACAATGACGAATCGGAGAAAAAAGTCGACCGTTATGTAGATGTTGCTGGTTATAAGGAATATTTGAGATTGTACATTCATCAGGTTCGTGAGAAAGGAGCAACGCCGATTTTGGTCACGCCTGTTTCCAGAAATTATCCTTGGAAAGACGGCGTTTTGGGCGACAGTCACGTAGATTATGCAAAAGCGATGATAGAAGTCGGGCAGGAACAAAAAGTTGACATTATCGATTTGAATAAACTTTCCAGAGAATTCTTCACACAAAAAGGAAAAGATTTTGTGACTACAACTTACTTTATGAATCTTCCCGAAGGCAAATTCACAGCTTATCCGAATGGACAAAAAGATGATACACATTTCCAACCGGAAGGTGCAAAAGCAGTCGCTCAATTGGTTTATAACGAATTCAAAAAAATAGTAAGTAAAAAATAATTTTTTAAATACTCAAATTTTATCTCGCAGATTTTGTCGATGTAACAAATTTTAAAATCAGCCAAATTTGCGAGAGTTTAAAAAGATAATAATGAAGAAAACGATTAAAATTTTAGCTTTAAGCTTAGTAACATTACTTTCAGGAAACGCTTTTGGACAGAGTATTTCTGATATTTATAAAAATGTAGAATTCAAAATGCCGACGGTTGCAGAAACGTCTTTTCCCGCAACTTCTGTCAATATCAAAAATTTTGGTGCTGTTTCCGGTGGAATAGTGAAAAATACCGAAGCTTTCAAAAAAGCCATTGATGAAACTTCTCAGAAAGGTGGCGGAACAGTTGTCGTTCCAAGAGGAATATGGTTAACGGGACCAATTGTTCTGAAAAACAACATCAATTTGCATTTGGAAGACGGCGCTTTGGTGATGTTCAGTCGAGATTTTGCGGATTATCCTTTGGTTGATGTAAGTTTCGAGGGTTTGAACACAACACGTTGTCAGTCTCCGATTTCTGCAAAAGGTGCAACCAACATCGCAATTACAGGAAAAGGTGTGATTGATGGAAACGGTGACGCTTGGAGATATGTGAAAAAAGGTAAAATGACAGATGGACAGTGGAAAGAATTATTGTCAAAAGGTGGAGTTTTGTCTGATGATAAAAAAACTTGGTTTCCGAGCGAAAGTTCTAAAAGAGGATTTACAAGCACAGGAAATTTCAATATTCCGGAAAAGTTGACAACAAGAGAGCAATTGGAAACTGTGAAAGATTTTCTTCGTCCCGTTATGGTAAGTTTGGTTGGTTGCGACAAAGTTCTTTTGGACGGTCCAACTTTCCAGAATTCACCGGCTTGGAATCTTCATCCATTGATGTCAAGTAATTTGATTTTGAGAAATCTAACGGTTAGAAATCCTTGGTATTCTCAGAATGGAGACGGTTTGGATTTGGAATCTTGTAAGAATGTTTTGATTTATAATAACACATTTGACGTTGGTGATGATGCGATTTGTATCAAATCCGGAAAAGACAAAGATGGTCGTGACAGAGGCGTTCCAACAGAAAATGTCATTATCAAAAATAATACGGTTTACCACGCGCACGGCGGAATCGTTATTGGAAGCGAAATGTCGGGTGGTGTGAAAAATCTTCACGCTTCGGATTGTACTTTTATCGGAACGGACATTGGACTTCGTTTCAAAACGACTAGAGGAAGAGGCGGTGTTGTTGAGAATATTTGGATTAGCAATGTTGATATGACCGGAATTCCGGCTCAGGTTATTGGTTTTAATATGTTCTATGAAGGTAATTCGCCAATCATCGAAGAAGACCAAAATGCAGATGACGAAAAAAGAGTAGTAAAGGATATTCCTGTGACCGAAGAAACTCCGATTTTCAGAAATGTATTCTTCAAAAATATCACAGCGTCCAATTCTTACGAAGCTCTGTCTCTAAACGGTTTATCTGAAATGAATCTTAAAAATATTGTTGTTGAAGATTCTAACTTCGATACCAAAAAAGCTTTGACAATAGTAGATGCAGACGGAATTACACTTAAAAATGTTAAAATAAAATATACAGACGGAACCGGTGCGACAATCTATAATAGTAAGAATGTTGACCTCTCAGGATTGACTTTGGAATCTTCTAAAACACCTTTGATAAAGGTTATCGGAAATAAAACTAAAGCTATCAAATTACCAAAAGGAATTACGGGCGATAAATTGTCTATCTCCAAAGATGTTCCGAAGAATGTTGTAAAATAATTTTTCTTATATTTTTTTCTTAAAACGGATGAAACCTACCAAAGTTAACTTGAATCACAATAGTCATCTGCGGAAGATTTTCATCCGTTTTTCTATTGTATTGATTTCGATTTCGAAGATTAATTCTCAGGAAATCGAAAGACCAAAAGCTCAACCTTACACCATTGAAGGAACTTATGAAAAGCTGATAAAGAAATATCCTTTCATTCAGCCTTTGAATCTGGAATTTCCGAAAAACATCAAAGTCAAAAAAGACGTCGAATACAAAACCAGAAACGGAAAATCACTTTTAGCAGATATTTATTATCCTGAAAATTCGGCTCAGAAATATCCCGCAATTATTCTGGTTCACGGCGGTGGTTGGATTTCTGGAAGTAAAGAAAATGAGAAGTTTCTTGCTCAGGAATTGGCTTCAAAAGGTTACGTTTCAATGGCGATTAATTATAGTTTGAGTGATGTTGCAAAATATCCTGCAGGAGTTGAAGATATTGAAGACGCTTTAAAATTCTTGAAGAAACATCACAAAGAATTTACTGTTAATAAAAAGAAAATTGCAGTTGGTGGAAACTCTGCCGGAGCACAATTGGCGACTTTGGTCAGTGTGAAAAATAAAGTTCAGGCGATTGTCAATATCGACGGAATCGTTTCTTTCATTCATCCCGAATCTGAAGAAGGCGCTTACGCAGCTTATTGGTTTGGAGTGACAAAAGCCCAAAATTTCAAACTCTGGAAAGAAGCTTCACCTTTGGAATATGTCGGAAAAAATACACCGCCAACATTATTTATCAATAGCTCTCAACCGAGATTTCACGCTGGGAGAGATGATATGATGAATCTATTAAAAAGTTATAATATCCCGACGGAATTTCACGAAATCAAAGATTCTCCGCATTCGTTTTGGTTGGTTCAACCTTGGTTTGATGAGACTTTAAAATATACTGTTGATTTTATGGATAGAGTTTTGAAAAATTAATCTAATGAAAAAACTATTTTCTTTTCTAAGTTTTTTGTTCGTGGTTTTGTCTTTTGCACAATCGCCATATATTACGATTACAGTTGCTAAGGATGGTTCTGGGAATTTTACTACAGTTCAGAATGCGATTAATTCGATTCGAGATTTAGGTCCTGCTGAAGCTTTGATTAAGATTAAATCAGGGATTTATAATGAAAAAATTGTCATTCCTTCTTCAAAACATTTGATTACAATTGAAGGCGAAGACAAAGAAAATACAATCATTACAAATGATGATTTCTCCGGAAAACTGAATCCTTTAACTAATGAAAAGCTCAATACTTTTAATTCTTACACATTTTTAGTTGTTGGAGATAATATTAAGGTTTCGAATTTAACGATTAAAAATTCGTCGTGTAATCAAGGACAAGCCGTTGCGCTTCACGTGGAAGGCGACCGGTTTGTAATGAAAAATTCTAAAATTTTGGGTTGTCAGGATACACTTTACGCAGCGACAGACCACAGCCGGCAATACTATGAAAACTGTTATATAGAAGGAACTACGGATTTTATTTTCGGTCAGGCGACTGTGGTTTTCAAAAGTTGTGAAATCAAAAGCTTGGCGAATTCTTACATTACTGCTGCGGCAACAAGTAAAGACAATCAATTTGGTTTTGTTTTTATCGATTGTCATTTGACAGCAAAAGAAGATATTACCAAAGTTTATCTTGGGCGACCTTGGCGACCATTTGCAAAGACGGTTTTCATCAATACAACTATGGAAAGCCATATTTTGCCAGAAGGCTGGAATCCTTGGAAAGGCGATAAAATGTTTCCTGAAAAAGAAAAAACTGCTTTCTATGCAGAATTTGGAAGTAAAGGAAACGGTTCAAATCCTGACAAAAGAGTTGAATGGTCTCATCAGCTTTCCAAAAAAGAATTGAAGAACTATTCGATTGAAAATATTTTCAAAAAGTCGGATAATTGGATTCCATAAGATTGTTGCACAAAAAGAAATTTTAATCGATTCAAAATTTTTGACTTTTCAGTTAAGATTTTGGGAATTTTTATGCAATCGATTGCTTAAATTTTGCGTTGTTTTTCTTTATTTATTATATTTTAAGGATAAAATGCTCAATAAATAATTAAACAATTATTTAATCCATAAGTTCTTTATTTAAAGCAAATTTTAATTATTTATTAATTTAAATTAAACCCGATTCTAAAAATTTTTCAGAAAAATATTGGATGAAATAGAAATAATTTTATATTAGAACCGTCGATTAATTATAATAAATAGTGTAATCGATTGCGCAACTAAGATGAAACAAACAACTATAAACTCATTTATTATGAAAAAACTATTATTTTCTTTAATGTTTGCGGGGATTTCTGCAGTTACATTCAATGCTCAAAGTAAAACCTGGGACTTTAGCGATACTTCAAAATTTCCTGCTGGTGCCATTGCGACTGATAAAACTGTAGATGGTTTGTCCTTTGTTACAGGAGGCAGCAGCCTTACTATAGCGACTAACAGTCTTGCGACGTTTGACGACGGTTATGCTCCAACTCAACGTTTACAATTTGGTGGTAACAGTTATAGCGGTTCTACGAATCCTGCTGTAGGAACGACTTCTATACCAACAAGAAGGTATTTGCAATTTGCTGTATCTAACAATGCTGTGATTAAGTTTTGGGCAAGAGGCGGAGGAGCTAACAGGTCAATTCTGATTTCGGACGAAACTGGAAAAGTGCTGAGTTCAACAACATTTGCGGGAAATACAACTGCTGATATAGCTATTGCGACTTACACTTATACAGGTGCTGCTGGAAACATCTTGATTACGACTGGAAGTGGTGATAATAGTTTGTACAAAATAGAATATACTGATAATGCTACAATGGCTGTTGGTGATGTGAAGTCTAAAAATAAACTAAATGCCTTCTCTGCAGGAAACAAAATTTACATCAAAGATTTAGACGCTAAGAATACTCAGGTTAATGTATATTCTGCTAATGGTACGTTGGTCAAATCTTTGAAAACGACTTTTGATACTGATTTTGTGATCGATACTAAAGGTGTTTATGTTGTAAATATGAAATCTGAGGCTGGAGTAAAATCTGTAAAGGTTATGATTAAATAATAAGTTATAAATATTTTTCATATTATTTTTTTTAAGAAAGCCCTTGGAATCTT
>Ga0308158_10002783_pt1 | contig 16046 bp, 14 predicted proteins | sample PhyBR2_FD_201038 | JGI IMG/M metagenome (GOLD analysis project Ga0308158, IMG submission 201038) | Phyllosphere microbial communities from UC Gill Tract Community Farm, Albany, California, United States - DLSLB.R2 | ecosystem: Host-associated > Plants > Phyllosphere > Unclassified | place: USA... | reverse complement strand
TGGGCAAACCCTTTTAGCGAAGGATGAAATCCCATGCCTTTGGTTGTTGAAATAACCTCATTTTTCGAAATAGCAATTTTGGGACGCAAATCATAATATAATGGATCTTCAAAAGGAATAAAAGTATTCAAACCATCATTTCCACCATTCAATTGTACAAAAACAAGACATTGTTGACCTATGATTAAGTTTTTTTGAGTGCCATAAGAGAATAAAAAATCAGGAAGTAACAGGGCTCCTCCTGTCAATGTTCCTGTAAGCGATAGAAAATTTCTTCTGTTCATAATCGGTATTGTTAGAAGGTTCCTTTTTAAATTAATTGAAATTCAGGTTCTTTGACCATGGCATTAAAGAGCCTCAAAACAGCCTGATTGGCATTTTGAGCCTGTGTATCAAAATCGTATTTTATGATGTTTTCGAAATCTTTTTGCGCATCCTGGTCCACCTGAAATAATAATCTGTCGGATAACTCAGTTATGATTTCTTTGTTGGTTCCTTTGTTCCAATCTAATTGAATGACCGTTTTTCTCAGTGCGGGACGATTGTTGTTTTCATTTTCGTCCATCATGTTTGCCATGGTTCTTTGATTGAAATTTTCCCTTCCACTACAGTACAAATCGGCTAAGTTGTTGCGTTGCAAGTAGATTTGAGAAGTAAGCCAGGATTTTCCGCCTTCCCAACCTTTTACATTGGGCTGATTGAATAAATCCATGCCCTGATTTTTTAGAAAAGCCACTATTGGCCGGCTGTTTCTGGGGCTAATATGCAATTCTGAAAGCAGTTGTAAACTATATTCCAGAGGATTTTTAATTTTTGAACCGGCGGTTTTTTTATCAAATTCTTCTGTGAAAATCTTTTCTAATAAGGGTTTTATCTCAAAGTCTTTTTTTCTGAAATAATCACCGTAATAAGTCACCAGTTTTTCGCTGGGATTATCATAAATAAACCATTGCAATACCTTTCGGGTAAAAAGATACGGACTGTTTTTTTGCTTGAAAATAATATCAACGATATCATCGGCTTTAAAATGTCCTTTTTTGCTAAAATAGATAATTTCTGAATCGTCGCTAATCCTGTCTCTGTAAACACCACCATTTTCTCCAACTCCTAATCCTGCCAATGCTTTCGCGCCGTTTTTGATGTCCTCTTCGGTGTAGTTTCCAATACCTAGAGTAAAAAGTTCCAGTAATTCCCTGCTTAGGTTCTCGTTGATTTTGCCTTTTCGATTATCAACATTGTCTAAGTAACGCAGCATGGCATTGGATTTTAAAATGGCTTTAGTCAAATCTTTGAAATTGCCAAAAGCATGCTTTCGAAGTAATTGATTGTGTTCAAAAATCCAATAGTTGATTTTTACTTTTTGAAAGGTAGAAACAAAATGATTGTGTAAAAACAAGGTCATTTTTTCCTGCAACGGATAGTTGTCATGCATCATTTTATCCAGCCACCAGGCTTTCATGTCTAATGAGGTAAGTGCTTCCTGTTTTTGAAAATCCTGTTGAAGTTCTTTTTTCTGATCGGCTGTTAAATCTTTATATTTTTTTCGCAGTTCTCGATAATCAGCCAATGTTTTAGGACTGTCTTTTAAAAAATCGGGAATACTGCTGTCAAAATTGGTTTTAAATGAAGCGTCCAGGAATTTTGAAATTCCCATTTTTTCAATTGCTGCAGCTTGTTGGTTTGAAAAACCTAAACGGAGGGACCAAAGCGAATTAGGGTTCATAGTTTATCAAATTTAGGGTTTTTTGGTTTTTTTTCTAGGTTGTTATTAGTTAAGATGTTAAAGCATGTAAAAGGTTTAATGGAGTTAAAAAAAACTAAAATACGCAATTTAATTTTTCAATAGGGTAGGGTAAAACTATTTATGGTTGTCTTAACAGTAGTAATACGAGTAATTATATCATCAACGATAATTAAAATTGAATATTATGAAAACGATAAAAACGCTACTGGCCTTGCTTTTTTTAGGAACAATAATGACAGTACAGGCTCAGGAAGCCAGGGTAGAAAGTAAAGTAAGTATGAGTAATAGTTCTGATAAACTTTCCTATTACCAAAAAAGAGGTGCCGAAGATGCTAAATATGAGTTGAGTTTTGAAGCTAAAACCAAAGATGAGGAAAAAGCTTTTTGGAAAGAGCAAAAGGCTTACGAAAAAGAATTGAAGAGAAAGGACAGAAAAGCCTATCGCGTTTATATAGACAGCAAGAAAGATGCGTATACTGAGCATTATTATCATTGTGATGCTCATTGCCATCACGACGATTATTTTTACAGTCAGGCGGGATTTTATTATTACCAATACAATCAGCCTACTTATTATCAAAGAACTCCAAGTAGTACTACGATAAATACCCAGATAGGTGTACGTACCCCCAGCGTACGATTAGGACTTTAATTTATTTAAAAGTCAAAAAGCCGTCCTGAAAATATCGGGATGGCTTTTTTGTTGTTTTTTAATTATGGTTTAGGGAGATTTAAAAGATTAGTCTGTACTGAATTTTAAACTTTTAATGCTCCACGAAATCCTCTGGCGGCATAATAAGATTCAGCGCCATTGTGATAAATAAATACATTTCCGTAACGGAAATCAGCAAAAATAGCGCCTCCCAGTTTTCTGATTTCGGCAGGAGTTTGAATCCAACTTGATGTTTTTGTATCGAATTTTCCCAGTTTTTGCAATTCCCGATATTCTGCTTCCGATAACAATTCGATTCCCATAGCAGCAGCTATATCCTCGACACTATTTTTGGGTTTATTTTCTTTTCTGGCATCTAATGCCTGACGATCATAACAAAGACTTCTACGTTCTTTAGGACTTTCGGGCGAACAATCATAAAAAATGTATTCTCCGGTGTTTTTGTCATAATTGACAACATCCGGTTCGCCGCCGGTTCTTTCCATTTCGTTTAGCGACCAAAGTTTCTCAGGATTGGATTCCAACTTAGCTTGAACTTTATTCCATTCTAAGTCTTCATGACGATTCATGTTTTTTTCAAAACGCTCTTTTACTATTTTTAATAAGGCTTCCAATTCTGTTGCTGCTAATTTCTTTCCCATAATTGTATTTTTTTGCTTGCTACTGTCTTGCTTTACAATTTTGCTCACACAAATCGATAATTTGAACAATTCTGTTTTGTCTAGTTGCTGACCGTTTGGCTTGGTTAAGCCAATACAAATAACTTTTTCGATAGCTTTTACTAAAGTTGTTATAATTAGAAAAAGCTTGCTGGTTTTTATCAAAGGCAGATTGTAAATCTTCCGGGATTTCCAAGTTTTCAACGGCGTCCAAGCTTTCCCAGGAACCATTTTTCTTGGCTATTTCAATTTTATGTAAGCCGCTTTCGTGCATTAAGTTAGCAGCAATTAACTCTTCGATATAGGTTTTGTTGACTTTGCTCCAGACACTTTTGTCTTTTCGTGGCGTAAAAAGTTGCATTCTCCGGTCTTCATCCAGTTTTCTAACCGTAGAATCAATCCAACCGTAACAAATAGCCACTTTTACGGCTTCTTCCCAACGCATACTTTCAGCTTCGTGTGCCACTTTGTAAAAAATCAAATACACTGCCTTGTGCGTACTATGATTTTCATGTAGCCAGGCTCTCCATTCGGAATCGTTTTTAAAGTATAATGTTGGTTTTTCGTGCATGGTTTTTAGTGTTATATCCGCAATCTTGTCATTGCGAGGAACGAAGCAATCTCATTCAGTGACTCAAGAAAATTGCTTGTTGTTGTTAGCATGGATTTTAAATTTACAACTAATAATTATTCAGTCATTATATCTCTAATTTCGTCAAATAAATCTTTCCATGTTGGATTGATAGATTGAATCAATTTGTTTTTGGCAGCCCTTGAACCCGCTTTTATTTGTTTTTCACGAGCTATAGCATCTTCAATCCATTGAAATTGCTCATAGTAAACTAATAGGTTTACATCATATCTGGCTGAAAATGATGTTGGATATTTCTTGTTTTTATGTTCAATAATTCTTTGTGGAAGATTTGATGTAACACCCACATAAACTACCGTTTGATATTTATTGGTAATGATATATACAAATCCTGGTTTCATCTTTTTTTAGTTTTTTTGAGCGACTAGCGATGTAAATGTATTTTAGAGACTAGATTTACTCTTTTTAGTGCGATTCAATCTACTCTTGTTAGTGAGATTGCTTCGTTCCTCGCAATGACTGATGCCGCCAAGTATGTCATTGCGAGCGATAGCGAAGCAATCTCATTAAGTAACTCTACAAAGTTGCTCATTGTTGTGGGCACGGATTATAAATTCTAGTTTTGCTGCCATAAAATTATTTTCTTCTTGGTGCGCTTCTAGTATGTGGACTAACATATGTGCCATTTTTTCTATAATAACCTTTAACGTTTACAGTTTTAGGTCGACTATAACTTGTAGATGAATAATCGTATGTCGAATTATTTTTTGTTGTTGAATTGTTGTTTTTAGATAAGAAGGATTCAGAAACTTTAGGAGTTGGTGTATAATATGGATTGTCAAAATATGGATTATAAAGATATCCTTTTAAATTTCCATATTTAGCTTTTCTAAATCGTTTCTTGACTATAGTTGTATAATAATATGTTCCTGCTGGGATTAGTATTATTTCTGTATTATCATTTTTGTTAGGTGAATTATATAAATAAATGTCCTCAGTATTAGAAAGGTTATAGTAAGTATTGCAAGATGTAAATAGAGCTATCAGTAATAGTATTAAAATACGTTTCATATCCGATTTAGGTGTTGCCTAATTTTTTAATAAGTAAATAATAATTCAAATATATTAAAATATTCTTACAAAATTAATTCCTGATTTGCTCCTAAAACAAAAAAAGACCCGCAAGTTTTCACTTGCGGGTCTTAGTACTTAATTCTATTTACTTGATACTACTTTATCATCTCAAAACTACGTTTTACGAAAGTAGTTAAGGCTTCACCTTTTAATAGGTTTTGAGAAAGTTTAGCTAAATCCAAAGCTTGTTTTACCAGGTGTTCCTGATTGGCTTTGTCTTCAGTATTTAAAATGGTAGATGCCAAAGGAGAATTGGTGTTAATTACCAAATTATACATCTCAGGCATGTTGTTCATTCCGAACATTCCGCCACCGCCAGTTTGGCTCATTTCTTTCATTCTACGCATAAATTCCGGTTGCGTAATCATAAAAGGTGCTGCCTGACTGTCCAAAGCTTCCAATTGTACTTTGTAAGTTTGTTTAGAAACTACTGCTTCAACTGCTGTTTTTAAGTTGTTTTGTTCGTCTTCAGATAGTTTAGAAATAACCGTATCGTCTTTCTTGATTAGGTTGTCGATATGATCTGAATCCACACGAACGAAAGTTACGTTTTGGTTATCGTTTTCTAATTTCTGAATTAAATGTGAGATAATTGGCGAGTCTAAAAGTAATACTTCATATCCTTTTTCTTCAGCAATTTCAATGTAAGAATGTTGTGCTTCTTTGTTTCCTGCGTATAAAACAACCAGTTTTCCGTCTTTGTCGGTTTGTTTGTCTTTAAGGTTTTCTTTTAACTCTTCAAGCGTATAATACTTGTCATTAACCGTTGGGTACAATACAAAAGCACCAGCTTTTTCGTAGAATTTATCTTCCGAAAGCATTCCGTATTCCAGAACGATTTTGATGTCGTTCCATTTTGATTCGAAATCGGCTCTGTTTTCGTTGAATAACGATTTTAATTTATCGGCTACTTTACGGGTAATGTAGTTTGAGATTTTCTTTACTGCTCCATCTGCCTGTAATCCTGAACGGGAAACGTTCAACGGAATATCCGGTGAATCCACCACTCCGCGAAGCATCATCAGGAATTCAGGAACAATTCCTTCTACGTTATCAGTTACAAAAACCTGATTTTGGTACAATTGGATTTTGTCTTTTTGGATTTGCATATCCGAACCTAATTTTGGGAAATACAAAATTCCGGTAAGGTTGAACGGATAATCTACATTCAGGTGAATGTTGAACAAAGGCTCTTCAAATTGCATTGGATACAATTCGTGGTAGAATGTTTTGTAATCTTCATCGTTTAAATCAGCAGGTTGTTTAGTCCATGCCGGATTAGGATTGTTAATGATGTTGTCTAGTTCAACAGTTTCATTTACGTAATCTTCCGGAGCATCTTCTGGCTTAGGAAGTGTTTCAGTTCTGGTTCCAAATTTAATTGGAATAGGCATGAACTTATTGTATTTGTTCAATAATCCGCTGATTTTTGAATCTTCTAAAAATTCTAAAGAATCTTCGGCAATATGAAGGATAATTTCAGTTCCGCGCTCGGTTTTGTCAGCCGGTTCAAGAGAGAATTCAGGGCTTCCGTCGCAAATCCAGTGTGCTGCCGGTTCGTCTTTGTAGGATTTAGTGATGATTTCCACCTTAGAAGCGACCATAAAAGCAGAATAGAAACCTAGACCAAAATGACCAATAATTCCTGAATCTTTCGCAGTGTCTTTGTATTTTTCAAGGAATTCTTCAGCACCTGAAAAAGCCAGTTGGTTGATGTATTTTTCAACCTCGTTAGCCGTCATACCGATACCCTGATCGATGATGTGCAGTTTTTTACCTTCTTTGTCAATTTTTACCTCAAGAATAGGATTCCCATATTCTACTTTGGCTTCACCTATATTGGTTAGGTGTTTTAATTTTAATGTTGCATCTGTTCCATTCGAAATTAACTCACGTAAAAAGATCTCGTGATCGCTGTATAAGAACTTTTTAATTAGCGGAAAGATATTTTCCACCGAAACATTAATTTTTCCAGTTGTCATATTTAAAATTTTTTAATAGTGTTTTACAATCAGTTAGATTTTTAGTCAAATAAAGTACCAATTTAATTGGAGGTGACAAATTGTCTTAGTCATAAATTTTGTAATAAAATAATATCATTTTGAAATAAAATCTGTAAGTTAGATTGTATCTTTGCCTTAGTTTAATATTAAAAATGATAAACGATGAAAAAAATATTTTTTCTTACAGCAATTGCGCTGGCATTATTTTCCTGTAAAACATCTTCAGTTACTGCTACTAAATTAGACAGAGGAATTCAAACCGGAATTAAAGGAAATTGGGTAATCAGTTCTGTTTCTTATCCAGGTTCAGAATACATTAAGGTGAATTCTTTTCAATTAGCTGATTCGAAATGTTTTGAAGGAAGTACTTGGAAGTTTGTTTCTAACAATAACAAAGGAACTATGGCTTTGACTAAGTACGATTGTCCTGTTTTCAGTTCTCCTATCACTTGGTTTGTAAATTCTAATGGAGAGTTTGTTTTGAAAATTTTAGACGCAGGCGAAAAAGCTAAAAAAGTGAGAGATGGTTATGTATTACACGTAGCCAATCAAACAGAAAGTTCTTTCCAATTGATTGACAAAATTAGTGTTGGAGGAAAATTAACAGACGTGGTTTACCAATTTCAACGTGTAAACTAAGTATATTTAAAGTAAAAATTTTTAAAAAAGGTAATTATGAAAAATATATCAGTATTAGCATTAGCTTTCGTAATGGTTTTAGGTTCGCTTTTCACGAGCTGTGAAGCTGTAAAAAATACAAATAAAACTCAAAGAGGAGCTGCTATTGGAGCTGCCGGAGGTGCAATTCTTGGAGGAATCCTTGGAAACAACCTTGGAAAAGGTGGAAAAGGAGCTATGGGAGCTGTTATCGGTGGAGTTGTTGGTGGAGTTGCCGGTGGTGTTATCGGTAACAAAATGGACAAACAAGCCAGACAAATTGACCAGGCTATTCCAGGTGCTGAGGTAAAAAGAGTAGGTGAAGGAATTCAATTGGTTTTAAACGAAAATGCGGTTCGTTTTGATACTAATAAATCTACTTTGACTGCTACTGCAAAAGCAAACTTAGACAAATTAGTTGCTGTTTTTAATGAGTATCCTGATACTGATATCACTATTTTTGGATATACTGATAGTACAGGTGCGGCTGATTATAACCTGAAACTTTCAGGTGAGCGTGCAACTTCAGTTAAAAATTATTTGATAGCTAAAGGTCTTGCAGCAAGCAGATTTACCATTCAGGGAATGGGAGTTGCTGATCCAATTGCGACTAATGATACAGCAGAAGGAAGAAGCCAAAACCGTCGTGTAGAATTTGCAATTGTTGCAAATGCTAAAATGAAAGCTGACGCAGAAAAAGAAGCAGCGAAATAATTTACTGTTTTTTATATAATTATAAAGGTCGTCCCGTTCCGATAGCTATCGGGATTTCGGGACGATTTTTTTTATTTTAATGTCAAATATAGAAATGGAACGCAGATTAAACTGATTTTAGCAGATTTTCACAGATTGAGGTTAGTAAAAGCTTAAAAAATAACCGTTTTTGTCTGTTCAATCCGTCCCGATAGCTATCGGGATTGTGGACTGTTTTTTAGCTAATTTGCTTTGCAGATAGGCGTATGTTTTTTTATAGAAAATTCTAATTTCTTCCAAATTTTTATACCAAAGAAATCTATCTTTGCAATCCAAAAAAATAACAATTCATACTAATGCTTCAAGTTCAAAATATCTCCTTTGGTTATACCGAAAAACCGGTGGTTCAAAACATTCATTTCACTGTAAATAAAGGACAAAATATAGCAGTAATTGGCGAAAGCGGCTGCGGTAAAAGTACCTTGTTGAAATTGATTTATGGGTTGTACGATTTAGATCAGGGACAGATTTTTTGGAATGATACAGAGGTTTTGGGAACCAGTTTTAATTTGGTTCCGGGAATGCCGTTTATGAAATATTTGTCGCAGGATTTTGATTTGATGCCTTATATAACCGTGGCTGAGAATGTGGGGAAATATTTGTCTAATATTTATCCTGAAAAGAAAAAAGCACGTGTTCAGGAGTTATTGGAAATTGTTGAAATGACTGATTATGCCGATGTAAAAGCTAAATATTTAAGCGGAGGCCAGCAGCAACGTGTTGCATTAGCTAGGGTTTTAGCTTTAGAACCCGAAGTTTTGTTATTGGATGAACCTTTTAGTCATATTGATAATTTTAGGAAAAATGCCCTTAGACGCAATTTATTTGCTTATCTTAAAACAAGGGGGATTAGCTGTATTGTGGCTACTCATGACAGTACCGATGCACTTTCGTTTGCAGATGAAACCATTGTTTTAAAGAACGGAAGAATAGTCGATAAGGCTGACTCTTATAGTTTGTATAACAATCCTATTAATAAATATGTTGCTTCTCTTTTTGGAGAAGTTAACGAATTGAAATTATCTCAACTAATCAATGTAAGTGAAGAAGATGACGAATTGCTTTTATTGTACCCACATCAATTAAAAGTGGATGAAAAAGGAATTATGAATGTTCTTGTAAAACAATCTTATTTTAAAGGTGGTTATTATTTGATTAAAGCAGTTTTTGACAGAAAAGTGATTTTCTTCGAACATGAATCTTCTTTAGAATTTAATCAGGAAGTGAATTTGAAAATATGTTGATTTTTCATTTTTTTCTTTGCTATTAAATTGTAAAAAATCTTTTTATTTATTGAAAAAGTAGTAATTTGTAGGTTAGAATGCAGGACGCATTCTTTGTTGTTCTAATCTAAAAATACTGCTATGTATCATTCAAAAATTTCGGGTTTAGGTTTTTATGTGCCTTCCAATGTGGTCACTAATGACGATTTGTCAAAAATTATAGATACTAGTGACGAATGGATTCAGGAAAGAACCGGAATTCAGGAACGAAGACACATTATTGCCGGAGAAGATACAACTACTTCTATGGGCGTAAAGGCAGCTAAAATTGCTATTGAACGTTCGGGAATCGACAAAGACGATATTGATTTTATTGTTTTTGCCACCTTAAGTCCGGATTATTATTTTCCGGGACCGGGAGTTTTGGTACAAAGAGATTTAGGTTTAAGAACTATTGGAGCATTAGATGTTCGCAATCAGTGTTCGGGTTTTGTTTATGCACTTTCGGTTGCTGATCAGTATATAAAAACCGGAATGTATAAAAATATTTTAGTCATAGGTTCCGAAGTACAGTCTACAGGATTAGACATGACGACTCGTGGACGGGGAGTTTCAGTGATTTTTGGTGATGGAGCAGGGGCTGCTATTTTAAGTAGAGAAGAAGATTTGACTAAAGGAATTCTTTCGACTCATTTGCATTCAGAAGGAATTCATGCCGAGGAATTAGTCCTGACCGCTCCGGGAATGGGAGGGCGTTGGGTAAATGATATTCTGGCTGATAATGATCCCGATGACGAAAGTTATTTTCCGCACATGAACGGGCAATTTGTATTTAAAAATGCCGTAGTCCGTTTTGCTGAAGTAATCAATGAAGCTTTGGAAGCCAATAATTTGAACGTTTCTGATATTGATATGCTGATTCCGCATCAGGCGAATTTGAGAATTTCACAGTACATTCAGAATAAATTCAAACTGAATGACAATCAGGTTCATAATAATGTGCAGAAATATGGTAATACCACTGCGGCTTCGATTCCAATTGCATTGACGGAAGCCTGGGAACAGGGAAAAATAAAATCAGGAGATGTCGTGGTTTTGGCAGCTTTTGGTAGCGGATTTACCTGGGCAAGTGCTATTATTAAGTGGTAATTTTTTAAATCGAAAAGCCCGAAGTTGGCATACTTCGGGCTTTTCTTTCACTACACACAACTATCCAAAATTATTTTTATAAAATACCGCCACCCTGGCTTTCGTTTTGCTCTCTTGTTTTTCTCTGAACTGCTTTGTTTTTACCGCTTCCAAATCGGTAATTAAAACCGATGTAGACAGATCGGCTTTCCCAGTTGAATTGTCCGTATTGTTCTTTAGGATATTCCGATGTAAAGCGATAGCGCATCGTTTTAAAAATATCACTGTATCTGACAGTAAATGTTCCGGCTCCTTTCAGAACGTTAAGACTCGAACCTAAATCCATTTTCCACATCGGTTTGCCTAGCATTTGCAGAGTTAAATCTTTTCCCTGATACATGGCAGAAAATTGAAAACGTAAGTTTTTGGATGCTTTGAAGGTATTGTTCATTCGTGCATTAAAAGCAGTTACATTGGCTTCGAGGAATGTTCCTGAAACTACTCCTCTAATCGTTTTGTTATAAGCATCTACACTCATATTGCTGCTGAACCATTTTGTGAAATCTAAATTAGCCGAAGATTCGAATCCATAAGCATTGTTGCCATCCAGATTGGCGTAAGATAATGTTTGTTTGGAAGGATCGTTAGGATTTTCGACTAAAGTTCGGGTGATTTCATTATTGATTCGTCTGTAGAAAATTCCGGTGGTTACGGAACCTATTTTTGTTTTTCGGGTGTAATTGAGTTCGAAAGAATTAGTAAACTGAGGACGCAAATTAGGATTTCCTTCTGAGTCTATTTGTGGAGTACTCCAGTCTCTAATTGGATTTAATTGACCAATGCTGGGTCTGTCCACTCTTCTTGAAAAACTTAAGTTGAACGAATTTTTTTCAGAAGGAGTGTAGTTTAAAAATCCCGAAGGATATAAGGTTAAAATGTCGTTATTAAATTCGGCAGGGGTTTCGCCTTCTTTGTTAAAATTGGCATCTGCTTCGTATTTTTCTATTCTTGTTCCCAGTTGTGAGCTCCATTTTTTCCATTGTTTACCAATAGTAGCGTATCCTGAATAAATATTTCGGGAGAATTTAAAGTCGGAATCAGAGTTGTTGCTCGATAAGAATTTATTGCGCGCATTCTCGATTCGGCTTTCTAAACCTAATTCTAATTTCAGGGTTTCTGATAATGGATTGACGTAATCTAAATTGATTAAAGTATTGTTCCTTTTGTTAGTAATATAATTAGTTCTGGGATCACTATAAAAAGCATCTTCTTTATTGTCTCCGTCAGAATAATTAGCTTCCAGTTCTATATTGTGACCTTCTTTTTTAAAGTTCTTTTTATAGTCTACATTATAGGTTTGGGAATAATTATCAACCTTGTTGTTGAATGTTTGGTTAATGTCAGCTTTTGAAGGATCTACAAAATCAATTGTTGACAATGAGCCAGATTTTCCTTTGAATAGGTTTTGATTAGTATAGAATGACAAAGTATTTTTTTCATTGATATAAATGTCAAAACCTATTTTGGCCAGTTGTGAAGTGTTGTTTCGGGTGAAAGTGTAATCTTGAAAATCTTCCAATCCGGCTTCAGTGGTGTTTATAAAACCATAATTGGTGCGTTTTCCTGTGTTTAAACCATAATTGGCAAACCAGTTGATTTTTCCATTGCGGTAATTCATGTCAACTGATGAGTTTAATTTTGGTGTTATACCAAAGGTGACTCCGTTATTAATACTTCCGTTTAAGCCTATTTTAGTGTTTTTGTTTAAAACAATGTTTATTATTCCGCTCATTCCTTCCGGATTGTATTTCGCAGAAGGATTCGTAATTAGTTCTATTTGTTTAATAGACGAAGATGGTATTTGCTGCAATAATTGTGCAGTATCTATCGTAGTAGGTTTTCCATCAATTAGTACCCGAACATTAGGGTTTCCCCTAAGGCTGATGGCATTGGTTTGTTGGTCAACACTAACTGATGGAATGTTGTTCATTATTTCGGCTGCCGTTGAACCAGCTGAAATTAAATCTTTACCAACATTAATCACTTTTCGATCTATTTTTTGTTCTATAGTCGATTTCTCGCTGACAATTTCTACACTTTTTAGTTCGATGGCTTCTTCTTCCATAGCAATAGAACCAAGACTTACATGAGTATTTGCTGCCGTAAGCGCAATAGGGTTATTTACGGTTTTATAACCCATATACTGGATTTCGACAGTGTATTTTTTTAGTTCCAGGTTTTTAATTTGAAATGTCCCTTTATCAGAAGTAACGCTTCTGGAAATAACAATGTCGTTTTCTTTGATAGCGATAGTAACAAACTCCATCGGTTGGTTCGTTTTTTTATCGATCACTTTTCCTGCAACACTCCCCGGATGGATATCGTCGATATTTGGTCGTACTGTATTGTGAGCTCCAATGGAAACCAAATTCAACAGAAAACAGACTAAAATTAATTTTGCTTTCATGGTTTTTAAGTTAAAAGGTTTAGTTGATAATGCAAATATATATCTTTTAAACAATACTATGCAATGCAAAGTACTGTTTTTTGTATAAAAATAAGATTTATTTGTGTTTTTCTTTGTTAATGGCTTAAAAACGAAAGTGTTCTGTATTTATAGACGCAGAATAAAGGTAAATAGTTGTATGGGAAATTATATTATTTTCCAATTTTTCAATTGCCGTATAATAACTATCTTTGCGCACTTTATAAATTCAGATACAAAATGACATTATCACAAACACTTACGCCATCGATACAGAAAGCAATTCATGATTTATTTGATGTAACAGTCGAAAAAATAGAATTTCAGGCGACCCGTAAGGAATTTGAAGGCGATATTACGATGGTTATTTTTCCTTTGTTGAAAATAATAAAAAGTAATCCGGTAGAATTAGGAAATAAAATAGGGAATTATTTGGTTGAAAATATTGCCGAGGTAAGTAAGTTTAATGTTGTTTCCGGTTTCTTAAATATTGTTATTTCAGATGCTCATTATTTGAATTTCTTCAACTCGATTAAAGATAATGTGAAATATGGTTTTGTTACTCCAAGTCCTGAGGACAAGGCAGTAATGGTCGAATATTCTTCGCCAAATACCAATAAACCGTTGCATTTAGGTCACGTTAGAAATAACTTATTAGGTTATTCAGTTGCCGAAATTATTAAGGCTTCCGGTAAAAAAGTGTATAAAACACAAATCATTAACGACCGTGGAATCCATATATGTAAGTCGATGTTGGCCTGGCAAAAATTTGGTCAGGATCAAACTCCCGAATCAACGGGATTAAAGGGAGATAAGGTAGTTGGGAATTTCTATGTGGCTTTTGATAAGGCTTACAAAGAAGAAATCAACCAATTAATGGCGGAAGGAAAAACGGAAGAAGAAGCTAAAAAACAAGCGCCTATTATTCTGGAAGCACAGGAAATGTTGCGTAAATGGGAAGCAGGAGATGAGGAAGTGATTTCGCTTTGGAAAACCATGAACCAATGGGTTTATGACGGGTTTGAAGCAACTTATAAAAACCTGGGAGTTGATTTTGATGCTTATTATTACGAAAGTGATACCTATTTGTTAGGGAAAGATGTGGTGCAAATGGGATTGGAGAAAGGGATTTTCGAAAAAGACCCTGACGGTTCGGTTTGGATTGATTTGACTGCTGAAGGTTTGGACAGAAAAATTGTATTGCGTTCGGATGGAACAGCAGTGTATATGACTCAGGATATTGGAACGGCAATTCAACGTGTAAAAGATTACCCGGATGTGGGCGGAATGGTATATACAGTAGGGAATGAGCAGGATTACCACTTTAAAGTATTATTCCTTATTTTGAAAAAATTAGGTTTTGATTGGTCTGAAAATCTATTCCATTTGTCTTATGGAATGGTTGATTTGCCTTCCGGAAAAATGAAATCCCGTGAAGGAACTGTGGTTGATGCCGATGATTTGATGCAGGAAATGATTGATACAGCTCAGCAAATTTCAGAAGAGTTAGGAAAATTAGATGGTTATTCAGAAGAAGAAAAAGCCAGATTGTATAAAATCATAGGAATGGGAGCTTTGAAATATTATATTTTAAAAGTAGATCCAAAAAAACGTATTTTGTTCAATCCGGAGGAATCAGTTGATTTTGCCGGAAATACAGGGCCTTTTATTCAATATACTTATGCCCGTATCCAATCGATTATTAGAAAAGCTGATTTTGATTTTTCAAATGATGCTAAAGTGGATAGTTTGCACGAAAAAGAAAAAGAGCTAATCAAACAATTAGAACTTTTCCCTGAGGTAATTCAAAATGCAGCTCAAAATCATAGCCCGGCTTTAATTGCTAATTATACTTATGATTTAGTAAAAGAATACAATTCATTCTATCAGGCAGTGCCAATTTTAGGAGAAGCTGATTTAGAAGTAAAAATCTTCCGTGTGCAGTTATCCAAAAGAGTAGCCGATACTATTGCAGACGCTTTCCGCTTGTTAGGAATTAATGTTCCGGAAAGAATGTAAAAAAAATAATGATTACAATAGTGAAAAAACGGCCTCTATTTGAGACCGTTTTTTTTGTTTTTGTCCGATTGAGAAAATAATTGCTAAAAAACTAATCATTGATGTTTCAATATTCTAATGAACTAATTGTCTAATTATCTATTTAGTTTATCTTTGCACTTCAATAAAATAAAAAATTATGTTCGATAATTTAAGCGAAAAATTAGACAAAGCTTTTCATATATTAAAAGGTCACGGTAAAATTACCGAAGTAAATGTTGCTGATACCTTAAAAGAAGTACGTCGTGCGTTACTGGATGCCGACGTGAATTTTAAAATTGCCAAAGATTTTACTGCCAGAGTAAAAGACAAAGCGATAGGTCAGGACGTATTAACTACTTTACAACCAGGACAATTATTGGTGAAGTTAGTTAAGGATGAGCTGACCGAATTAATGGGAGGTGATGTAGCCGGAGTTAATTTGCAGGGAGCGCCTTCTGTGATTTTGATGTCAGGTTTACAAGGTTCCGGAAAGACTACTTTTTCAGGAAAATTAGCTAATTATCTTAAAACTAAAAAGAACAAAAAACCACTTTTGGTTGCCTGTGATATTTACCGTCCTGCGGCTATCAATCAGTTGCATGTAGTGGGAGATCAAATTGGTGTTGAAGTATATTCTGAACCGGAAAATAAAAATCCTGTTGCAATTGCGCAAAATGCGATTGCTCATGCAAAAGCTAACGGATTTAATGTAGTGATTGTCGATACTGCCGGACGTTTAGCGGTAGATCAGGAAATGATGGACGAAATTGCACGTGTTCACGCTGCGATTAAGCCACAGGAAACCTTATTTGTTGTCGATTCGATGACAGGACAGGATGCGGTAAATACAGCTAAGGCTTTCAACGATATTTTGAATTTTGACGGGGTTATCTTAACTAAATTAGATGGAGATACTCGTGGTGGAGCTGCGTTATCAATCAAATCTGTTGTAAAT
>Ga0308158_10002780_pt1 | contig 16070 bp, 21 predicted proteins | sample PhyBR2_FD_201038 | JGI IMG/M metagenome (GOLD analysis project Ga0308158, IMG submission 201038) | Phyllosphere microbial communities from UC Gill Tract Community Farm, Albany, California, United States - DLSLB.R2 | ecosystem: Host-associated > Plants > Phyllosphere > Unclassified | place: USA... | reverse complement strand
CTCAAATACCCGCTGTGGCATGTGCGCGCCCTCAAAATTGAGGTTGACGCATTTTTCCGCACGCTGCAGATCGTTGACCCATCGCTGCGCAACCTCCTCGTTGCTGTACTGGCGCGACTCCACGTTACCTGTTGAGCCGATACCGACCGTTGAAACACCTGCGGCGCAGTAATAGGGCGTCAGATAGCAGTCCTCCCATTTGCCGATTTTTAACTGCGCCTCCTCGGACGTCCGTAGCGCCTCGGGTGCCAGGGTGATCCCGAGCGCCACCACAGCAGCAATGGCGCATTTTTTAATGATCTGTTTCATCGTTGCCCCCTCCTGCCAGTCGCAGCGCATTTCTCTCAGCATCACTGAGTGCGCCCTGCGAGCGCTGCAGAATCTGCGCTATCAGCTCGTTTCGCTGAGTCTCCGCCTGCTCAATGCGGCGGCGGTGGACCCATGCCCGCCAGCCTGTGAGTGCGCCTATCAGCAATCCGCCGATCGCCACTTTTTCACTGACGGTCGTCACGCCAATACCCGTCACCACCATGGACGCGATATAGGTCAGCCCGTCGTTTACGCGCTGCACACTCAGTCCCATAACTGCACCGTTCCTGTGCTGGCCGGGCTGCTCTGCTCCGGCATTTCAACCTGCTGCCCGGCGTCCAAAAACATCTGATCGGCCAGACCCGGATTTGCCTCCAGCACGCTGACCAGACTGGCTGTGCTGCCGTAATGCCGGTAACACAGCTCATCAATGGTGTCACCGGCCTGCGCTGTCACAATCATCAGAACAGCTCCGCAAAAACGCGCGGGCGTTTCTGAATATCTGCGATGCACCAGCGCACATCCCGCCACAGGTCATCGATCTGCTGGTCCAGCGCATCCGTCGATTTCTCGCCTTTGGCCGTGGTGGTGACGTCGCGGTAACCCTCCAGGATTGAGGCGCGCGCGAGCGAATACACTGCGCGCCGGTACCGGTACAGTCTGACGCTCTCCCCGTTCAGCTTTCTGGCTGGCACGGCTGCCAGCGTTGCATGCCCTGCCTGCTGCTGCGTCTCCTGCCATTCCTCCAACTGCTCAGTGACGTGCGCCACCGCCTCGCTGGCTGCGTGTTTGAGTCGCGTAGTGGTGATATCACCGGCTATGCGTGCAGCGAGCCGCAGATCGGACAGAGCGATCGCCGGCCAGAAATCATCCGCCGTGACCGTTTCGTTTTTATCGTCAACGTCGGTGACGTCATCAGCAGAGGGCACAATCTGACGCTGAGCTATAAAACTCATCGTGGAGGCTCCCAAATAAAACAGGCGGTGGGCACCCAGCGAAATGACAGGAGCGGACAGATCACAGGGCGCGCCGCCTGCCAGCACGGGGCTGAAGTCGGTTAACTGGTTTTGGCTTTAGCGGTAGCTGCTGCTTTCGCCTTTGAGGTTGATGTGCGTTTTTTAGCGGCTGTTGCGTTTGTCTTTTGCTGCCCGACATTATCCGCGCTGGCATCGGCTGTTTTGGTGCCCGCATCCTCCGCCGTCCCTGCGTTTTCACTGGTTCCCGTTTCAGGCAGTTTCGCGAGTTTGCGGGACAGTGCATCGATCTCACGTTTGACGCCCGAGCCTGCATTCAGGCTCATGGCCTCGCGCAGCAGGTTCAGTGCCTTACCCTGTGTTTCCGCATCCAGAGATGCGCGGCGCACCAGACCGCGAGCTTTGCAGAGTTTGGCGCGGACCTCGTCCGGCATGTCAGCCTCAGCGACAATGTCGGCCAGCTCGTCGAGCGGGGCGATACACTCAGACAAATCGGCATCTTTGTCCGTTTTAGCCAGCGTCAGCACCGGGTTGCAGATCTCATCTGCCAGAAACGTCGCGGCGTTGCGTTTGAAATCGTCGTGCATCGCCATGTCGTGCGCAACGACATACCGGCCAATGCGGAGTGCCAGCGCGTAATCAGCGCAGTCAACCGCCCACACCATCAGACGGGTGATCACCTCATCCTGACGCCCGCTGTCGGCCTCCAGCGTTCCATCGATCCAGCCCTCATAATCAGGCAGCATCGTTTTTTTCATTTCCGCCTTAGCCTGATCAGACTGCACGCGGCTGAGCTGAGCCATGTGCATGCGCATCTGATGCAGAACCTGCTCATGCGCGGTGCGGACAACAGAGCTGGACGCCTCGGCCTGCGCCTCGCCGCGTCGCTGTGCCATCACCTGCTGAAAATGTTTTTGTGCCGGGGTTAGCATAATTGTTCCTCTCAGCTGCGCGCATCATGGCGCGCAGCTGCTTACTGGTTGTTATTCAGCGGTCGCGAATTTAACACCATCGATCATTGCCACTTTGCCGTAATCCTCGACAACGAAATCGTCATTACTGGACTGATACGTTGCTACACGGTTGTAGTGCGGCTCCTCCTGAATGTGACGACGCATGCCGCCGCGCTGGTAATACACCGACAGGTTTTTAAATGAGGTGATCAGCACCACGTCGTCAGGAATATACGGCGCCAGGAATGTGGGCAAGCCGCCCACTTTCTCAGTGCTGACGATGAGTTGTCCGGCAATCGCTTCTGAGTTTGGATTGGTCTGGCTCAGTGCGTTGAGGCGCGGGAAATTGATGGACGTCATCAGGTCCGACGGCATGATCACCACCAGATCCGGGGCGCGGCGGTGCCATGGCTCCAGCAGACTGTTTTTGACGTCATAAACCAGCGCATCCAAACTGCCATAGCTGCCACGGGCAACAATTTTGTTGTCCTCATCACGCGAGGTGAGCGTTGCACCAGTCATGATGCGGTGGGCAGCCTCATCCCGGATTTTCTGCAGCCAGCCGATCCCGCAATCCTGCAGCAGCGGATTTTTGGTTGCGTCAGACGCTTCAGAATAGGCCTCACCGTTCCAGCCAATCATCATGCGGTCGAGTGCAATCTGGCGCGCGTTAGCCTTACTTACCAGCGACTGAAACGCCGGATCAAATGCCCACGCATCGAGCTGCTCATACGACAGCATGGTGTCGTAGTTCGTTTTGCGGCAGCGATAGTTGAACGGTTCTTTGCCGTGGTTATCACGTGGATTACGGCGCACAGATCCATCACTGGTATTGTTAGTGCTGGCAATCGGGCCTTTGCTGCCGATCTGGATTTTCTGCCCTTCCTGTTTATTAACGGGAAACACATTAATTCGTCTCATAAACTCGTCGCTCTCCATAGAGGCCGCTTCGAGTTTCTGCTGCACTGACGGCGCGACGTTAAACGTTTTGCTGATGTCATCACGATGGACGCCGTTCAGCTGCGCCTGACGCGCGAGATACTGGTTAAATAGGACTCGGGTTTCGTTTTCCATTTTCTATCCTGCTGATCTGTTATCAGGGCCGATTAGTAATCGGCGAGACTGGCTGAGCCGCTGCCACCGGTAGAGGGTGGACGCTGATTAAAATTGCTGTCCTGCTGCTGCAGCTGCGCGCGCAGTGCGCTCAGGTCGCTGGTCAGTTTCGTAATCGCCTGTTTGTCGCTGCTGCGTTCCTGCTGCAGATCGCTGAACTGGTCCAGCAGATCTGCATGGGCCTGCGCTACGTGCTCAACTGCGCCGCGAATCTGGCTGAATTCCTGGCTATCCGTGCGGCGGGATTTACCGATCATGTCCATGACACGGGAAAACCACTGTCTGCCCTCATCAGCCTGCTGCTGATTGAGCTGGATCAGCTCGGACTCCATCGCCTCCGTGAACATCGCAGGCTCGCCGGACTGGTTTGCGAACGTCATTACTGCGGCCCGCTGCTGCGCCGTGAATTTCAGACGTTCCGTGCCCAGGCTGGCAGGCGTGTCGGTCATTGCCAGACCGCCGAGATAGGCGCCGCCAGTGGCGGGAAACTGCGGGATGATTTCAATACTGGAATAGATTTTTTTGCTATCCGCAGTGAGCTGTGTCATGCGCTCAGTAGGTTCGATTTCCGCATACAGCGCAGCACGGCCAGACAGCGCACCCTCTGAAATATCTTCTGCGCTCAGGGCAACAACATCGCCCATTGCACTGAAATCGCTACCGGGGACCGGCGACAGATAGTGCTCGATATTGACGCGCGCCCCGTAGAGTGTCGGGTTGTAGCTCTGCGCCATCTGGAAAACCTGATCGCGGGTGATTTCGCGTCCGTCAACTGTTGTGCCTGACACTGCGATGCGAAATTTTTTCCGCGCTGGTTTTTTTGTTCCGTCTGCCATGTTTGCACCTGTATGTCGGTTATTTCGTATTCAGGAGCACATGATTGCAGGGTGTGTAGCCCGGCCTCAACGCGGTTTTGTTGTCGCAGAACAGCCAGACCCGAAAGCGCGCGATGCGGTTTCGCGCGCGGGATACTCTGCCCGCAGTTAAACCGGAGGGCAGATGATTCAGGATGCATTTGTGCGACTGCGAGCCAAACAGCTCTACTGGCAGGGCTACCCGCCAGCTGAGATTGCGCGGTTGATGGGTATCAGTCAGAACACGATTTACTCATGGAAAAATCGCGATGTGTGGGATGAGACGCCACCGATCCAGCGCGTCACGCAGTCGATGGATGCACGGCTCTGCCAGCTGACCAACAAAGACAAAAAAAGCGGCGGCGATTTCAAGGAGATCGACCTGCTGACGCGGCAATTAAAAAAACTGGATACCGGCCAGAGTAGCGCCGTTGCGGGTAAACCACAGAAAAAACGCAAACCCAAAAATCATTTCACCGATGCGCAGATCGATGCGCTACGCACGCGCATTACCGACTCACTGGCATGGCATCAGCGCGGCTGGTATGAGCAGCAGGATCAGCGTAACCGGATGATACTGAAATCCCGCCAGATTGGCGCCACCTGGTATTTTGCCCGCGAGGCTCTGCTGCGTGCGCTGCGCACCGACGTTAAACACGAATACCAGCGCAATCAGATTTTCCTGTCGGCATCGCGCCGGCAGGCGCATCAGTTTCGCGGGTTTATTCAGCGCATCGCCGAGGAGGTGGATGTAGAGCTGAAGGGCGGCGACAAAATCACACTGTCAAACGGCGCGGAGCTGCATTTCCTCGGCACATCGGCAGCAACGGCGCAGTCATACACCGGCAATCTGTTTTTTGATGAATTTTTTTGGGTAGGCAATTTCGCCAACCTACGCAAAGTAGCGGGCGCCATGGCGACACTCAAAGGGCTGACCCGCACCTATTTCTCTACGCCATCGAGCGAGACACACGAGGCTTATCCCTTCTGGACCGGTCAGCGGTGGAATGAAAAACGCCCGAAATCGCAGCGCCATGAGTTCGATACGTCCTGGAAAACGCTCAACAGCGGGCTGCTCTGCCCGGATAAAACCTGGCGACAGATCGTCACGATTCAGGACGCTGTAGAACACGGCTGGGAATACACCGACGTTGACGAAATCCGGGACGAAAACAGCCCGGATGAGTTTCAGAATCTCTATATGTGCGAGTTTGTCAAAGACGGCGAAAGCGCATTTAACCTCAATCAGCTATTTGCCTGCAGCGTAGATGGTTATGACGAATGGCCGGACTGGAAACCATTTGCCGCCCGGCCCGCTGGCGATCGCGAGGTCTGGCTGGGTTATGACGCCAACGGCAGCAGCGGCAACGGAGACAGCGGCGCACTGGTCGCCGTTCTGCCGCCACAGGTGCCCGGTGGACGATTTCGCACCATTGAGACCAAGCAGCTGCGCGGCATGGAGTATGAGGAACAGGCCCGCGAGATTGAGCTGTTTACCATGAAATATAACGTTAAACACATCGCCATCGACGGCACAGGCGTCGGGGATGCGGTCTGGCAGATCGTTAAAAATTTTTTCCCGCTGGCTGTCTGCTATCAGATGAATGTCGCATCAAAACGCGCCCTGGTCCTGAAAATGCTGCAGCTCATTCGCGCGGGCCGCTGGGAATACGATCGCAGTGAGCAGGCACTGGTGCGGGCATTTAACGCCATACGGCGCGTTAAAACGCCGGGCGGCATCATGACCTATGACGCTGACCGCGCGCGCGGCGTCAGTCACGGCGATCTGGCATGGGCGAACATGCTCGCAATCATCAACGAACCGATCGGGCGCGAGAATGGCGGCGGCGGTGGCGGTTTTGCAATGGAGTGGTAATGAAAAAGAAAAAATTCAGCGCGAGCGTAAATGCGAGTGCTGGCGCGGCCTCCAATCCCGATCAGATTGCTGACGCCCTGAAAAAAGACGTGAAAATGTCGGCATTCACATTTGACGGCCCCTACCCGGTCAGCAGCGCACGTGACCTGCTCGATAACATGTATTGCGCCGACAATGGCCGCTATTTTGAAACGCCGGTCAGTTTTTACGGGCTGGCGCGGTCTATGGGCCTGTCGCCGTGGCATGAGTCCGCGCTGTATTTCAAACGCAACGTGCTGACCGGTTGTTTCATCCCGCACAGACTACTCTCGCGTCAGGCGTTCTCGGCGTTTGCGCTCGACTGGTTTGTGTTTGGCAACGGCTATCTCGAAATGCGCCGGAACCGTTTGGGCGGTCAGATGGGATTCAGGCACTCGCTGGCGAAATACACCCGGCGCGGCAGTGACCTGGACAACTACTGGTTTGTTGAGCAGTGGCAGGCAGAGCACCAGTTTACGCCTGGCAGCGTCTGCCACGTCCTCAACCCTGATATTCATCAGGAGGTTTACGGGCTGCCGGAATACATGTCCGCCCTACTGGCCGCTGCGCTCTCTCATGCTGCTGACTCGTTCCGCAAACTCTACTATGACAACGGATCGCACGCGGGCTGCATCGTCTACGTCGGTGCCGGTCAGATCGATGATAAAAGCATGGAGGCTGTAAAAAACACATTAACCGGCGCGCGCGGGCGCGGGGCGTTCAAAAACCTGCTGCTGCACGCACCCGGCGGCGGTAAAGATGGCGTGCAGATCCTGCCGTTCAGCCAGATCACGGCCAAAGATGAGTTTGTGAACATCAAGGGGGTTAGCCGTGACGATATGCTGGCGGCGCACCGCGTTCCGCCGCAGCTGATGGGCGCCATGCCTGAAGGTAATGGATCATTCGGTGACATTGAAAAGGCGGCGCGGGTTTATGCCATCAACGAACTGACGCCGACAATGGAGGCGCTGAAACACGTCAATGAATGGCTCGGCGAGGAGGTGATCCGGTTCAATCCCTACGCCCTGCTCGAACAGCCGAAATAGAATGATCCACCGGTCAGCCCTGACCGGCCACCCTTCTGCCAGCCTGAAACAGCACACAGCCCGCACACCATAAAACCGCCTCAGCGCCACGCTGAGCGCGTCAGCATTTTGACGCCGACGGATACCGGCACCACCACGAAAACCCCGCAGATTTGACCAAATCGACCCCAAAATTCCGATCTGAGCATACCCCCCTATACCCCCCCCTTTGCGCGGGCTTTCCCCCCCGCACCTGCGCGCAGCAAACGTCTCTGTTTTTGTGCAAGCACAAAAGCTTGTTAGGGCAGAGCCGGTGCGGCTTGAGCATCATAAAAGTACATAGTTAAAATCTTGCAAATTTACGCACTTCTTTTCATTAACCCAAAACTTGCAAAGGCCAAAATTTATGGTTTTTTAGTCAGAGTCATCGTTGTTATTTGGTTTATCATCCTGTATTTCCGATAGATGACTTTCATCATACATTCTGATTTTTTCTAATATCGCTTCACCTGTTTTGACTTCCTGTAGTAGGGTTGATAAAGCATTTTCCAACTCTGCCTTTTTCCCACAAACATACTTTTCACCACCAAAACTTATTGTGCAGGGATAACCGCCATCGCTTTTTGACCACTTAGCTATTTCAATTGGATTACCCCCATTGCAATCTGAGATGGCTAGGCCATCATACCAAACATATTTTTTACTATTGAACAAGTCACCTACAGTTGGAAATATGTTCTTTGTAGCCTGCACTTCTTCCCGACTAAAGCGCCTCACCCCAAAGGTAGCTTTATTCGAGCTATAATCATAAATCTGATCATTTATGTTCTTCAATACCGAATCAATCTCTTCTCTATTATTTTCTGCAATTTTGGCTGCATTTATTCCTACTAAAAGTGATTCTTTAAAATCTCTCATTTTAAAACCTCTCAATTGAAGAAAGTATTGGCAAGTGATCGAATTTTGACTTTGAACTATAGATATAATTTAAAAATTCAAGGTCATAAAAAATCTCAGTTTTACTTTCATTAAGAAACCATTTACCATTTCTAACAAAGCTTGACGAAAATATCATCTGGTCAAATGTTTTCCAGCGATTCGACTCATCCCCTTTATAGTAATAGGTTCCGCATCCTTCAAGGCCCTGATCTTCAGGATGAAGTTTATTATTAGCCATATGCCGCCAAAATGGATTATAGAAAAGTCTTGGCGTTTTTTTTACAAGTGTCACATCTCGTGAAGCCCCTAATCCATCCGTTATACTTTTATTAAATGGCTCATCGTTAAAATCACCAAGCACAATAACGTTTTCGATTCCACCTTCCTCTATACTGAGCATGATTGCTTCCCTAAGAATATTACCTAAGATAATTTTCTTTGGCGAATCCTCATATTCATAGATGCGACTTGACCAATGGACTAAATATAAAGCGAGAGTCTCTTGCGTACTTCTAATGTTAAATATAACTTCTTGCCCTGCATAAATTGCTTTAGAGATAGGAATCTTGCTTATTACTTCAGAACGAAGTATCTCAAGCAATTCGGATTTATAAATAACACAAATGTCAAATTTCTTTTTACCTTGCCTATAGGTACCATCATATATAGAGAAAGCTGTGCCAGCCAGATTTTCAACAATAAAAGCTATATCGAACTCTGAAACTTCACATAAACATAAGACATCAACATCTTTTGCTGTAATAAGTTGTACAAGAATGCGAAGTACATAATCCTTATGTTCACCCGTTGCTTTACCTTCTTTGGTATATGGTGAAAGACTTGTATTCCACCATGCAAATGTTATCTTTTCATTCTTTTGAACAACCTGTTGCATAATCCCTTCCCACTCTGATCGATTGCTCAACTAGCCTAATACATAGTGAATACTAGTGTAATTTTTAATGTAAAAACATAAAGTTACATCAAACTGTCATTCACAGCATCTTATACTTTAGACGAATAACGAGCTTCAAGTAAACATGCTTTCGTCTGGTAGTCTTTTAAGGCCATACGCTCAACACTCCATCTCTCTCGCAGCGGCATCAGCCGGTGCCCGTTGATGGAATCGACGCATCGTTATCTCCAAAAACAATACAGTCATACATATGATCCTCACTATGCAGCCGAACAGCGCCTATCGTAACGTTCAATTTTCAATCACGATCTCACTACCGGCAATGACAAATATTTGAATACCGGCCGGGCGGCATCATGCCGCCTGCAATATTTAGCAATGCGCTCACAGTATCTGTCATAGACGAAATTAAATGCATCGCTCTCACTATCAAACTTAGTGAATGTTATTTCCTGCCACTCACCCCGTATGAATTCGCGGACGTCCCACCGGCCATTTTTTCGCGGCCAGATTAGGCAGGCACCACAACCCGTGTTGTCAGCAAATGGATCTGGCGCGCGTTCTCCGCGCTGCAGCATGTAGAACGTATAACCACCTGTCGAGAATTTGCGCATAAAACCATAATCAAAAAGCTGTATATAAAAACAGTATATCAGAGCACATTTTTTCCGCGATAGCCTTTACCATGGCGCTATCACAGCCACTCGTTCAGCATTTCATCACTGGCGCAGCGGTAACAACCGGTGCCCGTTGATGGATTTGCTGCACTCAACTCAGAGCCACAACTGCACCAGCGACGGACCTGCCTGATCTCCAGCTCGTTGCCGTTCCGCAGGATTACCTCGCGATTATCATTGAGCCGGATGCGTGCGCCCCTGATCAGCGCCATGGATAGATCTGTCGTGTAGGCCATGCGCTGCGTGGTGCATAGGGTGATCACCGCAGCGGCTAAATCATCTGAAACAGGAGGTGCGGCCGGCGGTGCCGCTGGTAGATTTTGCGATTTTTTCTCATCTCGGCAGCTGCTGCGCATGACTCTGAGCGCGGCGCGGCGCTCCTGCCGAGTTAATGACGTTGGATCGCGCAATTTTTTGGCGGGTAACTCTGTCGATAACTCACGGGGATTGATGATTTTTTGGTCGCCCGTAGAGTTATTGACAGAACTCCAAGGGGCGGCGGGACCGCCCTGAGTATCAAAAGATCCAAGGCCAAAAACGGTACCGGATTTGCCTGGCTGTTTTTTGCGGATCGTCCAGGTTTTCAGGCGCGTGCATTGCCGCGAATCCTCGCCAATGTGCGGCGACCACACGCCCGTGATTTTGCGCGTTGTCTCGCCGTAGCCGTTTGGCTCCTCGCTATCCTCATATGCAACGCGGACGGCATAGCATTCGCGCGGAATGAGCACCCCGCCCTGTTTCTGAATGTAGGTGGCAAAACATCCCACGTCCGCAGCGGCTGCAATGGCATCCATTACCGGATCAGGCAGCAGTGAGACACCGCGCCTGTACGTGCCCGCCTTGATCATTATGCTGGTCAGCTGGTTGCTGAGTTTGCGCAGCTCACGGTAAACCGTGACCGGTGGCTGTCCTACAGGCTGAAACTGGCGGATGCGATGCTGTGACGCCCACGCCATAGCAAGACGGGCAGTCTCGCGCAGCGGGCGGCCGGTTTCGTTATCTGTTTCGCCATCCAGTGCATAGCCGTCGATGTTTTTGCTGATGTATTTAGCCACGTAGGCAGTGGCGCTGCCTTTTTTGGGGTCCATCTTTTTGGCTTTAAATCGTGCTGCCGTATTTTTCCCCAGCTCTGCACGATCCTCGCGCGTGAAATAGTCACGCAGGATTTCCAGCGCAGGCTTTACCTCGTCAGGTGGCAGAAAAATCAATACATGCCAGTGCGGGGTACTGTCGTGATGTGGTTCCGCGACGCGGAATCCATAGGGGCGCAGATCTCTGCGTTTGAGTTTGGCTGTTGCCCTACCCCAAACTTTGCACAGATATTTTTGAGCAACGGAGGGCGTTGCCCCATCCCATTTCGGATTAGCGTGCCCGCTGTGGTTGTTGCTGTGATATCTGGAGGGGCAGGTAATTGTCAGGAATAGCCCGACGTCGCCGCGTGACATTGCCACCTGCTCGACGCCCATCATGCGGACCATCAACTCATGCCGGCGGATTGCTGGATTGCTCACACTCGCCAGCGCCATCGCCTCTAATGAGGCAACGTTTCCCTCGTCATCCTCCAGCTCGTGACTGGCAATAAACTGGCGGTTTTTGCGGCGCTGTTCCTGCCATGCTGACAGTGCATCCTGGCTGACGTAGGGATTACGGCGTTTATGTATCTGCCCGATCGCGCGCAGCTGGCACTCGCGCCAGTCGTTACGCAACCGCCAGACCTGTCGCCCCCACCAATCCGCACTCATCAACCGGCCCAGCGCGGACAGGCATAGCAATTTATCAAACCGTTTATTGAGCGATCGCCAGTACGGCGCGCGAATACGCAGCGCACTCACCTCCCTGCCCAGGTGCCGGTAGAGCCACAGCAGATCTTTGTCGCTGATGTCCTCCAGTTGCGTGTTTAGTGCACGGCATTCAGTGAAAAACATTTCGCTGATCTGCGCGGCCAGAGCATTACCCCATGTCAGAACCTGCCGGCGCGTCTGTTCTGCGAGGTGTGTCCAGCGACGGAACCAGTACGCGCCCAGCTCATTCGAGTTGCTGCGAACCGCGTGCGCCTGCCGCACCCGCTCCAGCCGCTGAACAGATTTCAGTATGGTGTTGCTGATAAACGCGTCGCGCTGTTCAGCTGGCCGGCGCTGACCAATCCAGTCAATTTGATTAAGTAACGGCTGCCTCAGATAAACCGGCAGCGTATTGATGTGCGACTGGATGCCGCTGGCGGACAGGTACCACTCACTGCACTCCTTTTGCCAATCCTCTCGCTGTTTGGTTGCCACGCCGCGTGCCAAGGCATTTACTGCAGCTTGCTGACGCTCGTGGAACTCCTCAGCGGATATTGGGTATTCCCCGCCGTGCGGGTTGATAGCCGGCCGTGGTTTATTCCATGGGAAAAAACCGGGCGGCTTAGGGGCCGCGCCGGTAAATGGTGGTGGAGGTGATGGTGCAATGCGTCCGCGAGAATGACTGCTCACAAACACCTCATAAACGCACCCGACTTACTCATCGCCGCATAGGTCGCATCACCGCAGCACGGCCCGCAATCCGGGCACATGCCACCACCTGCACTGATGCAGCCCTCGCAGATTTTCAGACATCCGATTACCTCATTGGCCTCGGTGCGAGATTTCGCACCCACTGAGCGCCGTGCGGTGATCTCATGCATACGGAACGGGGAATAAATGCGGCGAGTTTCGGGCGTGTCGCTGCCGGAAAATACCGACGTTGCGCCATGCTCGTTGAAAACATTAATCAGGGTTTTAACCAGTGTGGCGTGCTGCTCAGCTCCAAATCCGGCAGTGTGATAACTGGCAAAATTCGCGGTATCGCTGGCAGGCAGATATGGCGGATCACAGTAAATAATCGCGCCCTGTTTTGCGTGGGTGAGGATGGTTGTGCGGAAATCAGCGCAAATAAAAACGGTGCGCGTGTCGCGAACCTTTTCGGCAAACAGGCGGATCTCCTGTTCCGGGAAACAGACGGTTTTGAAATGGCCGTAGGGAACATTGAACTGGCCCGATTTGTTATAACGGACCATGCCGTTATAGCCATGCCGGTTGAGATACAGGAACCTGAGCGCCTGCGTGAAATCCCACGTCGGCGGCGCCCATGCTTTCGGGCGAGGATCATTGAACATGCTGCGGGTTGAGTAATACGTTTCCTCGTTGTTGCCATCGCGAAACAGAGCTGATCGCGACGTGCTGATAAAATTTTCAGTATCACTGGCAATCACCCGATAGAAATTAATCAGGTGCGGATTGATATCACCGAGCACATAACGACGATAGCCCGTATTCATGAACACAGACGCTCCGCCCACAAACGGCTCAATCAGGCAGTCGGCGTGTGGCAGATGGGGCAGCAATTTCGGCATGACGCGGGATTTACCGCCCGGCCATTTCAGAGGCAGCGTTGTTGTCATTAATTGGATTCCCCGTTGTAGGTTTCGTGTGTCATGAGTTTCCAGTGCTGCCCGCCGTTTTTGCTGAGCAGCCGCCAGCGGATGCCCACCCGGATCACCAGGTAGCCATGCGGTTTTATGCGGGAAAAATTGTGTTCGCCGCGCTCGTAATGGCGCAGCAGTCGCAATGCTCGCGCCTGAACCCGCAGCGCGACACGTTTGCAGGTCATCGTGATGGGCATCATGGGCGCGCCAGCATGGCGAAATGTTCTGGCACTGAATTGAGATAGGCCGCGTTCATGCCCGACAGTGCGCGCCAGGCGGAGGCGATCAAACAAACTTGATGCAGCGCATCATCGAGCAGGCTAAATGATGCACAGTTGCAGTAATCGGTATTACGGGCCGGGGGAATAAAATCGAGCAGCGTGCTGACGTGATGTGCGTGCGCATATTGCCAGGTCGGCACGATACCGGTTGACGCCATAGCGCTATAAATGATCGGGGCGTCGTTATCGAGACGTTTAAACCACACGGGGCAATTGCCAAACTCACCCTGACGAAGAACAAACAGGTTCAATCTGGCGAGCGCCTCCCGCAACTCCAGAGAAACATCAGACAGCAATTCTGCACGCAGCTCAGAGGACTGACGCAGCCAAAATTTAACCGCGCTGGCGTCAATTGTTCCGCCCTCTCGCTGACTGCTCTCAATATCAACAGGGCAGTACATCTGATCCGCTACTGCGCCCGTCTCCGGGTTAAACGCTACCGCTGCAATTGCAGCAATTGCAGCGCTCGGACGAGAATCTAATGCCGTCATCCGGATCATGATGTGATTACGCTGGTTATTCATTTTGCTGTCCTATGCTGTTTTATGGGCGAGCGAGGTCCGGCGGATTTACGCCTGGCATTGCTCGGGGTTTTATTTCAGGTTTTAGTGACTGGTATCAGGATTTAATCGCCCAATGTCGCCGGGCCGGTAGCGGGCGGGAACTGTGCGCGCCAGATACCGGATCGACTCCATCCCGCGCGCGACTGTGCGGCGCTGTGCCAATGTAAGATCCTGCCAGGCGGCGAAAATGTCCTTCCCTTCGAGTCTCTGCATTGAGTGATCTATGCATTCCTCGGCAATCGCATTGCCAAGCACGAAAACTGCTTTACGCTGTGGTGCAGTCAATATCGCATAGCGCTCCGCTGTTTCGTTCCGGCAGGCTGCCGCCTCCAACTGCTCACGCATTCTGTCGAGCCAGCGCTGATGCGAATCGATTTGCAGCCGTGTTTTTTGTTCGTTGATTGGATTCATATTGCTGCCTGCTATTTCTGCTATTACTGACAGATACGATCATTAAATCGACGTCGTATTTACCGGTAGTGGCTGGGGAATAACACCACGCCTGCATTCAGCAATCATTGTGCTAAGTTTATTTTCGGCCTCGGTATCACCGGAATATTTCGCCGTAAACTGCAATGCGATAAACGCCAGCCCCAAACTCAACGTGTCGTTTTTACCGGTATTTTCCGCATCAAAATAATATTGCTGCAGAATGCTGTTTATTAATTCGATATAGGGTTTTTTCATTTCCAGCCTCTAACCAAGCCGCAATCTATTTAATCAGGCCGCAGAGCAGTGCCATGCCGTATGCAATCCCACCAACCGCCATAATTGTCAGCACAGCCAGCACGAACAAACTGAGCAGAAATAATGTCTCAACCATTCGCAACTCCCTCCCGTTCTGCGTGCAGGCGGTCAATGAATCTTACCGCCTCAGCCTCTGCGAACTCACAACCGAAATACGCATCGCCCTGTGAAACGCCGTACAGATTGATCGGGCGGTGTGTTGTCCGTGGTGATTTGGTAATCGTGAACCCGCGATAAACGGCGGCATTTTTGCTGACTCTGATAATCGCCTTTAGCATTAACCAAACCTCAGTCGCGGGACACGCCCAGCCATTTCAGCCAGCCCTCACGGATCTCTTTCGGGCGGCTCTCATAGGCAATTTTCAATCCGTTATTCCAGGCTGGCAGATAAACCCATTTTTCGCTGCGAGCTGATGGGTTTAACGGATCTGTCATTTCTATGATTGGTAATTTCCCCTTTTCAATCATTCCTTTAACGGCTTCCTGCGATTTTCCAATGAGACGTGCAAACTCTGGATAAGGGACGGCATCCGTAAGTTTTAGCAATTGCATATCCATCTGATAGACTCCTCTTCTTAATGAGTTGCTTAAAGGCGCTTACAGTTGCTTATAGTTACCTTATAAGCCCTAGTACTCACCTAATGAGAAAGAGGATAGACCATATATGGTCGATAGATCAATGACCGTTGCTGAAAAAATGATGTGCATCCGAGAAGAGGAGATGCTCAATAAACGGCAAGCCTCTGAAATTATGGGAATACCTTATTCAACCCTTCTAAAGTATGAAACTGGCAAGGCCATGCCATCCTCTGACGTACTCATGCGCATACTTCAACTGCCTCAATTTACTAAATACACCTTGTGGGTAATGACAGATTTAACGGCCCCTGAAGCTGGGCAGGTTGCTCCAAGTGACTATGTTTTGCGCAAAGTCATCAAAGCCGAAATTGATGGAAAAAAAACCGGTTAAAAAAAGTAATGTTTTATATAACCCTTCTAGGGTTAGTTGCTTAAATATTATTCGCATCAGATCTATCATGTTGCCGTTATTTAACAATGGATTATCGCCATTAACACAATCGGTCAACAATGAGAATGAGGCAGAACAATGTTTAATCAATTTTGTAGGCGTTTAAGAGTTGTTTTGAGAGTTGAGAAAATTTGGGACGGAGAGCTTTCAGCTTTTGTAGCTAAAGAGTACCGCGATTTAAAAGATGGTGGCCGAATTCCGGCTGACATAACAATACAGTTATTAAAACACCGACGACTGCAAAAATACGCCATGTACCTCATGACAAACCAAATTGCGCCAGTCGCCGGCCAGATATCGCCGGATCTCGCACACTATGGGCAAACCGCAACAACCTGTTAGCACTGAGGCCA
>Ga0308158_10002778_pt1 | contig 16081 bp, 13 predicted proteins | sample PhyBR2_FD_201038 | JGI IMG/M metagenome (GOLD analysis project Ga0308158, IMG submission 201038) | Phyllosphere microbial communities from UC Gill Tract Community Farm, Albany, California, United States - DLSLB.R2 | ecosystem: Host-associated > Plants > Phyllosphere > Unclassified | place: USA... | reverse complement strand
CTATGCCGAGTCGGTATCGTGACGAGTTGGATTCCAAATGCTCCGGTCAGCTGATCATCACGGTCGACACCGTCGACCCCTGCCTGTGTGTCTATCCACTGGATGAATGGGAACTCATCGAAGCCAAGCTTCGCGCCTTGCCTTCCCTGGTGGAAGGCAATCGCCGTCTGCAACGCTTGCTGATCGGCAATGCCGTCGACCTCGAACTCGACGGCAGCGGACGTTTCCTGGTGCCTGCGCGCCTGCGCGAGTACGCCCGGCTGGACAAGCACGCGATGCTGGTTGGCCAACTGAACAAGTTTCAACTGTGGGACGAGGGTGCGTGGAACGCCGTGAGCGCGGCAGACCTTGCAGCTATACAACAACCGGGCGCCATGCCCGAAGAATTGCGTGATTTGATCTTGTGACTATTGATAGCGGCTTCAACCACATCACCGTGCTGCTCGACGAAGCCGTCGAGGCCCTGGCCGTGCGCGACGATGGTTGCTATCTGGACGGCACGTTCGGCCGTGGCGGCCATAGCCGCCTGATCCTGCGGCACCTGGGGCCCGATGGTCGCCTGTTGGGGTTCGACAAGGACCCTCAAGCGATTGCCACCGGGCAAGCGCTGGCGGCCGAAGACGGCCGCTTTGTCATTGTGCAGCGCAGCTTTGCCGAGCTGGGTGCCGAAGTGCGCGAGCGCGGCATGCATGGCAAGGTCAGCGGCATCCTGCTCGACCTGGGCGTATCCTCGCCACAGCTCGACGATGCCGAACGTGGCTTCAGCTTTCTCCACGACGGCCCTCTGGACATGCGCATGGATCCCTCGCGGGGCATGAGCGCGGCCGAGTTCATCGCGACCGCTGCCGAGGAGGAAATTGCCCGCGTATTCAAGGAGTACGGAGAGGAGCGTTTCGCTCGGCGCATGGCCCGTGCGGTCGTGCAGCGCCGCGTGGTGCAGCCGTTCGAGCGTACCGCCGACCTGGCCGAAGTGCTCAAGGTCGCCAACCCGGCCTGGGAAAAAGGCAAGAACCCGGCAACCCGCGCTTTCCAGGGTTTGCGTATTCATGTCAACAATGAACTGGCCGACCTGGAAGCGGGCCTCGAGGCCGCGCTCGATGCGCTGGAAATCGGTGGCCGCCTGGTGGTGATCAGCTTCCATTCCCTGGAAGACCGCATCGTCAAACTGTTCATGCGCAAGCTGACCAAGGGCGAAGCCGACAACCTGCCACGTAACCTGCCGGTGCGTTTCGAAGCCTTCGTGCCCAAAGCCAAGCTGCACGGCAAGGCGCAGTTCGCCTCCGAAGCGGAGCTCAAGGCCAACCCGCGCTCGCGCAGCGCCGTCATGCGTGTAGCGGAGAAGCTGCGATGAGCAAGCTTCTCAACAAGCCACTGCCGGGTGGCAGTTTCCTCATGCTGCTGCTTTTCGTGGCCGTACTGGTCTCGGCCATCGGCGTGTCCTACAGCGCGCACATCAATCGGCAGCTGCTCAACACGCTGTACGGCGAACTGAGCGACCGTGACAAGGCGCAGGCCGAGTGGGGGCGGCTGATCCTTGAACAAAGTACCTGGACTGCCCATAGCCGTATCGAAACCCTGGCCACCGAACAACTGAAGATGCGCATTCCGGATGCCGCCGAAATTCGCATGGTGTCGCCATGATGAAGCTCGACGGGGCACTGTTCCCGTGGCGGTTCCGCCTGATGGTCGGCCTGCTCCTGCTGCTGGTTGGCGGTATCGTTGCGCAGATCGTCTACCTGCAAGTGATCAACCGCGATTTCCTGATCGGCCAGGGCGATGCGCGCAGCATGCGGCACATCCCCATTCCTGCGCACCGCGGCCTGATCACCGACCGCAACGGCGAGCCTCTGGCCGTAAGTACGCCGGTGACTACCCTGTGGGCCAACCCCAAGGAAATGCAGCTGGCCAAGGACAAGTGGCCCGCGCTGGCACGCGCGCTCGGGCAAGACCCCAAGGCCCTGGCCGAGCGTCTGGAAGCTCAGGCCAGCAAGGAATTCATCTACCTGGTCCGTGGCCTGACGCCTGAGCAGGGCGCCTCGGTGCTCGACCTGAAGACTCCGGGTGTCTACGGCATCGAGGAGTTCCGTCGTTTCTATCCGGCGGGCGACGTCACCGCGCACATGGTCGGCTTTACCGATCTCGACGACCACGGCCGGGAAGGCGTCGAGCTGGCCTACGACGAATGGCTGGCCGGCGTGCCCGGCAAGCGTCAGGTCATCAAGGACCGGCGCGGTCGGCTGATCAAGGACGTACAGGTCACCAAGAATGCCAAGGCCGGCAAGACCTTGGCATTGTCCATTGACCTGCGTCTGCAGTACCTGGCCAGTCGCGAGCTGCGCAACGCCATCACCGAGAACGAAGCCAAGGCCGGCAGCATGGTCATCATGGACGTGAAGACCGGTGAAGTGCTGGCCATGGTCAACCAGCCCACCTACAACCCCAACAACCGCCGCACCATGCTGCCGGCGGCCATGCGTAACCGCGCGATCATCGACGTGTTCGAGCCGGGTTCGACCATGAAGCCGATCTCGATGAGCGCAGCCCTGGAAAGCGGCCGCTGGAAGCCGACCGACAAGGTCGAGGTATACCCAGGTACCCTGCAGATCGGTCGCTACACCATCAAGGACGTGACCAAGACCGAAGGTCCGGTGCTCGATCTGACCGGTATTCTGATCAACTCCAGTAACGTGGGCATGAGCAAGGTCGCCTTCGACATCGGCGGCGAAAGCATCTATCGGGTGATGTCGGCGGTCGGCCTGGGTCAGTACACCGGCCTGGGCTTCCCGGGCGAGCGCGTTGGCAACCTGCCCAACCACCGTGAGTGGCGCAAGGCCGAGACCGCGACACTGTCCTACGGCTATGGCCTGTCGGTGACGGCGCTGCAGTTGGTGCATGCCTATGCTGCCATCGCCAACAACGGCCGCATCGTGCCGCTGACCATCCTCAAGAGCGACCAGCCGCCGACCGCGGCGCAGGTCATTCCCGAGAAAGTCGCCAAGACCGTGCAGGGCATGCTCCAGCAGGTCATCGAAGACACCCGTGGCGTGTACCGCGCACGAGTGCCTTCGTACCATGTGGCGGGCAAGTCGGGTACCGCGCGCAAGGCCACCATCGGCTCGCGTGGCTACACCGAGAACGCTTACCGATCGCTGTTCGCAGGTTTCGGCCCGATGAGCGATCCGCGCTACGCCATCGTCGTGGTGATCGACGAGCCCAGCAAGGGCGGCTACTACGGTGGCCTGGTCAGCGCCCCGGTCTTCAGCAAAGTGATGTCCGGCACGCTGCGCCTGATGAACGTGCAACCTGACAACCTGCCGCCGCCCGTGCCGCAGCAGCAGGTCAACGCCGCACCGGCGACCCCATTGATAAAAGGAGGGCGCGGCTGATGACCATGCCCCTGAGCAAGCTTTTTCCCGAGGCCAGCCGTGATCCCTTGATCCGCGAGTTGACCCTGGACAGCCGCAACGTGCGCCCCGGCGATCTGTTCCTGGCCGTGCCCGGAAGCAAGGTCGATGGTCGTGCGCACATCGCCGACGCGCTCAGGCTCGGCGCAGCCGCCGTGGCCTACGAAGTGGAAGGCGCCACCGTGTTGCCACTCACCGACGTGCCGCTGATTCCGGTCAAGGGGTTGATCGCGCAGTTGTCCAGCATTGCCGGGCGCTTCTATGGCGAGCCGAGCCGCCTGGTCAACATGGTCGGCGTGACCGGTACCAACGGCAAGACCAGCATCACTCAATTGGTTGCCCAGGCGCTTGATGCGCTGGGCGAACACTGTGGCCTGATCGGCACCCTGGGCACCGGTTTCTACGGCGCCCTGCAGAGCGGCCGATTGACCACGCCCGACCCGATCGCCGTGCAGTCCACGTTGTACGACCTGAAGAAGGGCGGTGCCCACGCGGTCGCCATGGAAGTGTCGTCGCACGCGCTCGATCAGGGTCGCGTAGCTGCGCTGGATTTCGACATCGCCGTGCTCAGCAACCTCTCCCGCGACCACCTGGACTACCACGGCAGCATGCAGGCGTATGCCGAAGCCAAGGCGCGGCTGTTCGCCTGGCCGGGCCTCAAATGCCGCGTGCTCAACCTGGACGACGACTTCGGCCGACAGCTGGCCGAGCAGGAACAGGATTCACGCTTGATCACCTACAGCCTCGCCGACAGCGCAGCGACCCTGTACTGCCGCGACACTCGTTTCGACGACCACGGCGTGCGCGCCACACTGGTCACCGCGCACGGTGAATACAGCCTGAGCAGTCGCCTGCTGGGGCGTTTCAACCTGAGCAACGTGTTGGCAGCGGTGGGTGTGTTGATGGGCATGGCCTATCCGCTCGACGACATCCTCAAGGTGATGCGCAACGTCGAGGGCCCGGTCGGGCGCATGCAGCGCCTGGGCGGCGGCGACAAGCCACTGGTGGTGGTCGACTACGCGCACACGCCCGATGCCCTGGACCAGGTCCTGCAAGCACTGCGGCCCCATGCCAAGGGCCAGTTGCTGTGCCTGTTCGGCTGCGGCGGCGATCGCGACAGTGGCAAGCGTCCGCTGATGGCCGAAGTGGCCGAGCGTCTGGCCGACCGCGTGCTGGTCACCGACGACAACCCCCGCAGCGAAGATCCATTGCGCATTTTCGACGACATTCGTGCCGGTTTTTCCAGTGCGGCCAATGCGACCTTCGTGGCCGGTAGGGCCGCGGCCATCGTCCAGTTGATTGCCTCGGCTTCGGTCGACGATGTCATCGTGCTGGCTGGCAAGGGTCACGAAGACTATCAAGAGATCAACGGCGAGCGTCAGCCGTTCTCCGACCTGCAGCAGGCCGAACAGGCGCTCGCTGCATGGGGAGCTGCCGATGCTTGATGCCATGACCCTCAGCCAGCTGGCCGATACCCTGCACGGCCACGTGCGCGGCGACGACGCCCGCTTCGACAGCGTGAGCATCGACAGCCGTGCCATTGTTCCCGGCGGCCTGTTCGTCGCACTGGCCGGCCCGCGTTTCGACGGTCATGACTACCTCGACGAGGTCGCGGCCAAAGGCGCGGTGGCGGCGTTGGTACAACGCGAAGTGGCAGGCTCTGCGCTGCCGCAGTTGGTCGTAGCCGACACGCGCCAGGCGCTTGGCCAGCTCGGCGCGCTGAATCGTGCGGCGTTCACTCGTCCCGTGGCGGCCATTACCGGTTCGAGCGGCAAGACCACAGTCAAGGAAATGCTCGCCAGCATCCTGCGTACCCAAGGTGCGGTACTGGCGACCCGGGGTAACCTGAACAACGACCTGGGCGCTCCGCTGACCCTGCTTGAACTGGCACCGCAGCATACTGCGGCGGTGATCGAGCTGGGCGCATCGCGCGTGGGCGAAATTGCCTACACCGTGGGCCTGACTCGCCCGCACGTGGCGCTCATTACCAACGCGGGCACCGCTCACGTCGGCGAATTCGGCGGTCCGGAAAAGATCGTCGAAGCCAAGGGCGAGATCCTCGAAGGCCTGGGCGAGGGTGGCACGGCTGTGCTCAACCTCGACGACAAAGCCTTCTCGATCTGGCAGGCCAGGGCCGGCCAGCATGCGCTGCTGACGTTCTCGCTGGACAACGTCGGCGCGGACTTCCATTCCAGTGCCCGGCACAGCGATGCCCGCGGCTGTCCGTCCTTCCTGTTGCACGGGCCTGACGGCGAGGTGCCTGTCCAGCTCAACCTGCTCGGTACCCACAACGTGCTCAACGCGCTGGCGGCCGCTGCGGCGGCTCACGCCTTGGGCGTGGACCTTGCCGGCATCCAGGCAGGCTTGAACGCGGTGCAGCCAGTCAAGGGTCGCACGGTTGCGCAGCTTGCCATCGGCGGCGCACGGGTGATCGACGATAGCTACAACGCAAACCCCACCTCGATGTGTGCGGCAATCGATATACTTGCCGGCTTTTCCGGGCGTACCGTCCTGGTCCTCGGGGATATCGGCGAATTGGGCGCCTGGGCCGAAGCCGGCCATCGGCAGGTGGGTGAATACGCCGTCGGCAAGGTCGACGCACTGTATGCCGTGGGCCCATTGATGAGCCACGCAGTCGCTGCGTTCGGTGCTCAAGGCCGACACTTTGCCAATCAGGCAGACCTGATCGCGGCACTGGCCGTCGAGCAGGGTTCCAATACCACTATTTTGATCAAGGGATCACGCAGCGCGGCGATGGAAAACATCGTGGCGGCGCTGTGCGGTTCTGGCGGGGAGAAACACTGATGTTGCTGCTGCTGGCAGAATTTCTGCAACAGTTCTACAAAGGCTTCGCGGTCTTCCAGTACCTGACCCTGCGCGGGATTCTGGGTGTACTGACCGCGCTGTCGCTGGCCCTCTGGTTGGGCCCCTGGATGATCCGCACCCTGCAGATTCGTCAGATTGGCCAAGCCGTACGCAACGATGGTCCACAGTCGCACCTGTCCAAGTCCGGCACGCCGACCATGGGCGGTGCCCTGATCCTCTCGGCCATCGCCATCAGCACGCTGCTGTGGGCCGACCTGTCCAACCGTTATGTGTGGGTCGTGCTGATCGTCACCTTGCTGTTCGGCGGCATCGGCTGGGTCGATGACTATCGCAAGGTGATCGAGAAGAACTCCCGTGGCTTGCCGAGTCGCTGGAAGTATTTCTGGCAATCGGTGTTCGGCCTGGGGGCTGCGGTGTTCCTGTTCATGACCGCGAACAGCCCGGTGGAAACCACCCTGATCATCCCGATGCTCAAGGATGCCAGCATCCCTCTGGGCGCCGGCTTCATCGTGCTGACCTACTTCGTCATCGTCGGCTCCAGCAATGCGGTCAACCTTACCGATGGCCTCGACGGCCTGGCGATTCTGCCGACGGTGATGGTCGGCGGCGCGTTGGGCATTTTTTGCTATTTGTCGGGTAACGTTAAATTCGCCGAATACCTGCTGATTCCCTATGTCCCAGGCGCTGGTGAACTGATTGTCTTCTGTGGCGCACTGATCGGTGCGGGCCTGGGCTTTCTGTGGTTCAACACCTATCCGGCCCAGGTGTTCATGGGCGACGTCGGCGCGCTGGCGTTGGGCGCAGCCCTAGGCACCATCGCGGTGATCGTGCGCCAGGAGATCGTGCTGTTCATCATGGGTGGCATCTTCGTCGTCGAGACGCTGTCGGTGGTGATCCAGGTTGCCTCGTTCAAGCTGACCGGTCGCCGCGTGTTCCGCATGGCCCCGATCCATCACCACTTCGAACTCAAGGGTTGGCCCGAACCACGGGTCATCGTGCGTTTCTGGATCATCACCGTGATTCTGGTGTTGATCGGCCTTGCCACCCTGAAGCTGAGGTAGAACGAGTGTCTCTGATCGCTTCTTCCCACTTCCGCATCGTTGTCGGCCTCGGCAAGAGCGGCATGTCCCTGGTGCGCTTCCTGGCGCGCCAGGGCGTGGCGTTTGCTGTGGCCGACACGCGCGAAGCGCCGCCGGAACTGGCAACGCTGCGTCGGGACTACCCTCAGGTAGAAGTGCGCTGCGGTGAGCTGGACGTCGAGTTCCTGTGCCGCGCCGACGAGCTCTACGTGAGCCCCGGCCTGGCGCTGGCGACGCCTGCCTTGCAACAGGCAGCGGCCCGCGGCGTGCAGTTGTCCGGCGATATCGACCTGTTCGCCCGTCATGCCAAGGCGCCGATCGTGGCGATCACCGGTTCCAACGCCAAAAGCACCGTGACCACGCTGGTGGGCGAGATGGCGGCGGCGGCGGGCAAGCGCGTGGCGGTGGGTGGCAACCTGGGGCAACCGGCACTCGATCTGCTCGACGACGACGTCGAGCTGTACGTGCTGGAACTGTCGAGCTTTCAGCTGGAAACCACCCATCAGCTCAATGCCGAAGTGGCCACGGTGCTCAACGTCAGCGAAGACCACATGGACCGCTACAGCGGGCTGCCGTCCTACCACCTGGCCAAGCACCGGATCTTCCGGGGTGCGCGCAAGGTCGTGTTCAATCGTCAGGATGCCTTGAGCCGGCCGCTGATCGGCGAGGGCATGCCGTGCTGGACGTTCGGCCTGAACAAACCTGACTTCAAGGCGTTCGGCCTGCGCGAGGAAGGCGGGCAGAAGTATCTCGCCTACGAATTCGAGAATCTGATGCCGGTCGGCGAGCTCAAGGTGCGCGGGGCGCACAATCAGGCCAATGCCTTGGCCGCCCTTGCCCTGGGGCATGCAGTCGGTCTGCCGTTCGATGCCATGCTGGCCAGCCTGCGCCAATTCACTGGTCTGGCGCACCGTTGCCAGTGGCTGCGCGAGCGTGACGGCGTGACCTGGTACGACGATTCCAAGGCCACCAACGTCGGTGCTGCGATTGCCGCCATCGAAGGGTTGGGCGCCGACATCGAAGGCCAGCTTGTGCTGATCGCCGGTGGCGACGGCAAGGGCGCGGATTTCACTGCCCTTGGCCAGCCCATCCAGCGCCATTGCCGAGCGCTGGTGCTGCTGGGCCGCGATGCTGCACGGATCGCCGCCGTTGCCGGGCCGGATGTTGCCCAGGTCAACGTGGCCTCGATCGAGGAAGCGGTTCAGCGCTGTGCCGAACTGGCGCAGCCCGGCGATGCCGTGCTGCTCTCGCCGGCCTGTGCGAGCCTGGACATGTTCAAGAATTACGAAGAACGCGGGCGCCTGTTCGCCCATGCAGTAGAGGGCTTGTCATGATCTTTGGTGTCATCAAGCCATTTCCCTCGCCGCTGATCAGCGGCCGCGGGATCGACATCGACTTCGCCATGCTGGCCGGTTGCCTGGCCTTGCTGGGCCTCGGCCTGGTCATGATCACCTCGGCGTCTTCCGAAGTGGCGGCGGTCAATTCGGGCAACTCCTTGTCGATGATGATCCGTCACCTGGTTTACCTGGTGATCGGCATCGGCACCTGCATCGTCACCATGATGGTGCCCATTGCCACCTGGCAGCGCCTGGGCGGCACGCTGCTGATTGCCGCTTTCGGCCTACTGGTGATGGTGCTGCTGCCTGGCATCGGACGCGAAGTGAACGGTTCCATGCGCTGGATCGGCTTCGGCATGTTCAACGTGCAGCCCTCGGAGATCGCCAAGGTCTTCGTGGTGATCTTCCTGGCCGGTTATCTGGTGCGTCGCCAGCAGGAAGTGCGCGACAGCTGGATGGGCTTCTTCAAGCCATTCTTCGTGTTGCTGCCGATGGCCGGACTGCTGCTGATGGAGCCGGACTTCGGCGCCACGGTGGTCATGATGGGCGCTGCTGCCGCCATGCTGTTCCTGGGCGGCGTGGGCCTGTTCCGCTTCGCCCTGATGGTCGCCCTGGCGGTCGGTGCGGTGTTCGTGCTGGTTCAGGCCCAGCCGTACCGGATGGCGCGTCTGATCACCTTCACCGACCCGTGGAGCGACCAGTTCGGTTCCGGCTACCAATTGACCCAGGCCCTGATCGCCTTCGGTCGTGGCCAATGGTTCGGCGTCGGCCTGGGCAACAGCGTACAGAAGCAGTTCTACCTGCCCGAAGCCCATACCGACTTCGTGTTCTCGGTGCTCGCCGAAGAACTGGGCGTGGTGGGTTCGTTGTGCACGGTCGCACTGTTCGTATTCGTCTGCATTCGTGGCATGTACATCGGCTACTGGGCCGAGCGGGCCAAGCAGTACTTTGCCGCCTACGTGGCGTACGGCTTGTCGTTCCTGTGGATCGGCCAGTTCCTGATCAACATCGGTGTGAACGTTGGCCTGCTGCCGACCAAGGGCCTGACTTTGCCGTTCCTCAGCTACGGCGGCAGCTCGCTGGTGATCTGCTGTGCCTGCCTGGGGCTGCTGCTACGGATCGAGTGGGAGAGCCGCTCGCACCTGGGCAGCGAAGAGGTGGAATTCAGCGAGAGCGATTTCGCCGAGGAGACGCCCCATGGCCGGTAAAGGCAATGTACTGATCATGGCCGGCGGCACCGGCGGTCACGTGTTCCCGGCCCTGGCCTGTGCACGTGAATTCCAGGCGCGCGGTTTCAGCGTGCACTGGCTGGGCACGCCGCGCGGCATCGAGAACGAACTGGTGCCGGCCAACGGCCTGCCACTGCACTTGATCGACGTCAGCGGCGTACGCGGCAAAAGCCGTCTGGCGTTGCTCAAGGCGCCGTTCGCGATTTGCAAGGCCGTGTTCCAGGCACGCCGCATCATTGCCCAGTTGCGGCCGGTGTGCGTGGTCGGTTTTGGCGGTTACCTGACCGGCCCCGGCGGCGTGGCCGCACGGCTGGCCGGCGTGCCGGTGATCGTCCACGAGCAGAATGCCGTGGCCGGTACCGCCAATCGCCTGTTGGTGCCTTTTGCCAGCCGCGTCTGCGAAGCGTTCCCCGACACCTTTGCCGCGTCCGCCAAGCGCCGCACCACCGGAAACCCGGTGCGCACCGAGCTGTTCATGGAAACCCCGCGCCAGGCGCTCATCGGGCGCCAGCCGCGCCTGTTGGTGCTGGGCGGCAGCCTGGGTGCCGAGCCGTTGAACAAGCTGTTGCCCGAAGCCCTGGCGCAGGTTCCGGCGCAGTACCGGCCAGAGGTGTTCCACCAGGCCGGCAAGAAACACGATGAAATCACCGCCGAGCGTTATCGCACCGCCGGTGTCGAGGCGCAGGTCGCCCCGTTCATCAAGGACATGGCCCAGGCCTATGGCTGGGCCGATCTGGTGGTCTGCCGCGCCGGCGCGTTGACCATCAGCGAACTGGCGGCCGCCGGCCTGCCGTCCCTGCTGGTGCCGCTGCCCCACGCGATCGACGATCACCAGACGCGCAATGCCGATTATCTGGCCCGCGAAGGCGCTGCCTTCCTGATGCCACAAGCGACAACCGGCGCGGCACAACTTGCCGAGCGCCTGAAAGAGGTTTTGATGCAACCCGAAAAACTCCTGAGCATGGCGAGCACTGCCCGCCGCCTGGCCAAACCCGATGCCACGCGCAATGTGGTCGACGTCTGCCTGGAGGTGGCCCATGGTTGAGAACCAGAAAGCCATTCCACAACCGGAAATGCGCCGTATCCGTCGCATCCATTTCGTCGGTATCGGCGGCGTGGGCATGTGCGGCATCGCCGAAGTTTTGCTGAACCTGGGCTACGACGTTTCGGGTTCCGATCTCAAGGCGTCGCCCGTGACCGAGCGACTGACGTCGTTCGGCGCGCAGATCTTCATCGGCCACCGTGCCGAAAACGCTGCCAGTGCCGACGTGCTGGTGGTCTCCAGTGCCGTCAACACCAGCAACCCGGAAGTCGCCACCGCACTGGAGCGCCGTATTCCCGTGGTGCCGCGCGCCGAGATGCTCGCCGAGCTGATGCGCTATCGGCACGGCATCGCCGTGGCCGGGACCCACGGCAAGACCACCACTACCAGCCTGATCGCTTCGGTGTTCGCCGCCGGTGGCCTGGACCCGACCTTCGTCATCGGTGGCCGGCTCAACGCAGCTGGCACCAATGCCCAGCTGGGCACCAGCCGCTACCTGATCGCCGAAGCCGACGAGTCCGATGCCAGCTTCCTGCACCTGCAGCCGCTGGTGGCCGTGGTCACCAACATCGACGCCGATCACATGGCGACCTACGGCGGCGACTTCAATGTCTTGAAGAAGACCTTCGTCGAGTTCCTGCACAACCTGCCGTTCTACGGGTTGGCGGTGGTCTGCCTGGACGACCCGGTGGTGCGCGAGATCCTTCCGCAGATCGCCCGCCCGACCTTGACCTACGGCATCAGCGAAGAAGCCGACGTGCGCGCCATCAACGTGCGCCAGCAGGGCATGCTGACCCACTTCACGGTGCTGCGCCGCGACCGCGAGCCGCTCAACGTGTCGGTCAACATGCCGGGCAACCACAACGTGCTCAACGCCTTGGCGACGATTGCCATCGCCACTGACGAGGGCATCAGCGACACCGCCATCGTCCAGGGCCTGTCCGGGTTCCAGGGCGTCGGCCGACGCTTCCAGGTGTACGGCGAATTGCCGGTCGAAGGCGGCAGCGTGATGCTGGTCGACGACTACGGCCATCACCCCCGCGAAGTGGCGGCCGTGATCAGCGCCGTGCGCGGCGGCTGGCCCGATAAACGTCTGGTGATGGTATATCAGCCCCACCGCTTCAGCCGTACCCGCGACTTGTACGACGATTTCGTACAAGTGCTCGCCGACGCCAATGTGCTGCTGCTGATGGAGGTCTACCCGGCGGGTGAAGAACCCATTCCAGGCGCCGACAGCCGTCAGCTTTGCCACAGCATCCGCCAGCGCGGCCAGTTGGACCCCATCTACATCGAGCGCGGCGTCGAGCTGGCGCCCCTGGTCAAGCCGCTGCTGCGTGCCGGCGACATTCTGCTTTGCCAGGGTGCCGGTGACATCGGCGGCCTTGCCCCGCAGTTGCTCAAAAGCCCGCTGTTCGCGCAGGCCCCGGAGAAATCGCAATGAACATTCTGGATTCCAACACCCTGCGTTCGCAGATCATGCCCAGTGACTTCGGTCGCGTGGCCGTGCTCTACGGTGGCAAGAGCGCCGAGCGCGAGGTGTCGCTGAAATCGGGCGCCGCGTGCCTGCAGGCCTTGCAGAGCGCGGGCGTGGACGCGTTCGGGATTGACGTCGGCGACGACCTGCTGGCCCGCCTGCAGGCGCAGAAGATCGACCGTGCCTTCATCATCCTGCACGGCCGTGGCGGCGAAGACGGCAGCATGCAGGGCCTGCTCGAGTGCCTGGACATCCCCTACACCGGCAGCGGCATCCTCGCCAGCGCCCTGGCGATGGACAAGCTGCGCACCAAGCAGGTGTGGCAGAGCCTGGGTCTGGCGACCCCCGCGCACGCGGTGCTGGCCAGCGAGCAGGATTGTATTTTCGCCGCTGGGGAACTGGGCTTCCCTTTGATCGTCAAACCCGCCCATGAAGGTTCAAGCATCGGGATGGCCAAGGTGAACAGCGTCGACGAACTGGTCGCCGCCTGGAAAGCCGCCAGCACCTACGATTCGCAAGTGCTGGTCGAGCAATGGGTCCACGGCCCGGAGTTCACCGTTGCGACCCTGCGTGGCCAGATGCTGCCCCCCATCGCGTTGGGTACGCCCCACACGTTCTACGACTACGACGCCAAATACGTCGCCAACGATACCCAGTATCGCGTTCCCTGCGGCCTTGAGCCGGCCAAGGAACAGGAACTCATCGACCTCTGCGCCCGCGCCTGCGATGCCATCGGCATCCAGGGCTGGGGGCGTGTGGATGTGATGCAGGACCAGCAGGGCCGTTTCTGGCTGCTGGAAGTCAACACGGCCCCGGGCATGACCGATCACAGCCTGGTGCCCATGGCGGCGAAAGCGGCTGGCCTGGATTTCCAGCAGTTGGTGCTGGCGATTCTTGCCGCCAGCTGCAAGGCGCGAGGGTAAGACCATGCACGGCCCAATGATTCGCCATCAGTCACCTGCCATCGGCCGCAACAAGCCGGTGCCGCGTGGTGCCAGCCGCATGGTGGCCAAGGAGCCACTGTCGGTGCGCCTGCCCAAGGCCAACTTCAGCATCTTCAGGAAGCTGATGTGGCCGGTGCTGCTGGTGGGTCTGGGCTTTGGCACCTACGAAGGGGCGCAGTACCTGATGCCCTACGCCGACCGCCCGATCACCAAGGTCTCGGTGCAGGGCGACCTGGCCTACATCAACCAGGAGTCGGTGCAGGAGCGCATCCAGCCCTATGTCGGCACGACGTTCTTCAGCATCGACCTGACCCGCATGCGCACCGAGCTTGAAACCATGCCCTGGATCGCCCACGCCGAAGTGCGCCGGGTGTGGCCCGACCAGGTGGTGATTCGCCTGGAAGAGCAACTGCCGGTGGCACGCTGGGGCAACGAGTCGCTGCTCAACAACCAGGGCCAGGCGTTCGCGCCTCGCGAACTGGGCAACTACGAACACTTGCCGCAGTTGTTCGGCCCGGCACGGGCCCAACAGCAGGTGATGCAGCAATACCAGGTGCTGAGTCAGATGTTGCGTCCATTGGGCTATTCGGTTGCCCGACTGGAACTGACCGAACGCGGCAGCTGGTTTCTCACCACAGGCGCAGGAAGCGCCGGCCCGGGCATCGAGCTGTTGCTGGGGCGTGACCACTTGCTGGAAAAAATGCGCCGCTTTATCGCCATTTACGACAAGACACTGAAAGAACAGATCACGAATATCGCGCGTATCGACCTGCGCTATGCCAACGGCCTGGCCGTGGGCTGGCGTGAACCGAGCGCCCCGATGGCGGACAAGCCCGCCGTCGCGAAGAATTGACAAGAGGCAGGACCATGGCAAACGTTCAAAGCGGCAAAATGATCGTCGGGCTGGACATCGGCACTTCCAAGGTGGTGGCGCTGGTGGGCGAGGTTGCGGCCGACGGTACGCTGGACATCGTCGGGATCGGTACCCACCCCTCGCGCGGCCTGAAGAAGGGCGTGGTGGTGAACATCGAGTCGACCGTGGCGTCGATCCAGCGTGCGGTCGAAGAAGCCCAGCTGATGGCCGGTTGCCGCATCCACTCGGCGTTCGTCGGTGTCGCAGGTAATCACATTCGCAGCCTGAACTCCCATGGTATCGTGGCCATTCGCGACCGTGAGGTCAGCACGGCAGACCTGGAGCGGGTTCTGGATGCGGCCCAGGCCGTGGCGATCCCAGCCGATCAGCGCGTATTGCATACCCTGCCGCAGGATTACGTGATCGACAACCAGGAAGGCGTTCGCGAACCCCTGGGCATGTCCGGGGTGCGTCTGGAAGCCAAGGTCCATGTGGTGACCTGCGCCGTCAACGCTGCGCAGAACATCGAAAAATGCGTGCGCCGTTGCGGCCTGGAAATCGACGACATCATCCTCGAGCAGCTGGCCTCGGCCTACTCGGTGCTGACCGACGACGAGAAGGAACTGGGCGTCTGCCTGGTGGACATCGGCGGCGGCACCACCGATATCGCCATCTTCACCGAGGGCGCCATCCGCCACACCGCGGTCATTCCCATTGCCGGTGATCAGGTCACCAACGACATCGCCATGGCCCTGCGCACACCCACGCAGTACGCCGAAGAGATCAAGATCCGCTACGCCTGCGCCCTGGCCAAGCTGGCCGGCGCCGGCGAGACCATCAAGGTGCCCAGCGTTGGCGACCGTCCTCCGCGCGAGCTGTCGCGCCAGGCGTTGGCCGAAGTCGTCGAGCCACGCTACGACGAGCTGTTCACCCTGATCCAGGCCGAACTGCGTCGCAGCGGCTACGAAGACCTCATCCCGGCCGGCATCGTGCTGACCGGCGGTACGGCAAAAATGGAAGGCGCGGTCGAGCTGGCCGAAGAAATCTTCCACATGCCGGTGCGCCTGGGCGTGCCGCATAGCGTGCGGGGGCTGAGTGACGTGATCAGCAACCCGATCTATTCCACCGGCGTGGGCCTGCTGATGTATGGCCTGCAGAAACAGTCCGATGGCTTGAACCTGTCAGGCATCAGCAACAGCAGCAGTTATAGCGACGACACCAAGGCTCCAGTGCTGGAACGGCTGAAGCGTTGGGTACAAGGCAATTTCTGATTCAAAACGGCAGTAGCGGTAGGCGCACACAAATAGAGAAAGGAGAGGGCACATGTTCGAACTCGTAGACAACATCCCACAAAGCCCGGTAATCAAAGTTATCGGTGTCGGCGGTGGCGGCGGCAACGCCGTCAACCACATGGTCAAGAGCAACATCGAAGGCGTTGAGTTCATCTGCGCCAACACCGATGCTCAGGCACTCAAGAACATCGGCGCACGTACCATCCTGCAGCTGGGCACCGGCGTGACCAAGGGCCTGGGCGCTGGCGCCAACCCCGAAGTCGGCCGTCAGGCCGCGATGGAAGACCGCGAGCGCATCGCCGAAGTGCTGCAAGGCACCAACATGGTCTTCATCACCACCGGCATGGGTGGCGGTACCGGTACCGGTGCAGCGCCGATCATTGCCGAAGTGGCCAAGGAAATGGGCATCCTGACCGTTGCGGTCGTGACCCGTCCGTTCCCCTTCGAAGGCCGCAAGCGCATGCAGATCGCCGACGAAGGCATTCGCATGCTGTCCGAAAGCGTCGACTCGTTGATCACCATTCCCAACGAGAAGCTGCTGACCATCCTGGGCAAGGACGCCAGCCTGCTGTCGGCGTTCGCCAAGGCCGACGACGTGCTG
>Ga0308158_10002777_pt1 | contig 16086 bp, 14 predicted proteins | sample PhyBR2_FD_201038 | JGI IMG/M metagenome (GOLD analysis project Ga0308158, IMG submission 201038) | Phyllosphere microbial communities from UC Gill Tract Community Farm, Albany, California, United States - DLSLB.R2 | ecosystem: Host-associated > Plants > Phyllosphere > Unclassified | place: USA... | reverse complement strand
GCGGCGCGTACTCCAGCCCCAACTGAATCATTTGCGCGGTGCGCTCGTCAAATAATTCACTGATCACCGTAAGCGCAAAATCAATTCCGGCGGTCACACCGCCACCCGTAATGATATTACCGTCCTGCACTACCCTGCCTTCATCGGCAATGGCACCAAAGGCCGGCAACTGGTCACGCCATGCCCAGTGACATGCAGCACGCCTGCCCTTGAGCAAACCAGCAGCGCCCAATATCAGCGAACCCGTACACACCGAGGTCACATATGTGGCTGCCTGCGCCAGACGCCTGATGCAGGCCATATATTCATCTGACTCCATCGCCTCGGCGCACCCGACGCCACCAGGTACACACAGGACATCACAGCGACTCACCTGTTCCAGGTCATGCAATCCGGAAAAAACAAGCCCGTCGGCGCTGACAGGCTGGGCTTCGATTGACGCCACAATCACCTCGGTGTCGGGCAAGCGGGAAAAGAACTGATGCGGGCCTGTGAAGTCCAGTTGGGTGACACCCTGGTAGAGCGGTATGACAATGGTAATGGGTCTGACATCTGGTTCAGCCATGACGTTCTCCAAAAAAGTAATGGTTCGTGATCAATGCAGTCTAACGCAGCTATACTTGTCCTGAATGACGTATTTCCAACCTTTTCAGCCAATATGAAGATCGCCTTCTATATATTTCCAGACTTTCAGCTGCTTGATCTGTCCGGTCCGCACACTGCGTTCCAGATCGCCAGTACGCGCCAGGCGCCTTCGCCCTACACGATTTCATTGCTGTCGGCGACCGGTGGGGCCATTACCAGTTCCGGCGGTGTGAGCGTCTTGTCTGAAAAACTTGAAAACCAGGCACCCGATACACTGATTGTCTGCGGCGGTCAGGGCGTTGGCGCATTACTTGAAGATGAAACCGCGATGCAGCGGCTTGCCGATGCGGCAGCAAAATCGCGGCGTATTGCGAGTGTCTGCACCGGCGCGTTCATTCTTGCGCACCTGGGGCTGCTCAATCAGAAGCGAGCGACGACACACTGGCAGCAAGTGGCGCGCATGCAGAAAACATATCCGCATGTCCGCATGGATGGCGACCGGATTTTCGTGCGCGACGGCAATATCTGGACCTCCGCAGGCATCACCAGCGGCATCGACCTGGCGTTGGCGCTGATCGAACACGACTGCGGCAGTATCATGTCACGTGATGTGGCGCAGCATATGGTGGTATCCCAAAGGCGGGCTGGCGGCCAGTCGCAGTTTTCTCCCATTTTGCAGATGGAGCCGGAAACGGCACGTATCAGGAAGGCAATGGATTATGCACAACAGCATCTGCACGAGATAAAGGATATGGAGCAACTGGCTGCCATTGCATGCCTGAGTGTGCGTCAGTTCAGCAGGGTGTTCAAGGTCGAAACGGGAGAGACGCCGGCACGGGCAATTGAACGATTAAGAATAGAAGCGGCCCGCAGCCGACTTGAGTCGGGCACCGGCAATAATATCCAGCAGATCGCAGCAGCCGTCGGCTTTGGGACCCAGGAGCGCATGCGCCGTGCTTTCATCCGCTGGACGGGTCATCCCCCGCAGGTCATCAGAAGACGCATGCTTGCAGCTGAGCGGCGCTGCTTAGAGACGGGGCTCCCCTGCGGCCCTGAGCCTGACGGCGACCACGCTTGCATTGACTTGGCGCCCGTGCAGCTGTTGCCATCACAAAAAAATTAACCCGATTGCTTTTTGACCATATCGCGAATTTCCTGCAAATTCTGGGTCGCCCTTTCACTGATGCTGGCCATTGCTTCGGTCTGCGATTGACGCGCTATCTCGGCCAGCTCTTTCATATCAACCAGTGCTTTTTCATAGGCCTTGCGCGCCAGTTCGGTTTGCGCAGCAGGGTTGGTGCCGGCCGTGCCGACAGAGCCCTGAATATCGGCCATCGCCTGGCGGAACATCTCGGCCTGCTTGGCGGCAAGCGCCTGCATGCCTTCATATACAGCCTTGTTGGCCTGCACCAGCGCTTGCACATCTTTGCGGCGAGCATCTGCGATCGCAGAAAGATCCAGTCCCGGAACCTGAAACTGTTCATACATTTTGCTCAGTTCAGCAAAAGGGTTAGCTGCGCTCTGGTTTGCGTCGTCTTTCGTACTTTTAGCCATGGCACGTCTCCTTGTATATAGAAATATAGCAATGAACTTCACACTAAATTAACATGAAACGCGCGTACGCGGGAAAATGATGCCTGTCATACGGGTCAACCCGCTTTGCCTAGCGCTCGAACTGGTCTTTCAATCCCGTCCAGCAATCAATATAGTTTTTATCCAGCTCGGGCCCCTGCATTGCAAACTGGGTGGGCACAAAACGGTAACGGCTTTCAAACATGAATGCCAATGTGTTATCCAGCTTCTGCGGCTTGAGCTCGGCAGTGGTTGCCTTGCCATAGGACTCCTCATCCGGACCGTGAGGCACCATGCAGTTGTGCAAACTGGCGCCGCCCGGCTTGAATCCGCCCGGCTTGGCATCATATTGGCCATACACCAGTCCCATGAATTCGCTCATGAAGTTGCGATGAAACCATGGCGGACGGAAAGTGTCTTCCATCACCAGCCAGCGCGGCGGAAAAATCACAAAATCGCAGTTGGCGGTGCCCGGCGTGTCACTGGGCGAAGTCAGGACAGTGAAAATGGATGGATCAGGGTGATCGTAACTGATGGAACCAATCGTCATGAAGTGCGCCGTGTCGTACTTTACCGGGCTCAGATTGCCGTGCCAGGCCACGACATTGAAAGGCGAGCTGTGCAGAGGCACACGCCAGAGACGACCACCGAATTTTCGGATCAGTTCATACTCGCCTGCCGTATCTTCAAAAGCAGCAACCGGCGCCAGAAAGTCGCGCGCATTGGCCAGGCCGTTGGAGCCGATGGGCCCCAACTCCGGCAAACGGAACTGGGCCCCGTAATTCTCGCAGACATAGCCCCGGGCCGGCTGCCCGGCTCCTTCTATTGGCTCAACTTTGAACGCAACCCCGCGTGGGATAATGACAATCTCCCGTGGCTGAACCTGCAGCAGACCCATTTCGGTTGTGATCAGCAATGTTCCCTGTTGCGGCACGATCAGCATCTCTCCGTCTGCATTGACCAACGCTCGTCGGGCCATCGGACGATCGGCAATATAGATGTGGATCGCCACACCGCTTTGCGCATCGGCCCCCCCATTGGCCGCAATGGTTCGCATGCCGTCAATGAAGTCAGCCTGGGGATTGTCGTTGTTCCAGGGTGCCCAGCGCAATGGCTCGGGAGGCAGGGCAATCGTGGGATCAGCCCCCGTTTGCCAATATGGCTGCTCGAAGGGTTGATAATGCCCGGCAACAACGGAAGGCTGACGGCGATACATCCAGGTGCGCCGGTTTTCATGACGCGGCGCGGTAAATGCGGTCCCTGAAATGAGTTCGGTGTACAGGCCCCGCGGGCCATGCTGGGGGCTGTTCCTGCCCTGCGGCAACGCACCGGCAATGGCCTGACTGGCATACTCATTGCCAAAGCCGCTCTGGTAGGCAAGATCGTGCCCACCGCTGCAAGACACATCCTGCCGGGTGCCGGCATCAATCTGGCTGTTGTGGTTCATTCGGTATGCTCCTGTAGACGGGTTATTCCGCTTGTGATCATTGCGCCTGGCATGATCATCGATACTGAAAGTATAGCCCAGCGGCCACATGGCGTGATTTCTTTTGCGATAGTCTACAGCCGGCAAAGGCATGGGAAAAACCGCCTGATTCAAGCGCAAGAGGCGGAGTGTCACCAAGGCCGGATCGCAGTATAGTGACACCATTGTTTTCAAACCGGGCTCTCGAATATCATGCCCAGGCCGCCCATCTCAAGGCATCGTTATACTGGCCTGTAATATTGAAAAATCGGCCCGTAACCGGAGAAATCAGAATGACCTATTCCTATACCACCATGCCCTCTCCCCTGGGCGAGCTGACACTGGTTGCCAAAGACAACGCCCTGGCCGCCATATTATGGGAGAACGACAGGCCCGGCCGTGTGAAGCTGGGCAGCCTGCAGCGTGACAACACTCATCCCGTATTGCAGAAAACGCAAGCGCAACTAAAGGAATATTTTGCAGGCAAGCGTGATCGCTTTGAACTGGATCTGGATATGCAAGGCACGCCGTTTCAGAAAAAAGTATGGGCGCTGTTGCTGGCCATTCCTTTTGGGCAGACCCGCAGCTATGGGCAACTTGCCCAACTGGCGGGAAACCCTGCCGCCTCCCGTGCCGTTGGCGCGGCGGTCGGCCGCAATCCCGTATCCATTGTCACGCCTTGTCATCGCGTGGTGGGCAGCTCAGGCAAACTGACCGGATTTGCCGGCGGCCTGGATGCCAAGCGCACACTGTTGCAGCTGGAAAGCCAGTCAATGCCGGCCCAGTAGTCATCGGGTCATGAGCGGTGATCAGCCCCCCAACAAGCTGGATATCAATCCAACCTTCGGGGGGCGGTACAGTGCCATCTGGACCTGACCAGTGCGCCAAAGAACAGTGCTGCGCGGCACCAGCGGAACAATCCGGTCGCGCTGTCTTCATACCGATCAACCGGTATCAGGGCGTCATTTTTCCTTCGGATATGTCCATGATCATACGCGTGGCCAGATACAAACGTGGCACGATGGTTGGAATCTGCACATATTCGGCGTTGTTCGAATGTGCGCCAAATCCGCTCAGGCCGAAGCCTTCAACCACGCCCCCGCGGCTTTTCACGGCAGCAAACGCCGCATCGGTGCCGCCACCGGTCGCTTTGTCGGCCACACTCATGTCCAGATCCAGCTCATTCTTATAAATGCCCTGGGCATGCGCGGCCAGTTTGCGACCAATCGCGCTGGCTTCAAGCGGCGGGCGTCGCACTTCGAATTTAAGCTCTACCTTGGTCTCCGGCAATAATTTGTTCTTGATTTTTTCCTGCATGGCTTTTTCCAGCGCATCAAAATCCTGCACCTTCAATGCCCGCGCATCAGCTTGCGCGGTTGCTTCCGGTGGAATCATGTTCCGTACTGTACCCACTTTGGCCAGCGTCCAGTTTAACTTGAGGCCTTCTTCGGGTTTGGACAAGTCTTTCATTTGCAATACCTGATGCGCCAGCTCGTACAATGAATTGACACCGCCTTCGGGCCGGGCGCCTGCATGAGACGACTTGCCGTGAACTTTCAGATACGCGGCACCGATACCACTGGTTGCCAGACGCACGCCCCCGTCTTTGCCACCACCTTCAAATGAGAATACGGCATCCTGGTCTTCTGCAAATTTCGTGATCAGCGCACGTGCGCCTGGCGAACTGATTTCCTCATCGGAGTTCAAGACCACAGTCACCGTCCCAAACTGCTTGTAGTCCAGTTTTTTCAACATATCAACCACGTGCAGGATGGCGGCCACACCTTGTTTGTCATCAGCAATACCCAGACCATAAGCCTTGTCGCCATCAACACGAAACGGCTGGTCTTTCAGGTCGCCTTTTTGATACACAGTATCCATATGCGCAATCATCATGATTTTTGATTGCCCAGTCCCTTTGATAGTTGCATGTACTACCGGCCCGGTTTTCTCGGGCGTGTCGTCCATGCGATAGACATCCTTGGGTTCGATGATTTCGGTTTCTGCACCCAGTTGCTTAAGGCGATCAGCGGCAAACCCCGCTATTTTGGTAACCCCTTCAATATCCCGGCTGCCGGACTCAATGTGCACCAAGTCACGCAACGTATCCAGATACGCCTGCTGTTCACTCTTGGCCAGGTCATGTACTTTGGCCACGGGTGCGGCCAGGACGATGCCTGCAGCCAGGGCCAGGGCGGTGCCTGTGGCCAATTGCCATCCGGTTATGCGTGACTGTCTGGGTTTGTGTTTCATATTGTCTCCTTGAAAAACACGTTGTTAAATTTTCTTTTTTTTACCGGCATCTTTTTTTACCGGCGCCTGCAGCAACACAAGCCTGCGCGCGCTACCTTAGCGGCGCTGCGAAACCGGACGGCGTGTGAGCTATACCGGCAGCGATGCGCCCGGAAGAACCAACCCGCGATGCCTTATGGATTGTTCTCTTGCAACTGTTTGATCACCGCATCGGCGACACCAACCGAAGAGGCCGGATTCTGTCCTGTAATCAGCCTGCCGTCGACAACGATATGCGGCTGCCAATCATCTGCGCTGGTATAGCGGGCCCCATGGTCTTTGAGCATATCCTCAACCAGAAAGGGAACCACATCGGTCAATCCCACTGCCTCTTCTTCTGCATTACTGAACCCAGTCACGTTTCTATCGTTAACCAGAAACTGACCCTCGGCCGTTTTCACGTGACGAAACACAGCGGGCGCATGACAAACAGCTGACACGATCTTGCCGTTTGAATAAAAGTCTTTGACCAACGCCATAACATAGCCATTTTCCGCCAGATCCCACAGGGGCCCATGCCCCCCAGGGAAAAATACGGCGTCAAACGCGCCGGCCTTCACATCGGCCAGACGTAGTGTACTTGCCAGCACTGCCTGTGCCTGCGGATCTTTCTTGAAGCGTTGGGTCGCTTCAGTCTGGGCGTCTGGCTCATCGCTTTTCGGATCCAGCGGCGGCTGCCCGCCCAGTGGAGACGCCAGCGTGATGTCGGCTCCACTATCGAGGAACGCATAATAAGGCGCCGCAAATTCTTCCAGCCAGAAGCCGGTTGGTTTGCCTGTGGCACCCAGTTTGTCATGTGAGGTGAGGATCATCAAAATCTTCATCATATTCTCCTGTTATACCATTCAATAGTAGCATTGCGAAAAACCAGAGCCAACGAACAATCTATTATCACACGCGCCGCAAGAGCGCATTGTCAAATTGCTGAAAGATGTGCCGCCTACAATGCCACCAGCTGCACAGAACGCCTTACGCACAGACTGGAGCCATCATGAATACGCAATCGACCAATCGCAGACGCGATGCATGCAGTCTACGGATCAACAATGACGATATTGTGCTGATCGATCGCGCTGCCAGCGCTCGTGGCATGACACGCGCTGATTTTATCGTCGTTGCGGCAAGGGAAGCAGCCCGTAGCGCCTTGCATCCAGCCACCCCGGCTGCACTCGCGCGCCAAGCCAATCACGAGCGTATCGGTTGATCGATTGTTTCCGTTTCACAGGCGCCCGGTCAACGCCAACCGGAGCCTTTGCGTGCGGCCTGCTCTGCTGCGCCTAGCTCCACCACCGCTAGCGCACTCATTGACGTGGACGATAGGAATCCGATATCTGCCAGTAGCAGCTGCCGACCCGTCATTTTTTTTAAGCGTATGATTTTTTTTGCTGACATTTAGCTTAAAAGCGCGACCTGGCAGACCGCGTAATATCGGCGCCTGCGCCTGTTTTGCCTGCTTTTGGTGCATGCCGAAACGAATGACACAAGTTGCACTTTTTATTACACATTTTCCTGTTTTTAAGCCCTCAAGAATCTTTCTTACGGTTACGGTCTACCGGCTGCCCAACAGGGCGAGAGTATGCTTTGTGCCATGCACAATCATCCCTCACGCTGATCGTGGATCCTAGCCAGTCGAGACCCTCCACCAGGCAATTTTTCCAGGTCAACCGGGAACACCAGTCAACACATGAAAATACTGTATACCAACTTTCACACCAGTCCCGGCATCGGGGGCCATACCTCGTACATAAGCAGGCTGATCGCCGGGCTCAATCGCGATCACGATATCGCCGTTGCCGTACCGGCACAAAGCGCTCTCCACCGTATTGCAGGCACCATTGCAGGAGTCCAGGTATACGCACAAGATTACCCCAGCAAACTGCAACGCTTGCCAGCTGCAGCCGCCCACCTGCGCAATATTTTGCGTAAAGGTCGATACGATGTAGTACACGTCAACGGGACCGCGGATCATCGTCTGGTCATGCTTGCCATGCTGGGACTGCGTCGCAAGCCTGCGATCGTTTTCACCAAGCATAATGATCATGCAACAGACTCTTTCGGTTCACGGTTGCGTGCCCGCTTCGGGACAGATCACTGCATTGCCGTATGTGATTTTGTCGCCGATCGACTGGCTGGCGGCCCCTATGATAGGGCTGGCGTCACTACCGTTCACAACGGTATCAATACCGACTATTTCAGCGCCCGCAACGGCGGCGATAGCCGCTCGATGCGCCAGTCCATTCTCGGCTCGGCCGACGATTCGCGCATTCTGCTGGGTAGCAATGCCGGCACGACAGAGTACAAGGGCTGGATAGACATGGTACGGGCGCTGGCACAACTGGACCCGCGCCAGATCGATCGCCTGCATATTGCGATCGCCGGCCCGCGCGCGCCGCAAAAGCTGCTGGATGAAGTGCAACAACTGGGCATGACCAGACACATCAGTTTCGTGGGCGATCTGGACGATGTCAGATCCTTTATCGGTGCCATCGATGTCGGATTTGTTCTATCCTATCGTGTTGAAACAATATCGTTCGCCTGCCGTGAAATGATGGCCATGGGCAAACCAGTCATCGTGACCATGCAAGGGGGACTCCCCGAAAATATTGACGCTGAAAAGGACGGCTGGGTGATCCCGCCGCGTGATCCGCAAGCGTTGGCCGCCCTGCTGGAGAAAATCGTTCAGGGTCATTACGACCTGGGCGATATGGGGCGCGCTGCCCGCAGCAAAAGTGAACAACGTTTCGGCCAGGAAAAATTCGTCAACGCAACAGAAAACGTGTATCGCAAAGCCCTGCAAAGCCACGCACGTCCTCAGGCCGCAACCATTAGCTAGCGTTGTTTCAGGCGCCGCCACTGCCAAGGCGGCACAGGTTTTTTTTCGGCCCACAAGCCCCGACGCAAACGTCGGGCCCGATCTTCTGCATCGAGATAGGCAGTGTCTGTGACATAGTTGCGATAAGCCCATGCGTAGCCACAGGCAACCATCTGCAAATTGATATTTTTCTTGTTCAGAAAAACAGTGCCAACCACCCGCCCATAGCGGTCGCGTTCGCCTGCCTGCACCATCACAGTCCTGCGATAGACAGCATCAGACAAAAACTTTTTGGCGACCCGCCCGTATGGCATACCAGATTCCGGTGCGTCAATCTGGGCCAGCCGGATTTTGTGCTGCCGCCGGGCCTTGTCCAGGATGGTCAGCGTGTCTCCGTCTGCAATTCCCACTACCCAGCCTTCAAGCCAGGTTGCCGCAAACACCGGCTGCACCGGTGCGATCACGATGATCGCGATTAGGCAACGCAATACTACAGATGTCATCGCATTAAATCCCGTCGCATGATTCACTCAAACGACAGACTCATGCCGCGAATACAGGCGCATCCGTTCTGCGGTATTGCCGGCAGCAGCCCATGATCTGCCGGCCCTGTTGCCCATCGTACAGGCCGTTTCGGGTAAAGAAGTCACGCGCAGCTCACTCACCACTGCCCGTAGAACACACCGGCCTGCTTGTATTTATTCGTCTGTTTATCCACTTCCTCTTCGGCCACAGTCGTGCGCCGTTTTAGGCCGGCAAACCAGTCCAGCAGCCGCTGTTTCATTTGGCGCCTGATCGACTCGTACTCGGGGTGATCCCCCAAATCATTGAATTCGTCCGGATCGTTCTGCAAGTCAAACAACTGGGGTCTCTCGGTACTCCAGTAAACATAACGCCACCGGTCGGTACGCACTGACCACGCCCGACATTCGCTTGTCGATTTGCCCAAGATCAGTCTGGCCTCACGATAACTGTAATCCAGTTCCGAAAAGACGCAATCGCGCCAATCTACCGATTCATCATGTAAGAGAGGCTGAAGCTGGCGCCCCTCAACCCGATGGGACGGGATGTGCATATCGAGCGCTGCCAATATGGTCGGCACGATATCCACACTTTCCACCAGCCTTGATTCGCGTCGGCCGCGAGTCGCATCGGCCTGCTCTGAAGGGTCATAGATGATCAGCGGAACCCGCTGCACGACATCGTAGAACAGTTCCTTCTCGCCAAGCCAGTGATCGCCCAGCAAGTCGCCATGATCGGCAGTAATGATGACAAGTGTATTGTCCATCAGACCCGCGGATTCCATGTAATTGAAAAGCCTGCCCAAATGGTCGTCCAGCTGTTTGATCAGTCCCTGGTAAGCCGGACGTACCCGTGCCACGCATTCATCGCTGGAGAAACTGCGACTTTCCTCTTGCTGGCGATAGGCTTGCACCACCGGGTGCGCATGTTCTTTTTCGTGCTCGTTCCGCCGCACGGGCAGACATTGCTGCGGCGAGTACATCGCATGATACGGAGCCGGCGCCACATAAGGCCAATGCGGCTTGACGTAACTCAAGTGCATTACCCAAGGTTTATCGCCGGCCGATTGCATATACGATATGGCGCAGTTGGTCATATAGGCCGTTTCGGAATGTTCTTCTTTTACCCGGGCAGGAAAATTAACATTGCGCATATGCCAGCCACTTTGCACCTGGCCCTGGTCATCTTCTACCGCAATGACATAGTCGGTCCACGGATCCGGGCTATCGTAGCCCTGCGCTTTCAGATAGGCGGGATAACCACTTTCTGCTCCGGGTTCATGATGACCGTCATAGCGGTCAAGCTGTACGAAACCGCCTTGCCTCAGAAGCACGCCAAGTTCGCTCTGACCATCTATGCTCAATCGCTCCAGCCCATGGTTATCCGGCATCACGTGGGTCTTTCCTGCCAGCACCAGATCAATGTCGCGTGCCTTCAGATACTCACCCAGGGTCACTTCGTTAATGGACAGCGGCACACGATTCCATGTTGCGCCGTGCGTGGACGGATAGCGACCGGTGTAATAGCTCATCCGCGACGGCCCGCACACCCCCGAATTGACGAAGGCCTGCTCGAACAGGACGCCCCGCCTGGCGAGCTCGTCAATGTGCGTCGTCTGAAGATGGGGATGACCATAACAACTCAGATGATCGGCGCGCAGCTGATCTGCCATAATGAACAATACGTTTTTTACTTTTGCCATTTCTTGTTTACTTGCCTACCTTGAAGCCGGAATCACGAACAACCGGTTCCCATTGCTGTCTGAATGCATCAATCGCCTTGCGTGTCTGTGCGGCATTGGCCTGCACCGGGACAAGATTGACCGAACGAATCTCTTTCTGAACCGTTGCATCACCCATCGCTTTGCTGATGGCATCACCCAGATAGGTCACCACCTCGTCGTCCATGGAGGACGGCGCAAATACGGCGTTCCAGCCGATAGCCCGGATATCGATCCCGGCCTCGTGAAAAGGCGCCACATCGGGCAGGCTCGCATCCCGCTTTTCGCTGGAAACACCCAGCACCTTCACCTTGCCGCTTTTGGCCATGGGAATGAAGGTATCCAGCGTGTCGATGGCAACCGGAATATTGGCGCCCGCCAGATCGGTGAGCAATTGCGAAGACCCTTTATAGCCGACAATTTCCGGCTTCAGCCCGAGTTTGTCGGCCAGCATGAGGCCAAAAAAGTGCGGCAGGCTGCCAGTTGCCGGCACACCGATATTGAGCTGCTGCGGATTGGCTTTGGCCCATTGCACGAACTGCTCAACTGAATTGATCTTGCTCGATGCCGGCACGCCAAGCGCAAAACTATATTCGGTGACAAGAGAAACCGGCTTGAAATCCGCTTGCGGGTTGTAATTGAGATCAGAAAAAACAATCGGCGCAATCACTGTCACTGCCGGGTTGCCCAGCATCAGAACGTTTGCGCCTTTCTTGGTTTTTTTCAGGTCAGCCGCAGCAATCCTGCCGCCGCCGCCCGGTTTGTTTTCCACGATGACGGGAACGCCAATTTCCTTGGCCAGCGCCCTGGCAACAATTCGCGCAGCGTTATCACTTGCCCCTCCGGGAACATACCCAACCGTTAATGTGACCGGTTCCGTAAACTTGGGAGTTTGCGCCCATGCTGTCATCGCTGCCGGCAGCAGCCCGACAGCCAGAAACCACGGCTTGAAGCGTACCATCATCATCTGAGTCTCCCAATTTTCGTTATGACCCATGCCGCAACAACAAAAGGCGCGCGGCAACAGGGTAAGGTAAGGCCATTATTCTAGCGGAATTGCAGGCCGATAGCGCGTACGGCGCGGGATGATCGACGAAGGGAATGCAATAGGGACTCAGGATGCACCCCAGGCGCTATGTGACCTGCAGTTGCGGGTTGCCAGCGATTTTAGTGAAGGCCTGGCCCTGGCACTCGCCTTAACGGTTGTTCCGCTGTCGACAAATTCAGCACTTCGCGCAGCTCGTTACGCTGGCCCAGCAAGTCGTGCAATGTGTATTTATCCAGTACGGCCAGAAATGCCCGGGTAGCTTCACGAAACACCGACGGCAGTTTACAGGGGCCCGCGATAGCGCAGGACGAACAATCGACCAGATCGATATCGCCTTCGGTATGACGTACCAGCTGGCCTATGACGATTTGCTCTACCGGCAATCCCAGCCTGATGCCCCCGTTGCGACCGCGCAGCGTTTCGATATAGCCCAATTGCCCCAAATGCTGCACCACCTTCATCAGGTGATTCTGCGAAATATCATAGGCGCGCGCAATTTCGGCGATGGACGAAAGTCCATCGTCGCGCGAGCCCAGAAAAATCAGTACTCGCAGTGCGTAATCTGTGTATTGAGTCAGTCTCATATAGACCTCGGCATGCGCTTTGACTGTTGCAATAAATATGCAATATAACATTCATCTTACTTGCATATTAAAATTATTTGCAATAAGATGCATTTTAAATGAATGTTATAAAGACGATGCGGGCGCTCAGTTCCAAGCACGCGCCGCCCAACACATTTGAAATGTGCCTTATCGGAAATGTGCCTCTTCGGAAGCCACATCTGAAATTTCACATCTGTCATTGTCCCTTGCATACCCTATTTTCATTAATCGACTGGTAGCAACTTGCGCCAGGCCGACCCACATCCCAACCGACTACAGGAGCTCCCGCTATGTCGCAACCCGCCGTCACCTCTTTGACTCCCGACACCATCCGCATCGTAAAGGCAACCGTGCCCGCCTTGCAGACTCATGGCGCGGCCATTACTGCAAAAATGTATGACCGCCTTTTCAAGGATGAACATATCCGTAACCTGTTCAATCATGCGAACCAGGCCAATGGTCAACAGATCAATGCACTGGCGGGGGCCATTCTGGCTTATGCGGAAAATATCGACAATCTGGGCGCGTTGCTGCCGGCAGTTGAGCGAATTGCACAGAAACACGTCGGGTTCCATATCCTGCCGGAGCACTACCCTTACGTGGCTACGGCGCTGCTGGGGGCGATCCAGGATGTCCTGGGCGATGCCGCGACCGATGAGATACTTCAGGCCTGGGGGCAGGCATACTGGTTCCTGGCAGGTATTCTGCAAAACCGGGAAAGCGCGCTGCGCGAGGTCATCGAGCAGGCGCCCGGCGGCTGGACCGGCTGGCGCGACTTTGTGGTCAGCGAAAAAATTCGCGAAAGCTGTGCCATTACTTCATTCATTTTGCGTCCGGTCGACGGCGGGCAGGTCATTCGTCACAAACCCGGTCAATACATCACATTCCGCTTTAACGCACCGGAACAAGCCGGCATCAAGCGCAACTATTCCATTTCCTGCGCGCCCAATGGCCAGTACTATCGCATCTCGGTCAAACGCGCACAGGACAGCCAGGGCGGTTCGCGCTTCATGCACGATCACGTCGGGGTTGGCACCACACTTGAAATAACACCACCGGCAGGCGACTTTTATCTGCCTGACAGCCCTGAGCGTCCGGTTGTTCTGCTGTCTGGCGGCGTTGGCCTGACACCAATGGTCAGCATGCTTGAGACCATTTATCAACAGCACCCGCAATTGCCCGTGCATTACGTACACAGTACCATGAGCAGCCAGACCCATGCCATGGGTCAGCATGTGCAAACGCTTGCTCACCAACTGGCCCACACAAAAGTCTCGACCTTTTATAGTGAGCCCACGGCTGCCGACCAGGCGGGAGAAAACCACGACGTATCGGGCATGATTTCGCTTGACTGGCTGACCCGCAATACACCGGTGCAGGATGCGGATTATTACATCTGTGGACCCAAGGAATTCATGCGAGTGTTTGTCAATGGGCTGGCCGCCAGCGGCGTCCCTGCCGAGCGCATTCATTACGAATTCTTCGGCCCGACCGACGAACTGCTTGCCGCGTAAGTGGCCATTGCCCGGGAAAATTCGCACGGCGATGATTCGCAGCGGCTGCATTTGCCCGGCTGCTGCAGTCGGCTTCTGCGGCTGACCACAAGGTCTGCTGCGTGCCAAAGCACAACTGCTTTGTTCAGGAAAGCGTGAACGCACACGAAGTATCCGCTGCAAATCAGACTGTATGGCGAGTGCAATACCGGCACTTGCTGCATATCGCAGCGGCTCGCGCATCCCGGGATATAATCGGATAACGTAATCTACAGGCCAGGGCACAATATGCCCTGGCTGCGCATCCGGGTCATATGATTATTCTGTCCGTACTTTATGTCGTTGCTATCGTTGCCGAATCCATGACCGCAGCGCTGGCTGCCGGTCGTCGCAGCATGGACTGGGTTGGCGTTTGCCTGCTCGGATGCATTACCGCGCTGGGCGGAGGCTCGGTCAGGGATATTCTTCTGGACCATCATCCATTGACCTGGGTTGCCCATCCGCATTATCTTGTCATCACAACTGTGGCCGCCCTGGCCACTATCGCGCTTGCTCGCGTCATGCACCGCCTGCACCACCTCTTTCTGTTTCTGGATGCAGTAGGTCTGGTGGTGTTTACTATCATTGGCTGCAATGTGGCGCTGGAATTGAATCTGCCTTTAATGATCGTCATCATTTCGGGGATGATCACCGGCTGTGTAGGCGGTGTCCTGCGCGATATTCTGTGCAACGATATCCCGCTGCTCTTTCGCAGCGAACTGTACGCAAGCGTATCGATCGTGACTGGTCTGCTGTATGTTGCCGGCCTGCATTTTGGCCTTAATCACGAGCTGGTCATGAGCATCGCGCTACTGTCCGGCCTGACCCTGCGTATGCTGGCCTTGCGGTTTAAGTGGAATATGCCCAAATTCATTTATAACCGCGATGAACACTGATCGGTCAGGCGCACGACCGACATCACCATAGCCAGACCACACCGTGGCCGCAGTCCGATTTGCGGACCTATTCCCCATTAGTAAATACCCCTACTTCGCACTAGCAAATCCGCCGCGTGGACCCATAGATGACGACCATCTGGCTCTGTATCTAGTGCTTTATTGCCTGTACATTCGTCTCCCAAAGCAAAAATAATAAAAATGTGTATACAGGAGATAATTGATGGATATCGATAGTAAAAACCAGCTGCAGCACTCATTAAAGCCGCGGCATATGTCAATGATTGCACTTGGTGGTGTAATCGGAGCAGGGCTGTTTGTTGGCAGTTCTGTCGTGGTAAAAAACGCAGGCCCGGCCGCCCTTATTTCATTTCTGATCACCGGCATCCTGATTATTCTGGTCATGCGTATGCTCGGCGAAATGGCTTCTTCGCTGCCGGTTGTTGGCTCGTTCTACGAATACGCCCGCAGCGCTTTCCGCGAGCAACCTGGCAAGGCTGAATTTGCCGGCTTCATGACCGGCTGGATGTACTGGTACTTCTGGGTCATTGTGGTAGCGATCGAAGCGATTGCCGGCGCCAAGCTCATCCAGTTCTGGCTGCCCAATATTCCTTCATGGGAAATCAGCCTCACGCTGATGGCCGTCCTGACGGTCACCAATCTTTTTTCGGTCAAATCCTATGGAGAATTCGAATTCTGGTTCTCCTCGATCAAGGTGGCCGCGATTGTGGTGTTTCTGTTTCTGAGCGGACTGTTCCTGCTGGGCATGTGGCCCAACCATCAGGCGATTGGCCTGGGAGAAATGCTCAATCATGGCGGCTTCATGCCCAATGGCTGGGGACCGGTCCTGTCAGGCGCCGTAGCGGCAACAGGTTTTTATTTCGGCGCAGAAATTGTCACCATTGCCGCAGCAGAAACGGCCGACCCGGCCAAGTCTGTGGCAAAGGCGACCAATTCGGTTATCAGTCGGGTGCTGTTCTTTTATGTCGGTTCGGTATTTTTCGTCGTCTGCCTGGTGCCCTGGAACTCCGAAGCCA
>Ga0308158_10002776_pt1 | contig 16090 bp, 12 predicted proteins | sample PhyBR2_FD_201038 | JGI IMG/M metagenome (GOLD analysis project Ga0308158, IMG submission 201038) | Phyllosphere microbial communities from UC Gill Tract Community Farm, Albany, California, United States - DLSLB.R2 | ecosystem: Host-associated > Plants > Phyllosphere > Unclassified | place: USA... | reverse complement strand
CAGACGTTCCTGCAGTTTTTCACGGTCGTAGTCCGAGGAAGTTTCGCCAACCTGGGTACGGATCTGGTTGATACGGGACTGGATGTCGCCTTCAACGCCAGCACCGTCAACGATGATGGTGTTTTCCTTGGAGATGGTCACGCGCTTGGCGCTGCCCAGGTTCTCCAGGGTGGCACTTTCCAAGCTCAGGCCGATCTCTTCGGAGATGACAGTACCACCGGTCAATACTGCAATGTCCTGCAGCATGGACTTGCGACGGTCGCCGAAGCCCGGCGCCTTGACGGCGGCGACTTTGACGATACCGCGCATGTTGTTCACGACCAGAGTCGCCAAGGCTTCGCCTTCGACGTCTTCGGAAACGATCAGCAGCGGGCGGCCAGCCTTGGCAACAGCTTCCAGCACCGGCAGCATTTCGCGGATGTTGGAGATCTTCTTGTCGACCAGCAGGATCAGCGGGCTGTCCAGCTCGGCGACCATGGTCTCAGGCTTGTTGACGAAGTACGGGGACAGGTAGCCACGGTCGAACTGCATGCCTTCGACGACCGACAGTTCGTTTTCCAGGCCCGAACCTTCTTCGACGGTGATCACGCCTTCTTTACCGACCTTCTCCATGGCTTCGGCAATGATGTCGCCGATCGAGCTGTCGGAGTTGGCGGAGATGGTACCGACCTGAGCGATGGCCTTGGTATCGGCACATGGCTTGGACAGGTTTTTCAGCTCAGCGACAACGGCGATGGTCGCCTTGTCGATGCCGCGCTTGAGGTCCATCGGGTTCATGCCAGCAGCGACGGCCTTGTAGCCTTCGTTGACAATGGCCTGAGCCAGAACGGTAGCGGTGGTGGTGCCGTCGCCTGCGTCATCGTTGGCACGGGAGGCAACGTCTTTGACCAGCTGCGCGCCCATGTTTTCGAAACGGTCTTCGAGCTCGATTTCCTTGGCGACGGAAACGCCGTCCTTGGTGATGGTCGGAGCGCCGAAGCTCTTCTCGATGATCACGTTACGGCCTTTCGGGCCCAGGGTCGCCTTGACGGCGTCAGCCAGGACGTTGACACCAGTGAGCATTTTCTTGCGGGCGGAGTCGCCGAATTTAACTTCTTTAGCAGCCATGATCGATTTCCTTGAATACTGGGGAGTGACGGGCGTTCAGTGGTATCAGCCTTCGACGACGGCGAGGATTTCGTTCTCGCTCATCACCAGCAGGTCTTCGCCGTCGACCTTGACGGTGTTGCTGCCCGAGTAAGGGCCGAAAACCACCTTGTCACCCACTTTGACGGCCAGCGCGCGGACTTCGCCGCTATCCAGGATCTTGCCGGTGCCCACTGCGACAATCTCGCCACGGTTGGGTTTTTCAGCGGCCGAACCTGGCAGAACGATACCGCCAGCGGTTTTGGACTCTTCTTCGCTGCGACGGATAACGACGCGGTCATGCAGAGGGCGAAGCTTCATTGTCGATCTCTCCTAATTATGGTTTTCATCGGCCGGTGTGTACCGGCGGTGTGGATCTTCCGGCGTAACCGGTCGCGCCTTGCACGGCAAGACGCGGAAACATGTGTGGCGCTGATGCCACAAACCTTGCGGTGACCCATACATGAGGTCGGCGCGCGGGATTACAAGGGCCAGGGTGAAAAAATTTGCACGAAAAAGGGCAAAAGAAACGGCGCCCGAGGGCGCCGTTGACAGGGTGCGAAGGGTTTTCAGCGCCCGCTGCGATCCGTGTCGCGGCCGACCACTTCGCCTTCGATGACTTCCCCCTCGATCACATGGGCGCGGTAGGCCTGGCTCGGGCCACCGGGCGACGGCATGTCGTCGGCGAAAGCACGCTGGCGCATGGCCTGCGCCTGGGCACGCTCGCGCACCTTGCGAATCAGGAAATGCCGCGTGAACGGCAGCAGGCACAGCACGCCCAGAACATCGCTGATGAAGCCGGGGACGATCAGCAGGACACCGCCCATGGCAGTCACCAGGCCATTGAACATCTGTTCGGCGGGCAGCTCGCCACGCTGCAGGCTGGCGCGGGTACGCAGCACTGTGGCCAGGCCGGCCACGCGCAGCACCAGCACGCCCAGCACCGAGCCGGCGATGATGAGCAGCAGCGCGGGAAAGAACCCGATGGCCGTGCTCACCTTGAAGAAGACGTACAGTTCCAGCACGGGGAACAACAGGAACAGCAATAGAAAAGCGCGCATCAAATGGTTTCCTCTACGGAAGAATGCCTTCCAGTAGACCCTAGATGACGTCAATAAATCGTTAATTCAAGGCAGGGGCCAATCAGTCGGTCCGCACAAGTCCGCGAAACCCGCATGGATCGGGGCTCGCGGACATGTGTCGGCGTATTGCAATGTTACCAGGCAACACCGAAACCGGCGGTATAGCGGGTGGTGTCGAGGTCGGCGGCATCGGTACCGCTAACCAGGTCTTTCTCCGCCTTGAGGTTCAGCGAAGCCCATTCGGTGACTTTGTAGCGCAGGCCCACTTCGGCATCCAGGCTGTAATCGGCCACATTGCCGATCGGCTTGCCGAGTTCACCGTTGGTGAAGAACTCGACGGTCTTGCCGATCAGGTAGCGGTTGTAGTCCCACTTCATGGCCACCGAATAGAAACGGTCCTTGTCACCGTCGGTGTACTGGTAGTCGGTACGGTTGATCAGGCCACCCAGGGAGAATGCACCCAGCTCGTCGTCCCAGAACTGGTAACCGGGGCCGGTACCCACGGTACGCTGGCGCTCGAGGTCTTCGATTTTGTCGCGCTTGTAGTCCACGCGACCCTGCCAGAACCACTGATCGGTCAGGAAGCGATCGAGCGAGTATTCCAGGTCGAAATTGTCGGTGGTGACGACGCTGTCCTGGGACTCGCGGTTGTACTCGCCCGAGCCGATATGCCGCCACTTGCCGTGCCGGGCAGTGGTCTTGAAGGCAACGTTGTAGTCATCGGTATCGGTTTCGGCGCGCTTGTAGTCCAGGCCCATGTCGACGTTGCCCTTGATCTGCAGGTCGGTGACCACGGGCTTGGGCTTGATGATCTGCTGGATGCTGGCCAGCTCGACGGTCTTGGGCGCCTCGCCGTTCTGCAAAATGACCTTGCCGTCGTCAGCGGCCTTTATCGTCTTGGCTTTCTCGCCCATGTAGTCATCTTGCTTGACCAGCAACTCCTGATCGCTCTCCATGGTCTTGATCTGTTTCCAGTCCAGGGGAATCGACCCACCGTATTCGGTCTTGACCATCAGCTTGCCACCGTCGAACACGGTAATCTTGCCGGAGATGCGGTCACCATTTTTCAGCCAGACAGTGTCGGCGAAGGTCACGGTAGAGGCGGAAGCCACAGCGAGGCACAGCACGGTTCTAAGCAACATAGGCAGTTTCTGGGGGCTCTGATGTGTAGGAAATGCGGCATTATTCGGTAGGACTGGATCCGAGCAAGGACAGACACCCAGATGACAGACGAGTTCAATTCTCAACTGCAAAATACAGTCGATCACGCTGCGGCCATTCGCCGCACTGCGCTGTACACCGTGCTGGCCCAGGTGCCGGAGGGCAAGGTAGTGACCTATGGGCAACTTGCCGAGCTGGCCATGCTCGGTCGCGCGGCACGGTGGGTCGGGCGCACCTTGAGCCAACTGCCGGATGGCACCCGCCTGCCCTGGCACCGCGTGGTTGCCGCCGGTGGGCGCCTGAGCCTGGATGCAGGCACTTGCAGCGGTGCCGAGCAACGCGCGCGGCTGCGCAGCGAAGGCGTCCTGATCATGAAGAATCGTGTGGATATGGCACGCCATGGCTGGCGTCCGGAGCAAGCATGCGGTTAGAGTGCGCGCTTTGTTTCGCAAACTGAGGCAGATTCCAGCCCATGCCCCGTAAAACCTGGCGCGCCGCGCTCGCCGCTTATGCCAGCCCTTCCACCGTTGTGCTTCTGCTGCTCGGTTTCGCTGCCGGCCTGCCGTACATGCTGGTGTTTTCAACCCTGTCGGTGTGGTTGCGTGAAGCGGGCGTCGCCCGTGAAACCATCGGTTACGCCAGCCTTATCGGTCTGGCCTATGCCTTCAAATGGGTGTGGTCGCCGCTGCTCGACCAGTGGCGACTGCCGCTGCTCGGCAAGCTGGGGCGGCGTCGCTCATGGCTGGTGCTGGCCCAGGCACTGGTGATTCTTGGCCTGGTGGGCATGAGTTTCTGCGACCCGCAAAAGCATCTGTCGTGGTTGATCGCAATCGCCGTGGTGGTCGCGTTCGCCTCGGCCACCCAGGACATCGCGGTGGATGCCTACCGCCTGGAAATCGCCGAAGACCAGCGCCAGGCCGCCCTCGCCGCCAGCTACATGGCCGGCTACCGCGTGGCTGCACTGCTGGCCACCGCCGGCGCACTGTATTTCGCCGAAGGTTTCGGCTCCACCGGGTTCGCCTATCTACATCAGGCCTGGGCCAACACCTACCTGCTGTTCGGGGTATTGATGGTGCCGGCGCTCATTACCACCCTGGTCATGCGCGAACCTCCGGTCGCCCTGCGTACGCAGTTGTCCGCGGCGCGTTATGGCTTCAGCCACCAGTTGATGTCGGTGTTCGTGCTGATCGTGTTGCTGGTCTCGGTACCGGCCATGTTCACCCAGCTGTACAACACCGATTTCGCCAGTGTGCTGTTCGGTAGCCAGAGCCTGATCGACCTGCTGCTCGAGGACCGGGCCTTCCTGCGTGCCCTGCTCTACATCATCCTCACTGCGGTGTGCCTGTCCTCGTTCGGACGCCGCGGACTGGCACCGGTGCTCACCCCGATCAACGACTTCATCCTGCGCTACCGCTGGCAGGCCCTGCTGTTGCTGGGGCTGATCGCCACCTACCGAATGTCGGACACGGTCATGGGGGTCATGGCCAACGTCTTCTACATCGACCAAGGCTTTACCAAGGATCAGATCGCCAGCGTCAGCAAGGTCTTCGGCCTGATCATGACTCTGCTTGGCGCCGGTTTCGGTGGCCTGTTGATCGTGCGCTTCTGCATCCTGCCCATTCTCTTCATCGGCGGCATCACCTCGGCAGGCACCAACCTGCTGTTCCTGATGCTGGCTGACATGGGGCCGAACCTGCAGATGCTGGTGCTGACCATCTCGCTGGACAACTTCAGCTCCGGGCTGGCGACATCGGCCTTCGTTGCCTACTTGTCGAGCCTGACCAACCTCAAGTTCTCGGCGACGCAGTACGCACTGCTCAGCTCCATCATGCTCCTGCTACCGCGCCTGATCGGAGGCTACTCAGGGGTCATGGTCGAGAAGTTCGGCTACCATAACTTCTTCCTGATCACCGCCCTGCTGGGCGTGCCGACCCTGCTGCTGATCGCCCTGCACTGGAAGCAGGAGAATGCGCGCATCGCCCGCGAAGGGCCGGACGAAGAAGCGTCCTGACAAGAAAAAGCCCCGGCCATGACGACCGGGGCTTTTTCGTTGCGGCTTGCCAGGCTACTGGATCATTGCGGCTTGTCAGCCTGCTTGGCGTCTTCCTGCATCACACGGATCACCCGCTGCGGGAAGGGAATGTCGATGCCCTCGGCGCGCAGGCGATCGCGAATCTCGCCGTTGAGCATGTTGGTCACGCCGCCGAAATCGCCGGTGTTCACCCATACCCGCAGGGACACGGTGATCGAGCTGTCGCCCAGGGCCGCCACCACCGCTTCAGGTGCCGGGGTCTGCAACACGCGTGGATCCTTGGCCAGATCCAGGAGGATCTCGCGGGCCTTCTGCAGGTCGGCGTCGTAGTCAACGCCGATGTCGAAGGTGATCTTGCGCGTGGGCTGACGATTGGTGTTGGTGATGATGCCGTTGGACAGATTGCCATTGGGCAGGATCACCGTACGGTTGTCGCCGGTACGCAACACGGTGTGGAAGATCTGGATGGAGTCGACGGTGCCGCTCACACCCTGCGCTTCGATCCAGTCGCCGATGCGAAAGGGACGGAACAGCAGGATCAGCACACCGCCGGCGAAATTCGCCAGACTGCCCTGCAGGGCCAGGCCGATGGCCAGGGTCGCACCACCGATGGCGGCCACGAACGAGGTGGTCTCGATGCCGATCATCGAGGCGACGCTGACCATCAACAGGATTTTCAGGATGATGTTGGCGAGCGTGCCGATGAAGTTCTGCAAAGCCAGATCGATGTGACGCAGGGCCAGCAGTTTCTGCAGATTGGCGGTGACTCGATTGATCAGCCACCAACCCACACACAGCACCACCAAGGCCAGGATGACCTTGCTGCCGTACTGCATGACCATCGGAATCCAGGCCTGCGAGGCCTGGACCAGATGATTGACTTCCGCGTTCAAATCCATGGGGTTCTCCTACCGCCTTCGTTCAAGAAATGCGTGCGGGGGCCCGGATGAACCAACGCCGGCGTCGCCGAGCCGTGACCCAGGAAGCTCCAACAACCGCGGCGCCAGTGGCTCCGGCCGCACTGAAGCTCCGACGCCGGTCACTTGGCAAGGTTCAGCCCGCGCCGCAGTTCTTCATCAATCGCGGAAGTTGTTGAACTGCAAGGGCATGCCGAATTCCTTGGCGCGCAGGGCGGCAATCGCTTCCTGCAGGTCGTCGCGTTTCTTGCCGGTGATGCGCACTTGCTCACCCTGGATGGCAGCCTGCACCTTGAGCTTGGCATCCTTGACGTGGGCGACGATCTTTTTCGCCAGTTCCTTCTCGATGCCTTCGCGCAGCACCGCTTCCTGCTTCATTTCCTTGCCCGAGGCATAGGCGTCCTTGACCTCGAGGCACTGCACGTCGATCTTGCGTTTGACCAGTGCCATCTTGAGAATCTCGATCATGGCTTCCAGCTGGAACTCGGCTTCGGCGGTCAGGGTGACCGTGAGTTCCTTGAAGGCAAAGCTGCCTTTTCCCTTGAGATCGTAACGGCGGTCCAGCTCCTTGATGGCGTTGTCGACCGCGTTGGTGACTTCGTGCTTGTCCAACTCGGACACTACGTCGAACGAGGGCATGTGTTTCCTCCAAAAATGATCGGCGGCTCGTTGCAAGAAGGAGCACGCCTGGCTTGACGATTGAAATGCCCGCTCATTATAAGGGAGCCGGCCTGGTGAAAGGCCACCTGCGACTTGAATTCCGGCGTGGGTCATCAACATTCCCTGCGAGCCTGCAATGCAGAAGCCCGACCTGAACAACGCGCCCGCCGCCGAGCGTCCATTGAGTCGAACCTGGCATGTACTGGGGGTCGGCAGTCTGGGTGCGCTGTGGGCCTGCCGCCTGGACCGTGCTGGCGTGCCGGTGCAGCTGCTGCTGCGCAATACAGCGCGCCTGCAGGCCTACCATGATGCCGGCGGGCTGCGCCTGATCGAGGGCAACCAGACCCGCGTTCACTGCCTGCCGGCCACGACCGCGAACAGCGACGAGCCGATCACTCGTCTGCTGCTGGCCTGCAAGGCCTACGATGCGCAAGCGGCCATCACCCGTATCGCCGACCGCCTGGCGCCAGGCGCCGAGGTGATCCTGTTGCAGAACGGCATGGGCAGCCAGCAAGCGGTGGCCCGGATGCTACCGCAGGCACGCTGCCTCTATGCCTCGACCACCGAAGGCGCCTATCGCGCCAGTGATTTCCAGACGGTGTTCGCCGGGCAGGGTCTCACCTGGCTCGGCGATGCCGATCCAGGCCGTGCCGAGGCTCCGGTGGCGCTGCTGGCTGACCTGGTCCAGGCGGGCATCGCTCATCAGTGGACAGACGACATCGAATCGCGCCTGTGGCGCAAACTGGCACTCAATTGCGCGATCAATCCGCTGACCGTGCTGCATGGCTGTCGCAACGGGGCGTTGGCCGATCACCCTGACGAAGTGGCAGCGCTGTGCGCCGAGCTGGCAAAACTGCTGCGCGCATGCGGGCAGACGCCCGCAGCCGACGGTCTGCATGAAGAGGTGCAGCGAGTCATCCAGGCAACGGCTGCCAATTACTCATCGATGTACCAGGACGTCGACCAGGGCCGCCGAACCGAGGTCGACTACCTTTTGGGTTACGCCTGCACGGCGGCGCTCGACCACCAGTGCGAGGTGCCGGGTCTACAACGGCTGCAGGCACGACTGACGAAGGCCCTGCACAAGCCCTGAAGCCGCGTCGCTCCTTTCGCGGCCGCGGACCGCTCCTACACGAGGCTCGCACGCCCTGTAGGAGCGGTCATCGGCCGCGAAACAGGCGACACGATGTGTCAGGCAAATCGCAGTACCTGCTCCGTGGCCAACGAGCACTCCCACGGCGCTTGCAAAACAGTTTGCTACACTGACGCCCTGCCCCACCCTGGAAGCGACCACCCCAATGCCCCTGCGCCAGAGACTCGAAAACCTGCCGGTTGGCCAGAAGCTGCTGGCTGCCTTGCTGGTGCTGTTGACCACAGTACTGCTAGTCGCCAACCTAACCTTCATCAGTGCAGCCTACTGGATTTCCCAGGAAAGCATGGCACCCCAGGCCCTGCAGACCATCGGTCGACTGCTGGCCAACCCCAACCTCGCGCAGCGGGCGGCACGCTCGCCGCAAGACGCCGAGGCGTTGCTCGAAGAGCTCAACAGCTATTCGCCGCTGCGCGCCGCAGCCCTCTACGACGCCCAGGGCGAGCGCCTTGCCCAGCTGCAACACGGTGACCGCCTGAAGATGCCAGCGCGCTTCGACACCATCGAAAGCTGGCGCTCCACCGAATTCCGCAGCACCCAGTTGGTCCCGCTGCCCAACGCCGGCCATCTGTTGCTGGTAGCCAGCAGCGAGCTGCCCGTGGCGTTCTACACCGGCACCCTCACTGCGAGCCTCGGCATTCTGGTGTTCAGCGTGCTGTTGTGGATGATCATCGCCCGCCAGATCAAGCGCCTGATCACCCAACCCATCTATCGCCTCGAAGAGCTCTCGCGGCAGGTCACCCGCGAAGAGAACTACGCCCTGCGCGCCGGGCGCGGCAACCGTGACGAAATCGGTAGCCTGGCGGAAGCCTTCAACACCATGCTTTCGCGTATCGAAGCACGTGAGCAGCAACTCAAGCGTGCCCGCGACGACTCCCAGGCCGCCTACGATCAGGCCCAGGGCCTTGCTGAAGAAACCCGCCACACCAACCGCAAGCTGGAGCTCGAGGTCCAGGTGCGCAGCAAGATCGAAAAGAAGCTCACCGGTTTTCAGAACTACCTCAACAGCATCATCGACTCCATGCCCTCCGCACTCATCGCCCTCGATGAGCAACTGTACGTCACCCAATGGAACCAGGAAGCCAGCGCGCTCTCCGGCACGCCCCTGGACGAGGCGCTCAATCAGCCGATCTTTCTTGCCTTCGCCCCGCTCAAGCCGTTCCTGCCCCAGCTCAAGACCACGGTCGAAGAACACACGGTGGCCAAGATCGAGCGGGTGACCTGGGTCAAGGACGACAACCCCCGCCACTACGCGCTGACGTTCTATCCGCTGATGGGCGGCGCCGGTCGCGGCGTGGTGATTCGCATCGACGACATCACTCAACGCCTGTCCCTGGAAGAGATGATGGTGCAGTCGGAAAAAATGCTGTCGGTCGGTGGCCTGGCGGCGGGCATGGCCCACGAGATCAATAACCCGCTCGGCGCGATCCTGCACAACGTGCAGAACGTCAGGCGCCGCCTCTCCGCCGATCTGCCGAAGAATCTGGAACAGGCCAGCGACGCCGGTATCGACCTGGCAGCAGTGAATGCCTACCTGCAAGGAAGAGAGATCCCACAGCTGCTCGACGGCATTCAGCAGGCCGGCGCACGGGCCGCGAAGATCGTTACCCACATGCTCAGCTTCAGCCGCCGCAGCACCCGCGAGATGGCCCCCTGCGACCTGCCGGCGCTGATCGATCAGGCGGTGGAGATCGCCGGCAACGACTTCGACCTGGCGATCGGTTTCGATTTCAAGGGCCAGAACATCGTGCGCCAGTTCGACCCTGCACTGGGCCCGGTACCCGGCACGGCCAACGAGTTGGAACAGGTGCTGCTCAACCTGTTGAAGAACGCCGCCCAGGCCATTCACCAGCGCAACGACGAGCAGGAACCGGGGCGCATCATCCTGCGTACCCGGCTGAACCCGCCGTGGGCGGAAATCCAGGTCGAGGACAATGGCGTGGGGATGCCAGAAAGCGTACGCAAGCGCACCTTCGAGCCGTTCTTCACCACCAAGGAAATCGGCCAGGGCACGGGGCTGGGCCTGTCGGTGTCCTACTTCATCATCACCAACAACCACAAGGGCCAGATGGAAGTGCAATCCAGCCCCGGTCAGGGCACCTGCTTCACCCTGCGCCTGCCGCTGGCAGGCAACCCGCTGCCCCTCACCACCACGGAGATATGAGCATGGGCTTTCGCCTGTCGAAGATTTACACGCGCACCGGCGACCAGGGTGAAACCGGGCTCGGCGACGGGCGTCGAGTGCCAAAGGACCACCCACGGGTGGAGGCCATCGGTGAAGTCGATACCTTGAACAGCCAACTGGGCGTGCTGCTGGCGGGGCTGGCGGAGGATTCGCGGCTTAACGAGGTGAGCGAGGTGCTCATACCCTGCCAGCACCGTCTGTTCGATCTGGGCGGTGAGTTGGCCATGCCTGCGTACCAGGCGCTTACAGCAGGTGAGGTGGAGCGTCTCGAAGCGGCAATCGATACCTGGAACGAAGAAGTGGGCCCGCTGGAGAATTTCATTTTGCCAGGAGGCTCGATGCTGATCGCCCAGGCCCATGTCTGTCGCAGCCTGGCACGCACTGCTGAGCGTCGCTGCCAGCAGCTCAATGCGGTGGAGCCTTTGTCGGCAGTGAGCCTGGCTTATATCAACAGGCTGTCCGACCTGTTGTTCGTGGCGGCGCGGATCATTGCTCGGCGTCAGGCGGTTGCTGAAATTCTGTGGCAGCCTGCCAAATCGTAAGGGTGGCGCAGGTCATTTGTACTGCGTCATGTCAGTGGGTCTTGAGTGACCGCTGACGCGGCTTGCGCCGCTGCTACAGGGGGTGCGCGGAGCGGTCGTCAGGAAGAGGGCCAGAAGGCACGGATACCTGCGACGCCTTGGGCACCGATTTCCCAAGCTTTCGCCTGATCCTGCGGCCCCAGCCCACCGAGCAGGAACACCGGCTGGTTGAAACTCTCGACCAAACCACGCGCCTGATCCCAGCCCAGTGGCTGGGCATCGGGATGAGTCTGGGTCGGCTGCACGGGCGACAAGGTCACGAAATCCACGCCCATCTGCTGCGCCAAGGCCAGCTCTTCGGCGTTGTGACAGGAGGTCGCCAGCCACCGCTCCTGCGGAAACGGCCGACCTTTGCTGGCGTATTTGCGCAGCTGCGCCGAGGTCAGGTGCCATCCGGCGGAGGGAAAATCGCCCAGCCATTCCAGCGGGCCCTTGAGCATCAACTGGGCCTTGCCGGCGCATAACCCGACCGCATCCACGGCGAGGTCGCGGTACTGCGGATCGTAGCCGTTGGGCGCGCGCAGTTGCAGCAGCTTGATGCCGCCAGCGATCGCCTTCTGCATACCGCGCAACAGGGTCGGGTTGTCGAGCCCCTCTGGCGTGATGAGGTACTCACCCGGCAGGCTGGCCGCCGTAACGATGGGGCGATTGGCCTCGGGAAACTCATAACCGGGCAGTTCGCGCGCCTTGACCCACGCCAACGGCTGGCCTTCGACACCATGGGCTTCGCCGGTGAACGCAGACACTTCCCAGACATCCAGCAGGACCTGCTTGTCGGCGTAGTCGTGCTGCACCTTGATCAAAGGCCGCGCCTGGCTGACTTCGATACCCAGCTCCTCACGCAGTTCGCGGGCCAAGGCCGTCTGTACCGTCTCGTCGGCCTCGACCTTGCCACCGGGAAACTCCCACAGGCCGCCTTGGTGCTGGGTATCCCCACGGCGGGCAATCAGGATGCGGTTATCTGCGCCACGGATCACCGCAGCGGCTACATGTACTCGTTTCACTCGATCTCCAGACCGCGCTGAGCTGCCAACGCCCGACTGCACCTGCAAGGTGCAGCCGGGCGCGCCGGTCAGGTACGGTATTCGGCGTTGATCTTCACATATTCGTGGGACAGGTCGGTGGTCCAGATGGTCTCGCTGCAATCGCCGCGACCCAGCTCGATCCGGATACCGATCTCTTCCTGCGCCATCACCGCCGAGCCCTGCTCTTCGGTGTAGCTGGCGGCACGGGCGCCACGGCTGGCGATGCACACCTCGCCCAGGAACACATCGATCTTGCTGACATCCAGCTCCGGCACACCGGCCCGGCCCACAGCGGCCAGGATGCGCCCCCAGTTCGGATCGGAAGCGAACAGCGCCGTCTTGATCAGCGGCGAGTGGGCCACGGTGTAGGCCACGTCCAGGCACTCCTGGTGGTTGCCGCCGCCGTTGACCTGTACCGTGACGAACTTGGTCGCCCCCTCGCCGTCGCGGACGATGGCCTGGGCCACTTCCATGCACACCTCGAACACAGCCTGCTTGAGCGCGGCGAACAGCGGGCCGCTGGCCTCGCTGATTTCCGGCAAGGCAGCCTGCCCGGTGGCGACCAGCATGCAGCAGTCGTTGGTCGAGGTGTCGCCGTCGATGGTGATGCGGTTGAACGACTTGTTGGCACCGTCGCGCAGCAGATCCTGCAGCACGTGGGGAGCGACCTTGGCGTCGGTGGCGATGTAGCCCAGCATGGTTGCCATGTTCGGGCGAATCATGCCCGCGCCCTTGCTGATACCGGTCACGGTGACGGTCACGCCCTCGTGCTGGAACTGACGGCTGGCACCTTTGGGCAGTGTGTCGGTGGTCATGATGCCAGTGGCTGCAGCTGCCCAGTTGTCGATCGAGAGGTCATCGAGGGCGGCCTGCAAGGCCCCTTCGATTTTCTCCACAGGCAGTGGCTCGCCGATCACCCCGGTGGAAAACGGCAGCACGGCGCTGGCGTCCACGCCCGCCAATTGGGCAAGACGCGCGGTGGTGCGCTCGGCGGCGGCCAGTCCAGGCTCACCGGTACCGGCGTTGGCGTTGCCGGTGTTGGTCAGCAGATAACGCACGGCGCCGCCCACACGCTGCTTGGAGACGATCACCGGTGCCGCGCAGAAGGCGTTCAGGGTGAACACCCCAGCGACGCTGGAACCCTCGGCGCAGCGCATGACCACGACGTCCTTGCGCCCTGGGCGTTTGATACCGGCACTGGAAATGCCCAACTCGAAACCGGGAACCGGATGCAGCGTGGGCAACGGACCAAGACCAACAGCCATGTGAGCACTCCTTTGAGGAATCTGCGGCGTATCGTCGACGCCGCCATAATGGTTGACGCTACGAATACGCTACAGAACTTCCGTGGGAGCGGTCAGCGGCCGCGAAGCAGACGACACCGCATATCTGTCTCTACGCGGTGCGGCCTTCGCGGCCGATGACCGCTCCTACAGACAGCCCAGGCATGTCGCGGCGTGATATTGCTGCAAAGCCTGTCGGAACGCGATCAGTCGATCTTGCCGTGGCAATGCTTGAATTTCTTGCCCGAACCGCACCAGCACAACTCGTTGCGGCCCAGCTTCTGGTCGTTGCGCACGGGCTCCGACACGGTAGCGGCAATGACTTCGGCATCTTCGGCCAACACTTCGGGCTGATCCAGGCCAGGCGCTGGCGCGTGTTCGAACTGCATGCGCGCAGCCAATTCCTCGGCATCGCGACGCAGACGCGCTTCTTCCTCGACCGGATCTTCTCGGCGCACCTGAACGTGGGACAGCACACGAATGGTGTCGCGCTTGATCGAGTCGAGCAGTTCCTGGAACAGGCTGAACGACTCGCGCTTGTACTCCTGCTTCGGGTTCTTCTGGGCATAGCCGCGCAGGTGAATGCCGTGACGCAGGTGGTCCATGGTCGACAGGTGATCTTTCCACAGGTCGTCGAGCACGCGCAGCAGAATCTGCTTCTCGAAGGTACGCAGGGCATCGGCGCTGGCCTGGTCCTCCTTCTCGGTGTAGGCCGCCAACAGCTCGGCCATGACCTTCTCGCGCAGGGTCTCTTCGTACAGCTTGTCGTCGGCATCCAGCCACTGCTGGATCGGCAGGCTCACACCGAAATCGGTCTGCAGAGCCGCTTCCAGACCCGCCACGTCCCACTGCTCGGGCAGCGACTGAGGCGGAATGTGCTGGGCGAACAGCTGGCCAAGCACTTCCTGGCGGAAGTCGGCAATGGTATCGCCAACGTTGTCGGACGCCAGCAAGCTGTTGCGCATGTGGTAGATGACCTTGCGCTGCTCGTTGGCGACGTCGTCGAATTCCAGCAACTGCTTGCGGATATCGAAGTTGCGGCCTTCGACCTTGCGCTGGGCCTTTTCGATGGCGTTGGTGACCATGCGATGCTCGATGGCTTCGCCGGACTGCATGCCCAACGCCTTCATGAAGTTCTTCACCCGGTCGGAGGCAAAGATGCGCATCAGGCTGTCTTCCAGCGACAGGTAGAAGCGGCTGGAGCCGGCGTCACCCTGGCGACCGGCACGGCCGCGCAGCTGGTTGTCGATACGGCGCGATTCATGGCGCTCGGAAGCGATCACATGCAGGCCACCGGATTCAAGCACCTGCTGGTGACGCTTCTGCCAGTCGGCCTTGATCTGCGCGATCTGCTCTTCGGATGGATTTTCCAGGGAAGCGACTTCCACTTCCCAGTTGCCGCCCAGCAGGATGTCGGTACCCCGACCGGCCATGTTGGTGGCGATGGTCAGCGCGCCGGGACGACCGGCCTGGGCGATGATCTCGGCTTCCTTCTCGTGGAACTTGGCGTTGAGCACCTTGTGCTCGATGCCTTCCTGGTTGAGCAGGCGCGACATGTGCTCGGAGGTTTCGATGGTCGCAGTACCCACCAGCACCGGCCGGCCCTGGGCCATGCTTTCCTTGATGTCGGTGACGATGGCGGCGTACTTCTCGTCCGCGGTCAGGTAGACCAGGTCGTTGAAGTCCTTGCGCGCCAGCGGCTTGTTCGGCGGGATCACCATCACGTTGAGCTGGTAGATCTGGGCGAACTCGAAGGCCTCGGTATCGGCCGTACCGGTCATGCCCGAGAGCTTGTTGTACAGGCGGAAATAGTTCTGGAACGTGGTCGAGGCGAGGGTCTGGCTCTCGGCCTGGATATTCAGGTTTTCCTTGGCCTCGATGGCCTGGTGCAGGCCCTCGGACAGGCGACGGCCCGGCATGGTGCGGCCAGTGTGCTCGTCGACCAGCAGGATCTGCCCGTCCTGGACGATGTATTCGACGTTGCGGTTGAACAGCTTGTGCGCGCGCAGGCCGGCATAGACGTGGGTCAGCAGGCCCAGGTTGTGTGCCGAGTAGAGGCTCTCGCCTTCGGCCAGCAGGCCGGCGCGGGTGAGCATTTCCTCGATGTACTGGTGGCCGCCTTCGTTGAGTTCGACCTGGCGGGTCTTCTCGTCGATGCTGTAGTGGCCTTCCTTGGTGACCTGGCCCTCTACTTCCTCGATGTGCTGCTCGAGTTGCGGGATCAGACGGTTGATTTCGGTGTACAGCTTGGAGCTGTCCTCGGCCTGGCCGGAGATGATCAGCGGCGTACGGGCTTCGTCGATGAGGATGGAGTCGACTTCGTCGATCACGGCGAAATTCAGCTCGCGCTGGAATTTCTCTTCCATGCTGAACCCCATGTTGTCGCGCAGGTAGTCGAAACCGAATTCGTTGTTGGTGCCATAGGTGATGTCGGCGGCATAGGCCAGACGCTTCTCTTCCGGCGGCGCGAACGGCGTGACCACGCCCACGGTCAGGCCCAGGTATTCGTACAGCGGACGCATCCAGTTGGCGTCGCGACGGGCCAGGTAGTCGTTGACCGTGACCACGTGCACGCCCTTGCCGGACAACGCGTTGAGGTACACGCCCAGGGTCGCTACCAGGGTCTTGCCTTCACCGGTGCGCATCTCGGCAATCATGCCTTCGTGCAGGGTGATGCCGCCGATCAACTGGACATCGAAGTGCCGCATGCCCATGACACGCTTGCCGGCTTCGCGGCAGACGGCGAAGGCTTCGGGCAGCAACTGGTCGAGGGTCTCGCCTTTTGCCAGGCGGGCCTTGAACTCTGCGGTCTTGGCGCGCAGCTGCTCGTCCGAAAGGGCCACCATCTGCTCTTCGAAGGCATTGACGGCTTGTACCGTCTTGAGCATG
>Ga0308158_10002775_pt1 | contig 16091 bp, 14 predicted proteins | sample PhyBR2_FD_201038 | JGI IMG/M metagenome (GOLD analysis project Ga0308158, IMG submission 201038) | Phyllosphere microbial communities from UC Gill Tract Community Farm, Albany, California, United States - DLSLB.R2 | ecosystem: Host-associated > Plants > Phyllosphere > Unclassified | place: USA... | reverse complement strand
GAACTGCGTCGGTTCGAACTGCTGCTCCTGCGCAGACGCGGGCTTGACCTGGATTTGAACGACGCTCGGTCCGACAGCCTCGACCATGTCCGATAGCGAGGCATGCACCCCTGTCGACGCGACGGCAGCGGGGCCGGGTGCCGTGAACCGCTCGGCGATGCTGGTGCGACCATCATCCGCGGCAATCGCCCCGCCTGCAACACCGACGAGTGCCGTGGTTCCCAGAGCGACGGCAGCGATCAGCGGGCGTACGGTCAGTCGACGGTTGAGTATCACGGTCTTTGTCCTTGTCCTGTGAGCATATGCTCCCTTTGGAACCGGACGATGAGCGCCGCCTGTTGCGAACATTACATCGGTGTAATCTTACGGGGCAGCCTGCTTGCCCGGTGCTACACCGCCGCTCTGGACGCCGGGCGCAGCTTGGTCGGTATCGACCGACCACCTCAGGCGAAGGCGGCCGCCCGCACGCCCGGGTTCCGCCCGCCCACCTCGCGTAACAATGCCCTCCGCCATTGCCGTGCGCTGCCGCAGGCTGCCGCCAAATCCGGCGAGCGTGCGCGCGAGCCGCGCCGATGCCCAGCTTGCTTCGCCGAGCGTCTGATCGTCGATGACACCCGAGTCGATCATGACGTCCGGCAAGACGATGTCGTTCGGTGGATCGAGAACGACGTGCCAGTCGACTATCGCAGCGTCGGCCCGTCGTTCCAGATCGCGGTAGCCAGCAATGCCGAGGCCGGTCAGCGGCGCCGCAGCGGCGCGGATCGTTCGCGCGACTGGATCAAATTGCACGGACGATAGGGGAACGCCTGCGATAAGGGCGACGTCCGCGATCGCACGATCACGCTCGCGAGCGGCGCGCAGCGCATCACTATTACCCGCCCGCGCAATCTGCGCGGCCTCGACCGCGCCGGTTTCGGGAGAGATGCGCACCTGGTCGACATGGACATCGACTGGTCGCGAGAGCCGTTGGCGGAGGTCCGCTGCAAGTTTGCGATCCGCCCCCGGCTCTATCCGTGGTGTCAGCATTACGGCGCGGACGCGGACCGGGTTCGTACCATGGTCGATCTCAACTTGGCTCAGACGCGCACCGGGTGGGAAATCCTCCCCGAGGGCGTCGCGCACCTGCCGCTGGGCGACGGCTTCGAACGCGATCCGACGCAGGCCAGCGCCGAGAGGAATGGACAGGACCCCGATCGCGACGGCGAACAGGACGAGTTGCCAGCCGGTATGGTGCGGTGAGAGGTGGCTGCCAAAGCCGTAGCAACGTGCGACCAAGGCCGCCGTCAGGGCGATGGTGATGGCATTGGTCATGAACAGCAACAACGCGCCCGAGAAGACCACCCAGTTCCATGTCGCGATGCCGAACCCAACTACCACCAGTGGCGGCATGAGGGCGATCGCGATGGTGACCCCGACGACCGTACCCCCGCGCCCGCGGATCAGCGCATAGCCCCCTGCGATTGCCGACAGCAGCGCGACGAGCAAGTCGAACAGCGTCGGCTGCGTCCGCCCGGCAATTTCACTGGTGATAGTCTGTACCGGCGACAGCAGGATCAGGACGACGGACAGTGCCACCGCGATCGCCGCGCCCAGAACCAACGCCGTTGCGGCACGACGTATCTCATGAAAATCGAGCGTGGCGATGCCGAAGCCCAAACCGATGATCGGCATCATCAGCGGCGACAGCAGCATGGCGCCGATCAGCACCGCGACGGACGGCATCAGCAACCCAAGCAAAGAGATCGCGGCCGAGATGACGATCAGGAAGGCATAGCGCCCCGACCACCCCGCTTCTTCGGCGATCTGTCGCAGGACGCCGTCATGATCGACGCCTTCGGTAGCCTTGGCCATCCACGCCCGGGGGAGCGTAACGAATTTTGATGGGCTTAGATGGATTGGTTCGTCTCCGTCATGGCGAAGGCCTTGGATAGACCGTTGTACAGATCTTCGCCAAATGCCCACAGGGTGGCGATACGAGTAATATGCGCAATCGCAGACACCGGCATCCTAGGTCATGTCAACGCCAGCGCTCGGATGGGAAGAGCCGATCAATTAGCCGAAAGGCCCCCCGCCCCGACATCCTTGAAAATCGCCCACGATGGGCGGTGGGCCTCCCAACTTTGGCCGGTCAATCTAGGTACCCGTTGCCCAAACCCCATCCGTGTTCTCGAGCGCACGTCCAGATAGAATGCTTTCACCTTTTGCCTTTAATCAGAGGCATGTGAAAGCCACTGAGAGCCCAATCGTTCGCGATATTCCAGACGAACGTACGTCGAGCTTGTTGCCAGTCTGTGCGGCACGCGCATGCCCGCAGTGATCATGACGCTATTGTTCCTTATGGTTGGTGCGCTCAGCGTCCGTGCCTCACAGGATATCGCTCTGGCGAGCCTGGTTGCCATGGGAGCGTGCGCGAGCGTGGCCCGCCTTGTCGTTTTGATCCGCGGTAGACGGCTCTGCGTCGACGCTGAAATGCCGTTAGTCGCCGCCCAGCGCTTTGAGCGCCAGTTTGCGCTAACCTATTGGGCCTTCGCAGTTGTCTTTGGTCTCTTTGCCGCGCGATCGTACATGGTGCCACCTGCAGAATGGCAGATGCCCATCGGCATTCTCGTCGTGGGCTACGCTGCCGGAGCGGCATCTACCGTTGCGATGCGTCCTCACATCGTTGTTCCGAGCCTGATTTTCGCAGTGACACCACCGGCTGCCACTCTTTTGTTCCGGGGAGATGTGAATGCCAGTTTATCGTCTCTGTGCCTGTTTGCGCTGCTCGCTGGCGGCCTTCGTAGCGCCCGCCAACGATATCGTTCGCAGTCGGCCAAGGCAACAACGCGGCACGTCTTTGCTCGTCAGGTCAAAACGGAACACCTCACTGGGCTTGGCAACCGTCTCGCTCACGCCGAGGCATTTGAGACAAACGCCCGGCCAGAACGACACGGACGTATCGCTTTTCATTATGTTGACCTTGACTTCAAACCAGTCAACGACCGCCTTGGTCATCAGGTAGGCGATAGCCTGCTATGTTTGGTCGCCGATATGTTGCGGGCATGTAGTAATCCTGGCGACGTGGTTGTTCGGCTCGGTGGCGACGAATTTGTCGTCGTGCAAATCAACTCCGATTCTGACTTCGACGTTGAGCGACAAAGATTACGCATTGAGCATGCCTTGAACGGTTCATACGTGTTGGACAGCCATTCGGTGAACTGCGCCGCTAGCGTCGGATCAAGCCGCTACACTCGTAACAATCAGAGTATGAATTGCCTTCTGGTGGCTGCGGACGAAGTGCTGAGACGGAGAAAAGCGGAGCGGAAAAATAACATTGGAAGTCCGCCTGTCGATACCGGCAGCCGCAAACAAAGTGGTGCGATTGATTACGCCTCGGTCGCGGAAAGATGCACAGACAACTACTCCGTCGCGCACGACATATTGAGTAATGCCGAAGCGTATGAACAATTAGCCGTTACCGGAATCGCCGCAACGACATGGGAGAGTGCGCCGGATGGCCTTATCGAGACCGACAGCCCTAGCTGGCGGGCCTATACCGGTCAAAGCTATGACGATTGGAAAGGCTATGGCTGGCTAACCGCAATCCATCCCGACGACCGGTTAGCTACCATGGAGAAGTAGCGTGAGACTGTACACGATCAGCAAGCGGTCGATGCGGAATACCGGTTAAGAGGGAAGAACGGGCAGTACCGTTGGATGAGTGTCCATGCCGTTCCGATGCGCGCTAAGGACGGACGGATTGTCAGGTGGCTAGGTATTAATATCGATATTGACGATCAGAAGCAGCTAGAACTTGCGAACCACATTGGGAGTTTCCCGGCCTAAATCCAGGAGACCCACAATCGGACGCCCAAGCCCCTTCCCTCGCTTCTCAATTTCGGATGCTGGTTCATCTTCGCGAATGACTAATTTTGAACCCCGGCTATCCGCTCGCGTATGTCGTATTGGAGAGGAAAGCGGACATAAATCGACGTTCTACCGACAACCCTCCGGATGAACTTGCAAACTGTGGTCGCGACGAACGAGGGATATGGTGGCCCCTACAGTGCAGGCACGGAGAAGCATCGGCGTGGACCGCAGCTCTTGGGTGCCGCCGTCGCGCAATCGCACGATCACTGTAGGATGGTTTCCGACTTCGTCAGCGTAGCTTCCGAACCGAACGACACTTGCGACCTCGACCGCAGCAGGCCCCGAAGATCGATACCCAGCGGCGATGATCGCTGCCAACGCTACTGAGGTAAACGCCAAAACGACCTTCCACTCGCCGACAATTGAGCGCCACAGACTGTCCACGCAGCACCTATAACAGAAAGGGTAATGTCCGGAAGTGGGCGTCAGCCGCCATGCGAGAGGAGAGCAGCGACGTGATCGCGCATCCGCTCGCGCTTGAAGGCGGCGTAGGGTTCATCCCGTTCACGTATGTCATCGTCGTCAGCGCAATGGCTCAATTCTCCCCACGCGATCTTCTCCGCTGGATCAAGCGCGAATGGGTCAAGCACCGCGGTGTCGAACTCGGACTCGGTTACGTCCCCGCCATCAGCAACACGTTGCAGGGCTTCAAGAAGGAAGGCGCGGGCGACCGTCATTAGAGCTTTGTGACCTACATGCGGAATGACCGCAATGTGGGCGAAAGCGGATGGGCCGCAACGGGTAGGTTAGCGGTCATTTGTATGCATGCGAGACGGCGGGTATACGAGAAGCGCATTCCGATTCAGACCTACGTTCCATCTTTTTGATTTTGACAAAAACGAATTGGTTCCCCGGCCAGTTCTGCATCATTGTCGGCTGCCGGGGAGCGATATACCCTTGTCCGAAGACGTGGAAACAGATCGTTTCCCCAGGACGAAATTTCATAGCCTCATTTACCGGAGCAGCATAGATTTTTTGCCACTTCCCCTCAGTTAACTGAAAATCCATGACCTTAAGACCGGTATACGGGTCGGGCAAAAAATTGGGATACTCCCAATGTGCTTCTAAAAAACCGCTAACCCATCTCAATCGCGTCGCATCTACGGTCTCTTTACTAGCCAGCGGTGTCGATACCGTTGCGACGACAGCGCATAGGCTGAGCGTGACGAGTTTCTCTAAGTTGAAGCTCGTCACATTGGTCCGTCCAACCGGACTTGAGCTGCTATCGCCCATTCAGTTGAGCCCGAACGATTGATGCAAAACTTTTGATTTTTGCATCACGAATGGCTGGGATGGAGAGGAAAGATAGCCTGTCCGCACGAGGTAGGCGTGCAAAGACTCTGGGAAATCGCGGAAGTGGGTGACATGTCCTTCAGGGCAGCGATGGTTCACCCAAGCCGAAACGGGCATGTCGCAAGGCTCCCATAGGTCACTGCCGTGCTCATAATGCTTTAGCATTAATGCCCATGCGGCCTCGAACTGTCCTGCTCGCGCTGCATCTGCGGTGTACGCGGCACAGGCGCCATTGCGGTAGCGCTTGTTGGACAGACATATCGGTGCCGAACGCACCATGTCGGCAGCAAAAAGACCGCGCAGCGCCGGATCACGACTTTCATCAACGATTTTACCTTCCTTCACCGCGAAAAAAACTGGGGGACGCGGGGTGCAAGCATTACAGCCGAATATAGAGTCAAATGCACCATCCTCGAATTTCAGGTCGATGCGGCCGTCGCCAGATAAGTCTTCGGGTAAATCTGCCAACCGGACTTCCAGATCGGCCCCGTTGTAATCCTCCAACGATACCGACCGGTAGCTGTTGCTGCTGGGAACAAGAAGCTGCAGCGTTAGCTTGCCGCCCGAGCCTCCATATTGGCTTTCGACTATTACCCCAGGTCGCGGATCGTGCCAGTCAAATCGCACGACAGCAATTCGCGCATAAGCGCTTTGCTTATCGGTCAGCACTGTCATCGGCGCCACGCCTCGCCCGCCCACAGTTACAAACGCTTGATTATTAAATCCATCGTAGCGGCAGGACTCACTTTCGGTAGCCGGCGGATTAGAACACGGCATCGCCTCCACATGTACGATCACTCCGCCTGAGGTGAAGTCTAGCGGCAACTTTTTGTAGGACGCCCATGTCTGGAACGTGCCGATCGGCGCATCGGCCGGCGCAGCGCTTATCAGGAACCAAGCGAGAGCGAGCAGAATGATGCGCATGTTGATAGCCTAAGCCGTCTGCTGCACCGCGGCTAGCACCGCACCACGATTTTCAACGTACCGTGCTGGTGCACCATAGGTTTGAATACTGCCTGATACAAACCTTTTGAATTTTGCTTTAGGCATGGCTGGGTTGGCATCATCGTGATGAACGGATGTCCGCTTTTAAAGCTGCGGTTTGCTCACCTCAACGTCCAGATGTGGGCGTTGGTGTCCGGTAGCCGTGGGCGGGCGAGACCCAGTTTCGTCCATTAGCGACCGCTTTTGATGTTTCCAACTTCGGCCATTCGTTCATCTCGCTCGAATGCTGCGATCAGTGCGCTCGACGGTCTGTTTAGACGGCTTCGGGTGGGGAAACGGCAATTCCGATCAGGGAACGTCGCAGCGCACAACCAGATCTCAAATCCGTCGCAATTCGAGTTCCTCTCGCAGCACCCCAACCAAGGCTGCTGCGGGCATAGCACGAGACAGCGGCGCACCTTGCCCTGCCCATTGCGCCCCGAAACCGTGTTCGCCTTGTGCCTTGGCAGCCGCGTGCAAGGCTTTCCCCGCATCATAGGCAATAGGATAATCAGGCGGTTGACGTTCATCGACCAACTGATTGAGAGCCGTGAACCGGTTGGCCAGGGCACGCGCGGGTCGACCAGAAATAAGCGACGTGAGGACAGTGTGGTATGCGCCTGCACCGGTAAGGGCCGCCCGGTATGCATCGTCTGCGGCCGACTCCGGGCATGCGACAAAGGCAGTTCCCAGTTGCGCTGCCGATGCGCCGAGATCGAGCGCCGCGGCGATGCCGGCGCCGTCCATTATCCCGCCAGCTGCGATGACTGGTAGGTTGTTCTTACGCACCAAGAGCCGGGTCAGCGCGAACACGCCGAGCGCGTCGTCGGGCGCGGTGGGGTCGAAGACACCCCGATGCCCGCCTGCCTCGATCCCTTGCGCGACCACAGCGTCGATTCCCGCCGCTTCGATCGCATGTGCTTCGTCGAGGCTGGTCGCGGTCGCCATGAGGTAAATACCGCGCGCTCGCAACGCCGAGAGCACGTCGGCGGACGGCAACCCGAAGTGGAAGCTGACCACTGGCGGCGCAAGATCGAGCAGTACCGCCACCATGTCGGGATCATCTGCGAAGCTTTTGTAGATGGTCTTCAGCGCCCTCGGGGGTTCTGCGCCGTACTCGGCGAACAGCGGGGCAAGCCAATTCAACCATTGCGCTTCCCGCGAAAGATCGGCCTTTGCGCCAGCGTGGACGAAGACGTTGACGTTGAACGCCCGGGTCGTGCGGCTGCGCACCTCCTCTATCATCGCCCGAGCGCCGGCGGCGTCGGTCGCACCCACTCCGATCGACCCCAACGCTCCCGCGTCGGATACCGCTGCCGCTAGCGAAGGTGTGGCTACGCCCGCCATTGGCGCCTGGATCAAGGGCACCGAGAGTTCGAACCTATTGATGAGAAACATACCTGTGCGGGATCCGGTTATGAACGATTGTCCGCCTATGACTACGCCAGCGCATTAAGTGAATGGTGCCAGGTGGGCGGACGCGGATCCTCTACCCTTGATTGCTACGATCGAACCGCGGACGTCTCTCGCCTATTAAAGGTTCCCCAAACCCGACGCCTGCTGATGTCTTCCAAGCGGCCAGCCAAAATTTAGTAATGGCGCAGTTGAACGGTTCGAACGTTGCTGAGTGCTCCGCCCGTGCAGGCTAAGCGTTAGCGGGTGCGGCTCAAGGGCTCGAAGAAGGCTGACCATATTTGCTCCGCCACCTCTTCGGGGCCTACCAGCTTCTCCTGCGAGCCCCGGAAGCTGCCGAACAGGCTTTTGAATGCTAGCTCTCCTTCGTCGTCCTTAATGAAGAACGATCCGTTGGAAGTGTTGGTGGCACCATCGTCCGACAGGTGGAAGCTGATCTCGCGGCCGGTGCGCGACATACCGCCCATAAAGACTGTGATGGCAGCGGCCTTGCGCCCATCCCGGTAGGCCGCCGCTGTAAAGCGGTTGGCGTCGAGGTTCACGATCGAACCCTCAACATCGAGTGCCCGTGCCTGAACCTCGGCGAGCGAGTTCGCGAAAAACTCTGTCACAAACTCGAACGTTTGCCGGACAAAGCGGTCGCGGTCGAGATCGGTAAAGCGCCGTTCGACCGCGACGTTTGCCGAGCGAGCGCGCTGCACGACGGGTGCCGCTTGGGATGCCTGCCCCGCCACGGGCACCGCGTCGGCCGTAGAGGCAAGAGGAGCCCTGCCGCTTGCGGCGAGGAGAGCGGTGCGCACGTCTCGCGCCACGTCAACCCAAGCCTCGTCACGGTCAGGCCAAGACTTAACCGGTCGGTTGTCGCGCGGCGTGCCCCTCAGCTTAGCTAGAGGCGTGTTGGGCCAGTCGCAGTGCCGAACGATCACCGGAATGACTTTTGCTTCTCCGGCCGCATCCTTCTCCAGCGCTCGGGTCATCTCACGCGAGTAGCAATATTCAGAGTCGATAAAGTCGGGACTGACGAGGCAAAGGATGACGTCGGCCTCCTCGAGATAGGCGTCGATCGCATCGTCGAGATGCGCACCGGCGGGGATGCGCCGATCGTGAAACGCCTCGATTAATCCCTCGCGCCGCAGTGTCGCGAGATGCGTCTCGAGCTCGTTCCGAAGATCCTCGTCCTTATGGCTGTACGAAAAGAAGAGCTTGGTCATGCGCACAAGATGCGCCGACAGTCCGCGCGCCGCAATATGTCGACGACGTATTAGCCCTATTCCGATCGCCGCGGCGACCCAGAAGTCGTCTTTCGCAGCGCGTTTCTGGCTCCCCAACTTCGGCCATTCGTTCATTGCGATCTCCCGCCTTCAGGAGATACGCAGGCGTGCCAGCAGCTTCTCCACAGAGGGTGGTGATTGACCGCAGCCGCTCTTAATCAGGACAAGGCGAAACGGCCAATGCTAGCAGGTTGTCGGTCGGAGTTCGGGCGGTGCTCGCCCAAAATAACAGACCGGCGATGCTGATCGTGGCGCCCGCCAGACAGACGCCGTGCCACCCGGAGACGCTATAAACGTAGGTCGATGCCGCGGCTCCCGCTGCGCTTCCCAGCGAATAGAACACCATATAGACGGCGATCACGCGACCGGCAGCGTCCGGGTGTCTACCGACGATCAACGTCTGATTGGTGACATGGACGGCCTGTACTGCAAGGTCGAGAAGCACGATCCCGACGGCAAGCCACCAGAGCGAGAATGACAAAAGCGCGATCGGCGCCCATGACAGGCATAACAATGCCAGGGCGGTACCTGTGACGCGTTTCTCTGATCCCTTGTCGACCAGTTTGCCCGCGCCACGCGCGCCGAGCGTTCCGGCGATGCCGACCAGGCCGAACAGACCCACCTGAGTATTAGAAAGACGAAAGGGTGCGTCGGTCAGCGGGAATACCACCGCCGTCCAGAACGTGCTGAACGCTGCAAAAATGATGAAGGCGTAAACGGCACGACGTCTCAGCAGTCTATCGTCGAGAAAGAACCGCGGAAGGGAACGCAGAATCGATCCGTAACTCGCAGTTCCTGGCTGCCTAGGATCGCCGGGCAACGCTCGGCTCAGCGCCAGCGTCGTGACCAAGCTCACAAGTGCCGAGATTGCATAGACCGCACGCCAGCCTAGCAATTCGCTGACGCCGCCCGACACGGCGCGAGCAACGAGGATGCCGATCACGATGCCGCCGGTGACCTTGCCGACTGCCGCGCCGCGCCTTTCAGGCAGCGCGAGCGTTCCCGCGAACGCCACAAGCGTCTGCACCGAAACCGCCAATGCGCCGACGGCAGCAAGCGCGAACAGAAAAAGCCCTGGTGAATCGGACAGGGCAACGATTGCGAGAGCCAGGAACGACAATCCCGTCTGGCCGACGATCAGCGAACGACGGTTCAAAAGATCGCCGAGCGGCACGAGGAGAATTAGTCCTGCTGCGTAACCGAGTTGGGTCAGTGTAACCGCCAGTCCGAGGTTTGCAGGGCGCATTGCCAAGCTTTCACCGATCACGTTCAGCAAGGGCTGGACCGTATAAACGTTCGCAACCGCCAAGCCGGCCGCAATCGCCATGATGGTCGTGGTCTTGTCGGCTAACGGGAAACAAGTGTCTTGGGATGTATCTGATTGTTCAAAGGCCATGGTCTTATTATAAGACCACTCCCTGTGTATGGGTCCAGTTCGTAATCGGAACCACTTGAGGAACGGCCTTGGTCAAGCGCGTTAGTTTTATGCATGCATCATGCCCGGTCGCGCGTTCGCTGGACGCGGTCGGCGACTGGTGGTCCCTCCTGATCATCCGCGATGCGATGGAAGGCATCCGGCGTTTCAGCGCGTTACAATCGAGCCTGGGGATTGCGAAAGGGATGCTCGCTACCCGTCTGCGCGCACTGGTGGAGCGCGGCATCCTCGAGACGCAAGCGGTATCGGGCGGCAGTGCCTATCGCGAATACGTCCTGACGGCGAAGGGACAGGCTTTGCATATCGTCGTCGCCGCTTTGCGTCAGTGGGGCGAAGCAGAGCTTTACGGTCCAGCCGAGCGCCATTCGTTGCTGGTCGACGCGCAAGACAATGTGCCAGTAGAAACGTTGATCCTCCGCGCGGCAGACGGAAGGTCGCTGGGCTGGACGGACACGTGCGTCGTTAAATTACCTCAGACAGTGTCCGGCGGGTGAGCCGGGACTTCCGACGACACGGGATAGGAACGCGGCCTGCAGTGAGCGATCAGGATACACGTGTGTTCTTAGCCTTTTCCCACAAACGAACGGCGGTTGAGACCGATCAAGCAGTCCCGCGAGGGATGGCGTTTTGGAAATGGCTGGAATTAAGAGCCGCCGGTACATGTAATATGAACTATTCCGAAGGCTGGAACGATAATGCTTCATCATCTCTCAATTGCTGTGACCGATTTGAAACGCTCTATGATTTTCTATGATGCGGCACTTACCCCACTTGGCTATGCCCGTGTTTTTACGGGAGATGAATCAGTAGGTTATGGATATATCGGGCAAGGTGACAAACTGTTACTCAATCTTGAATCCCAAGTAAGCTTACCCGGTGAGGGGTTCCACTTGGCATTCTCCGCGTCCGAGCCGGAACATGTCGATCGATTTCACGCTGCCGCATTGCTGCACGGAGGATGCTGCAACGGGCAGCCCGGGCCACGTCCTGATTATGGCGACAATTATTATGCGGCCTTTGCGTTCGATCCAGATGGATACCGGATTGAGGCGGTGGTTAACCGAGCGCCGTAACGCCGGCTTCCAACCCGGTACGAAATCGACGGGGGCGACGAGCGAATGGTCGTTTCCTGCTGATCTGGTTTTCTGGAAAACGAACCCGTAGCGGGACAGTCGCCCGGGCGAGCCCGCTGAGAACCGTCCCGGGTACCCCCCTTCCCAAAATGTGTTCCCGATTGCTGTTTCCCGAAATGGCCTCTCGGAGACGGAGAAACGGGAAAGATCGAGCTTAACGAATGGCCGTTGTCGGGAGCGCTGATTATCAGTCTGAGCGTCCGGGTGTGAGCGGAAGGCACCCTGCCCTACAGCTTCCAGCCAGACCCAGTTACGGTCATTCCCGCGACTTTCCCCGCCTACCGACTTCGGCATTCGGACTTCGGACTTCGGACTTCGGACTTCGGACTTCGGACTTCGGACTTTCGTTCATTTCGCTTTTTACGGTCACAAAAGCTGTAAAATGGATGAAACGGCCTTTTGAGCCCGCGTTGGCGGCTGGCGCCAGAGAACGTGGTCAGAACGCGATCATTACTTTGCCGAGGTGTCCGGCGGCGGCGAAGTAGCGGATGGCGGCCGACGCATCATCAAAGGCGAACGTTCGCGACCATCGCGTCGAGCAGGTCCACGAACATGGCGCGACTGCCGTTGGCGATGCCGCGGATCGTCACGTTCTTGAGGATGAGGGACAGGTAATCGGGGATCGCCGGCCCCTCGCCTGGCGACACGCCGATGACGATGACCCGCGCGTTGGCCGCGGCCGCTGCGATCGAATGGCCCAGCGTATCGACGCCGCCGGTTTCGATCACGATGTCGGCCCCCTTGCCGTCCGTCTTGGCGATCATTTCCGCCGCCCAATTGGGGGACGTGCGGTAGTTGATCGTGATGTCCGCACCGAGCGCGCGCGCCGTCTCGAGTTTGGCATCGCGGGACGAGGTGATCGCGACCCGCGCGCCCCGCGCCTTGGCGATCTTCAGCGCCGCCAGCGAGACGCTGCCGGTACCGAGGCACAGGACGGTGTCGCCAGGCTTGACGTCGCAGATCTCGATCAGCGCGTTCCAGGCCGTCAGCGCTGCTGAGGCGAGCCCTGCGACATCCGCGTCGGCCAGCGCGTCCGGCACGCGGATCAAGGCCGCGGCGGGCAGGACGATGCGCTCGGCCAGCCAGCCGTCGTGCGTGATGCCGATATCGTGCGCGAACACATCTGCGCGGAACGCACCGTCCAGCCAGTTCGCGAAATGGCCGCAGACGACACGGTCGCCGACCGCAATCTCGGTCACGCCCTCTCCGATCGCGACGACCTCGCCGACGCCTTCGGACATCGGAATGCGGGTCTCCGACTGGCGAGGACCGTAGGTGCCGCGTAACAACTGAACGTCACGGCTGACCAAGCCGACGAGGCGCGGTGCGACCAGCGCTTCGCCGGGGCCCGCAACGGGTTCGGGGCGGGTCGCCGCGACGAGAGCGTCGATGCCGTCCTGGGCGCCTATACGATAGGCTTTCATCGAAGTCTCCTGCGTTAATTGATGCGCGACCGGTACTTCAGTCGAACGCCCGCGGACCGGGCTTGAAGGCGTGACGGCTTGCGCGGGATGCAAGCACCAGGGCGAACAGCGTCGGCGCAAGGACGGCCCAAGCGAGCGACCCTGCACCGAGATGATCGAGCAGCACGCCGCCGACGATCCCGCCCGCGGCGATCGCGCCGTTCCAGACCGTCGTCAGCATCGCGTTCGCCAGATCGACGCCCTCTCCGGCGGCATCGGCAAGCGCGGTCTGAAGCTGAGTCGCGGCGCCGCCGAACGACAGCCCCCACAGAATCGTTACAACGATCGTCACCTCCGGGATTGCCGCGAACAGCCCGAAGGCCAAAGAAACTGCTGCGAACACCGTCAGGCTGACGAGCACGAGCGGCCGCAACGCCCGATCGATCAGCACGCCCGTGATCCAGATTCCGACCAGCGCGGCAAGTCCGAACCCGAGGAGCACGAGGTCGAGCCTGCCTTGCACGCCCGACAGCGCAGCGATCGGCGCGATATAGGTATAGAGGATGTTGTGCGCGGTGATCCACGCGAACAGCGCGACGAGCACGGTCCGCACGCCCGGTGTGCGGAACACGCGCGCGATCGACAATCGCTGCTCGGTAGGCTGTCCCGGGAAATCCGGCACCTGCCACACCACCCAGCCGATCAGGCCGAGCGTGGTGAGCGACATGAGCCAGAACGCCATCCGCCAGCCAAGCGTCGTACCCAGCATCGCCCCGAGCGGCACGCCGATCGACAGCGCCAGCGGCGTACCGACCATCGCGATCGCGAGCGCCTTGCCCCGCAGCGGCGCGACGACCATCCGCCGCGCATATCCCGCGATGATCCCCCAACCGAGGCCCGCGGCGACCCCGCCCATGAACCGCGCGACCAGCGTCAGCGCATAGGACGTCGATACGGCGGTCACGCAGTTGAAGATCAGGAAGCCGAAAATCGCGACCAGCAACGTCGGTTTGCGGCGCCACCCTTGCGTGTACAGCGTCAGCGGGATCGCCGCGAGCAGGGAGCCGACGGCATAGACCGTGATCGTCTGCCCGGCGAGCGACTCCGACACGTCCAGCCCCGCTGCCATGTGCGGCAACAACCCGGCAGGAAGCGTCTCGGTCAGGATCGCGGTGAAGCCGGTCATCGCCAGCGCTAGCAGCGCGGAGATCGGCAGCGTCTCGCTCGCGCCGGCTTCGGTCGGAATCGATTTTGGACGCACGCAACACTCACTTCTGGATCGACTGGTCCAGTGCATTCGAGGACCGAAGACCGCTTGTCAACGAATAATGGATCGATTAATCCACAATGTCAGGAGCGGAGAATTATGGCACGGAGCGGACGACCGCGTGGGTTCGACCGGGATGCGGCGCTGGACAGCGCGATGCATCTGTTCTGGGAGCACGGGTATGAGGGCGCATCGCTCCTCACGCTGCGTCGGGCGATGGGCGACATCTCGTCGGCGAGTTTCTATGCCGCATTCGGTTCGAAGGAGGCGCTGTATCGCGAAACGCTGGCGCGGTATCTGGACCGGCATGGCAGCATCGTCGACGCGCTCGACGACGAGCGATTGCCGCCGCGCGCACGACTGGAACATGCATTGATGGCGTCGGTCGCGGTACAGACCGACCTTGCGCATCCCACCGGTTGCATGGTCACGTTGTCCGGAATGATCTCATCCGAGGCAAGCGAGCCGATCCGGGCGCTGACCCGATCCGAGCGCGACGTCACCCGGAAGGCGCTGCACCGGTGTATCACTGCCGGCGTGAGCGCGGGCGATCTCGACTCCGCCACAGATGTTGCAGGGTTGGTCGCGCTGTACGACGGACTCGTCCTGGGTATCTCGATACAAGCGCGAGACGCGGTGCCCGCAAACGCCATACGATCAGGGATCAAGCACGCAATGGCGGCGTGGGACGACAGCCCCCGCAGTTCACGCACCTGACTTGGCTTCTTCCATCGTGGTCTCTCTGCTTGGACCCATACTCGGACATTGGCGGTCGAATTGTCGCTCCCCGACTCCAGTCGTTTGTTCATGTAGGCACATCATCGCCGATGGCGCTACGCAAATGCCAAAAAGTGACGAGCCAGTCGTTCGAGGACACAGCCGTGACCGTTGAGATTAGGGCCTTTGGGAGGAGTATCCGCCGCGTGATGATCGTCCGAAAATCGAAAAATTCGATCTCGTAGGACTCGCGGCCCGCCAGGCCAGCAAGACGCGCGAGGAATTGTTGGAATCCAAATCGACGGCGATCAGCCATCGAGATCTCGGCGTGCGCTCGGTCATCAATCTCCACGCCTGGGACCAGGCCAAATGGCGCGGGGCGGCCTTTGCTGGAAACGGCCCGGATTATCCGCCGACACTGGCTGTGATGTTCACCGACCGCGAGGCGGCGCGCGCCATCTTCGAGCAATGGTTTGAGCGGATCGGCGCCTATGACGAGCAGGACGTGCTCAGAATCTCAATCATCCGGCACCTGCCGGGCCATAGCGAATTTCACTATGCGGTGCAGATTTCGGCGCAAAGGTCCACTGGAGACCGCGACGCTGGCGGTCCTCCAAGAGCATATCCTGACCGACGAGCATGTGCGCGTGTTCATAGAGGAGTTCGAGCGCGAACTGCAGCAACTGACACGCCAAGACACGGGCCAGCATGACGCTGCGCAAAAGCGCTTGAAGCAGGTCACCACCGAGATCGAGAATCTGTACCAGAACCTGCTGGCTGGCCTCGCCAGCCCGGCGCTGCGCGCGATGATCGCCGAACGCGAGGCCGAGAAGGTGCGACTGAAGGCGCGCGGAGGCGCCGTACACGATCGCAAGCCGACCGCGATCCTCTTGCCGCATCCGGTACTCGTCGAGCAGTTTCGGAGCAAGGTCGCCTCGCTCCGTCAGTCGCTGGACGACGCCTTGATCCGAACCGAAGCAGCCGCAGTGCTTTCGGCACTCATCGAGAGCGTGACGATATTCCCGAGGAGCCGGGCGGCCTGGAGGCGGAGGTGGTGGCGAGGGTATCCGACTTGATGGCCTTCGCCACAAACGACAACGCCGCCCCAGGGGGCGGCGTGATGTCGAGTTCTGTAGTGGTGGTTGCGGGGACAGGATTTGAACCTGTGACCTTCAGGTTATGAGCCTGACGAGCTACCGGGCTGCTCCACCCCGCGACATTCGCTTTCGCGAAGGGGGTATGAGACATGGTGAATGGGTTTTGAGC
>Ga0308158_10002773_pt1 | contig 16093 bp, 12 predicted proteins | sample PhyBR2_FD_201038 | JGI IMG/M metagenome (GOLD analysis project Ga0308158, IMG submission 201038) | Phyllosphere microbial communities from UC Gill Tract Community Farm, Albany, California, United States - DLSLB.R2 | ecosystem: Host-associated > Plants > Phyllosphere > Unclassified | place: USA... | reverse complement strand
TCGACATGATGGTGGGCTCGGCGAAGATGCTGATCGAAGGCTTTGATCTGGCCGGCGGCAAGGGGCGGTTCGAGGGCCTGCGTGCCGACCAGGTGGCGTTGGCCTTGCCGTCGGGGCTGCGTGCTGCCGGCAATGGGTATGCGACGCCGGCGGATATCAACCGTGCTTTTGATTGCCTTACCACGGCCACGCAGTGCGATGAGGTGAAGCCCAGCCAGCCGCATCCGGATTTCCGCGGGGTGATGACCTGGTCGATCAACTGGGATGTATCCGATGCGCGCGCGTTCTCCGCACCGGTGGGGGAACATCTGCGGGCTGCGCAGGCGCGCTGAGCGGGTAGCGGCTAGTTGCATTCCGAGCAGGCCACTGCTTGATGCATTCTGAGCAGGTAACTGATTGATGCATTCCCTTCCCCCGCCTGCGGGGGAAGAGCCTGTCCCCGCGAAGGCGGGGATGCCCGCAGGGCGGATGGGGGCGCTTTTGCTTCCTGTCTTGCTTGAAGCTTGGAAGGCGCTTTTCTCAAGTATTGCTATGCAGTTTCAGGGCTGCGCAGCTGTTGATGGGTTGCCCGCTTTGTCAGGGGCAGAAGCAAAAGCTGCCCTCATCCGGTGCTTCGCACCACCTTCTCCCGTGAACGGGAGAAGGGAATGGCCAAAGCCAAAGCCAAAGCGGCCGCAGACATGCCGCTTGCCGCGCTCACTCCACCCAGAAATGCACCAAGGTCACCAGCTCATCGCTGCGGAACCCGGGGTAGAGCTGCTGCATCACCCGCAACAGGCCAGCAGGGGTGCGACAAGCCGGGTCATGCTCATCGCGCAGATCCGCTTCCTCCAGTGCCTCAAAGCCGCGCAGTTCGGTCTGCAGTGCCAGCGGTCCCAGCTGGCGGCCGTCCGCCAGTGCGATGCAGGCCTGCGCCACCCCATGCCAGCGCGCTCCGCGCCGTACGCTGGTGTTGCGACCGGTATGGAAACGGGGGTTGTCGAAGCCTAGCAGGGGCGCGGTCATGGGCGTGGGGCAGGGTGGGAAAGCGTCCATTCATTCTGGGCGCGATTGGCGCATTTTTCATCACCTGCCGTTCAAGCAGGCAGGCTCAGCATCATCACCCTTCTTCTGACCGGATCCGGCCATGCCACGCGCGGCTGCGCTTGCGCTGTTGCTGCTGTTGTACGGGCTGTGTGCGCCGTTGCAGGCGCGCACGGTGTACCGCTGTGTGCAGAAGGGCACTGTCAGCATGGCCACCGCACCGGAACCCGGCTCCAGCTGCAAGGCCATCGTGATCGATGACAACGCTGTGCAGACCCCCAACCTGTGGGGCAACTTCGGCGTGTTCAGCGGCACCCTGTACGAGCGTGAGCAGGACGGCAGCAAGGTCTACTCCACCCGCAACCTGCCCGGGTCCACGCCCTACCTGCGCTTCACCGTGGCCACGCCGCCGGGTGAGCCCGCGCACGCAGGCCTGGGCAGGGTCGGCACGCCGCAGTTGAATCGACATGCGCCGCAGTTCCGCGCCGCCGCCAAGGCAACCGGCGTGGATGACGCCTGGTTGCGGGCCGTCGCACATGCCGAAAGCGCCTTCGATGAAAAAGCGGTGTCGCCCAAGGGCGCGCAGGGCGTGATGCAGCTGATGCCAGAAACCGCCAGCGAGTACGGGGTGAGCGATCCGCTGTCACCGGCGCAGTCGATCAACGGCGGCGCACGCTATATGAAGTCCCTGCTGCGCCGTTACAACGGCGACCGCACGCTGGCGGCGGCGGCCTACAACGCAGGTATTGGCGTGGTCGCGCGCTACGGCGGCGTACCGCCCTATGCGGAGACGCGGCAGTACGTGGACAAGGTGCTGGCCCTGTACAGCCGCTACCGTGAAGCGATGGGCACCGGACCGGAGCGGCCGGCGCTGTAGTTGGCTAGGTGGGTTGAATTAGCCTACTTCTCCCCAGTCCTCCCGTGCTGCGCAAGAGACGGAACAGCGCACGGCGTCAGCTTTCGCCCCCTCCCTTTGCCGCAGGCAAGGGGAGGGCTGGGGAGGGGGTGCCCTTGCCCTGGCTTTATCGCCCCTGCCTCAATCAAGCCCGGCCTCTGGCCCAGGCAAACGCAGCTGCTGCCAGCCAACGTGGTGCATAAGCTCCCGCACCACCACCAGCGCGGCGACAAAATCTGCCCGTTCCGGAATGCCTTGGCTCTTTGCCGGCATCCCCGCCGCTACCTGTGCCAGTTGCTGGAATGCGCGTTCGATTTCCTCGATATCCAGCTCAAGCACTGCCTGCTGCGGATAGCCCAGCACCCCTGGCAACGGTGCCAACACCGCATCGGCGCACTCCAATACCTCCAACGTCTCCTGGCGCAGCGCCGGAATCCACGGCATCAGGGCGTCCTCGGTGCTGGCAATGGCCTGCTCCATGGCCGACCCGGAAGGCGGGAACTGGCGCAGGCCCGCGTCCAGTAGCGATGACAGCGACAGTGGCAGGCTGATGTCGGTGCTATGCCCGGCACGCAGGCGGATCAGTTCTTCTTGCAGATACAGATGCATACGTTTCTCCACCATGCAGGGCTTTCGGCGGTTTCGCCGCGGGCCGTGAGCGTCTATCGTGCCGGGTCCGCAGTTGGTTGGGTGTACATGGATCGCAAACATTGGGTGATTGCCGTCATCGCCGTTACCGGTGCCGCGCTGGGCGCCAGTTTCCTGTGGGCGCCGCAAGCGCCCGCACCGGCTGCTGCGCCGCCGACGCCACTGGGGTGGCAGGCGCAGATCGCCTTGCTGGGCGGCGACGGCGTGGCTGGCAACAGTGCCGGCAAGGCCGCACAAACCCGTTTCAGTGATCCCTGGGGGCTGGCGATGGGGGGCGGTGTGCTGTTCGTCGCCGATGCCGGTGACAACAACCGCATCCTGTATCGCGGCCTGGACGGCGCCTTCCAGGTGCTGGCCGGCGGCATGGAAGGCTTCGCCGATGGGCAGGGCAGCGCGGCAAGGTTCAATACTCCATCGGGCATCGCCCTGGATGCGCAGGGCAATCTGTACGTGGCCGATACCGGTAATCACGCCATCCGCCGGATCACCACGCAGGGCCAGGTCACTACCCTGGCCGGTGACGGTACGCCAGGCTTCGCGGACGGCAGCGGCGCGCAGGCACGTTTCAATGGACCGATGGGTGTTGCGGTAGGCGCGGACGGTCGTGTCTATGTCGCCGATACCTGGAATGACCGCATCCGTGTCATCGCTGCCGATGGCACGGTCAGCACCCTGGCCGGCGGCGCCCTGCCGGGTTGGGAGGACGGGCAGGGGGCGCTGGCGCGCTTCGATACGCCCACTGACCTCAAGTTCGACAGCCACGGCAACCTCTGGGTTGCCGATCTGCAGAACAACGCGCTGCGTACGGTCAGCCCTGCCGGCATGGTCAGCACCCGCATTGGCATTCCCAATGGCGATCGTGTGCTGTGGGGGCCAATGGCCTTGGCCATCACCCATGATGACGTGGTCTATGTGGGGGAGCGTTTGAGTGGTCGCGTGGTGCAGCTGTCAGCGCAGGGCCACCTCGTTGCCGTGGCGGGTAACGATGCACAGCGCTTCGCACGCCCGGCCGGATTGGTGCTGGCGCCCGATGGCAGCTTGTTGCTGAGTGATGCCGACGCCTATCGCCTCCATCATCTGCTGCCGCGGACTGCGACAACCACGGACGTACCGCCGCAACTCGGGCCGTCGCCGGACAATCCCTTGCCTGGCAACCAGGGCCGCTGGCCGCTGGCGCCGCAGCGGGGCTGGCACGAAGTCACCGGTACCCTGGGCGAGGTGCGCGGCAACTTCAGTGGCGAGAGCCGACACCACCTGCACAGTGGTTTTGATGTGCGCGGCGACGTTGGCCAGACCGTGCTGGCGATCGCCAGCGCCAAGGTCAGCAGCCCGGCTTCCACCTGGACATTGGGCGGCCAGGCCGAAGGCCTGTCGCTGGACAAGCTCGACTACATCCACATGAAGGTCGGCCGCGATGCCGGCAATCGCGCGCTGGACCCTGCCCGCATGCAGCTGGTCTATGACGACAGCGGCAAGCTGGACAGGGTGCGGGTACGTCGCGGTACCCGTTTCCAGCCCGGCGACGCGCTGGGCAGCATCAACAACCAGGCGCATGTGCATCTCGCGGTGGGGCCATCGGGCTATGAGCGCAACGCGGTGCGGCTGGGCTTCTCCAACTATGCCGACCACGTCGCACCGAAGATCGACGACATCGCCCTGCTCGACAGCAACAACCAGCGCCTGAGCGAGAAGGTAGATGGGCGTCTGCGCGTCTCACGCGATGCTGGCGGCCTGCAACTGGTGGTGGAAGCCTGGGACCAGGTCGACAACAACCTGCCGCGGCGCCGGCTTGGCTTGTACAGCCTGGGCTTCCAGATACTTGGTGCCGACGGTCGCGCCCTGGCCGGTTACGAACAGCCGCGCACCAACATCATCTTCAATCGCATGCCGCCGCAGCGTGAGGCGGTGAAGCTGGCCTACGCCGCCGATAGCGGCATCACCGTGCATGGCAGCAGCAGCACCCGCTTCCGCTATGTGCTGACCAATACGGTGCGTGACGGTTTGTTGGCTGGGGGCGCGCTGGATCCCGCCGTGCTCGCGCCCGGCGACTACACCATCCGCGTCAGCGCCCGGGATTTCAGCGGCAATGAAGCTGTCGCGGGGCGCGAGCTTCCGTTGCGCGTGTTCTAGCCGTGCATAAAAAAACCCCGGCGCTGGGCCGGGGTTTCAAGTACATCATTCAAGAGAGATTGCGTTGTTGCTCAGCACCTGATCAGAAGTCGTAGGACGCGGTCAGGCGCACCGAACGCGGCGCGGTGTAGTAGGTGCCCATGCCGTAGGTGTTGGATACGGTGTACGGGTTGGCCTCGAAACGGGCATCGGACTGGACCTGCTTCAGTTCGTTCAGCACGTTGAACACATCCAGGCCCAGGGCCAGCTTGTGATCAGCGAAGGACGGACGGTAGATCACACCCAGATCCAGCTGCTTGGTCCACGGCTGACGGCCTGCATCACCCGGGCGCGACGGCTTGCCATCGCAGTAGTGGTACGAAGCGCCATAGCCGGCAACCGGCTCGCTGTGGTCGGTGCCGTAGAAGCCCAGGCAGGTCTTGGGCATGCCCGACATGATGCGCAGGGTGGCCGATGCGGTCCATTCGTCGTTGAACTGGTATGCACCGAAGCCCTTCAGCTGGTGGCGACGATCGTTGGCCATGTAGCCACCGGCGTACTCCATCAGTGCGGCTGCGTCCCAATCCTGGGTCTTGGACACGTCATCCTGGCCGATATCCGACTTCACCTGGCCTTCGGTATTGCCGAAGTTGCGCGACCAGGTGTAATCCACGCGGCCGTACCACTTGTCGGTCATCGGGTGCTCAAGGAACAGATCGACTGCAACATAGTCACGCTTGGCCTTGGTGCTGCCGTAACCCCAGTCCTGACCATTCATGGTGAAGGAGGTATAGCCCGAGCCATCCACATGCTTGGCCAGGAAGGTATTGGTCTTGCCCGGATTGAAGATCACGCAGCCCGGGATCTGGAGGCCACTGGTGTCGACATTCATCGACTGGAGCTTGGCTTCCATCAGGTCCGGGTCGCAGATGTCGTCGATCGCGGTCTGCAGGCGACGGTAGGTGACCTTGGCGCCGGTGTTCCAGGACTGGCCGAGGGTCTTTTCAAAACCAAGGATCAGTTCATCCTGGTACTGCGACTTCAGATCGGTCGGCGCGACGCCAGCCGGGTCCGGGGTCAGGCCGTACTCGCCGTTGGAGGAAACCGGGCCCGGGCCCAGCGCGGTCAGGCCGGTCGGAACGCCATTGGCATCGATGCCGGTATAGGTGAAGTACTCGCGGGTGAAGGTGGAAGCCGAGGCACCACGGATGGCCACACTGTTCGGCAGGGCCAGGTAGTAGCGGCCCAGGTTGGCGAACACCTTCAGCGAGGAATCACCGAACACGTCCCAGCTGGCGCCCAGACGCGGGGCCCACTGGTCGCCGCTCTTCACGTAGGCAACGGCCGCACTGTTGAAGTTGGTGAACTTGTCGTTGCGCACGCCAATGCTCAGCAACAGGTTCGGGGTGACCTGCCAGTTGTCTTCAATGAAGTAGGCCTTCTGCTCGACCGACATGCTGGTGGTGGTGGCGAAGACGTACTTGTAGGCAAAGTAGCCATCACCGCCCGGCGGGGTGATGTTGAAACCCGGGCTCGGCGACTTGTTCGGGTCGATGCTGGAGTAATACCACGCATAGCCGGGGCCGGTGATTTCCTGGCCTTCGTTCTTCGCGCTGTAGTACATGTTGTCGATACCGGCACGCAGCTGGTGATCGCCCAGGCGGTATTCCAGATCCACGCGCAGACCACGGGTGGTGCTGCCTGCGTTGTCGGCCTTGGTGTCGCGGCTGGCCTGGTCGTTGCGGATCGGCTTGCCGCCGGTGATCTTCGGATCCTGCAGGCTCACGCCGCTCAGGTACGGGTTGTCCGATTCGCCGGGGTTGTACTGCAGGTTGCTCTGCGTGCTGCGGCCCCAGACGGCGCTCAGGGTCAAGTCATCGGTCAGGTAGCCGGTGTACTTGAAGATGTCGTAGTCGTCCTTGATCTTGGTCGTGTCGGAGAACGAACCGGTACGCCCGCCTTCCTTCAGGGTTTCATAGTCGAAGGCGGTGTAGTAGCCGCTGGTGCGGTCGGTGTTCTGGATACGGGTGTATTCCAGGGTGTGATCGTCGGTGATGTTCCAGTCGATCTTGCCGTAGAACTTCGGCGTATCGATGGTGTAGTTGTTGCGGGCCTGGGCGGCGGAGGCGGCGCTGTTGGTGGACACGCCGTCCTTCTTGTCCGTCTCGGCGGCCAGGTGCACGAACAGGCGATCTTCGATCAGCGGACCGCTGACATAGCCACTGACCGTCGTACGGGTGGCGGTGTCGTTGTTGCGGTAGCGGTAGAGCGTGCCCGGGAGCTTCGCGCTGGAGTAGCGGTAGCCCGGGCCCAGCGTGTTGTTCGGATACCAGATGTCACGCGGCGAGGCGGCGAGCGAATCCGGTGCCCAGGTGGTCTGGAAGCCGAAATGCCACTCGTTGGTGCCGCGCTTGCCGAGCTGGTTGATCACGCCGCCGGTGGAACGGCCGTAACGCGCGCTGTAGCCGCCGGTATAGGTTTCCTGCTGGTCGATGGAGCCGTACGGCAGGCTGACGCCACCGATGTTGCTCAGCGGGTTGGAGGTGTTGAAGCCGTTGAGGTAGTACGCGTTCTCGGTGACGCTGGAACCACCGAACGACAGTACCGAGCGCGAACCATTGGTGAAGAAGCCACTGCCGCTCACCACGCCCGGGGCGAGCAGGGCGATGGCTTCGGCCGAGCGACCCAGTGGCAGCACGTCCAGCTGCTCGGACGTGATGACGGACTTGGAGACCGTATTGCTGACGTCGATCTTCGGCATGCTGGCGGCGGTGACCGTCACCGCATCCAACGTGGTGGCACCTTCGCCGCCGAACGAGACCTCGGTACCGGCACCGACGCGCAGCAGCACGTTCTCGCGCTTGTCGATGACCTGGCCATCGCGCTCAAGGCGGATGGAGTACTTGCCGACCGGCAGCGAGCCGAGGTTGTAGCGACCGTTGGTGTCAACCGTGACACTGCGCTTGAGGCCGGATTCGTTCTGGACGGTGATCGTGGCGCCGGCGGCCGACGGGGCGTTGCCGAACAGGGAGCCGGTGGTGCTCTGGGCAGCGGCGGCGCCGATGACCGAGGTGAGGACGATAGCCAGCGCGGTGCGCTTGAGCCGGGTGACTTGGGAGCTGCGGGTCATCAAATTTCCTTGGTTCATTGATATGCAGACTGTTGTTGCAACCGCGCTGCAGTGAAATGTAGGTTTCATTACAGCTGAACGAAATATTAATTTCACTGCTAACGGTTTTACAATATCAGCTGAAACCAAAATTAAGTCGTTGAAATTGTTATCTAAAATTCAGCTGCCTGAGAGTTTGCCCTCATTCATTTTCAAGGCTCTCACTTGTTCGCAGGCTCCGTACGCTACCGTCTGGTTTTGTTTCAGGCCAAGAAAAAGCCGACGCAGGCGTCGGCTCCCAGCGCGCGGTCACAGGTGTTGTGGGTGATGGGATTGGAGCTGCAGGCGGTGCCCGGCCCCCCGCAGTCGACTGCGCAGGCCTGCGTGGCTGCCTGCTGGGAGGGGGAGGGGGAGGGGGGAGGCTAGGCTCCGAGCCGCACCCGCTCTGCGTCCAGGTCATCCACCGGGCGCACTTCGATGCTGCCGTAAGCCGCCCAGGGAAACTGCTGGGCGATGCGCATCGCTTCATCGGCATCGGCGGCTTCGATCAGGTTGAAGCCGGCGAGAATCTCGCGGGTTTCGGCGAACGGGCCATCGATGATCCTGGTGAGCTCGTCGCGGCGACGCAGGGTCTGTGCGCTGGTCGGTGGCTGCAGGCGTTGTGACATCACCAGCGTGCCTGCGGCCTGGAGCGCGTCGGCATGGCGGAGGCAGCCGCGCATCAAGGTGTCGTACTCGCTGGCAGGCAACGTCTGCAGCAGGTGTGGGTCGATATAGATCAACAACATGAACTTCATGGGGCCGGTCTCACGCACATGGATGCGCATCATGTCGCATCAGGCCTGCTGCATTGCCGCATGAACTGATTCATAAAAAGGCGACGCGCGCGTGTCGAGGTTGATGGCCGTGCTTCGTCGTACCTGTTGTGAAGCGGGCATGTGGCCTGCAACGGAGCAAGGCGATGAAAGTGATGGTGCTGGTGAAAGCGACTCCCGAGACCGAAGCCGGGGTCATGCCCACGCAGGCCGAGATTGCGGCGATGGGGGCCTTCAATGAAGAACTGGTCAAGGCCGGCATCATGCTGGCCGGCGACGGTTTGAAGCCCACCTCGCATGCGGCGCGGGTGCGTTTCGCGGCCGAGGGCCGCAGCGTCATCGATGGGCCTTTCGCCGAAACCCGCGAACTGGTGGCCGGCTTCTGGCTGTGGCAGGTGCGCTCGCTGGAGGAAGCGGTGGAGTGGCTCAAGCGCGCGCCGTTCACCCCCTCCAACGGTAGCGCGGTGGAAGTGGAGATCCGGCCGTTCTTCGAACCTGAAGATTTCGGTGAGGCCTTCACTCCGGAATTGCAGGCGCAGGAGCAGCGTCTACGCGAACAGATCGAACGCAACAACTGAAATCCAACCCCAAGCAGCAGGAGCAGGACGATGAAATTGATTCCGTTTTTGGGCTTCAATGGCCAGACCCACGAGGCGATGGCGTTCTACGCCAAGGCCCTGGGGGGCACGGTGGTGTCGGAAATGAAGTACGGCGACATGCCGCCGAGTCCGGACATGGATGCGGAAGGCTGTGGTGGGTTCATGCCGCAACCGGAGCAGATCGCGCATTGCCAGGTCGAGGCTGGCGGGGCAACGCTGATGGCCGCCGATGGCCCGCAAGGTGCCGGTGCCAGCGCCACCACCATCAATGTCGACGTGGACAGCATCGAGGAAGCCGAGCGCGTGTTCGCGGCCCTGGCCGAAGGTGGGCAGGTGCAGATGGCGCTGGCGGAAACCTTCTGGGCACACCGTTGGGGCATGTTGCTGGACCGCTACGGCAAGCCGTGGATGGTCAACTGCATGAAGCCGATGCCGGCGGAGGGTTGAGGCATGAGCAATCCGCAGATGATCTTCGTCAATCTCCCGGTGCGCGACCTGCAGGCGTCGAGGACGTTCTTCGACGCGCTGGGCTACAGCTTCAACCCGCAATTCAGCGATGACAACGCCGCCTGCATGGTGATCAGCGACAGCATCTTCGTGATGTTGCTGGTGGAGCCGTTCTTCAAGACGTTCACCACCAAACCGCTGAGCGACGCACGCAAGCAGACCGAGGTGATCACCTGCCTGTCTGCGGCCAGCAGGCCCGCGGTTGATGAACTGGTGGACAAGGCCTTGGCCGCCGGCGCCAGCGAGCCGATGCCGGCCCGTGACTACGGTTTCATGTACCAGCGCGGCTTCGCCGATCTTGACGGCCACCTGTGGGAAATCGCCCATATGGATGGCGAGCCGGGCCAATAACCAGGAGACGAACATGGCTTACGTGGACGGATATGTATTGCCGGTACCCAGCGCCAGGCTGGACGACTACAAGCGCATGGCGCGCAAGGCTGGCAAGGTGTGGAAAGAGCATGGCGCCCTCGCTTACGTCGAAGCGGTGGCGGAGGATGTGAAGCCGGGCAAGCGCACCTCGTTTCCGCAGGCGGTGAAGTTGAAGGAGGATGAGGTGGTGATATTCGCCTACGTGGTGTTCCGCTCGCGCGCGCATCGCGACAAGGTCAATGCCAAGGCGATGGCCGATCCACGTCTGGCCGGCATGGGGCCGAAGGACATGCCGTTCGATGGCAAGCGCATGTTCTGGGGCGGATTCACGCCGTTCGTGCAGTTGTGAGGCTGCCTCCCTCCCTTGCGCCGGAGGTGGAGGGGAGGGCTGGGGAGGGGTTGGCTTTTCACATCACTGGAGCAGGCCCCTGCCGAGCATGGCTCGGCACTACCGTCGGTCCTGCATATGCGCTGCTTGCTTGCAGCAATCGCACCGCGATGCTGTGATCACGCCCTATGACCGATCCACACCTGCAACGACTGCTGGACACCCTTTGGCGCATGGAATCGCCGCGCCTGGTTGCACGCCTTGCGCGCATGCTGGGTGACCTCGACAGCGCCGAGGAACTGGCCCAGGACGCGCTGGTTGCGGCCCTGGAACATTGGCCAAAACAGGGAATTCCGGACAATCCTGCCGCCTGGCTGATGGCCACCGCGCAGCGGCGGGCCATCGATCGGCTGCGGCAACGGCGCCTGCATGCGCAGCGGCAGGCGCAGATCATCGACGAACAGCAGGACTACAGCATGGGCGCGGACCCGTCCGACCATCTGGACGACATCGGTGATGACCTGCTGCGGCTGGTGTTCGTCGCCTGCCATCCCGAATTGCCTGCCGATGCGCGGGTCGCGCTGACCCTGCGCCTGCTGTGTGGCTTGAGCACCACCGAGATCGCCCGTGCTTATCTGGTTCCAGAACCCACCATCGCCCAGCGCATCGTCCGCGCCAAGCGGCTGTTGGCCGAACGCAAGGTGCCGTTCGAAGTGCCGCGCCTGCAGGAACTGTCCGCACGCTTGCAGTCGGTGCTGGATGTGGTCTATCTGGTTTTCAACGAGGGCTACGCGGCCAGTAGCGGTGAAGACTGGATGCGACCGGCGCTCTGCGAAGAGGCGTTGCGCTTGTGCCGCGTGTTGGCCGGTTTGATGCCCGATACGGTGCCTGTGCTCGGCCTGCTGGCGTTGATGGAGCTCCAGGCCTCGCGCCTGCGAGCGCGGACCGCCGCCGATGGTTCGGCCGTATTGCTGCTGGAGCAGGACCGCAGCCGTTGGGATTGGTTGCAGATCGCACGCGGCCAGGCGCTGCTGGATCAGGCCCTGGCACTGGGTGGTGGTAATGACGCCTATGTGTTGCAGGCTGCCATCGCCGCCTGTCACGCGCGTGCGCGTCAGGCCGTGCAGACCGATTGGCAGGCCATCGCTGCCTGTTATGCGCGCTTGGTGGAGGTGATGCCCTCGCCGGTGGTGGAACTCAATCGCGTGGTCGCGGTGGCACAGGCCCAGGGCGTGGTCGCGGCATGGCCGCTGTTGCAGCAACTCATCGATGATCCACAGCTGCGCGCCTATGCACCGTTGCAGGCCGTGCGTGGTGAATTGCTCGCGCAGCGCGGACAGCTGCGTGAGGCCAAGGACGCCTTTCAACAGGCAGCAGCGATGACATCCAACCTGCGCGAGCGCAGTGCATTGTTGCAACGGGCGGAACGACTTTAGCGCGCATTGCCGACAGCGCCAGAGCCACGACATGTCGCAGTTTCATGCGGCTGTTTTCCTGCTGCACCGCGGGCTGTGTCCGCGCGTATTGCTGCCAGGCCAACAGAATATTCAGCAGGGCGTGGCGTGCGTCGAACTGTATCCAGCTTGGTGTGCGGTAAAGCCTCAACTTATGTTGATTGGCGATGCCGGTGTGCAACCTATATTTCCTGTGCTTCAAAAAGTGTTGGCCTTGCAACACGGCTGGCTTGCTTCGCTTCCTTCATGGGGTGCAGGATGAAAATGGAAAGGGTCTGCAACAGGATCGCCAAACGTACGCTGACGGCGGCGCTGGGCATCTGCATTGTTGGTGCGGTACACGCACAAAGTACGACCGGTGCAATATCGGGTTCGGTGCCAGCCGGCGCGCGGGTCACGATCACCAGCAATAGTGGCTTGAGTCGCAGCGTGATTGCCGATGACAAGGGACGGTACACCGTCAGCAGCCTGCCGGTGGGCCCCTATACCGTGGAGGTGGGCGAAGGGCGTCGCGATGTCGTGGTGACGGTAGGCGGGAACAGCAACGTTTCCTTTGCCGATACCGGGGCGACGACCCTGGGTACGATCAATGTCACTGCATCGGCGGCCGACAGCATCGATGTGCGCTCGGTGTCGACCAATACCGTGATGACGGCGCAGGAAATACAGCGTTTGCCGCTGGCGCGCACGGCGGAATCCATTGCCTTGTTGGCCCCGGGTGCGGTTGCGGGAAACCCGGTCTTCTTTGGTAGCGCCGTCTCCCTGGGAGGCGCCAGCGTCGCCGAGAACGCGTACTACATCAACGGGTTCTTTACCGGCAATCCAATGACCAACGTGGGGGGCTACACGCTGCCTTACGGCTCGATCGAGCAGCAGGAAACCTATACCGGTGGCTACAGCGCGAAGTACGGCCGATCCGATGGTGGCGTGCTCAACCAGATTGGCAAGAGCGGCAGCAATGACTTCCACTTTGGCGCGCAGGTCACTTGGACGCCAAGGGGCTTGCGTGCAGGTACACCGGACCGGCACCTGCCCAATGATGCGCTGCCCGAGGGATATGCGTACCAGGACGACACCCTGGTTGGACGCCTGTTCAGCCGTGGTGACAGGAATGAAAGCTGGGGCGAAACCTATAGTGCCTATGTCAGCGGTCCTTTACTCAGGGATCGGCTGTTCGGCTTTGTATCGCTGGAGCAGGAGCGAACCGAAACCAAGGCATACCCGACTGTCCTGGGGGTCCCGCAGAGCCTGCACGACACCACCAAGAATCCCAAGCTCTACGCGAAGTTGAACTGGAACATCAACGACAGCAACCTGCTGGAACTGACCTACATGGCGCAGCGCAAGCGCTACCAGGGAGACTACTACGCGTACGACTTCGCCGAAGATGTGGAAGGCGAAGGCAATGGCTCCAGCCCGAACGAGGTGAAGGAGAACAACGAGTTTTCCATCATCAAGTACACCGGCTATCTCACCGATACGCTCACCCTCAATGCGATGTACGGTCATTCGCGGTTGCGCTACAGCAGCGTTCCAACGCTCACCGGCTTCGATCATGTCTCCAGCGCCAGTCTGCAGGATCCGGCGTACTGGCCGGCCGGTACGCCGGCCAGCGGCATCACCAATCCGCAGGCGGCCAGCAATGGTACGCCGGGCGCGGACGACTATGGCGACGGCCTGCGCCTGGAGCTGGAGTGGGTGTTGGGCAGGCACACCTTGACCGGCGGCATCGACAACCAGAAGTTCGAGGCCAAGAACGAAGGTGTCGACATGTTGATCGATCGCTGGATCTACCACAGCACCAATGCGCCGGATCGGGCGGTGAACGCGGCGCTGGACGTTGGTGCACCGGGCTCCCGCTACTTCGTCCGCAAATACATCTACAGCAATTCCACCAGCATGTCGCTGGAGCAGAAGGGCTGGTATCTGGAGGACAAATGGCAGGTAACCGACAATCTGCTGCTGTCGCTGGGCATTCGCAACGACCAGTTCACCAACAAGAACAACACCGGTGCAGCGTATGTGGATACCGGTGACCAATGGGCGCCGAGGCTGGGCTTCAGCTGGGACGTCTTCGGTGATGCCTCCTTCAAGCTGTTCGGCAACGCGGGCCGTTACTACCTGGCATTGCCGCAGGCAGTCGCAGTTCGCGGCGCTTCATCCTCAACCTTCACCAGCGAGTACTTCACCTATACCGGCATCGACGCCAATGGCGTGCCAACCGGGCTGGAGCCTATCCTGAATCTGGCTGGCACTGCAGCCGCCGGACCGGTGTCCTCCAACCACGAAACCGGCCAGCCGAAAGATGCCGGCAGCTTTGCGCCCACTGACTTGAAGTCCTCCTACCAGGATGAATTCATCGTCGGCTTCCAGGCCCGCTTGAACGAAAACTGGAGCTATGGCGCAAAGGCCACTTACCGTGACCTCAAGTCGGCGATGGACGATACCTGTGATTCGGCCGCCATGGCAGCCAAACTGGAGAAGATGGGTATTGACGCATCGACGGTCGCCATTCCCGGTTCGGAGGGCCTCGATGGTGGCTGCTTCATTGTCAACGTGGGTGACAGCAACACATTCCGCTTCGCCAACAAGGACGGCAATGGTTACACCTCGTTCCGCATGACGCCACAGGACTGGGGCTGGACGGTGCCGATGAAGCGCACCTACAAGGCGATCGACCTGTTCCTGGAACACCCGTTCAACGGCAAATGGGAGGCTCGCATCGATTACACCCTGAGCAAGAGCGAAGGCAACATGGAAGGGCCGGCGAACTCCGATTCCGGCCAGGGTTCGGCATCGCATGACAATGGCGTATCGACCAGCGTGAACTGGGATGGGCCTGCTTTCATGTTCCACTCGATGGGGTATCTGCCCAATGACCGTCGGCACCAGATCAAGGCGCGTGGCAGTTATGCCATCACACCGGAATGGATGGTCAGCGCCAATGTGAGCATGCAGTCGGGCATGCCGATCACCTGCTGGGGGTTCCTCAATGACCAGGGCGGGGACCCGGCGGTGAATGAAACCGATCCGGTGGGCTACGGCGGTTCCTTCTACCACACCTGCTTTGGCAAGGCGTCTCCGCCGGGCCAGCGGTACACGCCCTGGACCAGTCGCCTGGATATGGGGGTCCGCTACAGGCCGGCGTTCGCCGATGGCAAGCTGGCGGTGTCGCTGGATGTATTCAATCTGTTCAACCAGCGCAAACCCACTGCAATTGATGGCGCAAGCGAAGAAGAGATCGCAACCGTCAGCAACACCTACAACCTGCCCTTGCGATTCGCCACGCCCCGTTATGTGACGATGAGCCTGGCCTACGACTGGTAAGCCGATCGGCAGGTGGAAGGACAGCGGTCCGGGTTCCGTGAGGCGCCCGGGCTGTGTCTGCTGTCAACCCTGCAACAGGGCACTGCACACGGACGCGCGCAGCTGGCTACACTCCGGGAGTTGCCTTATCACTGGAGTACCGCGTGAAACGAGTCGTGATCAGCCTGTTGGCGATGTCCGTGTCCACCGCCTTGATGGCCGCCCCGCCCAAGTTCGACGGCGCCCGCATCTCGGCCGACGTCAAGGAGCTGTCCTCCGACGCCTATGAAGGCCGTTCGCCAGCGACCGCAGGCGAGGACAAGACCATCGCGTTCCTGAGCAGGCAGTTCGCCGCTGCCGGCATGCAGCCCGGCGGCGACCTGAAGGACGGCCAGCGCCTGTGGACCCAGGCGGTGCCGCTGCTCAAGGGCGACATCGTTGGCAAGCCGGCGTTGTCGCTGAGCAGCCAGGGCAAGCCACAGACCCTGACCCAGGGCCAGGAGATCGCCGTGCGCGCGGCCATGAACGGTGCCAGCGCGGTGGATATCAGCAATGCACCGCTGGTGTTCCTGGGCTATGGCGTCAAGGCGCCGGAGCGCAACTGGGACGACTTCAAGGGCGTGGACCTGAAGGGCAAGATCGCCGTGGTGCTGATCAACGACCCGGATTTCGAGACCGGTAGCGGTGACTTCGACGGCAAGGGCATGACCTATTACGGGCGCTGGACCTACAAGTACGAAGAGGGCGCGCGCCAGGGCGCCGCCGGCGTGCTGATCGTCCATGAGACCGCACCGGCCTCCTATGGTTGGGCGACGGTGGCCGGCTCCAATACCAACACCATGTTCGACGTGGTCCGGCAGAACCCGGCCGAGGCGCACCCGGCGCTGGAAGGCTGGATCCAGCGCGACCTGGCGGTGGAGCTGTTCAA
>Ga0308158_10002769_pt1 | contig 16111 bp, 12 predicted proteins | sample PhyBR2_FD_201038 | JGI IMG/M metagenome (GOLD analysis project Ga0308158, IMG submission 201038) | Phyllosphere microbial communities from UC Gill Tract Community Farm, Albany, California, United States - DLSLB.R2 | ecosystem: Host-associated > Plants > Phyllosphere > Unclassified | place: USA... | reverse complement strand
GACGCCTGGGGCGCGAGCCCCGCACCCGAAGAACCGTTGGAGACAAAGGAGTCCCGATGACCACCACCGTTGCACCCTCCGCCAAGGACGCTGACGTGGAGGCGCGCGTCGACGTCGCGAGCCTCACGCACCAGCTGCTCGGCCGGTGGGGTGACCTGCGCCTGTTCTCCCGCGCGATCGTCGGTGACCCGCGCTTCCAGAAGATCGAGGGCCTCCCGGTCGCCGAGCACCGCGAACGCGTCCTCGAGCAGCTCAAGCTCCTCGTCACCGAGGCGAAGGTTCTGCGCGCCTTCCCCGAGCGCCTCGGCGGCGCGGACGACGCGGGCGGCTCCCTCGCTGGCTTCGAGGAGCTCGTCGCCGGCGACCCGTCCATGCAGATCAAGGGCGGCGTGCAGTGGGGACTCTTCGCGTCAGCGATCCTCCACCTCGGCACCCCCGAGCAGCACGACCGCCTCCTCCCGGGCGCCATGACCCTCGCGGTGCCCGGCGCCTTCGCGATGACGGAGATCGGGCACGGCTCGGACGTCGCGTCCGTCGCGACGACCGCGACGTACGACGAGGAGACGCAGGAGTTCGTCATCCACACGCCGTTCAAGGCGGCGTGGAAGGAGTACCTCGGGAACGCCGGCAAGCACGGCGTCGCCGCCGTCGTCTTCGCCCAGCTCATCACCAAGGGCGTCAACCACGGCGTCCACGCGTTCTACACGCCGATCCGCGAGCAGAACCCCGACGGGAGCGCGGGCGCGTTCCTCCCGGGCATCGGTGGAGAGGACGACGGCGTCAAGGGCGGCCTCAACGGCATCGACAACGGCCGCCTCCACTTCACGAACGTCCGCGTGCCCCGCGAGAACCTCCTCGCGCGCTACGGCGCCGTCGCCGCTGACGGCACGTACTCGTCGCCGATCGAGAGCTCGGGCCGCCGCTTCTTCACGATGCTCGGCTCGCTCGTCCAGGGACGCGTCTCCCTCGACGGAGCCGCGGTCAACGCGCAGAAGATCGGCCTCGCGATCGCCGTCCGCTACGGCAACGAGCGCCGCCAGTTCCCCGGGGCGAACGGCGAGGAAACCGTCCTCCTCGACTACGGCCGCCACCAGCGGCGCCTCGTCCCGCTGATCGCGCGCACGTACGCCGCGCACTTCGCGCACGACCGCCTGCTCGACCTGTTCCACGCCGTCTTCTCCGGCGAGACCGACACACCCGAGTCGCGCGAGGACCTCGAGACGATGGCCGCCGCGCTCAAGGCGTCCTCGACCTGGACCGCGCTCAGCACGCTCCAGGAGTGCCGCGAGGCGTGCGGCGGCGCAGGGTTCATCGCCGAGAACCGCCTCACCGGACTGCGCGCCGACCTCGACGTGTACGTCACGTTCGAGGGCGACAACACGGTCCTGCTGCAGCTCGTCGGTAAGCGGCTCCTGTCGGACTACGCCAACGAGTTCAAGAACATCGACGCAGGCGGCATGGCGCGGCTCGTCGTCGAGCGTGCCGCGGACACCGTGCTCTACGGGACCCCCGTCGCCCGCGCCCTGCAGACCATCACCGACCAAGGGCAGCGGCGCCGCGCCGTCGGCCACCTGCGCGGGGAGGACGCGCAGCGCGCGCTCCTCGCCGACCGCGTCGAGACGATGGTCGAGCACGTCGCCGGGCGCCTGCGCCCCGCGTCGAAGCTGCCCGCAGCCGAGGCCGCCGCACTGTTCAACCAGAACCAGCACGAGCTCATCGAGATGGCCAAGGCCCACGCAGAGCTCGTCCAGTGGGAGGCGTTCACCAAGGCGCTGCTCGACGTCAAGGACGAGGGCACGCGCCGCGTCCTCACCTGGGTGCGTGACCTGTACGGCCTCACGGTCATCGAGAACAACCTCGCCTGGTACCTCATGAACGGTCGCCTCACCGGCCAGCGGGCCCGCACCGTGTCGAGCTACATCGACCGCCTCGTGCTGCGACTGCGGCCGCACGCGCAGGACCTCGTCGACGCGTTCGGCTACGGCCCCGAGCACCTGCGCGCCCCCATCGCGACGGGCGCGGAGAAGGAACGTCAGGACGAGGCGCGGGCCTACTACCGTGCGCTGCGCGCCGCGGGCGACGAGCCGGTCAAGGAGAAGCACCTGCAGAAGAAGCGCTGACCCGGCCGACGACGCAGCGCCCCCGTTCCCGTGGCTGCGGGGACGGGGGCGCTGTCTCGCTGTGGGGGGCCTACAGCGTGCGCTGCCCTGTCCAGCGCACGCCGTCCCAGAACTCTTGCCCGCCCTGCGGGCTCGGATACCAGCCGGGAGGCGTCGCAGGGAAGGGCGCCCCGGCGCCGCCGACGACGGCGTGCGACTGGCACGCCATGACGAGGGCCACGACCCATCCGATGAAGGTCCAACCGAGGAGGAAGTTCAGCAGCGCGATCATGCCGTGGTTGGAGCGCCCGCGGGTCGCGGCGATCGCCCAGGGCAGCATGTAGAACCCGCTGAGCACAGCGAGGACCCAGGCGATGACCACGACGGCCGCGTCGACCTCGCGGCGGTCGGTCACGTACGCAGGCGCGCCGCCCCACGTCGTCCCGTAGGCGTGAGGGTAGGGCTGCGGCGGGTACGGCCCCGTCGAGTACGGGTCAGACATGGGTACCAGCCATCCTCTGTCGGCGGGGGTGATCGATCAGCTCACGGTAGCGCGAACCATCGTGCGGTCCGCGCGACGAGCCGTTCGAGCGGACCAGAGCCGACGGCCGCGACCCATACGGTCGCGAAGACCATGAGGAGGACGCTCTGCTCGGCCCACGGGATCGGTCCCGGCGCCACGGAGTCGCTCAGGATCGCGAGGGTGATGATGTGCAGCGAGTACGCCGTGAGCGGCATGCTGCCGAGCGCGGCCAGCGGGATCAGCAGCACCCGCAGGAACCGCGCGAGGAGCAGGCAGAGCGCGAGGACCATCAGCGCGACGCCGCCCGAGCCGAGGACCTCGGAGACCCCGCCCGAGTGCGGGTAGTCCGCGAGCACGGACGAGCGGATCGAGTCGAGGACGGAGGGCTCGTCAGGGTTGTCGAGGATCGGCTCGTCCTCGGGGGTGTCCGTGGTGTCGAAGCACGACACATAGCTGCCTGGTCCCGGATAGCGCTCGCACGTCATCCCGGTCAGGTCGACGTCCTCGCCGGGGAGCGTCTCGGGCGCGTCGACCTTGTCGGAGCCAGCGGATGCCGAGCTGGCTGAGGAGGTCGAGGTGACGGACGCGGACCCCGTCGAGGAGGAGGGCGCCGTGACGACCGGCTCGTCGAGCTGTGCCCCGATCATGCCGCCGATCGCGCCTGTGATCGCGAGAGCGAGACCGATCGCGAGGAGCCGCACGGCGACCCCCAGCGAACGTAGCTGTGACCGGCCGACCGCCATCCCCGCGAACATCAGGGCGAGCCACACCGGCACGGAGTACGTCGAGAAGAACGTGAAGGTGGCGCCGGCGCCGCCGTAACGGTTGGTCGCGGCCAGAGTCGCGCCCAGGACAGGACCGAGCGCGCCGAGGAGCCCCGCGAGGACGAGGAGCCGGCGCCGCGACCAACCCACGAACGGCGCGACGGCGACGAAGAGCGCGCCGTAGACGCACAAGATGATCGCGACGGGGGTGCTGAGCGCCTCGAGCACCAACCCGATGACAAAGACGGCGAGGCCTCTCCCGACCAGCGTGAGACGCGTCCGGCGCACCGCGTCGTCGTCGGACGCGTCGAGGTTGCGCGTCATGAGCGCGACCGACACGCCCGCGACGAGCGCGAACAGCAGCGAGGACCGCCCGTTGGCGAGCCCCGCCCACGTCGACGGGTCGCTCCACTCCAGATCGGGCACCCCGCCGACGTGCGCGGCGATCATGCCGACGACGGCGAGGCCGCGCGCGACGTCGACCCCCATCACCCGTGGCGGGCGCCCGAAGTCCTTCAGCCCACGCACGCCCATCTTCCCCCTGCGCCCCCACGGCCTCCCGAGCCGGCGCTGCGGCGCCAGCCCGGGAGCGTGCGGGTCATCCTGCGTAAGCACCCTGCCAAGCAGACGTGAAGGGCGCGTTGGACGGCAGTCGCGTCTCGACGGCGGCGGTCACGAAGTCCTTGGCGACGGCGACGGCGTCACGCACCGACGCGCCCTTCGCGAGCTCCGCGGTGATCGCCGCTGCGAACGTGCAACCGGCGCCGGAGACGCGCTCCTCGCCGATCTTGGGACGGGAGAACACCTCGACGCCGTCGTCGGAGACGAGCACGTCGACCGCGTCCGGACCAGGGAGCTCGACGCCGCCCTTCGCGACGACGAAAGGAACACCCAGCTCGTGGATGCGCTTCGCGGCGGCGACCAGCTCGTCGACCGTCGTGATGTCGTCGACGCCCGCGAGCGTCTTCGTCTCGAAGAGGTTCGGCGTGACGACCGTCGCGAGCGGCAGGACCTTCTCGCGCAGCGCCGTGTCCGTGTCGAGCGCGGCACCCGGCTCCTGGCCCTTGCAGATCAGGACCGGGTCCAGCACGACGTGCTTGAACGAACGGGCGGAGACCTCGCGGGCGACCGTCTCGATCGTCACGGGCGTGCCGAGCATGCCGATCTTGACCACGTCGATGTCGTGGACCGCCGTCGCAGCCTCGATCTGGTCCGCGATCACTGGAGCGTCGACCGGCACGAAGCGGTGCCCCCAGTCGTTCTTCGGGTCGAACGAGACGATGCACGTCAGCGCTCCCGAACCGTGCACGCCCAGCTGCTGGAACGTCTTGAGATCGGCCTGGATGCCGGCGCCGCCGGAAGCCTCAGACCCTGCCACGACTAGTGCGAAATCAACCATGGGCACCATTGTGGCCCCTGCGTGGTAGAGACCAGGCAATGGTCCGTGCGGCGGGCGCTCAACCTGATCCCCTGTGCGACCGGGGGACGACGACGGCCCCCTTCCTGGCGGGAAGCGGGCCGTCGATCTGTGCGTCACCCCGTTACTTCACCGCGACGAAGGTGTCGTCAGAGAACATGCCGGGGGAGACTGCGAGAACGCCCTGCTCCCAGCCGTCTGCGGGCACCTCGAGGATCCGGTCCCCGGCAGTGGAACCGCCCGCATAGAGGGTCGTCATCGAGTCGAAGCTGTCCTCCGCGACGAACAAGGTCGACGCGTCGAGACTGTCGACGGTCGTACCGTCGGCGGTCACGAAGTTCACCGTGGCCCACGGGGTCGAGCCCTGCGGATCGTCGCCGTCGTAGGTAGCGGTCAGGTTGACGAGAAGGAGGACCGATCCCTCGGCCGCCTTGGAGCCGAACGAGTCCTCCTCGACCTTCGCGACCGAGTTGATCGTCACCGTCCAGTCGTCACCAGTGACAGCAGACCCGAGCGGTGCGGGATTGTCGCGTGTCGAGCCGAGCCCGGCGTCCGCTGAGTCCCCTGAGCCGCCGGGGGCTACGACGGTCGTCCCGGTCGCGTCGTCGACGGCGTCCTTGAACACGCTGGCGAAGGCGACGTTGATGACGATGCCGATGACGACGGCGAGCGCGCCCAGGATCACGCCCGCCAGGGCGAGCCCCTTACCGGTGCCTGTGTTCTTGGCCTTGGAGAGGCCCACGATCGCCAGCACGACGCCGACGAGGCCCATGATGATCCCGCCGATGTTGAGTACCGGGACGAAAGAGCCGAGGAAGCCCAGCAGCCCGAGGACGAATCCCGCGACAGCGAGGCCGTTGCCCGGCTTCTTCGGTGCCATGGTCGGGGCCCCGTACGGCGCCATCGGCGGCGCGCCGTACGGCGCAGCATGCGGGGTGCCATACGGCGCAGCATGCGGGGTGCCATACGGCGCAGCTTGCGGGGCGCCATAGGGCATGCCTGGAGGCTGCGTCTGCTGGGGGCTCTCGGGAGGGACCGGCTGCCCGCCGTACGGGGAGCCGGGCGGGGGCACAGGCGGTGGGGCTTGACCTTCGGCGGGGCCCTCAGGGTTGCTGTTCATCGAATACTCCAACTGTTGTGGACCGGCACGCCCCTGATTGCCGAGGGGGCGGTCTTCGCCCCGTGCAGACTGGATCTGCACGCGGCGAGGGTGGCGCGGCTGGTGTCGGTGCGCACTGCCGCGAAGATGCCGCATGGCCCACCTGGGCTTGACAGTAGCGGTGGCCGGCTGGCGCGGGCCAGGTCCGGGAGAATCTTCCGGCTCGCACAGCAGCCCCAGTCCGTCTGACGTGGGGGATCGGTGTGCCGTCTCTGCTGAGCGTCAGCCGCCGGGCGGCGTCAACCGAGTGCAGCGATGATCCGCGCCGCCGCAGCTCGGTCGTCGCCGTCGAGGGGCAGGAGCGGCCGCGGCAGCGACGGCGCGTCGACGAGGCCGAGAAGCTCGACGAACGTCGCAGCGACGCGCACGCCCGCGTGTGTACGGACCAGGTCCCACAGCGGCGCGAGGCTCTCGACGGCGGCGTGCACCGACTCGTCGCCTTCCCGGGCGGCGCGGGCGAGCGGCACGACGACGTCAGGCAGCGCGCCTCCTAACGTGGAGTGCCACGTGTCGGCGCCCGCGAGCAAGCCCGCGGGACCGGACGGGTCGCCCGAGAAGCCGAGCGTCACGCCGTCGGGCAGGAACGCGCGCAGCTCCGCGACGCGACGCCGCGCGGCGTCGGGGCCGCCCGTCGGGCCGGGCGTCTTGATGCCGCCGACACCGGGCAGTGCGGCGAGCTCCGCGAGGAGACCGTGCGACATGTCGACGCGCGTCGTGCGCGGGTTGTCGTACACGACGAGCGGCACGTCCAACCCGGCGACCACGTCCGTGAACAGAGCGACGACCTCCGCGTCGACGAGCGGCACGTACCCGACCGGCGCGAGCAGGACGGCCGCCGCTCCCGCCGCCTGCGCGTCGTCCGCGTGCGCGCGCACGACCGACGTGCGCAGCCCCGAGATCCCCGCGACCACGGGCAGGCCCGTGTGTGCGACGGCGGTGCGCACGACGTCACGCCGCTCGTCGCGGTCCAGGTGCATCGCGGCCCCCGTCGAGCCGAGGACGCCGAGCCCGTCGACCCCCGCAGCAGCTGCCCGTTCGACCAGACGACCGAACGCGGCAAGGTCGACACGGTCATCCCGCACAGGGGTCGGGAGGTAAGCGATCAGCCCGGTCGGGGCCGAGGTGCGCTGCGCGGTCATGTCACCGACCGTAGCCGCGGGCGCTCGCGGACTGGCACGGCCGGACCGCGTCCTGAGACGCGGCTTCAGTCGACGGGGTTGCAGCGCGCGAGCAGGTAGTCGAGGTAGTCGACGTCGGGGCGCCACGGCTCGAGGTTCCAGCTCTCCTTCGTCGGGGCGCCGAGGGCGTGGCAGCGCAGCTGCTTGTCCATCACGGGCGTGCCTGCCTCAGGCTCAGCGGCGACGAGCGCCTGCCGCACCGCCTCGAGCGCGGCACCCGAGCCGGAGCGACCGAACGCCGTCGGGAAGACCTGCAGCGACCGGCCGCCCTCGAGGCGTTCCGCCCACACGGCACGCTCGAGAGCCGACGGAGCGACGTCGAGCGTCACCGTCACAGGGAGCTGTGCCGTGCCGCGGGCACGGAGCCGCACCTCGAGCCGCTCGCCGTCACCCTCCACGAGCGTGCCGACCGGCGTGCCCGCCGCGTCCTTCGCCGTCGGCGGCGCCAGGCCACCCACCTCCGGGCGCGCCTCGTCGACGAGCACCGCCGACCGGTCCGACTGCACCTCCCAGCGCGCGCCCTCAGGCGCGGGCAGCGCGAGCACCGCATCGCGGGTCGCGAACGTCGCCACGACCTGGACCGCGCCCTCGCCGAACGTGCTCTCCCCGGTCGTCAGCGCGCCGTCGGACAGGACGACCGCCACGGCCCGCCCGAGGCCATCCGAGACCGCGAGCTCCGCGGGAGTCGGCACGGCGGTCGGGGACGACGTCGCGCCCGCCGTCGTCGTGGGCGTCACCGGAGCGGGCGACGGCAAGTCCGAGCAGCCCGCGAGCAGCGCCGCGCCGACCGCGACCGCGCACGCCAGCCGCGCGCCGCGCTGGGCGCGACCGAGCGGGCGGAGTCGAGTGGGCTGCACGCATCGAGGCTAGCCGTCGCGCGAAACACGAGGCGCCGGGTGTCGCCGCGGGCATAGCATCCGGGCATGACATGGCAGGTGTGGGCGGCATTCCTCGGTGCGTCGCTCGCGATCAGCCTGTCGCCCGGAGCGGGCGCCGTGACGTCGATGTCGACGGGGCTCGCGGTCGGGCTGCGCCGCGGGTACTGGAACATCCTGGGCCTGCAGATCGGCGTCGTCCTCCAGATCGGCGTCGTCGCCGCCGGCGTCGGAGCGCTGATCGCAGGGTCCGACGTCGCATTCGAGGTCATCAAGTGGTTCGGCGTCGCGTACCTCGCCTACCTCGCGGTCGCGCAGTGGCGCGCGGTCCCCGCCGAGGCGGACGTGACCGTCGAGGTCACCGAGCTCAGCCCGCGCGCCCTCGTCACGCGCGGCTTCCTCGTCAACGCGTCCAACCCCAAGGCTGTCGTCTTCATGCTCGCCGTGCTGCCGCAGTTCCTCGACCCGGCGCGGCCGCTCGTGCCGCAGTACCTCGCGATCACCGCGACCATGGTCGCGGTCGACGTCCTCGTCATGACCGGCTACACCGGGTTCGCCGCCAAGGTGCTGCGCGCGCTGCGCTCCCCGCGCCAGCAGCGCGCCGTCAACCGCGGCTTCGCGTGCGCGTTCGCGCTCGCCGCCCTCCTGCTCGCGCTCATCCGGCACTGAGCGGCCGGTACCCGCGCGAGGGCCGACGTCGGCCCTCCCGCCACGCCTCGGCCGCACCTCCCGCCCGACGTGAGACGCGCCGCAGCCCGCGTGCGGGCCTGGATAGACTGACGCCGTCTCGCCCGCACGGATGAGCACCCGGACGCACCTGCCGCCCGGCGCCCGCACGGCGTCGCCCGGCTCCGCGCGGACGATGCCGGCTCGCCGTACGCTCGCCCACCACACCTGAGGGAATCGATGACCGCGCCCAAGCCCACCCTGGACACCGTCGAGAACGCAGCGGCCACCCCCGACGAGCAGCAGCCGTTCGCCGAGCTCGGGCTCAAGCCCGAGGAGTACCAGCGGATCCGCGACATCCTCGGGCGCCGCCCCACGGCCGCCGAGCTCGCGATGTACTCGGTCATGTGGTCCGAGCACTGCTCGTACAAGTCGTCCAAGGTGCACCTGTCGAAGTTCGGCAAGAAGACCACCGACGAGATGAAGAAGCACCTCCTCGTCGGCATCGGTGAGAACGCGGGCGTCGTCGACATCGGCGACGGCTGGGCCGTCACCTTCAAGGTCGAGTCGCACAACCACCCGTCGTTCGTCGAGCCCTACCAGGGCGCCGCGACCGGCGTCGGCGGCATCGTCCGCGACATCATCTCCATGGGTGCGCGCCCCGTCGCCGTCATGGACCAGCTGCGCTTCGGCGCCGTCGACCACCCCGACACGGCGCGCGTCGTGCACGGCGTCGTGTCCGGCGTCGGCGGCTACGGCAACTCGCTCGGCCTGCCGAACATCGGCGGCGAGCTCGTCTTCGACGCGTCCTACCAGGGCAACCCGCTCGTCAACGCGCTGTGCCTCGGCGTGCTGCGCCACGAGGACATCCACCTCGCCAACGCCTCCGGCGTCGGCAACAAGGTCGTGCTGTTCGGCGCCCGCACAGGCGGCGACGGCATCGGCGGCGCCTCGATCCTCGCGTCGGAGACGTTCGAGGACGGCGTCCCCGCGAAGCGCCCGTCCGTCCAGGTCGGCGACCCGTTCATGGAGAAGGTCCTCATCGAGTGCTGCCTCGAGCTGTACGCGGCCGACGTCGTCGAGGGCATCCAGGACCTCGGCGCGGCCGGCATCTCGTGCGCGACGTCGGAGCTCGCCTCGAACGGTGACGGCGGCATGCACGTGTGGCTCGACGACGTCCTGCTGCGCGACCCGTCGCTCAACGCCGGCGAGATCCTCATGTCGGAGTCGCAGGAGCGCATGATGGCGGTCGTCACGCCCGAGAAGCTCGACGAGTTCCTCGCGATCACGAAGAAGTGGGACGTCGAGACGGCCGTCGTCGGCGAGGTCAACGACTCGGGCCGCCTGACGATCGATCACCATGGGCAGCGCATCGTCGATGTCGACCCGCGCACGGTCGCGCACGAGGGCCCGGTCTACAACCGCCCGTACGCGCGCCCGTCCTGGCAGGACGCGCTCAACGCCGACACGACCGTCGCCGCGGGCCTCGCCCGCCCCGAGACGGGCGACGAGCTGCTCGCGACCGCCCTGCAGATCCTCGGCTCGCCCAACCACGCGTCCAAGGCGTGGGTGACCAACCAGTACGACCGCTTCGTGCAGGGCAACACGGCGCTCGCGCAGCCCGACGACTCCGGCGTCATCCGCGTCGACGAGTCGACTGGCCTCGGGGTGGCGCTCGCGACCGACGCGAACGGCCGCTACGCGAAGCTCGACCCGCGCACCGGCGCCCAGCTCGCGCTCGCCGAGGCGTACCGCAACGTCGCGACGACGGGCGCCCGCCCCCTCGCGATCACCGACTGCCTCAACTTCGGTTCCCCCGAGGACCCCGACTCGATGTGGCAGCTCGTCGAGGCGATCGAAGGCCTCGCCGACGGCTGTGCCGAGCTCGGCACGCCCGTCACCGGCGGCAACGTGTCCCTCTACAACGGCACGGGTGAGCCCGGCCAGATCGACTCGTCGATCCACCCGACGCCCGTCGTCGGCGTGCTCGGTGTGATCGACGACGTCACCCGCGCGACCGGCTCCGGCTGGCGCAACCCGGGCGAGTCCATCTACCTCCTCGGCACCACGCGCGCCGAGCTCGACGGCTCCGCGTGGGCCGACGTCGTGCACCAGCACCTCGGCGGCCTGCCGCCGCGCCTCGACCTCGCCGCCGAGAAGGCGCTCGCCGACGTGCTCATCAACGCGAGCCGGGACGGCCTCGTCGACGCGGCGCACGACCTCTCCGAGGGCGGCCTCGTCCAGGCGCTCGTCGAGGCGAGCCTGCGCTACGGCGTCGGCGCGACCGTGTCGCTCGGCGCGCTCCTCGAGCGTGACGGCATCACCGCGTTCGAGGCGCTGTTCTCCGAGACGACGGCCCGCGCGATCGTGTCCGTCCCGCGCGGCGAGGAGGTGCGCCTCGTCGACGCGTGCGTCGCCCGCGGCGTGCCGCACCTGCGCCTCGGCGAGACCGGCGCGACGACGGAGGACGACGCCGAGGCGCTCGTCATCGACGGCGTCTTCACGCTCCCGCTCGACCAGGCCCGCGAGGTCTTCGAGGGTGCGCTCCCCGCGATCTTCGGCTGAGGGCACGCGATCATGGGGCTCTTCGGACGCCGGCGACCTGCTGCCGACCACGCGGAGTGGCACGAGCTGTGGGCTGCTCTCGCTCCGCTCCGCGGGCGTCTGGAGCCAAGCGGGCTGCAGCTCGTGCGTGAGCGGATCCTGGGGATGACCGAGGACGAGGCGACGCGGTTCGAGCGCCAGCTCGGCGAGGCGCTGGCAGTGCTCGACACCGAGGAGCACGCCCGCCACCTTGCCCGCGACGCCTGGAAGGGCCCGCGGGAGGTGTTCGGGCGGCGGCGGTTCGTCCGGGCTGTCACCGCAGTGATCGCTGCCGGCCCGGAGTGGGTCGGGCGAGTCGCTGCAGATCCCGCGCAGATCCGCGGCTTCGACTCTGCGCTCGTGCCCGGGCTGCCAGAGCGTGCCCGCAAGGACGCGCTGGGCGAGACGATCGCGAACGCGTTGGCGGACCGTGAGGAGATGTTCATCTCCGACATCGCGGACGACCTCGCCAGCCGCGAGCTGATCGAAGAGCGCGGTTGGAAGTCTCTGCGCCGGATCCTCCGTTCGCAGTCCTACTACGACTTCGAGGCGTACGACCCGGAGGGTGTCTGGCTGGAGCTCGATGTCGACTACGTCCAGGTCGAGAACATCGGTGCGGACGGCGCCAAGCTCTTCGACGACTCCGAGATTCCGGGCCGCAGGGCAGAGGCAGACGCCTGGCGTGCAGCTGTACCGGAAGCCACCGCCTACATCGTCGCCTGGTGCGGACCCGGGGCGCCGGACCGGATCGGAGCCGTGCCGCCGACGCTCGGGTCCCCCTCGGTCGAGAAGGTGTACCTGGACTCATGGGTCTCCGACGAGACCGCCGCCCAGGCCCCGGAGACAGACCTGACCGACGGTGAGCTGCGTGTCGTCTTCCAGGTGAGCACTGCAGACGTCGACGCCGCGTCCGGACAGAAGGAGAGGTTCCTGGTCCAGCACATGGCTCAGGTCCTGCTCGCAGTCATGCCTGACTTGACGCCCGCCGGCCGTGACCTGCTGAAGGGCCTAGCCGCAGGCCAAGCCTGACCGCGGGACGGCGGGTCCCGGTCGGCGACGACCTCACAGCGAGCACAGCCGCTCTGTGCGGACATCGTTACGGGCGATTTACCCCGACCCTGCGGGAGCGAAACAACGCGCCGAAAGACTCCTTCCACGCCCCTGGAAGGAGCCCGCCATGACCGCACCCGGCACGACAGCACCCGTCACGACCGAGCCCGCCGCGACCCCGCGAGCAACGCTCGCCACTCGTCCCGGCCGCTGGATCGACGGCTGGAACCCCGAGGACGAGCGGTTCTGGACCGCCGTCGGCCGCAAGGTCGCCCGCCGCAACCTCGCCGGCTCGGTCTACGCCGAGTTCCTGGGGTTCTGCGTCTGGGCGTTGTGGAGCGTCGTCGTCCCGCACCTGCCCGCCGCCGGGTTCGACCTCACCGTCGACCAGCAGTTCTGGCTCATCGCCGTCCCGAGCCTCGTCGGTGCCGCGATGCGCATCCCCTACACGTTCACGGTGCCGATCTTCGGCGGCCGCAACTGGACGATCATCTCCTCGCTGCTGCTGCTCCTGCCCGTGCTTGCGCTCGCGTGGGTCGTCCAGCGCCCAGAGACCGGCTTCGGCACGCTCCTCGCCGTCGCCGCGCTCGCGGGCTTCGGCGGTGGCAACTTCGCGTCGTCGATGACCAACATCACCTTCTTCTACCCCGAGCGGGAGAAGGGCAAGGCGCTCGGCCTCAACGCTGCGGGCGGCAACCTCGGCACCGGCCTCGTGCAGCTCGCCGTCCCGCTCGTCATCGTCACGGGCGCAGGCCTGAACCTCGAGCGTGCCGGGCTCGTGTTCGTCCCGCTCGTCCTGATCGCCGCCGTCGTCGCGTGGCGGTTCATGGACAACCTCAGCGGCGTCGCGAGCGACCCGCGCAGCTTCGCCGCAGCGGGCCGCCACCCGCACACGTGGCTCATCTCGTTCCTGTACATCGGCACGTTCGGATCGTTCATCGGCTACTCGGGCGCGTTCCCGACGCTGCTCAAGACGCAGTTCCCCGAGGCGACGACGTCGCTCGCGTTCCTGGGCGCGCTCGTCGGGGCGCTCATGCGTCCGCTCGGCGGTGCGCTCGCCGACCGCGTGGGCGGTGCCCGGTTGACCATCATCTGCTTCGGCGGGCTCTCCGCCGGCGCGGGCGGCGCGATCCTCGGGCTGCAGCAGCACTCGTTCCCGCTGTTCTTCGGCGCGTTCCTGCTGCTGTTCGCGTCGTCCGGCGTCGGCAACGGCTCGACGTACCGCATGATCCCCGCCGTCTTCCGCACCGGCGTCGCACCAGCCGACCTGGGGCGCGCCCGCCAGGCCGCCGCCGGCTGCCTCGGCATCGCGGGCGCCGTCGGCGCCGTCGGCGGCTTCCTCATCCCGCGCGGCTTCGCGATGTCGACGTCGCTCGCAGGCACGCTCGTACCCGCCCTGACGATCTTCATCGCCGTGTACGTCGCCATGGCCGCGCTCACGTGGGCGCTCTACGTCCGCCCGGGCTCGGCGTTCGCCGCCGAGGGCGTGTGAGCCCATGCCGGCCACGGACACGCACTGCCCGTACTGCGCCCTGCAGTGCGGCATGCGCCTCGCCCCGCCGAACGCGGAGGACCGCACGGCACCGCCCGACGGCGGGGAGCGCCGTCGGCTCTCTGTCACGGTCGAGGGGCGGCAGTTCCCCACGAACCAGGGCGGGCTGTGCCAGAAGGGCTGGACGTCCGCGAGCGTCCTCGCGACCCCGGACCGCCTGACGACGCCGCTCGTCCGGGACGCCACCGGCACCCTCGTCGCGGCGACGTGGGACGACGCGCTCGACGTCGTCGCCGACCGGTTCCGCGCGGTCCGCGCGCTCCACGGCCCCGACGCCGTCGCCGTCTTCGGTGGCGGCGGGCTCACCAACGAGAAGGCCTACCAGCTCGGCAAGTTCGCGCGCACCGCCCTGCGCACCCGCAACATCGACTACAACGGACGCTTCTGCATGGCCTCCGCGGCCGCCGCGGCGAACCGCTCGCTCGGCCTCGACCGCGGCCTGCCGTTCCCCGTCACCGACCTCGACGGCGGGCAGGCGATCCTCCTCGTCGGCTCCAACCCCGCCGAGACGATGCCCCCGCTCGTCGCGCACCTCGCCGGCGCGCGCGAGCACGGCGGGCTCGTCGTCGTCGACCCGCGACGCTCCGCCACAGCCGAGCTCACCGACGACGGCGCCGGGATGCACCTGCAGCCCGTCCCCGGGACCGACCTCGCGGTGCTGCTCGGGCTCGCCCACGTCGTCGTGCACGAGCAGCTCGTCGACACGGACTACGTCGACGCGCGCACGACGGGGCTCGACGACCTGCGGTCCACGCTCGTCCAGTGGTGGCCCGAACGCACCGAGCAGATCACCGGAGTCCCCGCCGACGACCTGCGCCGCGCCGCCCGCCTGCTCGCCCACGCCAGCCCGCACCGCGGCGGCGCAGGCGCCTATGTCCTCACCGGCCGCGGGCTCGAGCAGTCCCGCCAAGGGACCGACGGCGTCACCGCCGCGATCAACCTCGCGCTGCTCCTCGGGCTCGTCGGCCGGCCCGGGTCGGGGTTCGGCACCCTCACCGGCCAGGGCAACGGGCAGGGCGGCCGCGAGCACGGCCAGAAGGCCGACCAGCTCCCCGGCTACCGCTCGATCACCGACCCGGCTGCGCGCGAGCACGTCGCGCGCGTATGGGGAGTCGACCCCGCGGACATCCCGGGGCCTGGCCTGCCCGCCGCCGAGCTGCTGCGTGCGCTCGGCACCCCCGGCGGGCCGCGCGCCCTCCTCGTGCACGGGTCCAACCTGCTCGTCTCCGCGCCCGACGGCGCGCGCGTGCGCGAGCGTCTCGCCGCGCTCGACCTGCTCGTCGTGTGCGACTTCGTGCCGTCCGAGACCGCGCTGAGCGCCGACGTCGTGCTCCCCGTCCTGCAGTGGGCCGAGGAGGACGGCACGATGACGAACCTCGAGGGCCGCGTACTGCGCCGTCGAGCCGCGCTGCCTGCGTCCGAGGGCGCGCGCAGCGAGCTGTGGATCTGGTCCGAGCTCGCGCGACGGCTCGACGCGCCCGGCCGCTGGTCCACCGACCCGTCCGTCGTCTTCGACGAGCTCGCCCGCGCGAGCGCAGGCGGCCGCGCCGACTACTCCGGCCTCTCGCACGCCCGCCTCGACGCGCACGAGACCGCGACGCACGGCGCCGACGGCGGCGGCCTCTACTGGCCCGTCCCCACCCCCGACCACCCCGGCACGCCACGCGCCTTCCTCGACACGTTCCCCCTGCCCGGCGGCCGCGCCCGCCTCCTGCCCGTGCACCACCGCGGGCCCGACGACGTCCTCGACCCTGCGCACCCCGTCCACCTCGTCACCGGCCGGGTCCTCCAGCACTACCAGTCCGGCGCGCAGACGCGCCGCGTCCCCGAGCTCGCCCGTGCCGTGAGCGACGCGTACGTCGAGATCCATCCGCTGCTCGCCGAGCTGTACGACGTCGCGGAAGGCGACACGGTCCGCCTCACCTCACGGCGTGGCACCGCGGTCGCGGTCGTGCGGCTGACCCGCAGCGTGCGGCCCGACACGTTGTTCATGCCGTTCCACTGGCCCGGCGAGAACAGCGTCAACAGGCTCACCAACCCAGTGACCGACCCTGTCTCCGGGATGCCGGAGTTCAAGGTTGCGACCGTCCGGCTCGAGGTCGTCACCGGGGACCCGGTCGGCGCCGCACCGGTCGCGGTCACGACGGTCGCGGTTACGACGGGAGGTGCGCGATGAAGGTCGTCGTCGTCGGGAACGGCATGGTCGGGTCGCGGCTCGTGACGGAGCTGTGCGCGAGCGCTGAAC
>Ga0308158_10002764_pt1 | contig 16125 bp, 17 predicted proteins | sample PhyBR2_FD_201038 | JGI IMG/M metagenome (GOLD analysis project Ga0308158, IMG submission 201038) | Phyllosphere microbial communities from UC Gill Tract Community Farm, Albany, California, United States - DLSLB.R2 | ecosystem: Host-associated > Plants > Phyllosphere > Unclassified | place: USA... | reverse complement strand
GGCGCAGCACGTCCAGGCCGTCCATCTTGGGCAGCGTCAGGTCCAGGATCACCAGGGCGTAGTCCTGGGTGTGGAGCAGGGCGTCGGCATCGGCGCCGGTGGCGGCGCATTCGACGGTCAGCTTGGCATCGCGCAGGGCCTTGGATACCCAGTGCGACAGTTCGACATGGTCTTCAACGAGCAGGATTCTCATCGCGCCAGTGTAAACGCAAAGCGGCTTTCCCGAAAAGCACCACTGAAAGCGAACTGAAAGGCTGGCACCCATATAGTCGGCCCACAAGCAGCGACCCAGCTGCAGCAGATCACCATAACAACGTTGGAGACACATGAAACAATCGGCCCTCGCGCTTGCCGTCCTGGCAGCGCTGTCCCTTTCCGCACCCGTCCTCGCCCAGAGCAACGTCCAGGTCTATGGCCTGATCGACGCCGGCGCGGAATTCGTCAACCATGCCGGCGAAGACGGCGGCAACGCGGTGCGCGTCATCTCGGGCGGCAAGAACACGTCGCGCTGGGGCTTCCGCGGCAGCGAAGATCTGGGTGGCGGCCTGAAAGCCGTCTTCAACCTCGAAGGCGGCATCCTGCTCGACACGGGCGCCAGCGACGGCGCGATCTTCAAGCGCCAGGCGTACGTGGGACTGGAGAACGACCTGGGCCGGATCGTCATCGGCCGCTCGTTCACCACCGTGTATGAACTGGTGATCAAGTTCGATCCGCTGGGGTTTGCACCCAATTATTCGTGGGCCACGGGCGGCAGCGCCACCCGGCCATCGCGCTACGGCATGACGACCCAGTTCGATAACCTGATCAAGTACACGGGTCGCACGGGCGGCTTCACGTACGGCGCCACGGTCGGCCTGGGCGAACGTTCGGGCAGCTCGCGCGAAGGCCGCAAGCTGGCGCTGGGCGGCTCGTGGTTCGGCGATGGCCTGGGCGTGATGGCCTCGTGGGAGCGCATCGACGGCACGCCGATCGAGGGCGTCGCCACGAATCGACTCGACGAAACCACGGCGTATCACGTGGCGGTCGACTACCGCACCGGCCCGTGGCGCTACACGGCGGGCAAGCGTGGCTACAAGCTGGCGCAGGGTCGTGCCAACCTGGCCGACCTGCGCGGCGACACCTACTGGGGCGGCATCACGCGCACGATCGACGCGGTCACGCTGACGGGAGCCGTCTATCACATCAACACGAAGAATCTGCCTTCCAGCGTGGACGCCGACCCGACGATGTTCGTCGCGCGCGCCATGCTGGCGCTGTCCAAGCGCACGGACCTGTACCTGTCACTGGCGCACGCAAAAGCGGACAACGGCCAGCTGATCGGCCTGTCGCGCGACGACCCCGGCTTCGGATCGACCCAGAGCGGCATCACTGCAGGCATGCAGCACCGCTTCTGATACCACGCCTTGCCGTGCGGCGGTATCATGGGCGCCATGAAACCTTCGCACGTCCTCCTGTTGACCGTCCTGGCGTTCGGCGGCCTGCCGCACGCCGGCGCCGCCGAATGCCTGATCCCGTCGAAACCTGGCGGCGGCATGGACCTCACCTGCAAGCTGGCGCAAAAAGCGCTGCACGATCAACCGGGTGCGCCTGAACTCACGCTCAGCTACCTGCCCGGGGGCGTGGGCGCCGTGGCCTGGCACTCGGTCGTCTCGCAGCGCCGTAGCGAAGCCAACACGCTCGTCACGTTCTCCGGCGGCTCGGTCCTGAATCTCGCGCTGGGCAAATTCGGCAAGGCCGACGTCGACGACGTGCGCTGGGTCGCGGCCTTCGGGGCCGACTACGGCATGGTCGCCGTGCGCGCCGACTCACCCTACAAGACACTGTCCGACCTGCTGGGCGCGATCAGGCGCAATCCGAAGCAGGTCCTGATCGGCATGTCCGGCACGGTCGGCAGCCAGGACTGGATCAAGATGGCGCTGCTCGCGCGCATGGCCGGCGTGGACCCGCGCAAGCTGCGCTTTGTTGCCCTTGAAGGCGGCGGCGAGCAATTCATCGCGATGGGGGCAGGGCACGTGCAGGCGGTGTCGGGCGACACGTCCGAAGCGCTGCTGGCGGCAAAAGCCGGCAATGTGCGCGTGCTGGCCGTGCTGTCCGAGCAGCGTTTGCCGGGCGCGCTGGCCGGCGTGCGCACGGCGCGCGAGCAGGGGTATGACGTGGTCTGGCCGGTGATTCGCGGCGTCTGGATGGGACCGGACGTGCGCGAGGCGGATTACCGGCGCTGGGTCAAGGCATTCGACGGCGTCGAGAGCTCACCCGCGTTCGCGCAGATGCGCGCGCAGGCCGGGTTGTATCCGTTTGCGCTGACGGGCGTTGCACTCACGCGGTATGTCAAGCAGTCGGTGGATACGTATCACCGGCAGGCGAGGCAGTTCAAGTTGTTGCGGGAACCGTAGGCGGGCAGGCAGCGCCTGCGTTTGTTTTGCGCACCTGGCGCCGGTGCTCATATGCCCTGTCGCCGCCTTCAGCCGGCGTGGGAATTGCTGCATTTTCAGCACTCGTCGCGGTGCTAAGCTGCGCCGGTCATCTTTTCGGCGCTTGCGTCATCACATGTTGAATCACCTGCTTGCAGCATACCTGCTCATCTTCTTCCCGGCGTGGAACCTCTGGTGCAGCGTGCGTCCCGCAAGCGACAAGCCGCCGCGGTCACTGATGCGGCGCTACTGGACGATGAGCTGCCATTCGCTGGTCTTGCTGGGCCTATTGTGGGCCGGGGCATCGCAGGCGGCGTACACGTCCGGCCAGCTCGGCTTCGACATGCCGCTGTCAAATGCAGGCGCGTGGGGCCTGGGTTGTGCAGTCCTGCTGCTGGCTGGCTTGTGGGCGATCGGCAGCGTGATCGAACGTCGTAAAACACCGCAGGCGCGTGCAGAGGATGAACGCAGGATGCTGGCGTCGTCGTACATATGGCCGCGTAACCTGGCGGAAGCGTTTGCCTTTGCCGTCAGCATGCTGATCGTGACAGGCGGGTGGGAAGTGCTGTATCGCGGGTTCCTGCTGCTGGTGCTGACGCCTGTCACTGGCCTGCCTTTGGCGATTACTGCGTCCGCGCTTGCCTACGGTATCGGGCATGGCTATAAAAATCCAAAGCAGCTTGCTGGCTCGATCGTCTCGGCGTTCCTTTTCACGATCGCCTTCGCCTGGACGCAGAGTCTGTGGTGGTTGATTCTCCTCCACGTGTTCATCCCCCTGAGTACGATCCCGGCTGTGATGCGTGCACAGCGCCGTCAGGCTCTCCGACTGCAAGCCAGCCCGTCGGTAGCAGGCGGTTGAAGAAGGGGCGCTGTCCGCAGGTGGTCGTCCTGACAGTCCGTGACTTTTTCGCGGAGGCAACTTAATATGATGCACAGTTCCAACCATTTGAGCCTGTGTATTCATGATGTCTTCCCCTGCAAATCCTCCGGCGGTTGCCTGCGATGACCCCGGCGTGTACCGAACCCTGCTGGAGTCCACCAAGGCCATCCCGTGGCGCATCGACTGGGCCACGATGCAATTTACCTACATCGGGCCGCAGATCGAAGAACTCCTCGGATGGAGCCCGTCAAGCTGGCTGACCGTGAACGACTGGGCCAATCGCATCCATGAGGAAGATCGTCAGAACACGGTGGATTTCTGCGTGGCGCAGTCGCAGCAAGGCATCGACCATGAGGCTGATTACCGCGCCATAACACGGCAGGGCGACTACGTCTGGATCCGTGATGTCGTGCACGTCGTGCGCCGTCCGGACGGTGGCGTGGAGTCGCTGGTCGGCTTCATGTTTGACATCTCGGCGCGGAAAAAGGCGGAAGAGAAGATTCTTCAGTTGCAGCGCGAACTCGAGCTCCTGTCGTACCGCGACAGCCTCACGGGAGTCGCCAACCGGCGCATGTTCGACACGGTCTATCCAGTGGAATGGGAAAAAGCGCGCGAAAGCGGTCACCCGTTGTCCCTCGTGATCATCGATATCGATTACTTCAAGCAGTACAACGATCATTATGGTCACGTGCAGGGCGACGAATGCCTGCGACGCGTGGCCCAGGCGATCGACGCCGCAGCGTCCCATCCGGGCGAACTGTGCGCCCGTCTCGGCGGCGAGGAATTCGTCCTGCTGTTGCCTGGCACCGACCGCGAGGCAGCGCGAAACACGGCGGAGCGTTGCCGCAAGCTGCTGGCGGCGGAAGAGATCCCCCACGCCCGGTCCGGCGTCGGCCGGCTCGTTACCGTCAGCATGGGCATCGGCACCATCATTCCGGAGGCCCAGGATGATCCCAAGGTGTTCCTCGACCGGATCGATCGCCGGCTTTATCAGGCGAAGTCAGCCGGACGTGACCGGCTCTGCGACACCGAGGCATAGCGTCGCCTCGATTGCCTGCCTGCTGCACGAAGATGGGATAACACCCCGAATCCCCAGGTTGAGAGGATTAACCTGGGGCAACGAGGTCGCCATGCCGTAGACTGCATTACACACATGCAACCAGGCAACGCCCCATGACCGCCATCACCACGTTCTTCAGCCATCAGCCGATGTTTGCGCTGTTCTTCACCATCGCCGCAGGCTACCTGCTGGGGGCGGTCAGCGTGAAGGGCTTGTCGCTCGGCTCCGGCGCGGTGCTGTTCGTCGGCCTGGCGGTTGGCGCGGCCGTGCCCGATCTGGTCTTGCCCGGCATGCTCGGCAACCTGGGCCTTCTGTTGTTCCTGTACGGCGTCGGCATCGCGTATGGCGCCCAGTTCTTCCGCGGCCTGACGACGCCTGACGGCATCAAGGCCAACCTGGCGGCGCTGCTGGCCGTCTTCACGGCGCTGGCGCTGGCCGTCGGCGCGGCGTGGCTGTTCCCGGTCTTCGCCTTGCCCGAAGCGCTGGGCGCCTTCGCCGGCGCGGGCACCAGCACGGCGGCGCTGCAAGCCGCGCTGGCCGTGTTCGGCACGTCCGCGGCCACCGGGTACTCGGTCGCGTACCCGGTCGGCGTGGCCGTGCCGATCCTGCTGCTCGGGCTGTACAACGCCGTGTTCAAGCCCAAGACCGCTGCGCCGGCATCGTCCGCGCTGCATCTGGAAGAGATCGACGTGGCCGAATTTTCCGTGCTGGGGATGACTTTGCTTGAAGCTGCAGCGCGCCTGCCCAACGGTGTCGCCATCGTTGCGCTACGGCGCGGCGAACACAATCTGGTGGCTGACAACGCGATGCGCATCGCGCCGGGCGACCGCTTGCTTGTCGCTGGCAATGACCAGACCGTGCTGCACGAGGTCGCTACGCGCTTCGGCCCGGCGCATCCGGGCGGCATGCTGCATGACCGCAGCGACCTGGACTACGACCGCTTCTTCATCTCCAGCGCCAGCATGGCCGGTTTGCCGCTGAGCGCGCTGGCGCTGCCAGCCGTACTCAATGCCCGGGTTTTGCACCTGCGGCGTGGCGATGCCGACCTGGTCTTGAGTCCTGGGCGCCTGCTCGAACTGGGCGACCGCATCGGCGTGCTGGCGCCGCGCAGCAGCTTTCCGGCGCTGCGCAAGCTGTTCGGCGACTCGGTGCGCAGCACGGGGGACGTGAGCTATATCGGGATCGGCGTCGGCGTAACGCTGGGGCTGGCGTTCGGCGCGATCGTCTGGCCATTGCCGCTGATCGGGCAGTTTTCGTTCGGGTTTGCCGGCTTGCTGCTGGTCGCGCTGGTGCTCGGCTGGCGGCGCCGCAGCGGGATGTTCCAGTGGGCGATGCCGATCCCGGCCAACCTGGTCCTGCGCAACTTCGGCCTGACGCTGTTCCTGGCGGTCGTGGGTATCTCGTCGGGCGCGACATTTGCCGCCGCGATTGCCAACGATGGCTTGCTGTACCTGCTGCTGGGCAGCGCGATTGCGGCCACGCTGGTGGTGGTGACGATGGTCATTGCCTTGTTCGTGTTTCGGCTGCCGTTCGACAGCGTCGTCGGCATCGTGGCCGGCACCACGGGCAATCCGGCCATCCTCGCGTTTGCCAACCGGATCGCGCCGACGGACCGGCCCGATATCGGTTATGCAATGATTTTCCCGTCGATGACCGCGCTCAAGATCGTGCTGGTGCAAGTGATCGGTGTCGTGGGACGGTGAACTTTTCACGTGTACCCAATGCGCGCACCGTAAAATAGCGGTTTGATCGATCAGGCACGGATTATTTTTATGGAACCAGCAGAGCAGCGTTATCTCGTCCGCCAGGACAAACGGTCGGACGACGGCAAGAAACCACCGGTCTTCGCGAAGGTCATGCGCAGCAAGGAAGGCAAGTTCGAGGGCGTCTCCTTCATCAAGAACAAAGAGAAGGCGACGATCATGACGATCGCGCAAGCGGACGAAGTCATTGCCTGGGCGACGACCAAAAAAGACAAAGCGGCCGAGTACGAAACCCGGATCATTTGCGTTGGCCAGTAGCCACCCTGTCCGGCCCTCCGGACGCACCACAAGAAAACACCATGCACAGTGAACCACCCGTTTCCCAGCGCCTGCGCGCGCTGGTCCGCTCGATGCCGCGCACCGGCATCACCCTCAGTGAACTGATCCGCAGCGTCGGCAACGACGGCCTGCTGATCCTCGTGGCGCTGCTCACGCTCGTGTTCCTGATTCCGATTTCGATTCCGGGCGTGAGCACCGTGTTTGGGGCCGCGATCCTCCTGATCAGCGTGAGCCGCCTGTTCGGGCGCGAGCTGTGGATTCCGTCGAAGCTCCAGCACCGCGTCATCGGTACGCGCAAGCTGCGTCCGCTGCTGCGCAAGGCGCTGTCGTGGCTCAAGAAACTCGAGCGCGTCAGCAAGCCCAACCGCATCCAGTGGCTGGTCGCCGCCGGTCCGGTCGCGTTCTTCAACAACGCGGCCCTGATCCTGGGCGCCGTGCTGCTCATGATGCCGTTCGGCCTGATCCCGTTCAGCAATACGTTCCCGGCCGTGGCGATCCTGTTCCTGGCCATTGGCTTGCTGCAGCGCGACGGCGTCTGCATCCTGCTGGGTCACATCAGCAATGTCGTGACGATCATCTATTTCGGCGTGCTGATTGGCGGTGGCGGCCTGGCCATGCGCGAAGTGTTCAACCGCTTCGCCGGCTGACGGCAGCGTCGGCTTGTCGCAAAGCATCTCTTTCTGATAAGCTGGCCGTCAGCCGCCCGCGCGCCGTCTGCCGGCCCACAGGCGCGAATCATTCACCCCGCACCCCGGCAAACCCGCCCGGTGCCGGCACCCGAGAACGCCGAACATGAGTAATGACATGCCTATGCTGGATGCGTCGACGATGGTGCTGGTGCTCGCGCTGGGCAACCTGACCCTGTGCGCGCTGCTCACGTTTTTCAATCATGGCCCGGTGCGCAGCCCTGCGCTGATGTTCTGGGGCCTGTCGAAACAGATCCAGGGCGGCGCCTGGCTGCTGCTGGCGCTGGGCGACGCTGGCGTCGTGCCGGCCCCCATCTCGATTCCCGGCGGCTACGCGCTGCTGTTCGCCGGTGTGGCGATCGAGGCGGGCGCTGCCTGGGAAGCGGCGCGCCGGCCCGGCTGGCGCACGCCGACGCTGATCCTGGGCGGCGTGGCGGTCCTGTTGTTCTTCCTGTGCTATCTGGTCGACGAAGAAGGCCTGCGCAGCGTTGCTGCATCGCTCTTGCTGGGCGCGTTCTACCTGTCCGGTGCGGTGGCGCTGGGCTGGCGCTGGCGCGATGCCAGCCTGCTGCAACGCTTCCTGGCGCTGGCCACGGGGGCGCTGGCGCTCGTGGTCGCGGCGCGCGGACTGTCGGTGCTGCTGCTGCCACGTGGCTGGGGCTGGCTCTCGAACGACCTGCTGAGCCAATTTTCCAGCGGCGCCCTGTACCTGCTCCTGCTCGGCAATGCCTTCGGCGTGCTGCTGCTCACCCGCGAGCGCCTGCAGGACACGCTCGAGCGGCTCGAGACCGTCGATCCGCTGACCGATGCGCCGAACCGGCGCGGTTTCTTCCAGCTGCTCGCCCCCTGGATTGCACTGGCACGCCGGCCCGGCCTGCCGACGGCGCTGATCGTGTTCGACCTGGACGGCTTCAAGCGCGTCAATGACAGCTATGGTCATCCGGCCGGCGACGTGGTGCTGCACCAGATGGTCGCCCTGTGCCGGCGCCAGTTGCGCGACAGCGACCAGCTGGGGCGCGTGGTGGGTGTCGAATTTGCCGTCCTGCTGCCGCGCACCAGCCTCGATGAAGCCGTGATGGTGGCCGAGCGCATCCGCGCGGCCATCGACACCACGCCGGTCAAGAGCGAGCGCGCGATGATCAAGCTCACCGCCAGCTTCGGCGTGACGACGATCCGGCCCGAGGACAGCACGACCTCGCTGTTCCAGCGCGCCGATGAGGCCATGCAACGCGCCAAGCAGGCTGGCCGCAACCGCGTGGCACCCGCCAGCGAAGCGGTCGCCGATATCTAGCGCGCGGGCGCGCTGCGCCGCGTCATGTAATGCGCCCGTCACGGTGGGCGCTTATGCTCATGCGCCATGCCGCCCATCGATCACGAATCCCCCATCTATGCCGCTGTCGAGCTTGGCTCGGACAGTTTTCGCCTGCACATTGGCCGTTTCAATGACGGCGTGCTCGAGCTTGTCGCGACCATGTGCGAGAAGGTCGAGCTGTCGGCATCGCTCGACGAAGACGGCTTGCTCGGCAGCGCAGCGTTGCGGAATGCGCTGGCCTGCCTGGCGCAATTCCGGGCCGCGCTGGACGCCTGGCGGCCGCACGACGTGCGCGTTGTGGCCACGGCCGCCCTGCGCATGGCGCGCAATGCATCCCTGTTCCTGTCGGCGGCCGGGCGCGCGCTCGGTCATCCGGTCGACATCATCGCGGGCGACGAAGCGGGGCGTCTCGTGTATCTGGGCGTGGCCAACACGCTGGGTGCGGCCGACTGTGCGCCACGGCTCGTGCTCGACATCGGCGGCGTATCGACGGAACTGGTGATCGGGGAGGGCACGGCGATCCGCCGCATCGAATCGTTCGCGCTTGGCGCCGTGCGACAGAGCCTGACGTTTTTTGCGAATGGCCGGATCGACGCAGCCGGCTTCGATGCCGCGGTGCGCTCGAGCCGCAGCCGCTTTGCCGAAGCAGGATTCGGCGCGCGCGGCTGGGACATGGCGTATGGCGCATGTGGCACGGTGCGTGCGCTGGCTGGCCATGCGCACCGGCGCGACAACGCTGGCACGCCGCTGACGCAAGCCGATCTCGCGCTGTTGCGCGACGCCCTCATCGCCACCGGCCAGGGATCGCATCTGGCTGGCGGGCTGGCGCTGCTGTGGGGATTGATGGAAGAACTCGGGATCGCGGCGGTCACGCCGGTGACGGCCGGCCTGCGTGTCGGCGCGCTGTGGGACATGCACCAGCGCGCCGGCGCCGTGGGCGGGGCGCTAGCGCACCCCGTGGGCGTCGCCTGAAGGGTCCAGCGCCACCGGGGTAAGCACCAGCGGCGCGGCCGGCGTGCTGTCGCGCAGCCAGCCGAACAGGATCGCCATCATTAGCGGACCGACGAACAGTCCGATGACGCCCAGCGTCGACACACCACCCAGCAGGCCGAACAGCACCGCCAGGAACGGCAGGTTCACGCGCTTGCCGATCAGCTTCGGGCGGATGAATTTATCGACCAGGAACAGCTCCACCGCGCCCCACGTGAACAGGCCCAGCGCCTCGGCCGAATTGCCCTGGCCAAACAGCAGCAGCGAGACCATCGTGAACGACAGCGGCGCGCCGCCCGGAATCAGGGCCAGGTAGCCGGTGATCACGCCCAGCAGCACCGGGGCCGGTGCGCCGGCGATCCAGTAGGCCACCCCCAGCACGATGCCTTCCAGGATCGCGATCGAACCCAGGCCGAGCGCCGTGCCGCGCACCGACAGCGGCAGCACGCGGCGCAGCTTGGCGTACTGGACAGGCGCCAGGCGCTGGCCGGCGCCGTCGATGTAATGCATGACGGCCGCACCGTGCAGGTACAGCACGAACAGCGTCAGGAGCGTCAGGAACAGATACAGCGCATTGGCCAGGATAGTCGAGCCCCAGACCCGCGCCGTGTCGGTCAGGTGCGGCATGAAATCACCCAGCGTCGTGCGCACGAGGGCGTTCAGGCCACCCGGCACGGCCAGGTGTTCGAGCCACCAGGTGACGGCCGGTTCGGCCACCAGCGGCAGGCCGGACAGCCAGGCCGGTACCGGCACGCCGGTCTGGTTGAAGCTGATGAGCAGGCGCTGCAGGCTGGCCAGTTCGCTGCTGAGCGTGTGGAACAGCAGGACCGACGGGCCCACGAAGCTGACGATGAGCAGCACGAGCATGAAGGTGGCACTGGCCAGCGGCGGCCAGCCACGGTGCAGCATGCGCTGGTGCAGCGGCCACGTGATCACGGCCAGCAGGCCGGCCCACGCGATCGAGCCGAGAAAATGCTGGAGCAGCAGGGCCAGCGCGGCGGCAAACAGCACCGGCAGGATCCATTGAGTCTTGGTGCGCATACTGGCCTGGGTCGGGTTCATAAATTACGGGGGTGCGCAGGGGCCCGCGAGACGCAGCCCGCGGCGCCGACAAGTTTACAGCAGAGTCGTCGCCTTGGCAGGATAATTCAGGTTCATTTCCTGCAAAAGAGGAGTTTGTCGAAGCTTTACTTCGAAAAAACAGAAACTTCGCTCTATGAGCCCTGTATTGTCACCCGGATTGTCGTCGGTTGCCGGCGCGGTGTCCTTACCCATCCTGCATTCCCGTCCGACAGCATACTGCCAAATCGTTTATATTGTTTGCCTTCTCAACGACGGAGCGGCTCATGCCCCGCACACCTGCCGCCAAATCAACCACCCGCGCCGCACCTGCACCAGCCAGGGCCACCAAGGGTGCCAAACCTTCGAAGCCCGCCGCCAGGGCTGCCGTCAAGCCCGCGCTCAAGCCCGTCCCGCCGTCGGCTGCGCCCGCTAAATCCGCTGCGAAAACCAGTGTGAAGGCGGTGGTCAAGTCGGCAGCGAAGGCGCTGGCCAGCAGCCCGGCACGAAAGCCGGCGGCGCCGCGGTCGGCCGCCAAGCCACCGGTCGTCCCGATCGTGGAACGCGCGCCTGCGCGCGAAGCACGCCCGGCGCTCGTGCGCGACAGCTTCACGATGCCCGAAGGGGAGTATGCGGTACTGCTGGAAGTAAAGCAGGCCTGCCTGCGCGCCGGTATCGACGTCAAGAAGAGTGAACTGCTGCGCATCGGCGTGGCCCTGCTGGGCCAGCTCGACGTGGCAACCCTGCAAGGCGTGCTGGCGGCACTGCCGCAGCTCAAGACCGGACGACCACCGGCGCCGGATTGAGCGCGCTGCCGTAACGCGTTGTCAGTGCAGCGCCGAGTCGTTGGTCAGTTCCTTGAGCTCGCGGATCGGGATATTCGATTTCTCGTGCATGCGCAGCAGGATCGTGGCGCCGACATTGAGTTTGCGGTGGCGGATCTTGCTGATGATCGGCGGCTGCACTTCCAGCACGCGGCACAGTTCCGCGTCATTTTTCAGTTGCATGCGCTCGATCAGCGTGTCGAGCAGCTTGTTGGGCACGAAGCTCGACGGCTCCAGTGCGCGCGCTCGTTGCATCGCATCGAGCAATTCCTGTTTTTTCTGTCGGACGGTCATGTCGGTTCTCCCTGATGTAAACATGATTCAAGACAGACCGCTGGTTCTGGATAATCCCTGCCTGTTGTGACAGCTGTTTGTGGCAGGTCGTTGCGATATTACTACGATTGCATAGCGCACGCAGTTGCGCATTTAACTAATTGCGCGGCAATCGAGCGTTTCTTCTCGGAACTTACGCTAATTTCAGGCCGGAATGGGTCAGCAGAAGGACCTTGTCGGCCATGGCGGCCGCGGCGTGCGAGTGGGTGACCATGATGGCGCCGGCGCCATGCGCGCGGGTTTCGTCGCGCAGCAGTTGCAGGATGCTGCCGGCGGTTTCGGGATCCAGATTGCCGGTGGGTTCATCGGCCAGCAGCAGGGCCGGGCGGTGCACCAGCGCGCGGGCAATGGCCACGCGCTGCATCTCGCCGCCCGAGAGCTGGCGCGGGAAGTCGCCGCCGCGTCCGTGCAGGCCGACCGCATCGAGCATCGCGTCGGCGCGCTCGAGCGGCGCCTTGTTCAGCAGCAGCGGGAGCGCGACGTTCTGGCGCAGTGTCAGGTGCGGCAGCACGTGGAAGGCCTGGAAGATGAAGCCCATGCGGGTACGGCGTAGCCGCGTGGCATCGTCGTCGTCCAGGTTCGAGATCGGCGTGCCGTCGATGATGACGCGTCCGCCGTCGGGCGTGTCCAGGCCCGCGATCAGGTTCAGCAGCGTCGATTTGCCGACGCCCGATTCGCCCATGATCGCGACGAATTCGCCCGCCTTGAACACGTGCGAGAGTTCGGCCAGCACGGTGCGGCCGCCATACGATTTGGTGAGCTGGTCGAGTTCGAGCATCGGGTGAGGTGTCCGCAATCAGGGTTAGCGCATCAATGCGCGGCGCAGCGCGTAACTGGCCGCATCGACCAGGGCCACCAGCACCAGCATCGCGATCACGACCGTGGCGGCGCTGGGCATCTGGAACAGTGACAGGTGGTACTTGAGCATCTGGCCCAGGCCCCCGGCCCCGACCACGCCCAGCACCGCCGCCGCGCGGATATTGTTTTCCCAGCGGTACAGCGTGTACGACAGCATCTGGGGCAGCGCCTGGGGCAGCGTCGCATACAGGAATGCCGCCAGCGGCCGCGCGCCGTTCGTGCGCAGGCTCTGTTCGGCGTGCGGCTCGATGTTTTCCAGCGCATCGGCAAACAGGCGCCCCAGCACGCCGGCCGTGTGCGCGGCCAGCGCCAGCGTGCCGGCCAGCGGCCCCAGGCCCGCCAGCACCAGCAGCACTGCAGCCCAGACCAGCTCCGGGATCGAGCGCAGCACATTGAGCACCAGCCGCGTCACGGCGCGCGCCACGCGGCCCATGCGCCCGCCGCCGGCCAGCGCCAGTGGCATGGCGACCAGCGCCGCCAGGATCGTGCCGATGGCCGACATGGCCAGCGTTTCCCAGAACGCGACGAGCGTCTTGGCCAGGAAGGCCGGCGCGGTATCGGGTGGCGCGAAGCCGGCCAGGAATTCGGACGCCGAATCGATCGCTTCGCGCGTGAAGAACGCGCTCCATTGCAGCGGCAATGAGGCGAAGCTGGCGACGATCAGCGCCAGCAGGCCGCCGAGAATCAGCCAGGTGCCGATCTGGTGCGGTGGCGGGGCGGGGATCGCGGTGCGCGGGGGGGTGTCCGTCCTCATCCGATCCTCCGGCGCAGCAGTTTCGAGACCAGGTCGGCGCCTGCCACCAGCAGCACGAACATGATGAGCATGGTCGCCACTTCGCCGCCGGCCATCATCTTGGTCGATTCATCGAGCCGCTGGCCCAGGCCGCCGGCGCCGACAAAGCCCATCACGGCCGAGCCGCGAATCGCGCATTCCCAGCGATACACCGTGTACGACACGAGTTCGGCGCTGGCGTCGGGCAGGGCGCCGTACAGCAGCGCGGGCAGGCGCCCGCTGCCATTGGCCAGCAACACGTCGGTGGCATGCGCGTCGGACGACTCGAGAATTTCGGCATACACCTTGGCCAGCATGCCCGAATACGACAGGGCGATCGCCAGCACGCCGGCCGTGGGGCCCAGGCCGACGATGCGCACGAACAGCAGCGCCCATACCAGCTCGGGCACGGAGCGCAGCACCATCAGGATCCAGCGCAGGACCTGGCGCACGATGCCCGCGAGCGGACGGATGCGGCCCGTGCCCAGGCGCGAGATCGACAGGCGCTCGCTGATGACGAAGGTGGCGGGAATGGCGACGATCAGCGCCAGCGTCAGGCCGGCAGTGGCAATCGCCACCGTCTGCCAGGTCTCGCGCAGCACCATCGCCAGGAAGGCGGGATCGGTTTCCGGCGTCAGGAAATCACGCAGGAAGCCACCGGCCGCGCGCAGGCTTTGCGCGTCGAACAGCAGCCATGGTCTAAATTCGGCCGCGACCAGCAGCGGATACAGCAGCAGGACGAAGACGACGGCACCCGTCAGGCGCGCGCGCCAGGCCGGGTCGGGATGAAGGATTGCCTTGCTCGTCATGCCTAGAAGCAGGCGCCGACGGCGATTTGGGCAGGGGTGTCGTGTGGCGGTGCCACGTGCGGATCGACGTTCTCGTTGGCGTACAGGTCGGCGATCATGGTGTCGGTGACCTGTTCGCGCGGCGCGTCGAACACGATGCGCCCGTCGCGCAGGCCCACCAGGCGGCCGAACTGTTCGCGCGCCAGGTCCACCTGGTGCAGGCTGCACACCAGCGTGGCGTTGCGCTGGGCGGCTTCCTGGCGCAGTGTGGCCAGCGTGTGGCGCGCAAGGGCAGGGTCGAGCGCCGAGATCGGCTCATCGACCAGCAGGGCTTCGGCATCGGACAGCAGCAGGCGCGCCAGGCCGCAGCGCTGGCGTTCGCCGCCGGACAGCCGGTCGACGCGTGCATACAGCTTGTCGCCCAGCGAAAAGCGCGACAGCGCAGCGTGCGCCGCATCGGGATCGTTAGGGCGCACGAGCGATTTTAACGATTGCCACAGCGTCCAGTGCGGCAAGCGCGCCGCCAGCACGGCGGTGACGACGCGCTGGCGCGCCGGCAGCGGCGGCGTCTGCGGCGCCAGGAACAGGCGCGCGCGCAACCGGTGGCGCGCCGCGTGCGGCAGGTTCCATGGATCCTGGCCCAGGATGTCCAGCGCACCCTCGCTCGGGCGGTGGGCGCAGGCCAGCGTCGCGAGCAGGGTGGTCTTGCCGGCCCCGGACGGGCCGATCAGGGCAACCTGCTCACCGGCGCCGATCGTGAGATCGAGCGCGTGCAGGGCAGGCGCGCGGCTGCCTGCCAGGTGGCGCACGGTCACGCCGCGCAGGCGAAAGGTTGCCATGACTGACTTACTTCAGCAGGCCGGCATTCTTCGCCGCTGCTTCGATCGCGCCGTAATTGGCGGTCTTGGTGGTCACAAACTTGGTGGCGCGTTGCAGTTCGAGGATTTCCTTGCCCTGCGGGGTCGAATCGTCCAGCGCCAGGAAGGCGTCGGTGATTTTCTTTTTCAGGGCCGGGTCCATGTCGGTGCGCACGGTCCAGTTGTAGTCGAAGTAGCCAGGGGTCGTGTAGAACACGCGCACCTGCTTCGGATCGACCTTTTTCGCCTCGACCAGTTTTTCCCAGACCGAGATGTTCAGCGCGCCCGCATCGACCTTGCCGCCGGCAACAGCAGCCACGGTTGCGTCATGCGCGCCCGAGAAGGCGATGCGCTTGAGGTCGGTGTCCGGATTGATCTTGGCGCCCAGCAGGAACGAGCGCGGCATCAGGTGACCCGAGGTCGACGATTCCGAACCGAAGGCCAGCGTCTTGCCCTTCAGGTCTTCCAGCTTGTTGATGGTCGGCACGGTGGTGATGAAGACCGAGCGGAATTTTTCGTCTTCCACGCGCTGCACCAGCGGGGTGACCTGGCCCTTGCTGCGCACATTTGCCTGCACGAACGTAAAGCCGCCGAACCAGACCATGTCGATCTTGCGGTTGACGAGGCCCTCCACCGACGCAGCGTAGTCGGTCACCGGGGTGAATTCCACCTTCAGACCCGTCGCCTTGGCCAGGTAGTCGCCCAGCGGCTTGAACTTGCGCTGCAGTTCGGTCGGCGACTCGTCGGGAATGGCCGAGACGCGCAACACGCCGTTGCTCTGCGCGTGGGCGGCGCCCGCGATCAGCAGCGTACCGGCAGCGGCGGCGCACAGGGTTTTGAGGACGTTGCGGCGGAAGGACAGGGTCATGGTGGCTCTTGTCTTATAAGTAATGAAACGGGGCTGTCCCGAGGGGCAGCACGCTTGGCGTGAGGCAGACTAGGCGAATCCGGGGAATCCGCTATGATAGCTAAAACAGCAATACATAAAGACAGACACAGAACTACGCGAAGCAAAACTCACAGGCCATCTCGCATGGTGCGTCGTGGCGGCACGAATGATAAACCCTATGCTGACATCCTGTACACCTGAAGACGTCGCAGCACCCCGTCAGAGCGCGCACGAAGCCGACGAACTGCACACCGGCCTGCAAGCCCCCGACGCCTGGATCTCCCCCAAATACCTGTACGACGCGCTTGGCTCGAAACTGTTCGAGGCAATCTGCGAGTTGCCCGAGTATTACCCGACGCGCACC
>Ga0308158_10002761_pt1 | contig 16140 bp, 12 predicted proteins | sample PhyBR2_FD_201038 | JGI IMG/M metagenome (GOLD analysis project Ga0308158, IMG submission 201038) | Phyllosphere microbial communities from UC Gill Tract Community Farm, Albany, California, United States - DLSLB.R2 | ecosystem: Host-associated > Plants > Phyllosphere > Unclassified | place: USA... | reverse complement strand
CCACCAGCATGCCGGTGGTGGAAATTACCCATCAGTGCGAACTGTCGCCCAATCATGTCTACGTAATACCGCCGAACGCCGAGCTGGGCCTGTCCAACGGACGGTTTGTGCTCAGCGAACCGGTGCAGCTGCGCGGACATCGCCTGCCGATCAACGGCTTTTTTGAAAGCCTGGCCAGCGAACTGGGCGAGCTGGCGGTCGGTGTGGTGTTTTCCGGCATGGGCCGCGACGGTACGCGCGGCCTGCAGGCGATCAAGCAGGCTGGCGGACTGACGCTGGCGCAGTATCCCGATACGGCCAAGTTCGACATGATGCCGCAAAGCGCCATCTCGGCCGAGGCCGCGGACCTGGTCGATTTTCCCGACAAGATGCCCGAGAAAATCATCGCCTATCTGTTTCGCAGCAGTTATCTGGGCGTGCCGGGCAAGGAGGCGAAGGGCCGCAATGCGCTGCAGGAAATTGTCGCGCTGCTGTCCGAGCAGACCGGCCACAGCTTTGCCGACTACAAGATCAATACCGTCCTGCGGCGCATCGAACGGCGCATGAGCCTGCATCAGTTCACGGCGATGGAGCAGTATGTGCCGTACCTGCGCGAAAATCCGTCCGAGATCGAGCTGTTGTTCAAGGAGCTGCTGATCGGTGTGACGAGCTTTTTCCGCGACCCGAAAGTGTGGGAATACCTGCGCATGGTGGTGCTGCCGCAACTGCTGGCCGCCCATCCCGATGGCCGCGCCTTCAAGGCCTGGGTGCCGGCCTGCTCGACCGGCGAAGAGGCTTATTCGCTGGCGATGGCGTTTCAGGAGGTGGTGGCGGGCATCAATCCACCGTCCAAGTACAGCCTGCAGATCTTTGCCACCGACCTGTCGGGCGATGCGATCGACCGTGCGCGCCAGGGGCGTTTTCCGCTGTCGATCGGCAGCGATGTGCCGGCCCAGTACCTGGAGCGCTTCTTTTTGCGCGACAAGAACTATTACCATATCAAAAAAGAAATCCGCAATTCGATTATCTTCGCCCAGCAGAACATTATCTCGGACCCGCCGTTTACCAAGCTTGATGTTCTTTGCTGCCGTAACCTGTTAATCTATCTGAACGCCAAACTGCAGCAGCGCCTGATCCCGTTGTTCCACTACGCGTTGAACCGCGATGGTATCTTGCTCTTGGGCAGCGCCGATACACCCGGCCATTTCTCCGATCTGTTCGCACCGCTGGCCACCTCGACGCGGCTGTTCCGCCGTCTCGACAACCTGGCCCGACAACGTTTGCCCACGTACTTTCCAACCAAGGTATCGTTGGCATCCCCCCCTACACCTAGCGACACGAGAGAAGTCAGCATGACCGGAAAGATACAAGCCCATGTGGAGCAGCTGCTGCTTCAAAAATATTCGCCGGCGGCAGCGCTGTTGAACCAGGATGGCGACATCCTGTATATCAACGGCCGCACCGGTGCTTTCCTGGAGCCAGCCGCCGGCAAGGCCAACTGGAATATCCACGCCATGGCGCGCGAAGGGTTGCGCTACGAACTGGGCAGCCTGATCAAGCAGGCGCTGCAGAGCGAAAGCGTGATGCGCCTGAAGGGGCTGGTGGTGAAAGACCATATGGGCCAGTCGCTGGGGGTAGAGATCAGCGCCGAAGCGCTGAGCCAGCCCGAGTCCTTGCGCGGCATGGTGTTTGTCACGTTCTCCAGCGCGCCGTTGCAGGTGGAAGTGCGCAGCGGCCGTTCGCCCAACCCCAAGGTACTGGAACTGGAACAGCAACTGGCGCAGGCGCGCAATGAAATCCAGGCCGTGCGCGACGAGATGCAGACCTCGCGTGAGGAGCTCAAGTCGGCCAACGAGGAGTTGCAGTCGACCAATGAAGAGTTGCAGTCGACCAACGAGGAACTGACCACCTCCAAGGAAGAAATGCAGTCTCTCAATGAAGAGCTGTATACGGTCAATGCCGAGCTGCAGTCGAAGGTGGACGACCTGTCGCTGGTCAACAGCGATATGAAGAACCTGCTCAACAGTACCGATATTGCCACCATCTTCCTCGACAGCGACCTGCGCATCCGCCGCTTTACGGCGCCGGCCACGCAAATTTACAAGCTGATCCAGACCGACTTGCGCCGGCCCCTGAGCGATATCGTCAACGATCTCGATTATCCTGACCTGGAAGCCAATGCGCTGGAAGTGATCAGCACGCTGGTGTTTTCCGAGCGCCAGGTGCCGACCAAGGCCGGCCGCTGGTATAGCGTGCGTATCATGCCGTACCGCACGATCGAGAACGTGATCGATGGGGTGGTGCTGACGTTTATTAATATTACCGAGTCGAAGATGCGCGAGGCGCAGTTGCGCCAGATGCAATCGGGCGCGACCGGCGGCGAAACAGCCGACAGCGCCAAGAGCATGCCATGAACGGCAAGCTCGATAGCGGTGCCAGCCTGAAAGCCTTGCGCGAGCAGGCCGAGCAACTGGTGCTCGGGCAGGCCAGGCAGGCCACTATCCCTCTATCGAACGAAGAGGTGATGCGCCAGCTGCATGAGCTGCAGGTCAGCCAGATCGAGCTGGAAATGCAGAACGTGGCGCTGGCTGAGCTGGAACGGCTCAAGGCCGAGTTTGAAAGCAGCCGCGACCTCTATGCCGAGCTCTATGAACAGGCGCCGGTCAGTTATTTTTCGCTGGCGCGCGATGGCGTGATCACGCGCGCCAATGCGGCCGCCTGTACTATGCTGGCGCGCGACAGGCGCAGTTTGCTGGGCCTGAGCTTCGAGCAGTTCGTGGCGCCGCAGGCGCAGGCGCTCTGGCGCCGTTTCCTTGGCAGCGTGTTCGATACCGGTGCGCGCCAGGTGTTCGAGGCGCCGCTGTTCGCCTCGCCTGAAGGCGGCGCCATGCGCATCGAAGCGAACTACGACGCCGACAGCGACAGCGCGCGCATGCTGGTGACGCAGCTCGGTGACGAGCATGAGCGTGAATCGGCGCTGCGGCGCGCCTTTTTGATACTCGACACCATCCGCGAAGGCGTGATGGTGACCGACAACAGCAACCGCATTATCTCCGTCAACCCGGCGTTTACCGCCATTACCGGTTACCAGGCGGAGGAGGCGATCGGACGCGATCCGCGCTTTCTCGGCGCCGGCACGCATCTGCCGCAGTTTTATGAGACCATGTGGCGCAGCCTGCGCCAGGACGGCTGCTGGTCTGGCGAGCTGGTCAACCAGCGCAAGAACGGCGAGCGCTTTGTCGAGTCGCTGTCGATCACGCCGATGCGCGCGCCCGACGGCGCCACCAGCCATTTTGTGGGCGTGTTTTCCGATATTACCGAGCGCAAGCTGGCCGAGGCGGCAGTGCGCGAGCTGCATCGCGAACTCGACCAGCGCGTGGCCGAGCGCACCGCCGATCTGGTGCACGCGAACCAGCACCTGCAGCGCGAAATGTTCCAGCGCGAGCAGGCGCAGCTGGCCTTGCGCGACGCCGAACATTTTTTTCACGCCACCCTCGATTCGCTGGCGGACCGGGTGCTGGTGCTTGACCAGGCAGGCCGCGTGGTGCATGCCAACCAGGCTTGCATCAGGTTTGCCGGCCACACTTTGCCGCAGCTGGCGTATCTGCTGTTCTGCGAGACTGACCCGCGCTGGCAGGGCGGCGCAGGCCGGCAACTGGCCGACGGCATCCGCGCCGTGATCGCCGGGGCCAGTGCCACCCATACGCTGGAATACGCGTTTGCAGTACCGGAGGGCGAACGCTGGTGGCAGGCCAGGGTCAGCCGTTTCCTGGGCGAAGGGCCGCTGCGGGTGGTCGTGGCGCATACCGACATTACCGAGCGCAAGCTGATGGAGGAGGCGCTGCGCCAGCTGGCGCTGCACCTGGAAACGGCCAAGGAGGATGAGCGCAAGCGCATTTCGCGCGACATCCACGACGAGCTGGGACAGAATTTGCTGGCGCTGCGCATCGACGTGTCCATGCTCAGCATGCGCACGCAGCAAGCGCATCCGCGCTTGCACCGGCGGGTTGCCGCCGCGCTCGACAATGTCGACACCACCATCCGCAGCGTGCGCGGCATCATGAACGAATTGCGCCCGATGGCGCTGGACCTGGGATTGCAGGCGGCCATCGAATGGCAGGTCGGCGACTTTCGCAAGCGCAGCGGCATCGAGTGCCAGCTGCGCATTCGCAACGAGGCGCTGTTTGCCGCCATCGGCGGCCGGCTGGAAATCGCCGTGTTTCGCATCGTGCAGGAGGGGCTGGCCAATATCATGCGCCATTCGCAGGCCAGCCTGGCCGAGATCGAACTCAGTTCCGATGCCTGCGCCGTGCATGTCAGCATCAGCGACAATGGCGTCGGCATGGCGCCGCAGCAGTCGATCCGGCAATTGCGGCAGCAATCGTTCGGCCTGATCGGCATTGCCGAGCGCGTCAATGCGCTGGGCGGGCAGTTCGAGATCGGCACGCCGCCGTCGGGGCAGGGCTGCCGGCTGAGTTTGCAAATACCGTTGCAAATACCGTCACAGATGCCGCTGAAGCCACCGCCGCACCGGCCAGATTAGCCATTTTTTGCCGCCCGGCACCGGCCGGACAGGCTATACTTTTGCCTGCTTTTTATGGAGGGGCAAATAGCATGTTCAAGAAAATCGCATTACCAGTCGCCTTGCTGGGCGCGTTCGCCGGCGCACACGCCGACGAAGGGCAATGGCAGCCACATCAGTTGCCACAGCTGAAAGCCGAGCTCAAACGGGTCGGCATCGAGATTCCTGCAGAAAAACTGGCTGACCTCAGCAAGCACCCGATGAGCGCCATCGTCTCGCTGGGCGGCTGCTCGGCCTCGTTTGTGTCCGACGCCGGCCTGGTGGTCACCAACCACCACTGCGCCTACGGTGCGATCCAGCGCAATTCAACGCCCGAACACAATTACATAACCGACGGCTTCCTGGCCAAGACGCGTGACGCCGAGCTGCCTGGCGGCCCGAACAGCCTGGTCTATGTGACCGACAAGGTGGAAAACGTCAGCGACCGTGTACTGAAAGGCCTGACGGCGCAGATGAGCGGCCGCGAACGCCATGAAGCGGTGGAGAAACGCATCAAGGACCTGATCGCCGAATGCGAGACCGACAAGATGTATCGCTGCTCCGTGCCTGCGTTCCACCGGGGCCTGGAATACTACCGCATCCGCCAGATGATGATACGCGATGTGCGCCTGGTCTACGCGCCGTCCGACAAGATCGGCAACTTCGGCGGCGACGTCGACAACTACGAGTGGCCGCGCCACACCGGCGACTATTCCTTCCTGCGCGCCTATGTGGGCAAGGACGGCCGTCCGGCCGATCCGTCACCCGACAACGTGCCCTACAAGTCAAAAGACTTCCTGGTGGTCTCGGCCGAAGGCATCAAGGCTGGCGATGGTATCCTGCTGGCAGGCTATCCGGGACGCACCAGCCGCTACAAGCTGCCAGCGGAAATCCGCTATGCGCGCGACGACGCCTTTCCGCTGAAAGTGGCCGAATTGCAGGCCGACCTGGCCGTAATGGCTGACGCCACCAAAGGCGATGCAGCTGCAGCCGTGCGCTACGCCAGCGTGGTCAAGAGCATCAACAATGTGCTCAAGAAAACCCAGGGCCTGCTCGACGGCTTTGCACGCAAGGACATCGCCGCCATCAAGGATGGACAGGATGCCGAATTCCGCGCCTGGTATGCCAAACAACCGAATGTGTCGCCAACGCTGCTGGCCGAACTGGACGCAGCCATTGCCAGCGACATGGCCCTTTCCGACGAGGAGTTTGCCTGGTCGGTGGCCACCAACAGCGACCTGCTGAAAAGCGCGCGGTCGCTGTACCGCCTGGCTGAAGAGCGCCAGAAGAGCGACGCCGACCGCGAATCGGGCTACCAGCAGCGCGACCTGGCCTTTATCAAGGCGCGCCTGGCTCGCCTGGAGCAGTCCTATGTCAACAAGGTCGATCAGGCCCGTTTTGAAGCCGGCCTGAAGCGCTACGCCCAGCTGGCCGCCAAGAGCCATCCGCAAGGACTGGACGCAGCGCTGCCAGCACCAGGCGCAGTTGCTGCGCTGTACCAGAAAACTGAGCTGGCCGACACCGCCAAGCGCCTGGCCTGGATGGAAAAGGACAAGGCTGCGTTTGACCAGTCGAACGACGCGTTCGTGCAACTGGCTATCAAGCTCCAGCCGATCGCCGCCTCGCTGGAAGATCGCCGCAAGGAAGTCGACGGCAACCTCGAGCGTGTGATTCCGCAGTACATGCAGGCCGTGATCGCCTGGAAGCAGTCGCAAGGCAAGCCGGTCTACCCGGACGCCAACTCGACGTTGCGCGTGACCTACGGTACCGTGGCTCCGTACACGCCGCGCGACGGCATCAGCAAAGGTCCGTTCACTACCGTGGAAGGCATCGTTGAGAAAGTCACCGGCAAGGCGCCATTCGAGGCACCGCAAGGCCTGCTCGACGCCGTCAAGCAAAAGCGCTACGGCCAGTTCCGCGATCCGGTGCTGGGCACCGTGCCGGTCAACTTCCTGACCAGCGCCGACACCACCGGCGGCAACTCGGGTTCGGCCGTGATGAACAAGCGTGGCGAACTGATCGGTCTGAACTTCGATTCAACCTATGAATCGATCACCAAGGACTGGTACTTCGACACCGCCATCACCCGCGCCATCCACCTCGATATCCGCTATATGCTGTGGGTAATGAAGGAAGTGGACCATGCGGATAACCTGCTGGCCGAGATGACCATCAAGTATCCGAAGCCGGTAAAAAACGCTAAAAAATAAGCGTGTTCACCGTAGGTCGGATTAGCGGGGCGAAGCCCCGCGTAATCCGACAACATTGTTGGCTTCGGCGGTGTTGTCGGATTACGGCCTGCGGCCCATCATGCTGGCGCCGCAGGTATTGTCGGATTACGCGCTTGCGCGCTAATCCGACCTACGATCCTTTCCCAACATCAGGCGACTTCGTTGCCAGCGCCACAATCGCCGCGCCAGCGGCGACGATCAGCAGGTCTTCGATCAGGCCGCTACGGGTCTGGCCGATTCTGGCAATGGCCTGTTTGCGTGCCGATAGCGTCAGATAGGCCATCGGCACGGCGGTGGCAACCGCCACCGCAGCGCCAGTGCGTTCGCGGCCTTCGGGCGCCAGGGCGGCGCCGGCAATGCCGGCACTCATCACGCGCGCCAACATGCCCAGGAACACAGTACGGTCGGGCGCCGTTTTCATCTTGTCGCCGGCCAGTTCGCCGGCGCCCATTGCCAGGGCGCCCAGCTTGAACACGGGACGGTCCAGCAGCACCAGCGTGCCCGGCGTCTTGCGCCCGGCCAGGCGCGCCATGGCCAGGGTGGCCATCGGTGTCATCGAACGGGCGCTGGCAACGGCGCCGATCAGGACGGAGGAAAGCAGGCTGCGTATCTTCAAGGTCATCATGGTGGTCAACTCCTCTGCATAGTCATGACACCATTGTAGTGAGGCCATGCAGTACTGTCGCACGCTATGACGTCGTGCACTATGCCGGCTTGCACCTTAGCGCTTCGAGCGGCAACTGGAAAAACCGCGGCACCAGCGCCGGCGTCAGTTCATTGCCGCCGCCTATCATGTCGAGCCGTCCGCTCAGGCGCAGCATCACGTAGCCGTGTCCCAGCGACCAGCCGGCGCTGGCCGCTGCCTTGGCCCAGTGTGCATCAAGGCCGGCTTCGCGCACGGCCGCGCCGGCCGTTTGCAGCACATGCTCGAAACACTGCTCGGCTGCCTGCAGCAGCACCGGGAACTGGCGCACGTCCTGGTGCTCGAACATCAAACGGTAGTGCGCCGGTACACTGAGTGCAAATTCAATATATTGCTGCCCCAGCAGCTCGAAACGTTCGGCCGCCGGCAGGCTGCCCAGCGGCGGCAGGTACTGGTCCCAGCGCTGGCGCAGGGCGGCAAAACCGGCTGCGGCCACTTCGGCCAGCAGCGCCTCCTTGCTGGGAAAGTGGCGGTAGACGGCAGCGATCGATACGCCGGCAGAGCGCGCCAGTTCGCGCAGCGACAGGCTGGCGTCCTGCTGCCGCGCCAGTTGCGCCATCGCGGCCGCTAGCAGGGTGTCGCGTAAATTGCCGTGGTGGTAGCTGGCTGTAGTCATATGTTATCGGTGTTTACATTGCGTGATTTATCTGTATGATAGCGATGTTATCACTGAAAACATATGAGGTCTTCATGATGGGTACCAGCAAAATCAAAGCGCGCAAGGTGGAACTGCCGCGGCAAGCGTCGATAGCCGGTCTCTACCCGGGCAGCCACCTGGCCGATGCCTACCAGATAGCGCTGCCCAGCTCCCGGGCGCGCAGCATGGACATGGAGAGCCTGGCGCGCGTGCTGCTGGGCAGCCAGCCGCGCTGGGCGCAGGCGCTGATGGTGCTGCGCGACGCTATCGTGGCGCGCTTCGGCATCAAGACAGCCAGCCAATTGGCGAGCGGCGAGGGCGGGCGCATCGGCATCTTTCGCATCTATTCGGTGACAGCCGATGAAATCGTGGTGGGGGAAGACGACAGCCACCTGGACTTTCGCCTGTCGATGCTGCGCAGCGCCCACGGTGGCGCAGACGGTAGCGCGCCTGGCAGCGACTATGGCAGCGTCACCCTGGCCAGCGCCGTGCATTGCCATAACCGGATAGGGCGCGCGTATATTTTCCTGATCCGGCCGTTTCATGAACTGATCGTTCGGCGCTCGCTGACGCGCGCAGCGAGGCTGCACCTGGCATAGGCGAGAGAGACGGGCGGCGGCGCGGCCAAGGTGTCAATCTTGCTTATTCAAGCCCGCTATTGCATACTGCACCACCTGCCTGATCCCCATTCCCATGAACGATACGCTGTTGCTGCTCGGTTTTGCCACCACGCCGCTTGAACTGATTTCCTTTGTCCTGGCACTGACAACCGTTGCGCTCAATATTGGCCAGAATCACTGGGCCTGGCTGTTTGCGATCGTTTCCTCGGCGGCCTATGGCTGGGTGTTTTTTGCCTCGCGCCTGTATGGCGACATGGCGCTGCAGCTGGTATTCATTACCGTGTCGTTCTGGGGCTGGTACCAGTGGCTGCATCCGCGCCAGGGCCAGTGCGTGCTGCCGGTCACCACGCTGTCGCTGCGCGGCTGGCTGGCCAGCGGCGCCGGCTGGCTGGCTGGGTTTGTGCTGATTGCCTGGCTGCTCACTTCCACCGATACCGACGTGCCCCATGCCGATGGCTTCCTGACGGCCGGCAGCCTGGTGGGCCAGGTACTGCTGTCGCGTAAAAAACTGGAAAACTGGATCGTCTGGATCGTGGTCGATATCCTGTATGTCGGCCTGTATATCCACAAGAATCTGATGCTGACCGCCGTGCTCTATGGCGTGTTCGTGGTGATGGCCGTGATCGGCCTGCTGGCCTGGAAGAAAGCTGCGCCGGCAGCGCCCGATGCGATGGTCCTGAAGTGAGCGCAGCGCCGTACCGCATCGCGATCCTGGGGGCCGAATCGTCGGGAAAGTCGACGCTCGCTGCCACCCTGGCTGAACGCCTGGGCACTGTCTGGGTGCCCGAATACCTGCGCGAGTTCGTGGAAAAAGAGGGCAGGGTGCCTGTTGCCGGCGACCAGTTCCTGATTGCCAGCACGCAGGTGGCGCGCGAGCACGAGGCGGCTGCCCGGGCAAAACGGGTGATGGTCTGCGACACCACGCCCCTGATGACGGTGCTCTACAGCCGCCATTATTTCGATGGCGAAGACGCGCCGCTGGCGGCGCTGGCCGCTGCCACGCGCTACGACCTGACGCTGGTAACGGCGCCCGATACGCCATGGGTGGCCGATGGCCTGCAGCGCGAGTCGGAAGCAGTGCGCCAGCGGGTCTACCAGCTGCTGCTGGGCGAGCTGGCGGCGCGGCGCATACCGCACCATATCCTGCACGGCACGCTCGCACAGCGCATGGCGCAGGCCATGCCGCTGATCGAACGCGCCATCGCTAACGCCTGATAGTCGATCAGAAGTCAAACTGGGCCGACACGCGCAGCGTGCGGCTGGCACCCGGATACAGGTAGCCGTCCGACTCCGGCGTGGCATCGCGCCAGTAGAACTTGTCGAACACGTTGTTCACCGTGGCGCGCAAGGTGGTCTGCTGGCCGGCAACACGCGTGGCGTAAGCGGCGCCCAGGCTGAACACGTGGTACGACGGCACAAAAGTCGCATTGTTGTACTGGAACGCCTTCTTGCCCGCATATTCCCAGTTGCCGTTCACGCTCAGGCCAGCGACCTGCTGCACGCGGTAGTCGGCATGCACATTGCTCTTGAAGGCCGGCACGTTCGGTACACGCTTGCCGTCGAGCGACGCTTCGCCGGTATCGGACTGGCGGCTGTTGAGCAGCGTGGCCGATACGCCCAGCGTCAGGTCCGGCGTTGCCTTGCCCTGCGCCGACAATTCCAGCCCGCGATGCTGGGCCTGGCCTGCACGTACAAAGTAACTGGCTTCGTTCTGGAATTCCAGGCCCTTGCGGATCTGGAACAGGCTGGCCGCTACCATGAAGTCGGGTGTCAGGTCGGCCTTCACACCGAACTCGATCTGCTTCGAGCGGCTCGGCGACAGCTCTTCATTGGCATTGGCGGCCTTGCGGTCGGCCGTGCCGCCGTGCTCCATGCCTTGCGAATAGGCGCCATACACGGCCACGTTGTCAAACACGTTGTAGACCAGTGCCAGATTGGGCAGCACGAAGTCGTGGCTGGCGCGTACTTCGGCCACGCTCGGGTCGGCCTTGAGAACATACTGGTAGCCGTCCACGCTGACATGGCGCAGGCCTGCATGCAGCGTCCAGCCTGGTGTCAGGCTGATGATGTCCTGCACGAAGGCCGAATTTTCGCGGTCATTGCGCGTCAGGCGCACCGGACCTTGCACGCCGCTCGATGGCTCGACGATCAGCGGATGGTAGATATTGCTCACGCCGGCATAGTCGTAGACGTACAGCCCGGCGCGGTCCTTGCGGCGGAAGGTCGACAAGCCCGCCGTCAGCGCATGGCGCACGCTGCCGGTGGCAAATTTGCCCTGGATCATGGCCTGTGCACTGAGCGGCTTCTTGGTTTCGCCCAGGCTGCGGTAGTCATAGACGTCATAGTCGCCGTTGCTGCAGAAACCCGGAAACAGGTTTTCCGAACTGCAGCCGTACGGGAAGGCGGTGTAGTCGTCGCGCTTGAACGAGTGTTGGTTGGCCGACAGCGTGGCGTGCCAGTTGTCGTCAAACGCGTACTGGAAGCGCAGGCCGAGATTGCTGGTGATGGTTTCGACCGGGCGCGTCCAGGGCTGCAGGTTGAGCATGGTGTCGGCGCTGACATGCGTGGGCAGGGTGGTGTTGCCCAGCAACTGGAAGCCGGGTGCCGTGGCCTGTGCCTTGTCCTGATAGTCGGCGTCGAGCTGCAGCAGCGCTTTCGGTGAAATCTGCCAGTCAAACGCGCCGGAAATGAATTTGCGGTTGCCGTCGGCGCCCTTGATATACGAGCGCAGGCGTTCTGCCGCCACATTGATGCGGTAACCGAAGCGTGGGTCTTCCAGGCGTCCGCCCAGGTCGACTGCGCCATACAGCGTGCCGCGCTCGCGCGCTTCAAGCGTGACCGTGCGCAGCGGCGCGCTGGTGGGGCGTTTGACGATAAAGTCGATCACGCCGCCCGGTGCGGCCACGCCGGCCTGCAGGCCCGACAGGCCTTTCAGCACTTCAATGCGTTCCTTGTTTTCCAACGGAATCTGGGTATCGCCCGGGATGGCCACGCCGTCCTTGCGGTAGCTGGAGTTGTTGTCGAGCTTGAAGCCGCGGATCGAGAACTGCTCGGCATAGCCGACGGCGTTGTAGGCGTCGTTGATGCTGGCGTCCAGGCGCACCGCTTCGCTGGCATTGCGGATCTGCAGGTTCTGCAGCTGTTGCTGCGAGATGACGGTGACGGCGGCTGGCGTTTCCAGCAGGGCCGCGTCGGAAAAGCCGCCCACCGAGGCGCGCTTTGCGGCCGGCGTCTTGCTGGCAGTGACGACGACTTCGGCCATGCTGGGCGTGTCGGCGGCGTCTGCCGCGGCGGTGTCAAGGGCAAAGGCGGGCGCGGCAAACGCTTGTGCGATGGCCAGGGTCAGCAGGGAAACAGACAGATTCGGTGTAGGCATGATTGCTCGTGTTGGCATGTTCGGCTGGCGCCAACGCAGGAGCTATCAAAGGAGGGTGGGTACTTTGCGCTTTCCTTCGCTGGCATTATCCAGATCAGGTACGAAGGGTATCTCTCACCCGGAAAACAGCTCCAGGACCCCTAGCGAAGCAAGAGCTTAGCACGAAGCACCGCCAGCTGTCTTGCGTAGCTGACGGTTTTACAACAGTCGCCTGGCCGCTACAAGCTCATTTCCAGCACCTTGCGGCTCACTTCCAGCGTTACGTCGCGCTGCTCGCCCATGGCCGTCATGCCGTGCGCTTCGAGCGCGGTCAGCACGGCCTCGATGCTGTCATGGTCGAGCCCGTAGTCGGCCAGGCTGGTCTTCAAGCCCATATGGCGGATAAAGAATTCGGTGCGCACGATGGCCCCTTCGATGCGGCCATTTTCATCGCCGCCGTCGAGGTTCCAGATACGCGCCGCATACTGCAGCAGCCTGGCGCGCTTGGCGTCGCGGCGCACGCGCATCATGCTGGGCAGGAGAATGGCCATCGTCTGCGCATGGTCGAGTTCATACAGGCTGGTGAGCTGGTGGCCGATCGCGTGCGCCGACCAGTCCTGCGGCACGCCGGCGCCGATCAGGCCGTTCATCGCCAGCGTGGCGCTCAGCATCACGTTGGCGCGCACGTCGTAGTCATCCGGGTTGGCCAGCGCGCGCGGACCTTCCTCGATCAGCGTCTGCAGGATGCCTTCGGCAAAACGGTCCTGCAGTGCGCTGTTGACCGGGTAGGTCAGGTATTGCTCCATCACATGGGCAAAAGCCTCGATCACGCCATTGCCGACCTGGCGCAGCGGCAGCGTAAACGTGGTCGACGGGTCCAGCACGGAAAACACGGGATACACCTTGCGGCTGGCAAACCAGCGCTTTTCGCGGGTCGCCTCGCGCGTGATGACGGCCGAGCCGTTCATCTCCGAGCCGGTGGCCGGCAGCGTCAATACGGTGGCAAAGGGCAGGGCGGCTTCAATAGTCTTGCCGTTGTTTTCAAGCAGCTCCCACGGCTCGCCTTCATGCAGCGCAGCGGCGGCAATGAACTTGGTGCCGTCGATCACGGAGCCGCCGCCGACGGCCAGCAGGAAGTCGATCTTTTCCTGCTTCACCAGCGCCACCGCTTCCATCAGCGTCTCGTAGCTGGGGTTGGTTTCAATGCCGCCAAATTCGATCACGGTGTGGCCGGCCAGCGCGCCGCGCACCTCGTCGTAGACGCCGTTCTTGCGGATGCTGCCGCCGCCATAGGTCATCAGCACGCGTGCGCCGGGCGGCACCAATTGGCCGATAGCGGCGCTCTGGCCCTGGCCGAACAGGATTTGCGTAGGATTGTAAAAGTCAAAATTGAACATGGCTCTCCCGTTGTTGCTCGATGGCTGGAACCCGATTATGGACGAAGGCGCACCCGGCTGTCCCGACACTTGAGCTTTTGGCCGCTGCAGGGGACAATGCAGCTCGGCTGTCACGCTCGGCTGTCACCACACGTTCAAGGAAACCGCATGTCCCATTTGCCTCTCGAAGAATCCGGCCTGCCGGCCACCGCGCTCGACATGCATCGCGCCATCAATGCCCTGGTGGCCGCGCTGCAGTCGGTCGACCTCAACGGCCAGCGCCTCGAAGCATGCACCGACCCGGAACTGCGCCGCGTGCTGGCGCATGCGGGCGATACCAGCCGCAAGGAAGCGGCCATGCTGCTCGAATGGATGCGCCGGCGCGACGTGCGCCTGGACAAGGAAATGAAGGAAGCGCTGTTCAAGGCCGGCCCCATCGTCGCGCAGTTTCATTATGACGAGAAAGTGTCGTAACTTTCAGGAAATAGTGAGGCGATCGCGCCGCCTACCATGCGCCACCGATCGCCGCTCTCGCGTAAGCTGTCGCCCGACGTTTAATCGAAAGGGAGTCAGGATGCGAAGGGAAGTTGCATGAAGTCATTACCATACCGTGAAGGCAGCTGGTTTGCCGTACCCCTGACCGGGGGCGGCCATGCCGTCGGCGTGGTGGCGCGCACGGCGCCGGCCGGACGCATCATGCTGGCCTATATGTTCGGGCCAAAACGCGACGCCCTGCCGCCACTGTCCGAACTGCAGCAGCTGCGTCCCGAGCAGGCCGTACGCCGCCTGCGCACGGGCGACATGGCGCTGCTCAACGAGCGCTGGCCCATGCTGGGCGACAGCACCGACTGGCAGCGCGACGCATGGCCGATGCCGCCCTTTATCCGCCGCAACGAGTCGCTGCAACGCGCCTGGCGCGCCAGCTACGCCGACGCCGACCCGGCCAAGCTCGACCGTGAAGAATCGGTGCCGTTCGATACCCCGGGGCTGGAAAGCGATTCGCTGTATGGCTATGGTGCAACCGAGCTGTTGATGAGCAAGTTGCTGGTGACCGCATCACCTGATTCGGTGTAATCCGGCCGTATCCGGGACGGCCAACAATGTTGTCGGATTACGCGCTGGCGCGCTAATCCGACCTACCCGACCTACCCGACCAATCCGACCTACCCGACGTGCCGATTTACACCGCTGGCAAGCTGATCTGGAACGCCAGCCCGCCGCCTTCGCGGTTGCGCACCTGCAGTTCGGCGCCGTGGCGCAGCAGCACGCGGTCGACGATGGCAAGACCGAGGCCGGCGCCGTTGGCCTGGCCGCGCGCTGTGTCCAGGCGGGTAAAGGGCTTGAGCATCTGCTCGATCTTTTCTGCCGGCACGCCAGGGCCATGGTCCTGCACGTCGATCACCACTTTTTTCGCGCCCAGGCTGCCTTTGACCTGGCAGGCGATATCGATCTCTGTCACGTCGCTGCCCGCCGTCTTGCCGTAGCGGCGCGCATTTTCCACCAGGTTGTTCAGTACGCGCCGCAGATCGGTGCCGTTGCCCATCACATGTGCGTCCGGGGCGATCTGGGCCGTGATTCTGACGTCGGGCAGTCGCATCGCTTCGCGCGCCATGTCGCTCAGCAAGCCCGACAGGTCGATTTCGGTAAACGTCGACGCTTCAGTTGGTTTGGCGTAGTCGAGGAACTGGCCGATGATGGCGTCCATCTGGCCGATATCGGACTGGATGCCTTCGCGCGCTTCATCGGACAAATTGGCCATTTCCACTTCCAGCTGCATGCGCGCGAGCGGCGTGCGCAGGTCGTGCGAGATGCCGGCCAGGATCACGGCACGGTCCGATTCGACCTGTTTCAAATCATCGACCATCTGGTTGAAGCTGCGGTTTGCTTCCAGGATTTCTATCGGTCCTTTTTCCGGCAGCGGCGCCGGCTGGCGTCCCTGTGCAATTGCGCGCGCCGCGACCGTCAGGCGCGACAGTGGACGGTTGATCAGGCTGGAAATAATCGCCGCACCCAGCAGCGACAGCAGCGACACCAGCGAAGCCCAGCCCAGCCACTGGAAGCCGGTCAGGCCGCGCAGGCGCTCGCGGTCGAGCATCAGCCAGTAGTCGTCGTCGTCGATCTTGAAACTGACCCAGAAGCCGGCCACGCCATTGACGCGCGCCGAAAAGCGCGTGTCGTGGCCCAGCTTGGCCTTGACCAGCGTTTCAATGTCGGGCATCAGGTAATTGTCGGGCGGCGGATCGATGCGGTCGTCCTCGTACAGCGGGAAGATGCGGATGCCTTCGTTGCTGACCAGGTCGAACAGCAGCTCGCGGCGCAGCTCGGGCGCCGAGTGCGTCAGCGCCGCATGCGTGATGGTGACCACGGAGATGATCTGCGCGGAAATCTGCTGTGCCTGCGGCTCGCGCTGGACCACGGAAATCATGCCGATCCAGGCGGTCATGCTGACCGTGGTCAAGGTGCCGAGCAGCAGGAACGTGCGCCAGAAAAGGCCGCTCTTCAGCCGCGCCAGGCCGATATCGGGAATAAATTTCATGCCTGGACAGCGATCAGCGTGGCTGTCCGTCCGGAATGAACACGTAGCCCAGACCCCAGACAGTCTGGATAAAGAGCGGGCTGGACGGGTCAGGTTCGATCAGCTTGCGCAGGCGCGAAATCTGCACGTCCAGGCTGCGGTC
>Ga0308158_10002760_pt1 | contig 16142 bp, 16 predicted proteins | sample PhyBR2_FD_201038 | JGI IMG/M metagenome (GOLD analysis project Ga0308158, IMG submission 201038) | Phyllosphere microbial communities from UC Gill Tract Community Farm, Albany, California, United States - DLSLB.R2 | ecosystem: Host-associated > Plants > Phyllosphere > Unclassified | place: USA... | reverse complement strand
GAAACAGGATCAACAGACCAATAGACAACGCTCCCTGCGATTCATAGGTCGGCAAAAATGCAATGCCGGCCGTCGCAGTACCGAGCAGAAATAGCGCCAGGGTCAGCTTGGTTCCCCTGCCCCATCGCCGCTGGATGTTCATGAACAGAGCGGTACCGAAGGGACGGGTAATAAAGGCAAAGGCAAAAATGGTGAACGAATAGAGTGTACCGGTCAGGGTGTCGACAAACGGAAAGAACAGTGCCGGAAAGACCAGGACCGATGCCAGACCGTAGACAAAGAAGTCGAAATACTCGGATGCGCGGCCAATGACAACACCAATCGCTATTTCGCCAGCAGCAACCGGGCCATGGCCGGTCATTTGCTCTCTGGCATCATTTTCCATCGTACGCGAGGAGGGCTCAGTGCTTGTCTGGTTAACGCTTGACATCATAGGTCCAATTCAAGGTAATATAGTCTAAAAGCGAAGGATCGCATCTGCCGCGCATTTACACCATAGGACAAAACGTCCAATTCCTAATGGGAACGGTTTAAGTATATGCTATATTTTTCCACGGCTCTATGCTGGTAACTTTGGCATGCTTCAATCCAAGACCTTCCGATTTCTGGCCCTATTGGCACTTGCACCCATTCTTACGGGGTGCAACGCTGTCCTGCTCTCACCTTCCGGCGATATCGCACTGCAGCAGCGCAACCTGATCTATATTTCAGTTGCACTCATGCTGATTGTGATCGTGCCTGTCATTTTCCTGACATTGTTCTTTGCCTGGCGCTACCGTGCTTCCAACACCAAGGCGACGTATGCGCCAGAATGGAATCATTCAACGCTCATTGAGCTCGTCATCTGGCTGGTCCCCCTGCTAATCATCATTGCGCTGGGCGCCGTGACCTGGGTCAGCACGCACAAGCTGGACCCCTACCGCCCACTGGAGCGTATTGACGCACAGCGCGCGCTTCCTGCGAACGTCCAGCCTTTAAGGGTGGAGGTCGTCGCCCTGGACTGGAAATGGCTATTTTTCTACCCGGAATACGGCATCGCCACCGTCAATGAGCTGGCGGCTCCTGTCGACCGCCCTATTGCGTTCCGGCTGACATCATCCAGCGTGATGAACTCCTTCTTTATTCCCGCGCTGGCAGGCCAGATCTACACCATGGCCGGCATGGAGACGCAATTGCATGCGATCATCAACAAGGAAGGTGTCTACGAGGGCTTTTCCGCCAATTACAGTGGTGCCGGTTTTTCGGGCATGCGGTTCAAATTCCATGGACTGAATACGGAAGACTTTGACGCATGGGTAAAAACAGTCAAGCAAAGCCAGGCTGAGCTCAGCCGCGTGGGTTACCTGCAATTGGAAGTACCGAGCGAGCGCGAACCGGTACGGCATTATGCCAGCGTGGCTCCCGGACTGTATGACGCCATCCTGAATCGCTGCGTCGAGCCAAACCGCATGTGCATGCGCGACATAATGGCCATTGATGCGCAGGGAGGATTGGGCGTGCCTGGCATATACAACATGGCGGAACTGGATAAAACAACCCGGATCAACCTGGGCCTGGAGAACGTCAGGTCCCGAACTTATGTGAGTGGCTTTTGCACGACCACAGACCCCGCCTTTTCCTCGCTTAAACTGATGAACGCGTCGCCCTGAGGCGGTGTCCTCCCATAAGCATTATCCCGGCCAGCACTATTGGCCGTCACTCTATTTTCGATAATTTGAGCCCATGGATCTGCATTCTCTTATTCTAGGTCGCCTCGGTTGGGACGCTATACCCTTCCACGAACCTATCCTGATCGCCACCTTCGCCGCCGTGTTGCTTGGCGGTGTCGCACTGATTGCCGCAATCAGCCATTTCAAGCTGTGGCGCTACCTTTGGCTCGAATGGTTTACCAGCATCGATCACAAGAAAATCGGCATCATGTACATGATCCTCGGCCTGATCATGCTGCTGCGCGGTTTTTCCGATGCCATCATGATGCGGATCCAGCAGGCCATTGCCTTTGGCGATTCCACTGGTTACCTGCCGCCCCATCATTACGACCAGATCTTCACAGCACATGGCGTGATCATGATCTTCTTCGTGGCCATGCCCCTGGTGACAGGCCTGATGAACTACATCGTCCCGCTACAGATCGGCGCACGGGATGTCGCATTTCCGTTCCTGAACAACTTCAGTTTCTGGATGACCACCGGTGGCGCCGTGCTCGTGATGATTTCGCTGTTCATTGGTGAATTCTCCACTACCGGATGGCTAGCCTACCCCCCGCTGTCCGGCATAGAACACAGCCCCAGTGTCGGCATGGATTACTACATATGGGCCTTGCAGGTGGCGGGGATCGGTACGACCCTGTCGGGTATCAACCTGATCGTGACGATCATCAAGATGCGGGCTCCCGGCATGGGCATGATGAAAATGCCGGTATTTACCTGGACTTCGCTGTGTACCAACACGCTGATCGTGGCATCATTCCCCGTGCTAACTGCCGTTCTGGCCCTGCTCACATTGGATCGCTACGTGGGCACCAATTTCTTTACCAACGATTTGGGCGGCAACCCAATGATGTATGTGAATCTGATCTGGATCTGGGGTCACCCTGAAGTCTATATCCTGATTCTTCCATTATTCGGCGTCTTCTCCGAGATCGTTTCCACTTATAGCGGCAAACGCCTATTCGGCTACGCATCCATGGTGTATGCCACGGTCGTGATCACGATTCTGTCTTACCTGGTCTGGTTGCACCACTTCTTTACCATGGGGTCAGGCGCCAGTGTCAATTCCTTCTTCGGCATTGCCACCATGATCATTTCGATCCCTACCGGCGCCAAGCTCTTTAACTGGCTCTTCACCATGTATCGCGGCCGCATCCGCTTCGATGTTCCCATGATGTGGACACTTGGCTTCATGGTGACGTTCGTCATCGGTGGTATGACAGGCGTGATGCTGGCCATCCCGTCGGCCGACTTTGTCCTGCACAATAGCCTCTTTCTGATTGCACACTTTCACAATGTCATTATTGGGGGCGTGTTATTCGGCCTGTTTGCGGCGATCACATACTGGTTCCCCAAGGCGTTCGGTTACAAGCTGGATCCTTTCTGGGGCAAGTGCTCGTTCTGGTGCTGGCTGGTTGGCTTCTACATGGCTTTCATGCCGTTGTATGTGCTGGGCTTCATGGGCGTTACCCGCCGCCTGAATCACTTCGAGGATCAATCCTTGCAGATCTGGTTCCAGATCGCTGCAGCCGGCGCTTTTGTCATTGCGTTGGGTATTGCCAGCTTCCTGATCCAACTGGTCGTGAGCTATCGCAAGCGTGATTCTTTGCGCGATATTACCGGCGACCCCTGGAATGGACGCACACTGGAGTGGTCTACCTCATCACCTCCGCCGTCTTACAACTTCGCGTTCACACCGCAAGTGCATGACGGTGATGCCTGGGCCCACATGAAACAACACAATGCCCAGCGTCCACAAAGCGGTTTCCTGCCAATCCACATGCCCGCCAATACCGGTGCAGGCATTATCATCGCCGGTCTATGCACATTGCTTGGATTCGCGCTGGTCTGGCACATGTGGCTTGTCAGCGCCCTGACATTTGTCGCCATCATTGGCGGCACCATTTACCATACGTTCAACTACAAGCGCGATTATTACATTCGTGCAGAAGATGTTGCCCGTACCGAAGCCGAACGCACTCGTCTGCTAGCAAACCATGTCTGATACCACCGCCATCACCCCCCGTCAGGTAGCGGCCGCTGCGCCGCTTAATTTCTACCTGAAGCAAGAGCACCATCCACAGAACGGAACCGCACTGGGATTCTGGATCTACCTGATGAGTGACTGCCTGATCTTTGCCTGCCTGTTCGCCGTACATGGCGTAGTGGGCCGCAATTATGCGGCAGGCCCATCCGGGGCAGATCTGTTTGATCTGCAACTGGTCGCCATCAATACAGCCATGCTATTGCTGTCTTCGATTACCTACGGCTTCTGCATGCTGGAAGCCCAGCGCAATCGCCTGCGTCCGGCCATGATCTGGCTGGGTATTACCGGCCTTTTCGGGCTCACTTTCCTGGGACTGGAACTGTACGAATTTGCTCATCTGATTCATATGAATGCCGCCCCCCAGCGTAGCGCATTCCTGTCATCCTTCTTTACTTTGGTTGGCACGCATGGCCTGCACGTTACCTTTGGGATCATCTGGCTGGTCACGCTCCTGTTTCAATTGAAAAAGCACGGCCTGATTCCAGAGAACCGGCGACGCCTGATGTGTCTGTCCATGTTCTGGCATTTCCTGGATGTCATCTGGATCGCCGTATTCACCTTTGTCTACCTGATGGGGGTCCTGCCATGACCACACCTTCCGATACTTCGCATCACCACGCAAACGCACACGACGATCACCACGATGGTGACGGACACGGCGAAATCACATTTCGCGGTTATATGACCGGCTTCATCCTGTCTGTCATCCTGACCGTTCTTGCCTTCTGGCTCGTCATGGGCAATGTGTTCGAAAAATCCGGCGTAACGGCCCTGATCATCCTGGTACTGGGCGCCATACAGATGTGTGTGCATGTGGTTTACTTCTTGCACATGAACACGCGCGCAGAAGGTGGCTGGAGCATGCTGGCCATGATCTTCACGATCATCATCGTCGTCATCGCGTTAGCTGGCTCCCTGTGGGTCATGTACCATCTGAACACCAACATGATGCCCAACATGATTCACGACATGAAAGACATGCTCTGATCCATGCCTCTCATGGATCGCGCCCAGGCATGCCGATCACTATAGTTCGGTAATGCCTGGGGGCCCAGCAGGAGACCATCGTTACCTCCCCTTATCACTCCTCACTTGTCCGACCTGACTCCCATCGTCCGAAACGGGCCTGGGTGCGCCTGGTCTGGTTACTGATTGCCATCATGGCGTTCGTCGGCTTTTGTGCGCTTGGTATCTGGCAAGTGGAACGGCGTGCCTGGAAACTGGATCTCATGGAACGGGTGGCGCAGCGTATTCATGCCCCCGCAGTTGCACCTCTTGATCGCAGCGACTGGGATAGCATTTCGGCATCCCGCGATGAATATCGCCGCATCAGGCTGCGCGGCACCTATCTGCATGACCAATCTGCACTGGTGCAAGCATCAACCGTTCTTGGCACAGGTTATTGGGTCATGACTCCCCTGCGTCTTGATGACCAGAGCATTGTTCTTGTCAACCGGGGCTTCGTTCCGCAGGCACAAAGCAATGGCCCCTGGCGCCACAGGCACGAGCCGGCAGGTGAGCTCACGCTGACGGGCCTGATACGCTTGACCGAACCCCATGGCGGTTTTCTGCGAGACAACCGTCCGCAAGAAAATCGCTGGTTTTCCAGGGACGTGCAGCAAATTGGGCAAAGCCGTGGGCTCAATCCGTTAGCGCCCTATTTCGTCGATGCCGATGGGCCTGGTGCCTCCCCTTTTCCGGGCCTTGCATCGGCCGCGTCATCCCGTAGCAGTGAACCAGTACAGGCTACCGCTGCGAGCGCCTCGGGTCAGATGCATATTGCCGACGAACATCTGCCTGTGGCAGGTCTGACAGTAGTATCATTTAGCAATAACCATTTAATGTATGCCATCACCTGGTTTGGTCTGGCCATAATGGTCATCCTCGCCGTGTGCTATGTTTTGCGTGAGGAATATCGCATGCGCAAGCCGGGAAAATGACGCGCAGTTTTCCACCATGAAACAGGCGACGACGCCAAGGCATCTGAATTGGACCCTTTTCGCACCCCCCCCTCCCTGAGTCGGACCACATTCCTGCAGGCAACTGATCCGGACAGGCTCGATGATGGCAATGCCACGGGCCGCAAGAATATGCTGCAATTGATCCAATTGCGCTGGATTGCCGTGCTGGGTCAGGTAATGACAATCCTGGTAGCACAGTTTGTCCTGGGTCTTGCACTGCCGCTGCATGACATGCTGGCCCTGGTATTGCTACTGGTGCTGTTCAACGTGGGTAGCATGCTGTTCCTTCGTGCCGGCAATCCAGTCAGCAACACACAGCTTTTCGTCGCGTTGCTGGCCGATGTAGGCATACTGACCGCTCAGTTGCACTTTAGCGGCGGCGCGAGCAACCCATTCATTTTTCTGTACTTGCTGCAGCTCACCCTGGCAGCGATTCTGCTGACGCCCCGCAGCACGTGGATAATGGTAGGCATTACCAGTGCCTGCTTCGCCTGGCTTGCTCTTTCCAAGCAAACGCTGATCCTGCAACCTGCCCACGAACAGGGCCTCAATAGCCTTTACGTACTGGGCATGCTGGTATGCTTCGCGCTCAATGCCGCCTTGATCATGGTGTTCATGACACGGATCAGCCGGAACCTGCGAATGCGCGATACCCACCTGGCTGCCATGCGCCAGGCTGCTGCAGAAGAGGAACATATTGTCCGCATGGGGCTGCTGGCATCCGGCGCGGCGCACGAACTGGGCACGCCACTGTCTACGATGGCCGTCATTCTGGGCGACTGGCGGCATATGTCACCCTTTACCAAAAATCCGGAATTGCTGCAGGAAGTCGATGAAATGCAGACCCAGGTCATGCGCTGCAAGGCAATCGTTACCGGCATTCTGGTCTCTGCCGGTAAAACACGCGGTGACTCTCCAACAGAAACAACCGTGCATCAGTTTCTTGATCAAGTGCTGGAGCAATGGCGCACGCTGCGCCAGCCCAAACAAATGCTTTATGAAAACCATTTTGGCCCGGACGTGCGCATCGTTTCAGACTCTGCATTACAACAGATGATAGGCAATGTCCTGGACAACGCCCTGGAAGCCTCGCCTGACTGGCTGCGCGTGCAAGTCACACGTCAAGACGATATCCTGATCCTTACCGTCATGGATGCCGGTTCTGGATTCGCTGCTGAAATGCTGACTCATCTGGGACAGCCTTACAACTCCAACAAAGGCAAACCGGGTGGCGGGCTGGGTCTGTTTCTCTCGGTCAATGTTGCCCGCACCCTGGGGGGCAGCATTACCGCGCAGAATCTGCTGTCTGGCGGCGCATCAGTTACACTGTCACTGCCCCTATCGGCCATCAAACTGGAAAACGGAGACGCACATTGAGCGAAGATGCCACTAAAGGTGAGCTGCTGATCGTGGAAGACGATGCGGCGTTCGCACGCACATTAACCCGTTCGCTGGAACGTCGCGGGTATCACGTCGTTGCCGCCAACAGCCAGGATTCCATGCTTGCCATTTTGCAGCACCGCACACCCGCATTTGCGGTTGTTGATCTCAAGCTAAAAGGGGAAAGTTCGGGACTTGCCTGCGTGAAGAATCTGCATGCTCATAATCCGGACATGCTGATCGTCGTACTGACCGGGTTCGCCAGCATCGCCACCGCCGTTGAAGCCATCAAGCTGGGCGCTTGTCATTATCTTGCAAAACCAGCCAATACCGATGACATTGAAGCCGCCTTTGGCCGTTCAGGCGGCGTGACCAACGTCAAGCTCAGTGCGCGCCAGTCATCCATCAAGACTCTGGAATGGGAGCGCATCCACGAAACCTTGGCAGAAACGGGATTCAACATTTCGGAAACAGCACGCCGCCTGGGCATGCATCGCCGTACACTTGCCCGCAAACTGAACAAACAACAGGTGAAATAGCCCTATTACAAATGCAATTGATTTAGTGTCATGAAATTTTCACGGGCATACAGAAGAGCCGAAAGATTATTCTTTTCGGCTTTTTTATTTGCAGCCACATCCGTTCGCGCCAAGCAAAGCAACAGGCCGCAGTTCTTTTTACACCTTATTCATGCAGAACCGATCTGGGTTGCTGCAAGCGCCTGATTGCGCACACTGCGAGGCGCCAATGCCCTGACGCCAACAAAACCTTGACTAACTATAAACCACGCACCGAGAGACCGACGCTCCGGCAGCACCAAGTGCATCGCCCCTCCCGCCATCTGCATTCCGCTTCAAATTTTTTTTGCCCAACACGCGCCGGTATTGCCTTTTTCCTGATGTAACAATATGATACGGGTCATTCGTATTCTGCTGCACATTTTTCATGACCCATTCCGAACATATCGCTTTCCTGGTTTCCAATAAACTTGGCGATTCCCTGTTGCTGCTACCACTTGCCCACAACCTGGTGCGTAGCGGCCATCGGGTCACCGTGTTCGGACAGCAGGCACATGCACTTTCCTCGTGGTTGCCGGGCCTTGACGTCCGGCCTGTCCCTTCTGAGGGCGTGTCAGCATTGGCTCAATTTGACAGCCTGTTCCAGATGGATGTTGATCAGCCCATCGCGCTTGATCCGCACAATTGCCCGCGCCCGCTCAGGTCATTGACCATGTGGTTGCGCCAGCAGCCACCACAGCCCAGACTTTTTCTGGACGAATTACGCCATTTTGCAAAAGCCGTCTATGGCATCGAAGACTGGTCCGCCGCCTGCGGCCTGGTCACCCAGCATCCGGAGCGCTGGCGGCAAAACCGCAGGCGCATTGTGATTCATCCGACCGCCGGCTCAGCCGAACGCTATTGGTCAGATTCCAAATTTATACAATTGGCGCAACGCCTGTGTCGTGATGGCCATGACGTCGCCTTTGTGGTTGAAGAACGCGAGGCAGCGGCATGGCAGGCTGCCGCACAGGGACAACCCTTCACCGTGAATCATTTTGAATCGTTGCAGGCGCTGGGCGATTATATCCACGAATCCGGCTATCTGATCGGTAACGATTCAGGCATTGGCCATCTGGCCTCGGCCCTGGGTGTGCCAACCGTCACGATTTCCCACCGGCCCCGTAATATGTTGCGCTGGCGTCCTCAATGGGCGCCAGGTGTGATCGTGCCACATCTGTGGTTGCCGCTACGCGCCTGGCGCCGCAAGTACTGGCGACTTGCGGTCACGGTTGCTGCTGTCACCCGGTCATTGCGCCAACTGCAGAAAATGGAAGCGCGCAACGACCGGCCGAACGTAACCGCTCCCCCGGGGCTGGGCAAAGCAGTAGTCACCGAAATACCGCCAGCATAACGATAGGCCTGGTGCTCATGCACCCATGCCAACATTGTTAAAGGCGACCATACCGTTCACATACCGCATTCAGCGAACCTTTACATTCCACGATTTAGGCTGGCCCTGCGATGACGCAGACTCATCGCCTCATCAGCAATGCGGCGACATCGGCCTGCTCATTCGGCCGGTCTTTTCAAGGACCTTGCGGCGCAGACTAATCTTTTAATGTATCACCCCAGTCTGCGATGGCATCCGCCGTCTCAACCGGTTTTTCAGCCGGCAGCGCATGGCTTGCATTGTCAATCACTTTGACCGTTACCCGATCGCCGAACTCCTTCTTCAATTCTTCACGCGAGGCGGACGGGCGAAAGGGATCGACGCCGCCTTGCAGATCGAGCATGGGCACAGTACCACCGGCCCACCAGTCATCCCGGTTGGTCAGTTTGCGGGCTGCACGCTGGCTTTTGGTCACCGCCTGATTCCAGCCCTCAAGCCAGGGTTCCGGATTGCTGCCTTCTGCAAAAAAAGCCAGCTTTAAGCCTTCAAGACGTTGCTCGCGCGAGGATGCCGGATCATTGATCATCGTAATGGCATCGCTCAGCTCCTTCGGCCAGGAACTGGCGCCCGCCGCGACAAGAACAACGCCGCGCGCCAGTTCAGGGTAATCCGACGCAATCGTGCGAGCAATCCAGTTGCCATAGGCATGGCCCGCGACAATGGCTTTGCCACCCTCGTTTTTGATGACCGCGGCAAAGTCCTTGGCAAAATCATGAAAGGAAACCCCTTGCATGGGACCGTGACTGCCGCCAATACCGCGCGGCTCCGGTCGCAGTACGCGGTAACCCCGTTGCGCCAGGCGCTCGGCCAACTGGCCAAACTCTTCGGTTCCCCGCCCTGTCGATGCAATCAACACAACAAGCGGGCCTTTTCCTTGTGCGTGATAGCTAATCGTCGCGGCGCCGTTTTTCACCGATTTGACGACAGCCTCTTCTGCGCGTGCTGGTCCCATGCCGATCATTGCAATGGCGCCAACAGCAAGTGCCGCCGCCCGAATTTTCATTCTCATCTCTACTCTCCCATTATTATGCGTGACAATTATTCAAGCGAAATTAATCTGGTAAAACGTGTAGTAACAATCTTTTAAGGCAGCGGGAACATATTGCATCCCGCGCCTGATATAGCGGTGCTTTCGTTCTAAAAAAGCTGCCGCCGTTTTTTTTAATGAGGTTTCAAAGCGTCATGCTCATCGCCTATCACGCATGCCACTTGTCATGCCCATCGCTAGTTACTGTTTTGAGAACCGAGCACAAATGCGCCTGCGCGTTCGCAAGCGCAGCGGAACCCGCGAACTATCGAATCCTGCCTATAAAAAACGGCCTGGCAATCTCATGACTATGCCCTCTTTTGCAATTTCCCTGCGCATCCGCAGCGCCCGAATTGATCGAAACAACTGCTGGGCGCTCATAACACATTGCATATTTATTTATCAATGCGATGCCCGCCCATCCTAACTGCTTCCTGTTTTTATGTCAATAAGCTATGTTATTGACCTTTTAATTGAATGACTGTCATTTCAACATCTACTACAGCGAAGGAATCTTCTATTTCAATACCGAAGCGAGTACCATATTTTCACAAACAGTACTATTAAAGGAGGCTGTGTGCAAAGCACCGGAACCATCGGCGAAATCAAGCAACGTGGTATGGCCGCCATTGAGGACGGGCTGCGCCACGCTCCGGTACATATCATTAAACGCAAAAAATCGGCTGCCGTTGTGCTGTCTGAAGCGCAATACCAATCTCTCGCTGGCGGACACCAGCCAACATGCCTCGGGGTGAGGCAGCATTACAGTGGCTGTTGATGCAACCGTCTGCCTGCACCCGCGAAGAGGCAGAAATCGACGCATCGCAAATAGAGGAGCGCGATGGGTGATTGCAAATAATGAATTTGCACACACCGGCTTGCTGATGTGTCCTTCAGCTTAAACAGGCGCTGGCAAACAAACAACCAAATCTGCTCCGCGGCATCACCCAGCCAGCCTGTCAGCCGAAGCCTGCAGGCCCTGCAAAATACTGTCGGCCAGCGACTCGGAAAATGACGTGGGTAGCCTGGCCCGCACGGCACGCACAACCGTGGACGTTCGCGCCACAAGATCATCTACAACCGCTTGTGCGCCGCGCCCGTCAGGCGTTACCACGCCATATCGCTCGCCCACATTTAACCAGTGCCGTCGCTCAATTGTGCGCATCAGGTAATGTGCGTTTTTTGAGCGCACGGCCATCGCCATTTTCACCCTGAAGGGCGAGAGCTTGCCCTTGCCTTCTCCCAAAAAAGGCAGAACGGAAAGAATGTCATATAGTGGCGTGAGCTCATAGCCGCCACCAGGCCGAAGAAAAACGCTGAAATTTTTCGCATGACCATCAGGCGCCCACAACATCCAGAAGAGTATTTGCGACTGGAAAAAAGTGCGCTTATCACGTTCGGAATAAAGTGAGGTGTCAAGCAGCCTCATGATGCGATCCACGCCAGGTCCGCCATCAGCCTCGTATTTCAAATGGGGTGGGGTTGCCGTGATCTGGCAAAAATCTTCCTGTGGCAACCGGACCAGCCACGGCTTTTGCTCATTCTGGGCAATCCAGGCACGATCGAATCGCGTCACGGACAATACCTTCATGTCTTCGAACTGCAGCGGTTCGCATTCGGCTACCGGCAACCCGTAGGCGCGCAGGATCTCGGCACAAAGCCATTCGTTTTCGACAGACTCGCTCAGATCCAGCTTCATATTCCCGACCAGGCCCATTGGCAACTTGAAAATGTGGGTCGTGGGCGTGGCGCCTTGTGGCCGCCACCAACGGCCCTGGAAGTACAACAGGGCCGTCTTTTCCTGGGCGCCGGCGATGGAGATGCGCAGGTCTTGCGCATCGGAACCGGCTGCGCCAGCAAGGGGGCCGGGATTGAGCGTATCACGCAACAAGCGGGCGACCTCGGCCTCGCTCAATGGCGTGGCCTGGACAGCGTTTATTGCCTCGGGCTGCATGCCTTCGGGAAGCAGTTGCAGGGCACCCACGCAATCGCGGCCCACCTGCATCAGCAAATCGAACGCATCGGTGGAACCCGTCTGGTACCGACGCGCCACCCGTTGACGAATTTCTTTGCTGTCAGGTAACAGATTTTCGAAGTAAGTCCGCACGGCCTCGCCACGATGCGGCGGATTGCCAGGTGCAAAAGGAAGAGACAGGGAAAGCGCCCGTCCGCGCGTCGAGGCAACCCAGCTGTCGGCATATTGCAGAACCTCGCCGTCGCCTGGCCGTGTATGCCAAGTCCCCACATAGTCTGCATTCATCCATAGCCCAAGTGTGCGGGCATGAGAGCGTCTGCCCATGGCGTTACCAGACTGAGGGGGCTGCGCCGCCTGCGGTGTTGGCCTCACCACTTTTGCGCAGCACAAGATCCACGCCCAGAATGCTGAGCAATCGCAACAATCGGTCTGCGCTCACGGTGTCGGCGTGACGCTCCAGTGCGGACAACGTCTGCTGCGTCACGCCCAGCCGAAGGGCGGCTTCACGTTGCGTGAGCCCGGCCTCCTTGCGGAATGCCTGCAGCAGCATGGGCAGTTGTGCCGATGTTTGAACAGTATAGTCACGCATGTCTATCTCCTGAGATTTTACAAATTATAAGCTGTAAATATAAAATACAGCATTTAAATTGTATTTTCAGAAAACAAATTATATATTGTATTTTTAATATACAAATTATATTATGTATTTAGTATTTAAAGAAGCGCCCAGGCAAAAGCGCGTTTATGCAGCAATTGAGCTTTTTTGCCAACAACGATTAACCGCTGACGACTACTTCCACACCCTGATCACGAATCGCCTGCAACACGGCCTGATCGGCAGCAGCATCGGTGATCAGGCGCTCTACTTGCGACCATGAACAGATACGAAAGCTCGCGAAGGCGTTTAGCTTGGTATGGTCTGCCATAACCGTGGTGCAACTGGCTGCCGCAACAAAAGCGCGATTCATGGAAGCATCTTCACTATCGCGCATAAAAATACCTGCAGCCGATACTGCGTGTACACCCAAAAAAGCTTCGCGAATCTGAATGCCGGATAACACATCATTGTCGGCGCGCTCTATAGTGGCCTGCTTGCGTGGATCCAGGCGCCCGGCCAACACATAGACATGGGCAAGATGACTTTGCCCGGCTGCCGCGGCAACCGTCAGGCCATTGGTAATCACATGCAGATCCTGATGACCGCTCAGCGCCTGAGCCAGCGCATGGGCAGTCGTCCCCGCATTGATGAGAATGCTGTCGCCGTCAGAAATGTATTGCATGGCGCATTCGGCAATAGCGGTCTTTTCAGCCGATTGCTGGCGATGCCTTTCCGCGTAGTTGTACATCTCGTAGCGGGCATTGCCTTCCGCAAGCACCTCTTGTGAGGCCACTGCGCCACCGTGAGTGCGTTCCAGCAACCCTTTTTCACCCAACTCAAGCAAATCGCGCCGGATGGTAATTGGCGACGTTGAGAATTCGCGCGCCAGATCCCGCACCGTCACGGCGTTGGTTTCCTGCATAAGCGCCAAAATGCGCTGTTGACGTTCTACTTTGAGCATATATGATCCATTTTGGCTGAGCCACTACCATAACATGAACAATCGTGATTCTAGCCTATAGAAAAAAAGATCGTAATTGATCATTTGTGTTCATATCTATGTCATATTTGATCGTTAAAGTGGCGCCATGACACCACATACTCCTTACAAAACGATCATCTTTGATCTGGATGGCACACTTCTGGACACCTGGCCCAGCCTGCTGCAGGCCGTACGCACAGTTACGCCCGGGGTAACAACCATCGAACCCGCAGCACTGCGTCTGGCATTAAGCCAAGGCATCGGCGCGATGTTTGCCCGGGCCACTGAACAAATGGCACTGGACGCCAGCGCGGCGCAAGCAACCCTGCGCGACATGGAAAGCGCCTATTTTGGCCATACCCTATCTGCCGCCGTGCCTTACCCGGGCGTTGGTCATATGCTCCCCCAACTCCAATTGGCAGGTTTGACGCTGGCGCTGTGCACCAATCGCGATCGCGCTTCCACACTGGCCCTGCTGGACCAGGCCGAATGGCGGTCCCTTTTTTCACATATTCATTGCCTGGATGATGGCCTGCCGCCCAAACCGGACCCAACTGCCATCCTGGCTACCTTATCGCATCTCCAATGTCCGCTGCGGGATGCCTTATTCGTAGGCGACTCCTGGATTGACGCGCGTTGCGCTGCACAGGCTGGCGTCGACTTTGCAGCCCATCTTGGCGGCTATCACACTCACCCGGGCGAACTGAGCCCTGCCGTGCTGAGCTACCGACATGCAGGTGAGCTCCGTCAATGGCTGGCCGAACGGTTCACCCTTCTACCGGAACTGAATCATGACTGATATTGTCCTTGATCACATCAGCAAGTCTTACGGCACCACCACCGTTCTTGACAAGCTATCGCTCACCATACGTAATGGCGAGTTTCTAACCCTGCTTGGCGCTTCCGGTTGTGGAAAATCAACCCTGCTCAAACTGCTGGCAGGGCTGGAAATGCCCGATACCGGAACGATCAAAAAAGGGGATGCAAATTTACTGACACAATCGCCCGGTGAAAGAGACTGCGCCATGGTGTTCCAATCCTATGCGCTCTATCCTCATATGACGGTAGGCGACAATATCTGCACCCCACTTTATATGCGCACGCTGCACTTTGCACAACGGCTGCCGGGGGCACGCTGGATCAGCCCGGCAACGCGCCGCAAAACCCAAGACGCGCAAAAGCAGGGACAAAAAATTGCCGAGATCCTGGGCATTGCCCACCTGTGGGATCGCAAGCCCGTGCAGCTTTCCGGCGGCCAGCGCCAGCGTGTCGCGCTGGCGCGTGCAATGGTGCGACGCCCCTCCCTGTTCCTGTTCGATGAACCGCTGTCGAATCTGGATGCAAGCCTGCGCCAATCATTGCGCGGCGAAATTCGGCAACTGCACGATGAGCTGGGCGTCACCTTCGTCTATGTCACGCATGACCAGCACGAAGCCATGTCCATGTCTGATCGCATCGCCGTGATGAAGGGCGGTCACATCCTGCAACTGGGCACGCCCCAGGAAATTTATCACAGCCCCAGCCATACCGATGTGGCCTCCTTTGTTGGCGCGCCTCGGGTCAACTTCCTGGGGGTTAGGCAGAATGCGGCAGGCCATGCCTGCCTGCAGGATCAACCGCTGCACGATTTCTTTCCAAAGCACGCATCACAACTGGCATTTCGTCCGCAGCAGGCATTACTCACCGCCTCGGACGATACGCTGAGCGTCAGAGGCAGGATCACCCTGGTCGAATTCACGGGGCCCGAATGCATGGTGACCATGCAAACACCGGCTGGTGAAGCTGTCGTCGTCGTGCTGGATACAGCGCCACACTTGAAGATCGGTGAAGTATTGCAAGTGCATGTACCACACGAGGCATGGCACGTATTCGATACGCAGGGACACAGTTTGCGCGCTGACAGGCAATGCCTGTCATTGGCAGCCTAGGAGATCCGTATGCGCATCAAGCCACTGCAACTTTCGCTGTTACTCGGTCCCTGCCTGGTTCTCACTGTATTGCTGTTAATCGTGCCGCTGCTCATTGTGGCGCTCATGTCTTTGACGGACTGGCAATTCGGCGCCGGTACCTGGAACTGGGTCGGGCTAGGCAACTACGTCGATCTCTGGAATGACCCGACCTTCCGTAAAAGCTTTGCCAACACAGTCTATTACCTGGTCATCGTGTCAGTGTGCTCCATTGCGGTCGGCCTGGGTGTTGCCTTGCTCATCGAATCCCACGAATCCTTGCGCGGGTTTTACCGTACTGCCTTTTTCATGCCGGTCGCCTCCACGCTGATTGCCATGGCTGTGGTATGGCAATTTCTCATGCATCCCACTGTGGGTTTTCTGAACAACGTGCTGTCATGGTTTGGCATCGGTCCCCAGAACTGGCTGAACGATTATGATTTGGCCCTGCCGTCGCTGGCTGCCATCGGGATCTGGCAAATGTCGGGACTGGCCATGGTCATGTTCCTTGCCGGCCTGAAAAATATTCCGATGGAACTGCGCCACGCCAGCCTGCTTGACGGCATG
>Ga0308158_10002759_pt1 | contig 16143 bp, 13 predicted proteins | sample PhyBR2_FD_201038 | JGI IMG/M metagenome (GOLD analysis project Ga0308158, IMG submission 201038) | Phyllosphere microbial communities from UC Gill Tract Community Farm, Albany, California, United States - DLSLB.R2 | ecosystem: Host-associated > Plants > Phyllosphere > Unclassified | place: USA... | reverse complement strand
CGTGTCCGACCGCAAGTTCGACACCACGTACGTCAAGGAAAAAACCAAGACCTACAAGTTCAACATCAACAACATGAACAAGGCCGTGGTCCAGTTCGATCTGGATCACCTGGCCGAGGCCACTCGCCGTCATGTCAGCTCCACCATGGAAGCGAAGAAAGGCGATGGCCTGATCTACGTGAACTGCATGGAAAAGCTGACCATGAACGCGCCGAAGGAAACGCTGCGCGTTCGCCTGGCGTCGGCCTTGGACGGCGGCATCGACGGCATCACGCTGTCGGCCGGCCTGCACCTGGGTTCGTTCGAGCTGATCAAGGATCACCCGCGTTTCCGTGATGCGCACCTGGGCATCATCGTCTCGTCCGTGCGCGCGCTGCAACTGTTCCTGCGTAAAGTCTCGCGCCTGGACCGCAAGCCCGACTTCGTCATCGTCGAAGGCCCGCTGGCCGGTGGCCACCTGGGCTTCGGCATGGATGACTGGAAGCAATATGACCTGCACACGATCATGGACGAGATCCACGCGTTCGTGAAGGCCGAGCAGCTGGGCATCCCGGTGATCGCCGCCGGAGGCGTGTTTACCGGCTCGGATGCCGTCAGCTTCCTCGAAAAAGGCGCGGGCGCCGTGCAGGTGGCAACGCGCTTTACCGTGACGACCGAATGCGGCCTGCCCGACGACGTCAAGCAGGAATACTTCCGCGCCAGCGAAGAAGACATCGAAGTCAACGGCATCTCGCCGACCGGCTATCCGATGCGCATGCTCAAGAATACGCCGGCGATCGGCTCGGGCATCCGCCCGGGCTGCGAATCGTATGGCTATCTGCTCGATGCGACCGGCAACTGCTCGTACATCAACGCCTACAACCGCGAGGTGCAGGCGCATCCGGAACTGAAAAAAGTCACGGTGATGGACAAGACCTGCCTGTGCACGCACATGCGCAATTTCAATTGCTGGACCTGCGGCCATTACACGTACCGCCTGAAGGACACGTCGCACCTGCTGGCCGATGGCAACTACCAGATCCTGAGCGCCGAGCACGTGTTCAAGGATTACCAGTTCAGCGTCAACAACGAGATCGCCCTGCCCGAAAAGCAGGACATCGTCACGGCGTAAGCCCGTCTTGCGCTGCTACCGCGCCGTACAGCGGCCATGAAAACGTCATTCCTGCCCACGCGGGGATGACGTTTTTTGCATTGACGCCCGAATGAACCGCCTTGTCCCGTCCCCGCCCGGTGATCGCCGCTGAATGTGCGCAGGCGCACCGAAGCAGTCTTGCATGAACGTTACGGTAATCATTCCATCAGCGGGAGTGAGCAATGAGCGAAGAGAAAAAGCAGGTCCGTATTACCAAGGCGACGATGCCGGCCGGCGGCTGGGGTTCCGTTGGCGACGTCAGCACCATCCTGACCGACCAGAACGTCGTCGTCAAAGACACGGGCTTGCTGCTCAAGCAAAACAAGACCGATGGCTTCGCCTGCGTCAGCTGCGCCTGGGCGAAACCTGCCAATCCGCACCCGTTCGAATTCTGCGCCAGCGGCGCCAAGGCCACCGCGTGGGAAACCACCAGCAAGTCCATTGGCGCCGACTTTTTCCAGCGCCACACGCTGACCGAGCTCGAAGCCTGGAGCGACCATGAACTGGAAGACCACGGCCGCCTGACCACGCCGCTGCGCTACGACGCCGCCAGCGACAAATACCTGCCAGTCGAGTGGGATGTGGCGTTCAGCGAAATCGGCGCCGCGCTGCGCGGGTTCGACCGCAAGCAGGTCGTGTTCTACGCATCGGGCCGCGCATCGCTGGAAACGTCGTATATGTACCAGTTGCTGGCGCGCATGTACGGCAACAACAACCTGCCGGACAGCTCGAATATGTGCCACGAAAGCACATCGGTCGGCCTGCAGAAAACCATTGGCGTTGGCGTCGGCACGGTCAAGCTGAGCGACTTCGACGACACCGACTGCATCCTGTTCTTTGGCCAGAACGTGGGCGTGAACAGCCCGCGCATGCTGCACCAGCTGCAGGAAGCGCGCAAGCGCGACGTGCCGATCATCACCTTCAACCCGCTGCGAGAGCGCGGGCTGGTGAGTTTTACCAATCCGCAGTCGCCGCTGGAAATGCTGACCAGGCAAGAAACTGCGATCTCGACCCAGTACCACCAGGTCAAGCCGGGCGGCGACACGGCCGTCATCATGGGCATGTGCAAGGCACTCTTCGCCCTTGACGATGCGGCGCTGGCCGCCGGCGAACAGCGGGTGATCGACATCGCGTTCAGCCAGGAGCACACCAATGGCTTCGAGGCCTTCGAGGCGGCCGTGCGTACTTGCCCGTGGGAAGCGATCGAGCGTGAAGCGGGCCTGTCGCAGGCGGCCATCGAAGAGGCAGCAAATGTCTACGCGACATCGAGCGCGGTGCTGGGCGTGTACGGCATGGGCCTGACCCAGCACCGCAACGGCGTGCAGAACGTGACGATGATGGTCAACCTGCTGCTATTGCGCGGCAATATCGGCAAGCCGGGCGCCGGCATCTGCCCGGTGCGCGGCCACTCGAATGTACAGGGCCAGCGCACGGTGGGCATCACCGAGAAACCCGAACTGGCGCCGCTCGACAAGCTCAAGGAGCAATTCAACTTCGAGCCGCCACGCGACACGGGCCTGACGACGGTCGATGCCTGCGAAGCCATCATCAAGCGCGACCTGCAGGCGTTCATCGGCCTGGGCGGCAACTTCCTGCGCGCCGTGCCGGAAACCGTGCTGATGGAAGCGGCCTGGCGCGAGCTGCCGCTGACGGTGCAGATTGCCACCAAGCTCAACCGTAACCACGTCATCCACGGCAAGGCGGCCTACCTGCTGCCGTGCCTGGGCCGGATTGAAATCGACCGCCAGGGCTCCGGTGACCAGTCCGTGTCGGTCGAGGACAGCACGTCGCACATGCACGGCTCGCGCGGGATGACCGAGCCGGCTGCGCCAGGGCTGCTGTCCGAACCGGCCATCGTGGCGGGCATCGCCAAGGCCACGCTCGACGCCAATCCGCGTGTCGACTGGGACGCGTGGGTGGCCGACTACCGCACCATCCGCAAGGCGATGGGAATCACCTTCCCCGAGATCTTCAAGGACCTGAACGAGCGCATGTGGACGCCGGGCGGCTACCGCAAGCCGCTGGCCGCCGCCGAGCGGGTCTGGAAGACCGAAAGCGGCAAGGCCGAATTCACGGTGCCCGAAGAACTCCCGGGCAACCCGAACATGCCGGGCGGCCCCGACATCCTGCGCCTGTTCACCATTCGCAGTGACGGCCAGTTCAACACGACGATCTACAGCAACGACGACCGCTTCCGCGGCGTGCATGGCAGCCGCATGGTGCTGTTCATGAATGCGGCCGACATGGAACGCTACGGCCTCGGCAAGGGCGACGTGGTGGCGCTGCGCACGCATGCCGACGATGGCGTCGACCGGCGCGTCGAGGGCTTGCAGATCGTGCCGTACGATGTCCCGACCGGCTGCATCGCCGGCTACTACCCGGAATGCAATCCGTTGATTCCGCTCTGGCACCATGCCAAGGAAAGCAAGGTGCCGGCGGCGAAAGCCATCGACGTCCTGCTCGAACGCAGTAAAGTGGCTGCACCGGGCGTGGCATGAACGCGCGCACGTCGTTCCCAGGCGACGGCGGGCCGGACTTCCCCGTCGCCACCAGTCTGCCGGCAGCCTGCTGGCAGGCTGGTGCGAGTGAAGCGCTGGCCGAAGTGCTGGCCGAGGAAGTCCCGGTTGCGCTCGTCTACAACGGCATCAGCCACGCCGTGATGCTGGCCTCGCCGCAAGACCTGGACGACTTTGCGCTGGGCTTTTCGCTGTCCGAGCGCATCGTGCGCAACGCTGCGGACATCCGCGACATCGCCATCGAACCGGGCCCGCACGGCATCACGGTCTCGATGGACATTGCCCCCGGCGCCATGGCGCGCCTGAAGGAAACCCGGCGCGCACGCACCGGCAAGACCGGCTGCGGCCTGTGTGGCGTGGACAGCCTGGCCTGGTTCGAGCGCGAAACGGGCCTGCTCGACGCCCGCGATGGCGGCGCGCACGGCGTGACGGCGCAGTTCGAACCGGCAGCGCTGCACCGCGCGATGGCGGCGATGAACGCGGACCAGCGCCTGCACCAGGCCACCGGCGCCGTGCATGCGGCAGGCTGGGCCGACCACGACGGCGTGCTGCGCACCGTGCGCGAGGACGTCGGTCGTCACAATGCGCTCGACAAACTGATCGGTGCAGTGGCGCGCGATGGCCTGGCGGCCGACAGCGGCTTCGTCGTCGTGACCAGCCGGGCCAGTTTCGAGATGGTGCAAAAGACCGCGCGCGCCGGCATCGCCGTGCTGGCAGCCATATCTGCGCCCACCGCCATGGCCGTGCGCATGGCCGATGCCGCCGGCGTGACATTGGCCGGCTTCGTGCGGGCTGGCCGCCACGTCGTCTACAGCCATCCGCAGCGCCTCGCGTAACCGCCGCGCACGCCGCACGCGCCCGTTGCGGCGCCATGTTGAACGGGTATATGCTGGACGCCAGCGCAGACCCGACGCAGCGCGATGCGAGAGAGGCGGCCCGTCATGTCAACGTTTGCCCCTGCCGAGCAGGTCAGCTTCCTGGCTGATCAAGCCGGCAGCATCACCAGCTGGAATCCGGCGTGCGCGGCGCTGTTCGGTCGCGCCGCAGCCGATGTCATCGGTCAACCGCTCGCCGGCCTGCTGGCCGGTAGCGACTGGCCCACCCTCCAACGTGCCGGCCAGAGCCAGACCGCACTGGCGACGGCCGCCGGTGACGTTTCTGCCAGCCTCAGCCTCGTGTTGCAGCATGCCGCCGACGGCGCCGCGCTTGGCTACAGCATCACCATCACCCCTGCCCTGCCCGGCGCATCCGAAGGCGAACGGCTCGGCGCGACGCCGCTGTCCGCAGTGGTCGACCTGTTGCCGGGCACGTTCTACATCATGAACCGCGAAGGCCGCATCCTGCTGTGGAACCACAATCTCGAACGGCTGTGCGAGATGATGCCGGACGAGATCGCCGCCGCCAATGGCATTACCATGCTCGACCCGCGTGACCGCCCGGGGGCGCTCGTGCAGGTCGAGGCCATGTTCAACAACAACACCGAGATCGCGCTGGAAACCGACTACGTCTCGCGCAGCGGCCGCGAAACGCCGATGCTGCTGCGCGGCGCACGCATCGATTGCAACGGCGGCCAGTACCTGGTCGGCATGGGCATCGACATTTCCAGGCAACGCGCACGCGAGCGTCAGTTGGCCCTGTACCGGCGTGCACTCAATGTCGCCCGCAACGGCGTGATCATCGCCCGCGATGCCGGCCCCAACCGCGTAGTCGAGTACGTCAACCCCGCGTTCGAACACATCACCGGCTACAGCGCCGACGAAGTCGTCGGCCGCGATGCGCGCTTCATGGCCGCGCCCGGCCTGGACGAAGACGAACGCAGCCGCATGCGCATCGCCTTGCGCGAGCGGCGCTCGGTCCACGTCGTGCTGCGCAACCTGCGCAAGAATGGCGAAGTGTTCTGGAACGACCTGCAGATCACGCCAGTGCACGACGACAATGGCAAGGTCACGCATTTCATCGGTGTCAGCAACGACGTTACCGCCAGCAAGCAGCGTGCCGACGAGATCGAGCCCGATGCCAACCACGACAGCCTGACGGGATTAGCCAACCGCACGCTGCTGTGGGACCGGCTCGACCACGCCCTGCACCTGGCGCAGCGTCACCAGTCGCTGGTGGCCACCGTGCTGGTCGACCTGGCTGGGTTCAAGGCCATCAACCATACGTTCGGCCACGACGCCGGTGACGCCGTGCTCAAGGTCGTGGCGAGGCGCCTGCAGGCAGCCGTGCGCGACTGCGACACTGTGGCGCGCATGGCGGGCGATGAATTCGTGATGGTGCTGGTGGACCAGCCGAACCTGCGCTTCACGCTGCGCGTGGTCGAGCGGCTGCGACGCGCACTGGTCATGCCGGTCGCGTACGGCGGCAACGATATCGCCGTGGGCGCGCGCATCGGCGTGGCGGCCTACCCGAATGATGGCGCGACGACAGCCGACCTGATCCGCGCGGCCGGGATGGCGGTGCACCGCGCCAGGCAGCGTGGCGGCGACGTGCATTTCTACTCGCGCGACATGCGCAATGCCAGCGACGCGCGCGTCGCGCTGGCCGGCACGATGCGCAGCGCGCTCGCCAACGATCAGTTGTTCCTGCTGTTCCAGCCACGGATGGAAGCATGCAGCGGCAAGGTACGGGGCTTCGAGGCCCTGCTGCGCTGGCGCCATCCCGAGCAGGGCGTGATGCTGCCGGCGTCATTCCTGGCCGAAGCCGAAGAAACCGGCCAGATCGTCGCCATCGGCGGCTGGGTGCTGGACCAGGCCTGCGCCTTCGCGCGCGACCTGCGCGCCGCCGGTTACGCCGGGCTGCCGGTGGCGGTGAACGTGACGCACCGCGAGTACAGCCGGCCCGATTTCATCGCCGGGATCGCCCGCCGCTTGCAGGAAGCCGATCTGCCGCCCGGTAGCCTCGAGATCGAGATCCCCGAAGCCGACCTGATCCGCAACCCGGGGTTGGGGCGCGACCTGGCAGTGCAATTGCGCGCCGCCGGCGCGATGCTGTCGATCGACCAGTTCGGGCAAGGCATCTCCGATCTGGCATTCCTGCAGCAATTGTCGGTGCGCCAGGTAAAACTGTCACACAAAGCCGTGCAGGATATCGCCGGGCATGGCCAGGGCGGCACACTCGCCAGGACCCTGATCGACATCGGGCATAACCTCGATATCACGGTGGTCGGCGAAGCGGTGGAAACCGACGCCCAGGTCGACTTCCTGCGCAGCCACGGCTGCGACCAGCTGCAGGGGCAATGGCTCAGCGCGCCATTGTCGGCCGCTGCAGCGCGCGACTTCCTCGTGCAGCGCCAACATGCGCTGTAGGGTGGGCGGGTCCCCCGCCCACGCGTTCAATGAACGTCATGGCGCCCCACATCCGGCGTGATTTGAACGCGTGGACGGCATAGCCGTCCACCCTACGCCAGTGGTTACGGTCATATTGGTCATTGACCATCCCATGCCACCCGCCCCCGTCCATTCCCCGATTCATGCAGGCTGTCGCAGGATACTGGCCCTGACGCGCCCGGCGCGGTAAAGTTGCATCATTCCAACGGCCGCCGTTCAGGCCGATGCAGCCTACTCCGACGATCGACGACGCCATGCAAGCACGCAGCACGACACAGCACCATCTGGCCGGCATCCTGACCTGGCTCTACCGCGCTTTCGATGGCGTGGCGACCTGGGTCACCCAGCTATCGTGGTGGAAGTTTCTTCTCTTTGCCGGCCTGACCCTGACCGCCGCCGGCATCCTGCAGGAAGAACTGTTCAACGGCCCGGCCGAAGAAGAAATTGCCCGCGCCGAACGCGAGTCGGGCCGCCGCAGCGACGCCAGCATCCTGATCGACGAGAGCGGCATCCGCTTCAATCCCCGCACCCGCACGCGCACGGCCGAACCGGCGCCGGCGACCACGCCGGAAACGCCCGAGGTGCCCGCAGTACCCGAAACACCCGATACGCCACCGGGCCCGCCCGTCACAGCGACGACGCCTTCCCCGAGCGCCGGCGCCGTCAACATCTCGCCGAACAGCGACTCGGTCCACATCGAACTGCCGCCGCAAATCGGCGAAGAATTGTCGAACGCCATCGAGGCGGCCGTCGAAGACGCCGCCGAACAGAAGGTGTCGCGCTACCACAAGCAAGCGTCCACCTGGTTCATGAACTTCGTCGTGCTCCTGCTGCTGGCGCTGTTTGGCACCAAGGCGCTGGTCGGCGGCAAGAAGCGCGCCGATGCCGAGGCCCAGGTGGCCAACGCGGCCGCCGAGCGCGAGGCGATGCAGCGCCAGCTGATGGAAACGAAAATGCAGATGATGCAGGCCCAGGTCGAGCCGCACTTTCTGTTCAACACGCTGGCATCGGTCGAGCACCTGATCCGGGTCGACCCGCCGCGCGCCTCGGCCATGCAGCGCAGCCTGATCCAGTACCTGCGCGCGGTGCTGCCACAGATGCGCGACAACGCCGTCGTCACCGGCCTGGGGCGCGAGGTCGACATGGTCAACGCTTACCTGGACCTGCTCAAGATGCGGATGGAAGAGCGCCTGACCGTCAACCTGCGCGTGCCGGATGGCCTGCGCAGCGCGGCCTTCCCACCGATGATGCTGCAATCGATGGTCGAAAACGCCATCAAGCACGGGCTTGAGTGCAAGCCCGAAGGCGGCACCCTGAACATCGTCGCCGAGGTCGTCGACAGCCGCCTGCGCGTGACCGTGGCCGACGATGGCGTGGGCTTTGGCGTGATGCCGAGCGACGGCACAGGCCTGGGGCTGCAAACGATCCGCGAGCGCCTGAAGCTGCTGCATGGCGACGCCGGCTGGCTGCACATCGGCGCCAACAGCCCGACCGGCGTGATCGCGACGATCGAAGTGCCCTACCAGTTGTCCAAGTAATGGATTGGCCAAAGCGGCAGCGGCAATCGCCGACTTGCCTGTTGGTCAGTTTCATTGAATAATAATTCAATCACTTTTCATAACAACCTTGTCAAGAGACCACCATGCCGACCGCGATTATTGCCGATGACGAAAGACTGATGCGCGACCAGCTGCGCATGCGCCTGCAGGATGCCTGGCCCGAGCTGCAGATCGTCGGCGAAGCGAAGAATGGTGAAGAAGCGGTGCAACTGGTGGGCGAACTCAAGCCTGACCTGACGTTTCTCGACATCCGCATGCCGGGCAAGACCGGCATGGAAGCGGCGCGCGACATCGGCGACAAGAGCCTGATCGTGTTCGTGACCGCCTACGACCAGTACGCGGTGGAAGCGTTCGAGCGCGGCGCCATCGACTACGTGCTCAAGCCGACCGAGCCGGACCGTTTGCGGGTCACGGTCGACCGCCTGAAAGAGCGCCTGGAGCGTCCGCAGGACAATGTCAACGATAGCGTCAGCGCCATGCTGAGCCAGCTGGCCGAAAAAATCGCCTCGCCCAAGCCGAAACACCTGCAGTGGATCCAGGCCAGCATCGGCCAGGACCTGCGCATGATTCCCGTCGAAGACATCCTGTTCTTCCGCTCGGACGAAAAATACACGAGCGTGCAGACGAGCGGCTTCGAGGCGCTGATCCGCAAGCCGGTGCGTGACCTGGCCGATGAGCTCGACCCGTCACTGTTCTGGCAAATCCACCGCGCGACGCTGGTCAACGTGAACGCCATCGAAGGCGTGACGCGCGATATCCGCGGCCGCCATCTGGTGATGGTCAAGGGCCGGCCCGAAAAGCTCGAAGTCAGCCGCAGCTTCCTGCACCTGTTCAAGCAGATGTGACCGCGTTGCAGGGCGCGCGAGCCATTGCGCGCCTTGTGACCTCGCAAAGCCCCCGGAGGGTCGTGCGCGTAGTGTAGAAGGTCCGGGCCGCACCCGTGGCCTTCTCGCCCAGCTCACGCATGAAACTCCAGCGCACGTTGCACCTGCGGCGCAACCGCAGCCTTGACCAGCGCGCCGCACGCGCCTTTGACAGCCGGCGCATCCTGTACAGCGCCAGCGACGCCATCCTGTCGGTCGGCCATGACAATACGATCCTGCTGGCCAACCCCGCAGCGGCGCGCATGTTCGATACGGGCGTGCCCAGCCTGCAGGGCAGCGCGCTGGCGCGCTTCATCGCCGCACCCGGCGCCGATGCCCGCACCCCGCTCGACTATTTTCCCGCCGGCCTCGGTCGCGCCGGCCGGCGCGCCACCGACTACGCCGTCACGGGCATTCGCAGCGATGGCGAACGTTTCCCCATTGAAGGGTCGATTTCGAGCGTCGATCACGATGGCCGGCCGATCTACACGGTGATCCTGCGCGATGTGTCCGAGCGCCACCTGGTGCAGCAGACACTGGCGCGCTCGCACGACCAGTTGCGCCAGTTGTCGTCAGCGCTGCAAAGCATCCGCGAAGAAGAGCGCACCCACATCGCGCGCGAGCTGCACGACGACCTCGGGCAACTGCTGGCATCGCTGCGCATGGACCTCACGCTGCTCGCGCGTGTCGAGCGCCTGCCCGAGGCCAGCACGCCGCTGATCAGCGGCATGCAAAGCAATCTGCTGACGGCCATCGCGTCGCTGCGCCGGATCGCCACCAACCTGCGCCCGCGCGCCCTCGACGAAGGCGGGCTGTACTTCGCACTGCAGGGCTTGCGCGACGAGTTCACCGAACGCCATGGCATCGCCTGCAGCGTCCTCGCCGACGAAGCCGAATTGCGGCTGGACGATGCCGCCAGCACCGCGATCTTCCGCATCGTGCAAGAGGCGCTGACCAATATCGCCCGTCACGCGGGCGCGCAGCATGTGTGTGTAAACCTGTACCGCATCAATGGCGACCTGCTGCTGACGATCCAGGACGACGGCCGGGGCATCCGCGCGCAAGACATGGACAAGGCCGAATCGCTGGGCCTGATCGGCATGCGCGAGCGGGTCTGGGCCATGCTGGGCGACATCACGATCGGTGCCGACGAGTCGCCGGGTACACGGATCGATATCGTGCTGCCCATTGCAGGCCACGTGGTCTGACGCCCGCCGAACCGCGCATGACTATCCTCCTATTGCGTAAAAACAACAGTGCCAGGGTGTCATGAACTCGACACATAGTCTCGATAAGATCGCTGTCGATCTGAGTTGATTACAAACTCTACATCTTGTCGAAACCACACTGGAGATCTTCATGAAGTATAAGTTCCTGGCCGCCGCCGTGCTGTCATCCCTGCCACTGTTCGCATCCGCCCAAACCAACGTCCAGATCTATGGCGTGATGGACGCGGCCGTCGCGCTCGAAGACACCGACGTGCCGGGTGAAGACCGTCGCACCACCGTCAGCTCGGGCAACCAGTCGAGCAGCCGTCTGGGCTTCCGCGGTACCGAAGATCTCGGCAATGGCCTGAAAGCCATGTTCAACATCGAAGCCGGCGTCGCGCTGGACACCGGTGCCACCGACACGCAAACCTTCGGCCGCCGCGCCGTGGTCGGCCTGCAAGGCAACTTCGGTACCGTGACCCTGGGCCGCGAGTACTCGCCAATCGCTGCTGTCGCCGCCGCATCCGACATCAACGGTCAGGGCATGTACGGCAGCAACCTGTCGGCCTTCGGCACCAACCGTCTGACCCGTCGCCTGTCGAACTCGATCAACTACAAATCGAACGACCTGGCTGGCTTCGTCGTCAACGCTGCGTATTCGACCGCTGAAAAAACCGTCGATCCATCGGGCGACCTGCTGGGCATCGCGCTGGAATACAAGATCGGCGGCCTGTACCTGGGCGCCGGCTACCACACCATCGAGCGTCTGGCCTCGGGCGACGACAAGGAAATGGCATTCGGCGCTGGCTACAAGTTCGGCGACTTCGAAATCAAGGGTAACTACCTGGAAGCCGAACTGGAAGGCACCACCGCCAGCAATGGCGTCGAGTACAAGAACGCCAACATCGGCGCATCGTACGCCATGGGCGCCAACAAGTTCTTCCTGAACTTCCAGCAGCAAAAGCTGAACAACGGCGCCAAGGGCAACACCGTGGCCGTGTCGTACACCTACACGCTGTCGAAGCGCACCAACTTCTACGGTACGTACGCCCAGCTGAGCAACAACAACCGCGCTGCCTTCGGTATCAACGCGTCGTCGAACAACGTGACCCCGGTCTCGAGCGTTCCGGCCATCAGCGCCCTGAGCGCCGATCCATCGGTCCTGACCGTCGGTATCCGTCACGCGTTCTAACCATGGCGCCGCACACGCTGCCGACGGCGGCGTGTGACGGAAGCTGTCCGTTCCTGCGTCCGCGGGAACGTTTGATGCCGGCGCTGCCGGCATTTTTCATGGTGCATTGCTATCATCACTATCTGACGACGTCGATGACGCCGATCACTTTTTGTCCCTGACATTTTGCGTAGATGAAGAAACTGGAGATGCATGGCGATCAACCATCAGGCCAATGGCTGGGAAGATGTGGCGCTGACGTTCGCTGACGTGCGTTCTGACACCGGTCGCGATGTCGTCCGGCGCTGGGCACGCACCTTGCCGTCGGGCGGCGAGGTCCTGGATGTCGGCTGCGGCTCGGGCTTTCCGGTCTCCTCGACACTCGCCGATGAAGGGTTGACGGTGTTCGGCATCGATGCCTCTCCGACGCTGGTGTCCATGTTTGTCCGGCGATTCGACAGTGCGCATGCAGCGTGCGAAACCGTGCAGGACAGTACCTTTTTCAGTCAAACCTTCGACGGCATCCTGGCAATCGGGCTCATGTTTCTGCTGTCGGAAGAGGATCAGGTAAAGCTGATCGATAAAGCAGGCAATGCACTCAAGCCAGGCGGACGCTTCTTGTTTACGGCACCGCATCAGAAATGCGAGTGGAAGGACGTGTTGACCGGACAGCGTTCAGCGTCCCTTGGTACAACGGACTACGAGCGATTGCTTGCCGGGGCCGGCATGCAACTCCTTGGCACCTGCATGGATGAGGGTGACAATCACTACATCGAAGCGGTGCGATGGTCAGATCGCACCGAAGTCCCGCCCACAGTCGTCTCTTAGCCAATATTCGAACTGCGCAGCCGTCTGCGCCGGGTGCTGTCAGATGTGAAAACGCGGGCCAGCGCGCATAGCGATCACCTGCACTTCGACGACATTTACGATAGCGACATCCACGCCGGCGAGACGCTGGAACACTACGAACGCATCCTGACGGGGCAGCCGCACCTGCATGGGCAAGGCTGACGGGCGTTCTATCGGCACCTGGCAATCGAGCGCATTGTCAACCTTGATGCCGGCGCTGCTGGCATGTTTCATGGTGCGGTCGATATTCAGCAAGGCTGCGCAGGCGCTGCCACACTGGCAATGGGGAACAAGCGATCATAGCCAAGATTGAACAGGAAGCCGTACACCAGATAAAACGTCACGATAGCAATATCCATGAGTAAGGCAGCCCACAGGCCAATCCCCAGATACCAGGCGATGAGCGGGATCAGCATGGCAACCAGGCCTGCTTCGAACAGGAAGGTATGTGTGACTCGGATCGCCATCGTCTTTTCGACGCTGCCCCGCAGACGCAGCATGGCGCGGTCAAATCCGAGGTTGAACACGAAATTCCAGAGTGTGGCGATGGTGGCCGAGAAAATACCGATGACGCCCATGTCCTGCACGGGTTGGTCGAACAGGGCTGCAGATCCTGGGATAAAGATGGCGAGAGCCACCGCCTCGAAAAGAAGCGCGTGCCGGACGCGATCGGCGAATGTACGCATGTCAATCCTTGTTATTGTTGGTGGGGCTTACGGCAAGCAGCTATGGAGCAAATGCGTTCAAACGCTGGACCGGCAAAGCAAGGCAGGATGATCCCATAGTCTATAAATGCACACATAGCCAAGAAAGTGAGGCATCATGGTGCAAATATGAAACACTTGAACTGGGACGACCTGCGCTTGCTGGCGTTCATCGCGCAGGAGGGCACATTGCGCGGTGCTGCACGAAGGGCGGGATTGAGCCCTGCCACACTGTCGAGAAGGCTCGACCAGCTCGAGGAAACGGTCGGCCAGAAGCTGGTCGAGCGCCATCAGGGTGGTTGTGTTCCAGCGACGTTCGGCGTGGACATGTTCGCACTGGCCGAGCAGATGAGCGATATCGCCCTGGAAGTCGAGCATGCACAGGCTCGGCAGAATGCAAGTTCTGCGTCGGGCGTGGTACGCATCAATACCGACGAATGGCTCTCGTACTTCCTCACTACCCGCTTCGCACCGTTCCATGACGCCTATCCGGATGTGGAAGTCGAGATCGTTACTTCCCACCGGCCCTACAACCTGGCACGGCGCGAGGCCGACATCGCGATCCGCCCTTATCGGCCCGAACAGCTCGACCTCGTGGCGCGCCAGGTCGGCACGCTATCCTTCGGACTGTATGGCAGTCAGGCGATCGCAACGCGTTATGCCGAGGCCATCGCGAACCAGAACTGGACAGGCGTGCCATTCGTGGGCTTCGACGAGCCACGTGCCGAGTTCCAGTCCGACCGGTGGTTACGGGCGCTGCCCGGTGCGCCTGCCCCCTGGATGCGCTGCAGCTATGGCCTTGGCATCCTTGATGGCGTGACGCATGGCGCTGGCCTGGGGGTGCTGGCCTCGTTTCTGGCAAGCGAAGCACATGGCCTCGTCACGGCAATTCCGCATATTCCCGAATTGGACCAGGCCATCTGGCTCTCCATGCATCGCACAGTGCGAACGACTGCGCGCGTCAGGGCGGTCGTCGATTTCGTGGGGATGTTGTTCGCGCAGTACCACGAGGGCGGGGGTTGATGCGTAAAAAAACCCGCGAGACTTGCGGGTTTTTTTTCATGCGCCAACCGAATATCTGGTCTTTGCGGTTTCCGATACACGTCTTTCGTGCGTACCGGCCAGCACATCTCCCGACACCATTACTTTGGTTTGACGGTACCCTTGCTCTCGGTTTTCGCCATCGCCTTGGCTTCCTTGTCGGCTTGCGCTACCGCTTTCGCATCGTCCTTGCTGACCTTCTTGACGAGCTTGCCGTCGGTTTGCGTGCTGCCTTTCAGATTCTCGTTAGGTACGAATGCAGCCTTCGGCGTCTTGGTATCCGTCGTGGCGTGCGCTTCCGACGTTGCTGAAGACGAATGCGTGGCCGGCGTCTGGGCGAAGGCAGCGGTGGCAAATAGACCCGTGATCAGGGTAAGGGTAATTTTTTTCATGGTGCAGCTCCTCGGTTAGTTGTTTGGAAGTGCATGTTTTCCATGCCACTAACCAATCAACGATGAGCTCGCCAAGCTGTTGACCGGCTTAACAAATGCTTACATCATTTGGCAGGACGGGATTTATTTCCGCTTCGCCAGCGCACGATCAAGCGCATTGGCAAAATTGCGGCTGTCAGCCTGGCTGAACGCCGCTGGCCCACCGGTATCGACGCCGCTGCCACGCAGTTCTTCCATGAAGGCGCGCATCGTCAGTTGCTGCGCGATCGTGTCCTTCGTGTACCAGTCGCCGCGCGGATTGAGCGGCAGGCCGCCCTTCTCCAGCACCAGCGCTGCAAGCGGAATGTCGCCGGTGACGACGATGTCGCCCGGATTCACCCGCTCGACGATTTCGGCATCGGCCACATCAGCGCCCGATGGCACCTGCAGCGCGCGGATGAAGCGCGAGCCCGGCACGCGCATCAACTGGTTCGCCACCAGCGTGACGGGCAACTGGGTACGCTCCGCTACGCGAAACAGGATGTCCTTGATGACGCCAGGACAGGCATCGGCGTCGACCCAGATGTGCATGCTTACTTCAACCGGCAGGTCAGCACCCAGTAAAACTCCCAGCGCGCCACGCGGATCTCGCGTCCGGCCACGCCCACGCGCTTGCGCAGCGCGCTGTCGGTCGGGTAGTTCTTGACGAGCTCATGCTGCTTGCCGTCGGCGTCGAGCTGGAATTCGTGCGTGTTTCCCAGCAAGTCGGTGCGCACGGTGACGGCGCTTTCGCCTTCGACATAGTTGTCGTCGAACAGCACCAGCAGCACATCCTTGCCAAGGCGCTTTTTCAGTGATTGCAGCAGGTCGTCCTGTTGCTTGCGGGTCAGGTGCGCCCACAGGCCGCCCAGGAACACGGCGGTGAATTTGTCGTCGCCCGTGCCCAGGTCGTCCGGCAGTGCCAGCGCATCCATCAGGCGGTATTCAACATTGTCCAGGTCTTCGCCATGCATTTGCGCGAGCTCGAGCATCGCGGCGCTGGCGTCGGTGGCGACGATCGACTCGGCCGTTTCGGCCAGCACCTCGGTCCAGGCGCCGCTGCCGCAGCCCAGTTCCAGGATGCGGTGGCCGGCCAGGAGCGTGGAGATTTGCTCGCGCGCTTCGTCCAGGTCTTCCAGCTGCTCGTCGGCCACCTCGGCGGCGGCGTTGTCATAGTGGGCGGCGATGCTGTCGTAATAGGCGATAACCGGATTCTTGTCCATCGGTGCTTCCATTGAAATATCGTTGTGCATCAAAGTTCGTAATTGTCCCCACCGCGCATGGCCGATTCGACCATCTTGCGATTCAGTGTCGGCGTCAGCAGTTCGATGAAGGTGTACACATAGCTGCGCAGGTAGGCGCCC
>Ga0308158_10002758_pt1 | contig 16148 bp, 16 predicted proteins | sample PhyBR2_FD_201038 | JGI IMG/M metagenome (GOLD analysis project Ga0308158, IMG submission 201038) | Phyllosphere microbial communities from UC Gill Tract Community Farm, Albany, California, United States - DLSLB.R2 | ecosystem: Host-associated > Plants > Phyllosphere > Unclassified | place: USA... | reverse complement strand
TCCTCTTACCTTTCTCCAGCCAACACCGCCGGAGATCCAAGGCGTCAACCCTCAAACTGTGACACATTTTTGAAGGCTTGTCGAAGGCGAAAACAAGGAGAGAGCGTGGCAAATTCATGATCGAGACTAACTAGCCGTTACCGCTATTTGGTGATAGGAGCTTGCAAAAATTAGCGACAGGCCGGAGAAGGTCTGAAGACGATCATGGGGAATGCGTATGCCGGATCAGGAACAGGCGGAAGTCAGGCTCATGGTGGCGCGCCTGCGCCAAGAGCATGAGGACTACGATGTCGCCATCAACGCCATGATCGCGACGGGCTGCGATGCGCTGCGCGTTCAGCGCATGAAGAAAAAGAAGCTTGTTATCAAGGACAAGCTGTCGAAGCTCGAAGACCAGATCATCCCGGATATCATTGCCTAAGGAAGTGTCGTGACGATGACAGACAGACCGACCGTTGCCATCATCATGGGAAGCCAGTCCGATTGGGAGACCATGAAGAACGCCGCCGATACGCTGGAGGCGCTCGAGATCCCCTATGACGCAAGGATCATATCGGCACATCGTACGCCCGATCGCATGGTCGAGTTCGCCAAGGGCGCCAAGTCGGAAGGCTTCAAGGTCATCATCGCCGGCGCTGGCGGCGCCGCCCATCTTCCCGGCATGACCGCCGCGATGACCCCGCTTCCTGTTTTCGGCGTTCCCGTGCAGTCGAAGACGATGTCCGGCCAGGACAGCCTGCTGTCGATTGTGCAGATGCCCGGCGGCATCCCCGTTGGAACGCTGGCGATCGGCAAGGCCGGCGCCATCAACGCGGCACTTCTTGCCGCCGCGGTTCTGGCGCTGTCGGACGAAGACCTTGCCGACCGGCTTGACGAATGGCGCGAGAGCCAAAGTGCGGCGATCGCCGAATACCCGATGGACGACCTATGAGCATGACAACGATCGGCATCATCGGCGGCGGCCAGCTTGGCCGCATGCTGGCCATGGCTGCCGCCCGCCTGAATTTCCGCACCATCATTCTCGAGCCGCAGGCCGATTGCCCGGCAGCGCAGGTCGCCAATCGGCAGATCGTCGCCGCCTATGACGATCCCGCAGCGCTCGAGGAACTGGCGACCGTCTGCGACGTCGTCACCTACGAATTCGAAAACGTCCCCGTCTCCGCAGCCGAGGCCTTAGCGCAGACCGTGCCGGTCTATCCGCCGCCGAAAGCGCTGGAAGCCGCCCAGGACCGTCTCGTCGAAAAGCGCTTCATCAACGATTGCGGCATTCCGACCGCGAAGTTCCACGCCATCGACAGCCAGGCCGATCTCGAGGCAGCCCTTGCCGATTTCGGCGGCCAGGGTGTCTTGAAGACGCGCCGCCTCGGCTATGACGGCAAGGGGCAGAAAGTCTTCCGTTCAGCGGCCGATAGTGCCGACGGCGCCTTCGCCGAGCTCGGCAGCGTGCCGCTGATCCTCGAGAGCTTCGTTGCCTTCGAGCGCGAGATCTCGGTCATCGCCGCCCGCGCCACCGACGGCAGCGTCGCCTGCTATGACCCGGCCGAAAACGTGCACCGCAACGGCATCCTGCACACATCGACCGTCCCAGCGTCGATCACCGACGCCACGGCAGCCGCCGCGCGCGAGGCCGCCGAGAAGATCCTGACGACGCTCGGCTATGTCGGCGTCATCGGCATCGAGTTCTTCGCGCTCGCCGACGGCAGCCTGATCGCCAACGAGATGGCGCCGCGCGTGCACAATTCCGGCCACTGGACGGAAGCGGCCTGCGTGATCTCGCAGTTCGAGCAGCACATTCGCGCCGTATCAGGCCTGCCGCTCGGCAACGCTGATCGCCACTCCGACTGCGTGATGCAGAACCTGATCGGCGACGATATCCTTGATCTTCCGGACTGGCTGAAGCGGCGCGACACGCTGGTTCACCTCTATGGAAAGACGGAATCGAGACCCGGCCGCAAGATGGGCCATGTGACCACGCTTGCCACCACACTTGCGGGGAAATAAGGGGTTTTCCCCTGACAAAACCGGCCACTGCCACGGGAAAAACACCTTCACGTGGTTGACACAGACAAGAGGCCGGGTTATCTGCACGCCCAACCTGAAGAGCGCGCCCTGAGCGCGCTTTTGAATGTAATAGATACGGGCGAATGTGAATTCCCCCCAACATCGCGGATCAAAACAATGAAGATCAAGAATTCGCTCAAGTCGCTCAAGGCTCGTCACCGTGACAACCGCCTGGTTCGCCGCAAGGGCCGCATCTACATCATCAACAAGCTGAACCCACGCTTCAAGGCTCGTCAGGGCTGATTTGGCTGGCCGGATGGCTCGGCAGCGTTTGCGCGCCTGAGCCTGTCCGGAAGGGTCCATTTGGTGATCCCGTTAAAGTGTTTTGATCTTTCGCGTTGGCGGGCTATTATGCCCGCCATGCGTTTTTTGGCCATGACCTGCGCGGCACTGCCGCTCTCCCTCGCCCTACTCTCAGTTGCCTTGCCTGCCCACGCGCAGGAACCCGCACCCGCGCGGGACAAGGAAAAGATCGTCGAGCAGCAGGCCGCGAACCTCTCGCCCAAAGAACATCTCGATCAGCTTTTCGCAGCACTGAAGCGCGAGCGCGACGCTGACAAGGCCGACAACATCGCCAACGAGATCCGCGCCGAATGGAACGATTCGGGCAGCGCTACCGTCAACCTGTTGATGCAATGGGCCGACAAGGCGATCGAGGAGAAGCGCAACAGCGCAGCACTCGATTTCCTCGATCAGGCGATTGCGCTGAAACCCGGCTACTCCGAGAGCTGGAACCGCCGCGCCACGCTGAACTACACAAACGGCGCGATGCGCAAGTCGATGTCCGATATCGAACATGTGCTCGACATCGAACCGCGCCATTTCGGCGCTCTCGCCGGCATGGCCTCCATTCTTGGCGACAGCGGCAACGACCAGGCGGCGCTGAAGGCATGGGAGCGTTTCCTCGAAATCTATCCCGCCAACCGCAACGCGCAGGAACAGCTGAACACGCTCTCCGAAAAGCTCGCCGGCAGCCGCACCTGACGCCACGCCAGCTTCCACCTCTTGAAGGTGAACCGCGCGAGCCAATCTAACGTATGGTCCGTTAGTCCCTGCCGCAGGTCGCACTATGCTTACCCTCGTCTCCGCCCTTCTCGCCCCTCTAGCCGCAGCAATCGGCTACTCTTCCTATAAGGCCCGCCAGTTCGAGCAGGCCTATCCCAACATTGGCGAGCTGACCGACATCGGCGGCTACCGCATGAACGCCGTCCATATCGAGCGCCCCGAAACCGCCGACCTGCCGGCGCTGGTCTTCATCCATGGCGCCAGCGGCAACCTGCTCGACCAGATCGGCGCCTTCCTTGAGCCTCTGCGCGGCCGCGCCGAAATGCTCTTCGTCGACCGCCCCGGCCACGGCTATTCCGAACGCGGCGGACCGGACAACGCCCTCCCCTCAGGCCAGGCGGACGCCATCGCGGCGCTGATGGAAAAGCGCGGCATCGACAAGGCAATCATCGTCGGCCATTCCTTCGGCGGCGCCATCGCCGCCGCATTCGGCGTCCGTCATCCGGAAAAGACGGCCGGCCTGCTCTTCCTGGCGCCCGCCACGCACCCATGGCCCGGCGGCATCGACTGGTACTATCACGTCTCGACAGCTCCGGTGATCGGCTGGCTGTTCAACCACGCGTTGGTGGTACCGCTCGGCCTGCGGCGCCTGGAACGCGGCACCCTTAACGTCTTTCGCCCCAATCCGCGGCCGGACGATTACATCCTGAAAACCGGCCCCTCGCTGGCGCTGCGCCCCGCCACCTTCCACAACAACGCCGCCGACTTCGTGCGCCTGCTCGATTACTTCAAGACGCAGTCGCATCTCTATATCAAGATCTCGGCGCCCACCGTCATCATCACCGGAGACAGCGACGACATCGTTTGGGAGCATCTGCACTCGCAAGGCTTGGCCCGCGATATCGCCGGCTCCGAACTGGTCAAGATCAAGGGCGTCGGCCACAAGCCCGACTACCTCGCCACCGACGTCGCCATCGCCGCAATGGAAAAGATGTCGGGCCACGACCGCGACCTGCAGGCCGCGGCGCGGATCGCCGAGGCACGGTTGGCCGCGACCACACCGCCAGCGCCGGAAGCCAAATTGCCGTCCATCCCGCAGCCGACCTCGGCGCCGAAGCCAGTCGCAACACCGGACCTGCAGGGCACCACTTAGCGCCCGCCGCGCATTGCCTGCCACGCCTGCAACCCCATATCTTCCCCATGTCAGTCCAACGAGGGGAACATCATGGACCGCCTTCCCACGAAATCCGCAGCCCTCATCGCTGCCCTGTCGCTGACGCTGGCACCGCTCTCGCCGGCACTTGCCGCCTCGCCCGCGCCGGTCGAGGCTGAGCATGGCATGGTCGTCACCGCCCAGCATCTGGCGACCGATGTCGGCGTCGAGGTGCTGAAGAATGGCGGCAATGCCGTGGATGCGGCGGTCGCCGTCGGCTATGCGCTGGCCGTGGTCTATCCGACCGCCGGCAATATCGGCGGCGGCGGCTTCATGACCATCCGCATGAAGGACGGAAAGACCACTTTCCTCGATTTCCGCGAGCGCGCGCCGCTTGCCGCCACCAAGACCATGTATCTCGACGCCAAGGGCGATATCGTCCCCCGCGCCAGCCTTGACGGCTATCTGGCCGTCGGCGTGCCTGGCTCCGTCATGGGCTTCGAGACCGCGCGCGAGAAATACGGCACCAAGTCGCGCCAGGATCTCCTTGCCCCCGCCATCCGCTACGCCAAGGATGGCTTCACCCTCGAGCAGGGCGACGTCGCCTCGATCGAAAACAGCGCCAAGCGGCTGGCCAAGGACGAGGCGGCCGCCAAGATCTTCCTCAAGCCCGACGGCAAGCTCTTCACGTCAGGCGAAAAGCTGCTGCAGCCGGAACTGGCCTCCGTGCTTTCGAGCATATCCGACAAGGGCACCGACGCCTTCTACAAGGGCATGCCGGCGGATGCGATCGTGAATGCCAGCCAGTCCAAGGGCGGCATTCTCGCCAAGGAGGATTTCGAGCAATATCAGGTGCGCGAGCTGAAGCCAGTGGAATGCAGCTATCGCGGCTATGACATCATCTCCTCGCCCCCGCCCTCCTCCGGCGGCGTCATCATCTGCGAGATCCTGAACATCCTGGAAGGCTACCCGCTCTCCTTCCTCGGCTACGGCTCGGCCGAGACCGTGCACCTCATGACCGAGGCCATGCGCTACGCCTATGTCGACCGCAACGCCGCCCTCGGCGATCCGGATTTCGTCGACAACCCGGTCACGACCCTTCTCGACAAGAACTACGCCAAGGCCATCCGCGCCAAGATCGACATCAACAAATCAGGCACCTCCGCCGACCTGAAGCCGCTCGGCGCCAAGGAAAGCACCGAGACCACGCACTACTCGATCATCGACGACGAGGGCAACGCGGTCGCCGTCACCTACACGCTGAACGGCAACTTTGGCGCAGGCGTCGTGGCACCGGGCACCGGCATCCTTCTCAACAACGAGATGGACGACTTCACCTCCAAGCCCGGGGTCCCCAATCTCTACGGCCTCGTCCAGGGCGAAGCCAACGCCATCGCGCCGAAGAAGACCCCGCTCTCGTCGATGAGCCCCACCATCGTCACCAAGGACGGCAAGCCCTTCATGGTGATCGGCAGTCCCGGCGGCTCGCGCATCATCACCATCACGCTGGAAGCCATTCTGAATGTCGTCGATTTCGGCATGGACATCAGCCAGGCCGTCAACGCCCCGCGCATCCACCACCAGTGGCAGCCCGACAAGATCTATTTCGAACCCTATGCGCTGTCGCCCGACACGATCCGCGCGCTGATCGCGATGGGCCACACCATGGACGACGGCAGCGGCCCACCCGTCTGGGGCCAGGCCGCCGGCATCCTCGTCGGCGGCAAGAGCCTGAAAGATATCGAGAAAGGCGGAGGCGCCCGCTACAACGGCGCCATGGACAGCCGCTCGACCGAGGGCTCGGCCGGCGGCTACTGATACCGCAGACATGCCCAGGCTCGGGAATAAAATATGAATATTTTAGTCATATTTTATTTGATTTTCGATTTGGCTTGTGGTCAGAGCGGTCGCAAGACACGTCTCCTCCCATGACCCGTCCTGACGCTTGCGGCGACCGGACGAAACCAGCATTGCCGTAATGACCGACAGCAGCAGGAAAGCCATTCTGAATGTCCTTCTGACCGGCTACACCGATCTCGCCAGGCACCTGGCGAGGCGTTTCGGTCGCGGTCCGGATGTCGAGGAAGTCATCCAGGAGACATATCTGAAACTTCAGACGATTCCCGTCGATACCGTCATAGGCAATCCACGCTCCTATCTTTACCGCATCGCCGACAATCTGGCGAAGGATCGGGTTCGCAGCAGGACGGCGCGAGAGCGCCACATATCCACCGAAGCAGTTCCGGATATCGTGGAAGACCGCCCCTCCCCGGAGCGCGAAGCCGATTACCGGCAACGTCTGTCGATACTCGAAAATGCGGTTGCCGAATTGTCGGAGAAGCAACGCGAGGTCTTCCTCATGCACAAGTTCGACGGGCTGAGTTATGGCGAGATCGCCATTCGCCTCGGCATCAGCAAGAGCGCGGTGGAGAAGCTGATGATCAGGGCATTGGCGCACTGCCGCCAGCGCCTCGAAGGGCTTCTGGATTAGAATGCGCAAGAAACATTGCCGTTGAAGGTGAGGCCCATGCAGTGCACAAACGTCTTTACAAAGAGGATTTTCTCGGTGGATAGCCGTGCTGTGTGCCCCAAACAGGCTGAGAGATGAATATCGTCATGGCACAAAACGACGACGCGACAGACACGAAGGCACGAGACGAAGCACTCGCATGGTTCGTGCGTCTGAGATCGGAAGACGCGACACCGGATGAAGAAGTTGCCCATCAAGCCTGGATGTCGGCCTGTCATGAGAACGCGCGACATTACCTGGCGCTGTGCGCGATGTGGGCGGACATGGACGAGTTGCCGGATCCTCGACGACGCGTGATCGGCCGCCCGCATCGCCGCCGTGCATTCCCGCTGGGACGCCGCTCATTCATGACGGGCGGTGCCGTGGCCGCGCTCGCGGCGGGTTACGTGGCCATCAATGGATTGCCGGATATCCTGACCAGCGATTACACGACCGCCGTCGCCGAACGCAAAAGCTTCACGCTGGCGGATGGATCGATCGTTGACATGGACGCCGACAGCGCGATCGCGATCGATTTCACGGCGACAGTGCGCAACGTCCGCCTTCAGAGGGGGCGCGCCTTCTTCATGGTCGCCAAGGACGATGGGCGCCCGTTCTCGGTATTGGCGGGCAGCGGCCAGGCCACCGCGCTCGGCACCGAGTTCGTCGTTCACCACAGCCTCGATGCAATCACCGTGACCGTCGTTGAAAGCAGCGTATCGGTATCTTGCTCAAACGCCGGTTCTGCCGTCCTGCAGGCTGGCCAAAAGGTCAGCTACGGCGACGCCGGTCTGGGCGAGGTGACGAGTGCCGATGGCGCCGGCGAGACGGCTTGGCGGCGTGGAAAGCTTATCTTCGAAGATGTTCCGCTGGGGCAGGTGATCAGCGACGTCAATCGCTACCGTCGCGGCCTGATACGCGTGATCGACAGCGATCTCCTCAATCTGCGCGTCAGCGGCATTTTCGACGTCAACCACCCTGACGGCGTGCTCGACGCGATCACGCACACCCTGCCGGTTACAGCGCTTTCACTGACACCTTACCTGATCCTTTTGCGGCCCGCGTAAAAGCGCGAGACGCGCCGCCAAAAATCATGACGATTATTTTCAACTTTAGGGGTGAGGTAGCCCCTGTCGAGATTCGTCTTTGTCTTGAGCGGCCGGAACCCCCGGTCGTGCATGAGAAAGCAGGAGTTCGGCGGGGAATGAAACGCAGGTCGCGTGAGCGTAGTCGGTTGGTGTTGGGCTTGGGGAGCCTTGGGCTGATATTGTGGTCAACATGTGCAATCACCCCTGCCTTCGGCCAGAGTCCCGGACGGCAGATCGGAATGCTCAATATCCCCGGGGGGGCGCTCGGCACCGCGATATCGAGATTGGGCGATGCGGCAGGGCTGCAGATACTCTACCCGGCGGATCTCGTGCGGGGCAAGACGACGAAGGGCGTCACCGGCCAGCTGGGACGGGAACAGGCGCTCGACCGACTGCTTGAAGGAACGGGGCTGAGCTACCGTTTCACCAGCGCCGACACCGTTACGGTCGTCCTGCCTTCGGCAACGGACGGCGGCGCCGCTTCGGACGACTCGACTCTTCTCAACCCCATCACGATCAAGGGATTGCCGAAGACCGGAAGAACCTCCACGCTCGGCGCCTTGGCCGAGGGAGACGCCAATTACGTGACGGCGGGCAGCAGCGCCTTTCTCGATGAGCAGAACATCCAGCGTTTCCGCGGCTCGTCCGTCGGCGATTTCCTCAAGGGGACGCCGGGCGTTCTGACAGGCGACAATCGAAACAGCGGCGCCATCGACGTCAACGTGCGAGGCATGCAGGGCTTCGGCCGCGTTCCTGTCGTCGTCGATGGAACACTGCAGCAGAACACGGTCTATCGCGGCTACTCCGGCGTCGCCTCGCGCAACTATGTGGATCCCGATCTGATCGGTGGTGCCGTTATAGAAAAGGGGCCGTCAGCAAGCGTCTATGGGGTTGGTGCGACAGGCGGCCTTGTTCGTATGGAAACGATCAACGCCGACGACATCATCACCGGCGACAAGAACTGGGGCGTCCGCGTACGAGGCGGGGTGATGGGCAACACGGCTTCTCCACCTGCGGTGGGCACACCGGGTGGCTACGCGCCCTTGTCGCAGACGCGCTTCACGACCAGCTGCAATTATGCCTGCACCATCCAGAGCGTACCGGATACCGTTCTCACGGGCAGCCCCAGCGGCATGGACCGCCCCCCTTTCCTTCAGCCGACATCCGGTAGCGGCAGCGCTGCTTTTGCCGCGCGCAATGACATGTTCGAGGTGACGGCGGCCTATGCGAGACGCAAGACCGGGAATTACTACGCCGGCACCAACGGCAACACGCCGGCCCTTACCAGAACCTACAGCACTGTGGTGCGTCCGGCGGTGGGATCCAGACCCGAACAGATCACCAACTACACCAATCTTTCGGTTGAAGGCCTGAACCGCTACCGCGCCGGCGAGGAAGTGCTCAACACCTCGCAGGACAATACGTCCTATCTCTTGAAGTCCAAGCTGGAACTCGACGGCGGGCACACGTTCGACATGAGCTACATGCGCTATCACAGCATGTTCGGCGAGATGATGCCCTCGGTCATCCTGCGTTTCGACGGCGCCACGCAGGCGCCGCTCAGCGAGGTATCGGTCGATACCTACCGCGCCGGCTACAGCTGGGACCCTGACGACAATGACCTGATCAACCTCAAAGCCAACCTATGGATGACGGACACCGACACCCATATCCTGACACCTTACGCCTTCAGCTTTGCCGGTATCGGCACCGTGAACATCCCGCAGGACTACTGGGATATCGCCAAGCGATACGGCACCGACATTGTCAACACGTCGGAATTCTCAACCGACTGGGGCGATGTCAGCATTTCGCTTGGCGGCTCCTATGTCTACGAGACCGTCGAGCCCCCGCCCGGCCGTCCCAACATCGATTCCAACGGCCTTCTGGCATCGCGCGACGGCTGGCGGAGGGAGGCAAGCGGTTTCGCCGCCGGTGAGTGGAAGCCTACCGACTGGCTGAAGCTCGAAGGCGCCATGCGCTACACCTGGACCCGCTCCTACGACAACAACACCAATTACGGCTCGCTCCTCCATAACCAGGAGGAAAACAGCGGCTGGGCGCCGATGATCGGCGCCACCATCGAGCCATTGCAGGGACTGCAATTCTACACGAAATACGCGGAAGCCATCCGTTCTCCCAGCCTCTTCGAATCCACCACCGGCTTTTCGTTCAACACCGATCCGCTGGTGGGAGTCCGTCCCGAACGCTCTCACAACACCGAAATCGGGATGAATTTCCTCCGGGAAGACGTTTTTGGCGCGGGCGACAAGCTGAGGTTCAAGGCGGCCTACTTCAACAACGACGTCAAGGACTACATGTCCCGCACCAACTATCCCAACGTCTCGGTCAGAAACATCGACCGTGCCTTGTTTCGTGGCTTCGAAGCGTCGGTCGGATACGATGTCGGCTGGGGTTACATCGACATCGGCGGAACGATCTATGACAAGATCGAATTCTGCGCACAGGAGCGGACCGGCCTGAATTGCTTGCCGTCTGGCGTCGAAAACGGCTACGCCCAGCTGCATGTCCCTCCGCGCAAGAGTGCCACGCTGACGGGAGGCGTCCGCCTGCTGGAAGAATCCCTGGAGGCCGGCGCACGCCTGACCTTCATTGGCGATCGGGGCAGGATGGGCACCAACGAGACCGGCGGCTACACGACAGTCGTCAACTGGGAGAAATATGCACTGCTGGACATCTTCGCGAGCTACAAGGTGAACGAGAATGTCAGCATGGACTTCGCCATCGATAACGTGACGGACGTTTATTACATGGATGCCCTCACGCTCGGCCTCATGCCGTCTCCAGGGCGCACTTTCCGCTTCAACATGACGGCGAGGTTCTAGTCTAACACCAGCATCAAAGGGGCCTGGCCGCACGGCGCTTCTTAAGGCGCCGGCGGCCATCAGGCGCGTCAGCGGATCGTCGTATGCGCGTACTCGGCCTTGATGGTGACGAGAGGCTTGGCGCCCACCACGCTGGGTCGGGGGCTGTCGATCAGCGACGCCTTGGCGGTGACGGTGTAATCGACGGGCACGTCCTTGCCGAAGTCGAGATAGCTGTCGACCGAATGCGCCTTCACGTCGATCGTCTCGTCGGCGTTGAGCTTGTCATAAGTCAGATGCGCCCTGAGCGCCGCGCTGTCGATGGCGACGTTCGAGGCATGCCCATGCAGCGTCACATCGGCGGCCTTGCTCAATAGGCCGAGCTTTGCAAACTCACCCTCGAACCGCGCCATCACGGCCTGCTGGTTGACCTCGATCGACCCGCCCGGCGGAATGTTGGCGACGACCTCGGGCGAGCAATCGGAGAGATCGAACCATCTGGTGGAGGCAACCGCGATCGACAGCGTCGTCCCATCGATCACCATCCGGCTCTGGTCCTCGCAACCGCTGAAGAACCAGCTCGAATACCAGCGGCTGAACCACCCGTCGCGCCGCCCGCGCGTCTCGGCCCGATAGGGCTCGTCCGCATTGGCGCTGATCCGGATCGAGCTGGCGTCGCCTGTTATCACGATCGAGCGGATCGCCGAGACGTCGATCGTCTCTCCCGTCCGCCAGCCATCGGCATAGCTTGAAACCAGCGTGAACAAGAGCAGAGGTATGGTTATGATGATCATCATGGCAGTCTCCTTGCGTGACACCGCTCCCATCGAGCGGCTGACCCAAGGTCGCTGAGACCACAGGAAATCGAGACCTCGATCGCGATCCGGGTCGCCCGCGATTGCGATCGAGGTCATTGTCGTGCTCATATCGCTCTTCTGTTGCTGGATCCGCACCCATGATCTTCGTGCCGCTGCCCTTCGTCGTCACCCTGCTGCTCGCAATCCTGCTTGTCCGGATGGTCAGGCAGAGCGACGGCCTGGCGCCCGAGCGGCGACCCTTCCTGATCCTGATCGGGCTCTACGCGCTGCAATCGGTGCTTCTCGGCCTGCGCTGGGGATATGACATCATCGCCCTGATGCCCGGACAGGCGGTGCTTGCCGCCCTGATCGCCGCCTTCGCCTGGATCAGCTTCAGCAACCTCGCGCGCGACAACACCCTCTCATGGCTGCGCCTTGCGCCGCATCTCCTGCCCGCCGCGGTCGTCCTGGTGCTGATGATCTTCTGGCGCGGCCCTGTCGGCATTTTCATCACCGCCACCTTCACGGCCTATGGCGCGGCCCTCCTCTGGCTCGCCCGCCACGGCCCCGATGGCCTCGTCTCCTCAAGGCTCGACGGCGCGCTCTTGTCCTACCGCTCGCTGTTGATCACCGCAGCTGCTCTCCTTGCCTCCGCCACAGCGGATATCGTCATCAGCTTCGATTTCTATAGAACCGGCGGCGCTCACGCCGGCGCCGTGGTCGCGATCGGCAATGTGATCTCGCTGCTTGCGCTCGGCACCGCCGCCGCCGTCGCCAGCAGCAGCCAGTCCACCGAACCCACACCATCGCCCCAGCCGCCGGTCCCGTCGCCGACATCCGGCCCAACCGAGGAAGACGGCGCCATCGCCCGGTCGCTCGGTGAGCTCATGCAATCGCGCGAACTCTACCGCGACCCCGAGCTCAATCTCGGCCGCATCGCCCGCCGGATGAACCTGCCCGCCCGCCGCGTATCGATCGCGGTCAACCGCGTGCACGGGGCAAGCGTCTCGCAATATGTCAACGACTTCCGCATCCGCGCCGCCTGCCAGATGCTGGAAACGACCGATGAGCCGGTGACCCGACTGATGTTCGACTGCGGCTTCATCAGCAAGTCGAATTTCAACCGCGAATTCCTGCGCGTCGCCGCCACAAGCCCCACCGAATACCGCCGGCGTCACCAGACCCGGCCGGTCAGCCCAAAGCCCGTACCTGAACCGGAATTCCTGCCCGCGCCGCAAGAGCCGCTTTTCATGTCACCGTGACAAAGCAGCCGTTCACAACGCGAAAGCCGCGCCCTATTCATGATGGCATCATCATCCGAAAGAGCTCCCATGGTCAGCATTGAAATGATCGTCGCCGCCCGCGCCCGCCTGCGTGGACATGCCCGCCGCACCCCGCTTCTTTCCTCTCCGTTTCTCGATGAGATCGCCGGGCGCCGGCTGTTCATCAAGGCCGAATGCCTGCAGCACACCGGCTCCTTCAAGTTCCGCGGCGGCTGGTCGGCCGTCTCAGCGCTGGAGCCAGAGGTGCGCGCCCGCGGCGTCATCGCGTTTTCTTCCGGCAACCACGCGCAGGGCGTCGCGCTTGCCGCCAAAATGCACGGCGTCCCCTCCGTCATCATCATGCCCTCCGACGCCCCGAAGCTGAAGATATCAAATACGCGCGCGCTCGGAGCCGAGGTCGTGCTCTACGACCGCGCCACCGAAGACCGCGACGCGATCGGCGCGCGCCTCTCCGAAGAACGCCGCCTGACCCTGATCAAGCCCTTCGACGAACCGCAGGTCATCGCCGGCCAGGGCACGACCGGGCTGGAGATCGCCGAACAGGCGGAAGAGGAAGGCGTGACTGCAGCAGAAGTGCTGGTCCCCTGCGGCGGTGGCGGCCTGACCTCGGGCATCGCGCTGGCGCTCGAAGCCCGCACGCCCGGCTTCCGCGTCCGCCCCTGCGAGCCCGAAGGCTTCGACGACACGACCCGCTCGCTGGCCTCGGGCGAGATCGAGCGCAACGCCACGCTATCAGGCTCGATCTGCGACGCCATCATCACCCCGCAGCCCGGCAACATCACCTTCCCGATCCTGAAACGCCTCGCCGGCCCCGGCCTCGTCGTCACCGACGAAGAGGCGCTGCGCGCCATGGCGCTGGCCTTCACCCGCCTGAAGATCGTCGTCGAACCCGGCGGCGCCGTGGCGCTGGCCGCAGCGCTGTTTCATGGGGAGCAGTTGCAGGAGGATGCCGCGATCGTGGTGACCTCGGGTGGCAATGTGGATGACGAAATGTTTGGCCGGGCGTTGGCGTTGCGGGGGTAGGATCGCGAGGTCGCTGCTGCGGGATGTAGCTGCGAGACCGAGAGGTCGGCGGGTGCTGTAGCCGGCTCCATGACCGAGGTCTTGGCGGGCGTGTTACCCCCCTCTGCCCTGCCGGGCATCTCCCCCACAAGGGGGGAGATCGGCCAGTGGTGAAGTCTGCGCTAAACAGTCAAGGTTGGAGCGAGCGGGTGCGCCCAGCCAATCTCCCCACCTGTGGGGGAGATGCCCGGCAGGGCAGAGGGGGGTATCCCACCCGCTGAGCCAGCCATAGTGCGCTGACCAACTCCGTCACCCGCGTGACACCCCAACCGAACCGTCACCGCACCACCCGCACCCCACCAACAACCGGCCGCGCAACCTCGCCAAGCACATCCGAAACCGACTGCCGCACTAACCCCGCCAACCTCGCCACCGCCGGCGCACTCTCGGCCTCCGCCCGGTGCAGAACCAGCCCGAGCCCCTGCAATTCAGGCAGCGCCAATTCTTCCGCCATAAGCGGCCGCACCTTCGCGGGCAAGCCGACCGGCGTGCGCAGCGTCACACCGAGCCCCGCCGCGGTCGCCGCCCACAGGCCGCCGAGGCTGGGACTGACGAAGGCGAGGCGCCAGGAAATGCCCGCCGCATCCAGCGCCTTGGTCGCGGCGCTCCGCATCAGGCAGGGCGCCTCGAGTGCCGCGAGCGGCAGCGGTTCCCCGCTCGCGCGGTCCCACCCCGATGACACGGCGGCCGAGCCGATCCAGCGCATCGGCACCTCCCCGATCTGATCGCAATGCGGCGTCAGGGTCCCGTCGCTCCAGGCGAGCGCGAGGTCGAGCTTGCCCGATGTCACCCGCTCGATCAGCTCGACGTTGCGCACCACGCGCGCCTCGACCCGCACTTTCGGATGCGCCCGCGCGAAACGGCCGAGCACATCCGGCAGCAGCGTCTCGCCGAAATCCTCCTGCAGCCCAAGCCGCACCCAGCCCTCCAGCTCGACGCTGTGCACGGCCGCCGCCGCCTCGTCGTTCAGCTCCAGCAGCCGGCGGGCATAGCCGAGCATGGTCTCGCCGGCATCCGTCAGCGCCAGTCCGCGACCGGACTTGCGGAAGATCGGCGTGCCCGCCTGCTCCTCCAGCTTCTTCAGTTGCGCGCTCACAGCCGAGGTCGAGCGCCCGAGCCGGTCGGCGGCGCGCGCGAAATTGCCGAGCTCCATGCCGGTGACGAAGGTTCTGAGAACGTCGAGGTCGAAGATCGTCCGGCGCATCTGATAGTCCATTTTTTCAGGATCAATGATCCATTATATTCTGATTTTCTGCATTATCGTGCCGTGCGATCCTCTCCCTGTCAACATCTGGGAAAAGGAGGCAAACATGCCCTTCACACGTATCTCGCTTCTGAAAGGCAAGTCGCCGGATTATCTCGCGGCCCTCTCCGAGAGCCTGCACCGCGCCATGGTGGAAACCTTCAATGTGCCGCCGGCCGATCGCTTTCACATCATCCACCAGCACGATCGGAGCGAACTGATCTTCGACCGCAACTACCTCGCCGGCCCGCGCTCCGACGACTTCGTGCTGATCGCGATTACCGCCGGCAAGCCGCGCACGGCGGAGGCACGCGCCGCCTTCTTCAAGCGCGCGGTCGAACTGCTCGGCCAGTCGCCGGGCCTGCGGCCTGAGGATGTGATGATCGTCATCAACACCACGGCGCCGGACGAATGGTCCTTCGGCAATGACGGGCAGCAGATGCTGGAGCCCGGCTGGGAAATCCGCGCGATGGAGACCGCGCCATGATCGCCATGCAATACGGCTTCACCCTGCCCGCCGATTACGACATGGCGATCATCGACCGCCGCATCCACGACAAGGGCCCGATGACCGACGGTTTCTCCAAGCTCGGCTTCAAGGCCTACCTCACGGCACGTAAGGGCGAACTCGGCGCAACCGACAATCTCTACGCGCCCTTCTATCTCTGGCGGCATGCCGAAGGCGCGAGCGACTTCCTCTGCGGCCCCGGCTTCGAGGCCGTCAGCCAATCCTTCGGCCGGCCGCAGGTGGCGACTTGGATTGTCTGGCATGGCGATGTGGCGCCGGATGTGGCGAAGGCGCGCTTCGCGACACGCGAGATCTTGACGCTGGGTACGGACGTTTCGCTCGCATCGGTTCGGGAGAGCGAAACGGCGCGCGCCCGTGAGCGGTTGGACGAGCCCGGCATGCTCGCATCCGTCGCGGCGTTCGATCCCTCGGGTTGGACGATGGTGCGCTTTGCGCTGCACGCGGATGCGCCTGCTGTGTCACCGTCGACGCGGATCTATCGCGTCGGTCACGTGTCGCTGTCCTGACAGGTTATCGCGAGTTCTCGATAGGTGCAGAGGAATGCTGACCGAGAGGTCGGCGGGTGCATTACCCCCCTCTGCCCTGCCGGGCAT
>Ga0308158_10002757_pt1 | contig 16150 bp, 20 predicted proteins | sample PhyBR2_FD_201038 | JGI IMG/M metagenome (GOLD analysis project Ga0308158, IMG submission 201038) | Phyllosphere microbial communities from UC Gill Tract Community Farm, Albany, California, United States - DLSLB.R2 | ecosystem: Host-associated > Plants > Phyllosphere > Unclassified | place: USA... | reverse complement strand
GCGCTGCGCTGGAAGCGTCTGAGGACCATGCAATCGCGGCCTATGTTGGTTTCGCGATGGCGCTGGTCGAGGAAAAATACGGGGTCGGACACGACCATCTCGAAAGCGTCGGCTGCGACTGACCATTGCGATCTGGCGTGACGGTGGTGGCTGCGGCAATTCGCCGTTTACGACTTTTCAGATGAACATGACGGATTGCGACGCGAGTTGTTTTCGGGGAAGCATGCGGATTGTCGGCCGCCGCGACGTCTATGTTCGTCGACCGTGCGTTGAGTGTTCGACCCACGTGTCCTCGCACGTGGATGAAAGGACGTCGTACCCGTTTCCATGCCCGCTCCACCAACCGACACCTCTCAGCAACTGCCTGCGTATTTAAACGCTGTCGGGACCGCTGTTCCCGATCATGACATCCACGCAGCGTTCATCGCCTGGGCGCGCGAGCGGACCGGTGCGCGATCGACCAAGGTGTTCGACCGGATGGCCTCACGGTCGGGTATCGCGCATCGCTGGTCGGTCTTGCCGCCGACCGCGGATGGCGGCTCGCCAGTCGACGATGCTGGGTTTTACGCAACCGAACCGCATCCCGGGACGGCTGCAAGAATGACGCTGTACGCCGAGCATGCGCCCGCTCTGGCGATCCGCGCGATCGAGTCGTTGCGCAAGCAGATCGCCGTCGAGGGCATTACGCATCTGGTGGTGGCGAGCTGCACCGGCTTCGTCGCGCCCGGCATCGACCAGATCATCGCGCGCCGGCTTGGGCTATCGCCCAGCGTCGAACGGCTGCTGATCGGCTTCATGGGATGCTACGCGGCGGTCGTTGCGCTGCGTAACGCGCGTCACATCGTCCGCTCCGAGCCCAAGGCGCGCGTGCTCGTCGTGACGGTCGAACTCTCGACGCTGCATCTCCAGCCTGCCAACGACATCGAGCCGTTGCTGGCGATGCTCCAGTTCGGCGACGGCGCCGCGGCCGCGCTGGTCACTGCGGACGCGACCGGGATCGAACTCGGCACGCCGTTCGCCGCCGCGCTGCCAGATACCGAAACGCTGATCCGCTGGGACGTCACCGATGCGGGGTTCGCAATGCATCTGTCGGGCGAGGTGCCCGCGCGGATCGCGACCGCGCTCGCGGATGCCGCATTCCGCACGATCGTCAGCGACGGCCAGCCGCCCGAGACGATCGACGGCTGGGCGGTCCATGCCGGCGGGCGATCGATCCTAGACGCGGTCGAGCATGCGATGCATCTGAACCCTGAGGCGCTGGCGGCGTCGCGTCAGGTGTTGGCGGACAATGGCAATATGTCGTCGGCGACGTTGATGTTCGTGTTCGAACGCCTCCTGGCCAGGCCGCCGATCGGGCGCGGCGTCGCGCTGGCGTTCGGGCCGGGCCTGGCGGCGGAGGGCTTCGGATTCCGGAGCGCGGTATGAGCCTCGCATCATCCAGCCTAGCCGTGCGCAGCCAGGCCGAAGAGCTGATGGACGCCGACGATCTCGACGCAGCGACATATGCCGATGTGGTCGGCGATCTAGCGACCGTGAACACCGTGACGATGGCGCGCCGACCGACGCTCGATTTCCTCGATCGGGCGATCAAAGGGCGGACACGATTCCGGTTGCTCGATGTGGGTTTCGGTGACGGCGATATGCTGCGGCGGATCGCGCGCTGGGCAAAGGCGAAAGGCATCGAGGCTGATCTTGTCGGCGTTGATCTCAACCCGCGCAGCGAGCAGGCGGCGCGCGTGCATGGCGGCGATATCCGCTACGTCACAGGCGACTATGCCGATCTCGCCGACGAACCTTGGGACGTGATTGTCAGCAGTCTCGTCGCGCATCACATGACGCACGACCAGCTCGTCGCGTTTTTACGGTTCATGGAGCGCCACGCGACCGCGGGGTGGTTCGTCAACGACCTCCACCGTCATGGGGTCGCACACTGGGGGTTCCCGATCCTGGCCACACTCGCGCGCTGGCACCCGATCGTCCGGCATGACGGCACGCTGTCGATCGCGCGCAGCTATCGTCCCGACGAATGGCCACCGTTGCTCGCGGAAGCCGGCGTCACCCAGGCGAAGGTCCGCCGCATCTTTCCGTTCCGGTTATGCGTCGAACGCCTGCGCTGATAGTCGGCGGCGGGCTCGCCGGGGCCGCGACTGCGATTGGCCTCGCGCGCGCTGGGCGACCGCACCTGCTTATCGAGCGATTGCGTGAGACCGGCGATGCGATCTGCGGCGGGTTCCTGAGCTGGCGGACGCTCGAGACGCTGGTCGGGCTCGGGATCGATACCGATACGCTCAATCCGCAACGCGTGACGCGCGCACGCATCTTTGCAGGCAGCCGCCGTGCGGAAGCTGCCCTGCCCCACCCGGCAGTCTCGGTATCACGCCACCGCCTCGATACCGTCCTACTGGCCGAAGCCAAGCGGCTTGGAACGCCGATCGAGCGCGGTGTCACCGTCCGCGAGATCGATGGCACGACCGTGCGCCTCGCCGATGGTGCGACGATCGCGACCGACGCGCTGTTCCTCGCGAGCGGCAAACACGACGTTCGCGGCATGGCCCGCCCCGAGGAGGCGCGCGGCGACGATCCGACCCTGGGAATACGGGTACGCGTCACCCCCTCACCGGCTCTGGCCCAATCGCTCGCGGGCAGCATCGAGTTGCATCTGTTCGACCGCGGCTATGCGGGACTGGCAATGCAGGAGGACGGCACCGCGAACCTGTGTATGGCGGTACACCGCTCGCGGCTTCAGGCCGCCGGATCCCCCACACAACTGCTCGAAGCTCTCGGCCGCGAGATGCCCGCACTTGGTGAATGGGTCGCGCTGATCCCCCCCAATGCCTCGATCGATGCGATCGCCAATGTCCCCTATGGCTGGCGCCAACGTACCGGCGTCGACGCGGTGTTCCGGCTCGGTGATCAGGCCGGCGTCATCCCCTCGCTCGCCGGCGAAGGGATGGGGATCGCGCTCGCCAGCGGAATCGCGGCATCCGCCGCCTACGCAAAAGGCGGCTCCGAAGCAGGGGTCATCTGGCAGGCCGACTTCGCCCGCCGCTTGGCTCGCCCTATCGGTATCGCCAGCATCGTCCGCCATATCGCCGAGAGCGAACGCGCGACGTGGCTGCTACCGTTGCTGCGCCCCTTACTGATCCAGGTCATCGCCAACGCAACCAGAATGAGCCAGTCTTGAAATCCGTCCCGCCAGCACGAGATGCATAGTCATGGACCAGATAAATCTTTCCGAGGCCGAGTGGCGCAAGCGGCTCACGCCAGAACAATATCACGTGCTGCGCGAGGCGGGCACCGAGCGTGCGTTCGCAGGGGCGCTCAACGACAACAAGGCCGACGGCATCTACCGGTGCGCGGCGTGCAGCAACGAGCTGTTCGACAGTGCAGACAAATATGATTCCGGTTCGGGCTGGCCGAGCTTTACGCAGCCGATCGGCCCCGACGCCGTCACCGATCACGCCGATCGCAGCCACGGCATGACGCGCATCGAAACGCGGTGTGCACGTTGCGACAGCCATATGGGGCATGTTTTCCCCGATGGCCCGCCACCGACCGGCCAGCGCTATTGCATGAATTCGCTGTCGCTCGAATTCCGACCGCGCAAAGCGAACGCTGCGGCCTGATCGCGCTTGTAGGGCAGCAACGGAACGCGTAATTCTGCGGCCACATGGCCAGTACGCGTTCTGCTTCACCGTCCCGTCGGCCCCCGTCTCCCCCGGCGTCACGCTGGCGTCGGCGGTTGGTCGTCTTTCTTCAGGTTTGCATAGGGGTAGGCCTGCTCGCGCTCGGCGCGCTGGCGATCGCGGTGTATGTCGCGATGTCGCAGCTGCCGAGCTTCGACAGCCTGAAATCGTCGCCCAACGGCCAGATGATCCGCGTCCATGCCGCCGACGGCACCGTGATCGTCTCGATGGGGCCGAGTTTCGGCGAATGGCTCCCCTATTCGCAGATTCCGCAGGTGATGCGCGACGCGACCGTGTCGGTCGAGGATCGCCGCTTTCGCTCGCATATCGGCATCGATCCGGTCGGCGTCGCGCGGTCGGTGAAGGTGCGGTACGATCGCGGCCACTGGACGCAAGGCGGGTCGACGATCACGCAGCAGCTTGCGCGCACCGTTTTCCTCAACAATCAGAAGAAATTCGGACGAAAATTCCGCGAGGCGATCCTGGCATTCGCGCTCGAATGGAAGTTTAGCAAGGACCAGATCCTCGAACTGTATCTGAACAAGGTCTATTATGGCGGTGGTGCCTACGGGATCGACGCGGCATCGCGGAAGTTCTTCGGCCACGGTGCGGATCATCTGAGCCTTGCCGAGGCCGCGGTGATCGCCGGACTCGTGAAGGCGCCATCGAATTACTCGCCGACCGCCGATGCCGAAGCCGCGGTGGGCCGCGCGGGCGTGGTGCTGGAGACGATGCGCGAGACGGGCGCGATCACCGCCGAGCAGGCCGCCGATGCCGATGTCAGCGGGCTTAAGCTGGCACCGGAGCCCAAGCAGAACAGCGTCCGCTACTTTACCGACTGGGCGCTGCCACAGCTCGACACGCTGATCGACGAGACGACAGAGCCGCTCGAGGTGTGGACGACGCTCGACCTGACGATGCAGCGCCAGGCCGATGACGCGATCCGGGCGAATGCACCACCCGGAGCGCAAGGCGCGCTGGTGGCACTCGACCGTGGCGGCGAAGTACGCGCGATGGTCGGCGGCAAGGATTACGTCTCGTCGATCTATAACCGCGCGACGCAGGCAGTCCGCCAGCCGGGCTCGTCGTTCAAGCTGTTTGTGTATCTCGCCGCACTCGAGGCAGGCCACAAGCCCGAAGACTCGATCGTCGACGAACCCGTCACGATCCAGGGCTGGAGCCCGCGCAACGATTCCCGCCGCAACTCCGGCGCGGTCAGCTTGCGCACCGCATTCGCCTATTCGCTCAACACCGTCGCCGCGAAACTCGGCCAGGAGGTCGGCTTCAACACGGTCGCCGACATGGCGCGGCGGTTCGGGATCACCACGCCGGTCAACGTGCATCCGTCGATGGTGCTCGGCACCTCCGAAGTCCGCGTGATCGACATGACGCGCGCCTTCGCGAGCGTCGCGAACAAGGGCGTCGCGGTGACTCCGTACGGGATCACGCGCGTCACCGCGAACGGTCAGACGATCTACACGCACGAGGTCGACCGCAGCCATGTGCTGGTCGCGCCCTACGTCGCCGCCGAGATGACCGACCTGTTGCAGACCGCGGTCAACACCGGCACCGGCCGCGCGGCGCAGATCGGTCGTCCGGTCGCGGGCAAGACTGGCACCACCACTGCGTCGAAGGATGGCTGGTTCCTGGGCTTCTCGAGCGGCATCACGACGGGCGTGTGGATGGGTCGTGACGATGCCAAGCCGATCGCGGGCCTGCACGGCGGCACCGCACCCGCCAAGGCGTGGGCGGCTTTCATGAAGCCTGCGACCGCAAGCCGTCCGATCGAACAGTTCGATACGCAGGTGACGTTGCCCGAATGGCAGCTCGAACCCGACGAGCAGAGCTATTTCGGCCAGCCCGACAACGGCCAGATGGCAGTCGACGCAGACGGCAATCCGATCGAGCAGGACGCGGCGCCCGTCCCGACCGATGCGCAGACTGGCGACACGATCCCGCGCCCCGATGCGGACCAGCAAGAAACGCCGGCGGCACCGCCGCAGCAGTTGAACCAGGACTGGATCGATCGCGTCACTGGGCGAGAGCGGCGCGAACCCTCGTCACCGGCAGGGCGCCAGCCGCTCCAGCGCGAAATGCCCCGAGACGGGCCACGCGATCAGGTCCAGACGCAGCGTTTCCAGAGCGAGCGCCCTCAGGAAGACCGTCCAAACCAGTGAAGCTCCGCGCCGTGCGTGCGTAGCCAGACGCGCGCGGGCGTCGGGTCTTCGCCGTAGAGCTGCTCGACCAGCGCGTGGAAGACCGGGGCGTGGTTCATGTGGACACGGTGCGCGACTTCGTGCGCGACGGTGGCCCGGCGGACCCAGCTTGGCGCAAGGATTAGGCGCCAGCTGTAGCGGATGACGCCGCTCGATGCGCAGCTACCCCAGCGGCCCTTGGCATCGCCAACCGCGACCTGCGCGACGCTGACCTTCGCCTTGGCGGCATATTCGGCGGTTTCGGTTTCCAGCACGGCGAGCGCGGTGCGTTTCAGCCAGGCTTCGACGCGCCGCGGGATTGTTTCAGGCGGGCCTGACAGCGACAGCACCGAGCCTTCGCGAACGACGGTGCGGCGGCTTCCCGGAGTCCATTCGATCGTCAGCGGTTCGTTGGCGACGGCGAGGACCGCACCGGGCACGAACGGACGGGGTGAGGGGAGCAGGGCGCGCTGTTCGGCGATCCAGCCCGCCTTGTCCTCCGCCCAGGCCAGTGCCTGCTTCAGCGCCGCGCGTTTGGGCAGGACGAGCCTTGCCCGGCCGCTCGCGGGATCGATCGACAGTCGCGCGCGGCGGGCTCGCGGGTGGCGGACGATCTCCAGGCCTTCGATCACCGTCTTAAAGCTCGCGATCGATCACGTGATATTCGAGCTCACCGGCCTCGTCCTCGCTGATCGTCCAGCCGCGCACCGATTGCTTGGCGCGGTGGACCGCCTCGCGGTCGCCGCAGACGAGGTAGTGCCATTCGGGCAATTGCTCGCCGGCCGCGCGCAAGCGGTACGCGCAGGTCGAGGGTAGCCAGTCGATCCCGCGGACGTTGCCGGTCGTCAGGCGCACGCATTCGGGGACATAGGCGTGACGGTGGCGGTAATCCGAGCATTGCCCGCTGCGGCGGTCGAGCAGGCGGCACGAGACGTTGGTCGCGACGAGCTCGCCGGTATCCTCGTCCTCAAGCTTGTGGATGCAGCATTTGCCGCAGCCATCGCATAGGGCTTCCCACTGACCGCGATCGAGCTGGTCGATCGGCGTATCTTCCCAAAAGCGCACGCTCATCGGGCCCAGCGCTTGATTTCCGTCACCACTGCGTCGGGCCCTTGTTCCTGCGGCAGCAAAGCGAGGGGCTTGCCGTCCGGGCTCATCAAATAGGCCTGGCGCGAGTGGTTTACGAGATAGCCGCCGCCCGGCGAGGCGTCGCCCTTGCTCGAATACACCGCATATTCGGTCTTGATCTTCGCGATCTGGTCGTCCGTACCGGTCAAACCGACCATCCGTGGGTGGAACGCCGAGACGAACTGCTTGAGCACCGCAGGCGTATCGCGCGCCGGATCGACCGTCACGAACACCGGCACGATCTTCGCGGCGAGCGCGGGGTCGCTGGTTTCAAGCTTTTTCACCGCAGCGCCGATCGCCTGGACATCCGTCGGACACACATCGGGGCAGAAGGTGTAGCCGAAATACATGATCCGGTATTTGCCGGCAAAGCTACGCTCGGTGACGGTCTGCCCGTTCTGGTCCGTCAGCGTGAAAGCGCCACCGATCCGCGCGCCTTCGAGCGGCGGTTTGGCAGGGGGAGCGGACGCGTTGCACGCAGATAGCGCCAAGATCGGCAGGGCGAGCGCGGAGAGGATGAAACGGGTGTTCATGATGCCTCCAGCCTTGATCTGTTCGCTACTGCGGCGCAAGCGTTGCCCCATATCCAGGACGAACCAAGGAAGTTTCTCGATGCGTATTGGCCTGATCCTCGCCACCACCCTCCTGACGCCTGTGCTGGCCTGCGTTGCGGCGCCCGCGTCCGCGCAGGGTCAGTCGGAGGGGTACAAGTTCCTGTCCGCGGTGCGCGATGCGAAGAACAACGACGTACTCGAGATGCTCGGCAAGCCCGGTAGCAACATCATCAACACGCGCGACGTGACGAGCGGGGAGGGTGCGCTCCACATCGTCATCAAGCGCGGCGACGAGGTGTATCTGCGCTTCCTGCTGCAAAAGGGCGCGGATGCGAATTTGCGCGACGGCAAGGGCAATACGCCGCTGTTGCTCGCGGTGACGCTTGGGCAGACGGGCATGATCCCAATCCTGACTGCGGCAGGGGCGAACCCGAACCTGGCGAACTCGGCGGGCGAAACGCCGCTGATCCGCGCGGTGCAGCGCCGCGACGTCGGCATGATCCGGACGTTGCTGACCGAGGGAGCGGATCCCGATCAGGCGGATATCATGGCCGGCATGTCGGCGCGCGATTACGCCAAGCAAGACGGGCGTAATCCAATAGTGTCGAAGCTGCTGGTCGACGCGCCGAAGAAGGTAAAGAAGGCGGTTTCCGGTCCGAAGTTCTAATCGTCGATCCTCCCCTGGCAGGGGAGGTGGCTGGCTCTTGTCAGACGGAGGGGTGTCACGCTCTCGATGGTGCGTTACCCCTCCGTCAGCCCTGCGAGCTGCCCCCTCATAGGGGAGGATTATGGGCCTAGAACGCCAACCCGTCCGCGTCCGGGTCCATTTGCGCGATCAATCGTCGCGCCGCACGCCGGGCAAACGCCAGCGTCCCGCGCTTACGAATATGCGCGGGGAGGGGGGTGGTATGCGCCTCGCGGACGATCGCCGCGTCGTAGCGGTCCGCGACGATGATCCCGGTGCGCTCGGGCAGGAACGCAGGACCATCCAGCGGTCCCACGTCGAACCCTGCCGGGACAGCCCAGAAATACCGGTCGCAATGCCCAAGATAATCGGGCCACTTGCCGTCGCCGAGCAGGTCGGCGCGCGACACCTTGATCTCGACGATGACGATCTGCCCGCGTGCATCGACCGCCATCAGGTCGGCACGACGCCCGCCATCGAGCGGGACTTCGGTCATCGCGGTCAGGTCGTGACGCAGCAACATGCGGATCACGCCGCGCGCCACGTCGGCAGCGCAAAGCGGCGATCCCGGTTCGTCGATGCAGGAGTCCGGCGGCATATCGAGCATGCCCCGGAAATAGAACAATCCGCGAACGAGGCAAGCTCATTCACGGATTGTGATCCGGATCTCAGGGAAAACGTCTAGCCAAATCGACTTCCCTATCCCGTTCGTGCTGAGCGAAGTCGAAGCACCTGCGTTCGGGGCGCACCCTTCGACTTCGCTCAGGGCGAACGGGGGGAAGGGCAAGGGGTAGGAGGTTGCTTGAGACGGATGGTCTCAGCGATAGAAGACGTGGTTGCCGATCGAGGCGACCTTGATCGCGCGAACCGATGGGCGGCGATCGGGCGTGTTGAAGTACAGTGCCTTGTCGGCCGGGCTGTTCCACGCGCTGGCGAGCGCGACCTTGGCAACCGCGATCGCAGTGCGATAGGCGGCGCCGGCGTTGATATTGGGGATCTGGCCGCCGCGAACGAAGCTGAACTGGCCGCGCTGCTTGACGACGCCGCAAACGTTGGTCGGGAAACGACCCGACTTGGCGCGGTTGATGATGACTTCGGCGACCGCGAGCTGGCCAGTCAGCGGCTCGCCCTTCGACTCGAAATAGATTGCGCCGGCAAGGCACTGGAGCGCTTCGTCGGCGGCGGCGCTATCCTGCGCGGCAACGGCCTGGGCGAGCGTGTCGAATTCTTCTTCCTCGGCAGGTGCGACTGGCTCGACTGCTGCAACGGTGGCTGCTGCAGGAGCGATCTGCGGAACATTCTGCGGGGAGAGGGCGTTTAGATTTGCGAGAGCGGTGAGATTGACCGTGGAACGATCGAGACCGGTCGCTTGACCGGGTGTGCTGTTGCCGAGCAGGCCGGCGAGAGAGAATGTCATGGCTGCGATGGTCGCGGCCCGCTGCAAAATCGTCATTCAAACTTATTCAGGTGCGGTTGGACCGTGGAATCAATCGTACGAGCCGATCGTCCAGGCATCCCCCCGACTGCGTAACCGATCCGGATCGCACCCGTCCCAGCACAACGCCAATCAATGTTGCAATTCCCCTCTATTGGGGGGGCTTTGGAGTCAATCGTCGAGGATCGTTTCAGCGGCGAACCGTTCCGCCGCTGCGATGTCCACCTCCACAACCCACAAATCGGGGTCGCGAACACGCCTGCGCCGCCAATAGCCGTCGAGGTCCTCGACCGGGGTCGAGTCGATCAAGGCGGTCCGTCCATCCGGGCCAATTCCGCGTTCCAGCAGGCGGGGAGGAGCGCCCTTGTCGACTGCGATGACGAGGATCGCGCCGCCCTGTGCGTCGCCTTTCGCCATCACCGCGCCGAACCCGCCAGCGTCGTTGACGCGGCGAAGGAGGGCGCTGACGAGCACACCGCTGGGCAGCCTGCCGCTCATGCCGGCGCCCGGTATCCAGGCAGCCCGGCGAGAGGGATCCGCGAGCGCATGAACGTGCCGGTACCCCGCGCCGCCTCTTCGCCGTCCGCATCGATCAGCCGCGCGTCGGCAACGAACACGCGTCGCTTGCCGCTGATCCAGCGTCCCTCGGCGATCACCGGCCCGACTTTCAGCGGCCGGGTGAGCAGCAGGTTGAACGCGGTCGTCAGCAGGAAACGGTCGGTAACGAGGCTGTTCGAGGCGTAGAATGCGGCGTCGTCGAGCATTTTGAAATAGCTCGTCCCATGCGCCGCCCCGCCAGCGTGATAATGGCGTTCGTCGATCGTGAAGTGGATCCGCGCGACACCGGCTTCGGGGATCTCCAGCGAAGACTCGAAGAACCGATTGATCGGCGCCTGGGCGTAGAGCGATTCCAGCGCGCGGAAATGCGCGTCCGCGCCTGCAGTGTTGGGGGTGTCAGACATCTGCGTCGCTCGCGAACAGCAAACTACCGTCATCCTGACGAAAGTCAGGATCCAGAGCCACGAAGCGCATCGATCGGTTACTCTGGGTCCTGACTTTCGTCAGGATGACGGGGGAGGGCTTAGGCCGCATCGCGGACCTCGTCGGCGGTGAACAGCGCGTAGATCGCGTCGGGCGAACCGCCGCCGCGTAGTTTCTCGAGGAACGCCTTGTCGCGCAACCGCCGCGAGACGCGGGCGAGCGCCTTCAGGTGGACCACGCCGGCGTCGGTGGGGGACAGCAGCATGAAAACGAGGTCAACCGGCAGGTCGTCGACCGCCTGAAAATCGACCGCCTGCGCCAACCGCACGAACACGCCGGTAACCTGCGCCAGCCCGTCGAGCTTGGCATGCGGGATCGCTACGCCACCACCGAACCCGGTCGAGCCGAGTTTCTCGCGCGCGCCTAGTCGTTCAGAGATCATCTTCGCATCCGCATCGACGATCTCGCCGGCAATGGCTGCGATATGTTGGAATACCGCTTTCTTGTTGGTGGCGATCACGCCCGTCTGCACCGCGTCGGGACGCAGCATATCGCTGAAATCGGTCATGGTCTTCATGTGTCTCGATACGCCCCCGCGCGCGTCCGCCTTAGCGGGTTGCGCGGGGGCGTAAAGGCGCAGGCGTGAGACCCGCGCCTTTATGGACCCTTCTTTACTGGGGAGGGGAGGCCGCGCTGGTCGAAGCGGCCCGCTGTGGCTCGACCCAACCGATCGTGCCGTCGCCGCGCTTGTAGACCATATTGTGCGCGCCGGTGCCCGCATTCTTGAACAGCAACGCGGCGGTGTTGCGCAGATCGAGCATCATAACCGCGTCGGACACGCTGGCCTCGGGAATGTCGACGCGCGTTTCGGCGATGATCAGCGGTGCATCCGCAACATCGTCCTCCTCGACGCTTTCCTGGAACAGCGTGTAGCCGGCGTTATCATAGCCGTTGCTCTCGGCCATTGCGACCGCTTCGCCGGCATGGCGGTCCTTCAGGCGGCGCATGTAGCGGCGGAGCTGGGTTTCGATCTTGGCCGCGGCACCATCGAAGGCGGCGCGCGCATCATATGCGTCGCCGTGTCCCTTGAGCACGAGGCCCTTCATCACATGCGCGACGATATCGCATTTGAAGCCGGCATCGTGCGGTCCCTTGCCGAACGTGACCTCGGCCGAAATGGCGCGTGAGAAATACTTGTCGGCGATACCCTGGAGTCGGTCTTCCACGTGGCTGTTGAGTGCTTCGCCCGTGTCAACCTGGTGACCAGAAATCCGGATATCCATTATCGTCTCCTTGTCGGCGTTACAGTCTCGAGCGGTCCTGTTGGCTCCACTCTGCCAGCGTCATCCGGACGCCACGGCCCCCCAAATCGGATCCTTGATCCCCTTCATAAACGCCGCATGGGCCGCAAGGTCTCCCTCGCTCACCGCGAAAACGCGGGGCGGACGAACGACCCGAGCCGCCTGTGCGACGATCGGAGTCGACGCGTTGCTGCCGATGTCACTGAGCAGCCGGAGGCCGATCTGCCGGCCGCCCATCAGCTCGACATAGACCTGCGCGAGCAACTGCGCGTCGAGTAGCGCGCCGTGGAGCACGCGGTGGCTGCGATCGATCCCGAACCGCGAGCAGAGCGCGTCGAGCGAATGCTTGGCGCCGGGGTGGCGGCTGCGCGCGATCTGCAGCGTGTCGACCATCCGTTTCATGTGGATGATCTGGCGGCCGCATTTGGTGAGCTCGCCGTTGAGGAACGAGAAGTCGAAGCCGGCATTGTGCGCGATCATCGGCGCGTCGCCGACGAATTCGAGCAGGTCCTCGACCGCGTCGGCGAACTTCGGCTTGTCGGAAAGGAACTGCGCGCTCAGCCCGTGGACGTTGAACGCCTCGACCGGCATGTCGCGTTCGGGGTGATAATAGGCGTGGAAGGTGCGGCCGGTCTCGACCCGGTTGAGCATCTCGACGCAGCCGATTTCGACCATGCGGTCGCCGCCGGAAAAACTGAGCCCGGTGGTTTCGGTATCGAAGACGATCTCACGCATCCAGGTGGTATCGGCTCAGATTTCCAAGGATGCAAGCACCGCCCGGACTTGCGCGCGGGTTGCGTCGAAGCTGGTGTCGGTGTCGATGACGTGATCCGCGCGGGCGCGTTTCTCGGCGCCGGGGGTCTGGCGCGCGAGGATCGCGGCGAACTTCTCCGCGGTCATGCCGGGGCGCGTGAGGACGCGGGCGCGCTGGACGTCGGGGGCGGCGGAGACGACGACGATCACGTCGACGTTGCGGTCGCCGCCGGTCTCGAACAGCAGGGGGACGTCGAAGACGACTCGCTGGCCGGCATGCTTTGCGAGGAAGGCGGCGCGTTCTTCGCCGACGGCGGGGTGGACGATCGCTTCGAGCCGCTTGATCGCGGCGTCGTCGCCGAATACCACCGCGCCAAGTTTCGTTCGGTCGACCGCGCCGTTGGCGGTGGTGCCGGGGAACGCGGTTTCGATCGCGGGGACGAGTCGACCGCCGATGCCTTGCAAGCGGTGGACGGTCGCGTCGGCGTCGAACACGGGGACGCCTTCGTCGGCGAACATTGCGGCGACGGCGGATTTGCCCATGCCGATCGAGCCGGTGAGGCCGATGATCATTTGATCAGTAACGCGCGGAGATCGTCGTCGCGATCGCGCGGTGGTTCCACGTGGAACAATATCTCGAATGCGACCGCTGCCTGGCCGATCAGCATCTCCAAGCCGTCGACGGTTTCCAGATCACGCGCGCGCGCCGCTTTCAGGAGACCGGTTTCGAGCGGCGAATAGACGATGTCGTAGACCAGCGAGTCCGGTTCGAGCGCGCCAAGATCGATATCGAGAGGAGGCTGGCCGGCCATGCCGAGTACGCTGGCGTTGACGAGCAGGCGCGAGGGTGGGGCGGCGGGGCCGATCGGGAGCGCCTGGCCCTTGAGGCCGAACGCCGACAGCAACGCCGCACCCTTGAGCGGATTGCGGTTGAGAATGGTGACCGGGCCGACACCCATTCGCGACAGTGCAAACAGAATCGCGCGGGCGGCACCGCCGGCGCCGATCACCGTGACGGGCTGGCCGGCGATATCGAGGTCATCGATCGGTGCCCAGAATCCGGCGGCGTCGGTGTTGGTGCCGATGCAGTCGCCCGCCTGATTGCGGAACACCGTGTTGATCGCGCCGATCGTCCCGCGGACGTCGCCGGGGTCGGAGACGTGGTCGAGCGCGGCGAGCTTGTGCGGCATCGTGATGTTGCACCCGCGCCACGCCGGGTCGGCTTTGCGTTCGGCGAAGTAGGCGGGGAGGGCGTCCGGGGTGACGAGCTTGTGGCGGTACTCCGCATCGATCCCCAGCGCGTCTAGCCAGAAGCCATGGATCAGCGGCGATTTCGACTGCGCGATCGGATCGCCGATCACTTCTGCATAGGGACGGGTCATTCGAGGCTCCGGTAGCTCAGTTTAGTCGTTGTATTCGCATAAATAGGCACACCGCGCTGTCCCCGTCATCCCAGCGAAAGCTGGGATCTCCCTATTTGGCGGTCGACATCTGTCCCGTGGGATACCCCAGCTTTCGCTGGGGCGACGGATGGGGGCTTGGTGTCGGGTCAAAACCACTCCGCCACCCCGGACCTGTTCCATGGTCCACCGTTCCGCGAACTCACACGCCTCTCGATTTTGCGGAGCCGTGGATGCCGGAACGAGCCCGGCATGACGAATGGAAGGATCAAGCCAGCAACTCGCCTCGCGCACGGAGGAAATCGAGGACGTTTAGCAGCGGCATGCCGAGTACCGTGAACTGACTTCCCTCGATCCTGGCGAACAGTTGTGCGCCGGGGCCTTCGATACGGTAGCAGCCGACGCAGCCCGAGATGGCGGGCCATTCCGCATCCAGATACGTCTCGATGAACGCGTCGGACAGTGGGCGGACGTGCATCTTCGCGCGCTCGACGTGGCGCCAGATCGCCTGGCCGTTCTCGGCGATGACCGCGGCGCTCCACAGGTCGTGGCGTTTGCCGGACATCAACCGCAGGTGCGCCGCCGCGTCGGCTCGGTCCACGGGCTTGTCGAGGATAGTGCCGTCTTCCAGTGCTACCAGCGAGTCACTGCCGAGGACGAGATAGCCCGGCATTCTCGCCGAAACCTTGAGCGCCTTCAGTTCGGCCAGCGCATCGGCCAGATCGCGCGGCGACAGGTCGCGCAACGCTGCCTTCGCCGCATCCTCGTCGACGCCAGCAAAGGTCGCCTCGAACGGCACACCCGCGGCGGTCAGCATCGCGCGACGCGAGGCACTTTGCGAGGCGAGGATCAGGCTCATACTTCCTCCGGCGTCACTGCGTCGCTCCGCCGCTGGTTGCACAGCGCGATGATCGCCGCCGCGGTTTCCTCGATCGAACGCCTGGTGACATCGATCACCGGCCAGCCATTGTCGGCGAACATGCGGCGCGCGAAGGCGAGCTCGCGCATCACTGCTTCCTCCTCGACATAGGACGTATCCGGCTGCTGGTTGAGCGATAGCAGGCGGTTGCGGCGGACCTGGATCAGGCGGTCGGCGCTCGTCGTCAGACCGACGATCAGCGGGTTGGCGAGCTTGTAGAGGTTCAGCGGTGGTGGGCTTTCCACGACGATCGGGATGTTCGCGGTTTTGTAGCCGCGGTTGGCGAGATAGATCGAGGTCGGCGTCTTCGACGACCGCGATACGCCCGCCAGGACGATATCGGCCTCCTCCCATTCTTCCGAGGCGATCCCGTCGTCATGGGCGATCGTCCACTGGATCGCGTCGACGCGCGCAAAATACGCCGCGTCGAGGACGTGCTGGCGGCCAGGTCGCGCCTTTGCCTGCTGCCCGAGCAACCCCGATAGCGCGTCGTTGACCGGGTCGAGCGGCGCTACTGCCGGAAGACCTAGCGCTAGGCACCGCTGCTCCAGAATTCGCCGCGTCGCGGGGTTTACCAGCGTGAACACCACCAGCCCCGGGTTCTGCGCGATCTCCTGGAGGATGCGCTCGAGATGCGCCTCGGTCCGCACCATCGGCCAGAAATGGCGGACCGTCTCGACGTCGTCATATTGCGCCAACGCCGCCTTCGCGATGTTCTCCAGCGTCTCGCCGGTTGAATCCGACAACAAATGAAGGTGGAGCCGCATCATCGGCGTTTTATCCCCAGCGGGCGGGCCTGTGGGCGTGAATCTGTGGATAACATGGGGAGAACGGCTAGCGTAACTCGTCCGCCTCGCCAAGCGACGGGTTCGCCGTTGATAACACCGATTCTATCCACACCGCCGCGCACAGGGGCGGATTTTATCCACAGGCTGTGGGTAACGGGGAGCCTTGAATCGAATCAGCGCGTTTGTGGCGGTGCGCTAGGGTCAAGCTGTTGGCAATTCCGGGATCACCGCATAAGTCCCGGGTTCAACCGCCCAACCACTGCAACAACCTATTTCTTGAATCTTCTTATAGTAGAAGAAGGGTGCTCCGCTGACCGATCCGACC
>Ga0308158_10002755_pt1 | contig 16159 bp, 12 predicted proteins | sample PhyBR2_FD_201038 | JGI IMG/M metagenome (GOLD analysis project Ga0308158, IMG submission 201038) | Phyllosphere microbial communities from UC Gill Tract Community Farm, Albany, California, United States - DLSLB.R2 | ecosystem: Host-associated > Plants > Phyllosphere > Unclassified | place: USA... | reverse complement strand
GGCAATAAAGTCATGATTCTGGAAGTACGCTTCACGCACCATAATGTACGGGTCAGAAGACTGGCGCAGCAGACCATCGGAGTCGAGCAGTTGCGCGCGGGTTTCAATCCCTTCCACCGTCCATTTACCCACCGACAGCGGCCAGGTCAGCCACGACAGAACCGGATACAGCGTATCCACCATATCGCCGCCATCATCACGGAGGGTGAAACTACCGTAGAACGGTAAATGCACGTACGGACCATACCCGACGCCATAGTGTCCCATCGTGCTGCCGAAACGGTGCGGTTGTTCACGCTGCAGTTTCTGGTTAGCCATACCTGCAACATCAATAAAGCCACCCATCCCCAGAATGGAGTTCAGGAAGAAGCGGGTAAAGTGGACCATCCCCTGATACGGGTCGCCCTGCAGGAAGTAGTTCACCATTACCGCAGGCTCTTCGAGGTTGCTGGTAAAGTTACTTAACCCGTTACGCGCTGGTTGTGGAACATAATCGCGCCATGCTACTGCCACCGGACGAACCACATACGGGTCCAGTACGTTGTAGTTGAAGCTATACATTGAGCGGTTAAATCCTTCGAGAGGATCGGAGCGTCCCGTTTGCTCACCGGAGCTGGCGCAGCCCACAAGCATCGTCGCGCCAAGCGCAAGCGCCGACAGCCGAAGTTTCATAAATATCTCCCTGTTCAGTATGGCTATCGTTGATTGCCATCCGTAACGGAGCCGTTGACGCTCCGTCTGTAAACGTGCAAGCGATTGTAACAGCACGTTTACCGATGTCTATGAGCACAATTACGGGCAGTAACCACCGTGACTCTGATCTCAGCATAGCCTGGCTTTTGGAATTCGTTTCGCTGGCAATTTTATAATGACTTTGAAAGAGATGTATCACCTTTGTTGTCATTGCCGCCAATTTAAGAGCATCCCCACAGGCATCCCGATAAAAGCCGCTACGCTTAACAGAAAGATCAACCTCCGGGAGCAAATATGAAAGACGTGGGCGAAGAAAAAATTGGCGAGAACACTGAGGAACTTGAAATTGAAAGCGAGGAGAAAGCGCGCGGCGAGAAGATAGAAATTGATGAAGATCGCCTCCCCTCCCGCGCGATGGCCATCCACGAGCATATCCGCCAGGATGGCGAAAAGGAGATGGAGCGCGATGCCATGGCCCTCTTCTGGTCAGCCATCGCTGCCGGGCTCTCTATGGGCGCGTCACTGCTCGCAAAAGGGATATTTCATGTGCAGCTGGAAGGCGTACCCGGCGGATTTTTACTGGAGAACCTCGGCTATACCTTCGGCTTTATTATTGTCATCATGGCCCGCCAGCAGCTGTTTACCGAAAACACGGTGACCGCGGTTCTGCCGGTAATGCAAAACCCCACCCTCGGTAATTTCGGTTTATTGATGCGGCTTTGGAGCGTGGTCCTGCTGGGTAATATCATCGGCACGGGCATCGCGGCATGGGCGTTTGAATATATGCCGATATTTGATGAACCCACCCGGGATGCGTTTGTGAAAATTGGCATGGATGTGATGAAAAACACCCCGGTCGAGATGTTCTCAAATGCCATCATCTCCGGCTGGATTATCGCCACGATGGTCTGGATGTTTCCTTCAGCGGGGAGCGCCAAAATTGTGGTGATCATACTCATGACGTGGCTGATTGCGCTGGCGGACACCACGCATATTGTGGTCGGCACCGTGGAAATCCTCTATCTGGTCTTTAACGGTACGCTTCACTGGAGCGATTTTTTCTGGCCGTTCGCCCTTCCGACGCTGGCGGGAAACATCTGCGGCGGAACGTTTATCTTCGCGCTGTTAAGCCATGCCCAAATCCGTAACGACATGTCGAACAAACGCAAAGCTGAGCTTAAGGCACGGGAAAATGATGATAAATCGACAAAAAAATCGACCTGAATGGTGACTCTTTGAGCAGTCAGGCGGCAATGCGCTTAACCCAAAGTGTAAATAGAGCTATACTCGTGCCGCCTCGTCCCCTTAGTTAAATGGATATAACGAGCCCCTCCTAAGGGCTAGTTGCAGGTTCGATTCCTGCAGGGGACACTTTGACCTCCACGCTTTTTCCAGCATATTCACCTTTCCGCCGCCAGAATTGAAGAACCCTGTTTTATTAGAACATACCGCGTTGCCAGTTGTTTAAGGTGCAGTTCCAGTTGGGTCTTTTCAGCTTCAGGAAGCGCATCTCCTGCAGGATATTGCGACAAACGTCTAAGTTGCTCTTCAGCCGGTATCGCATGGTTAAATGACTGTATAGTTGAAAAAACCACGGATTTAAGCTCGCTCACCGTTATATATTTTCCTTTTTGCTCATCCAGACTACTCAGGCGATTACTCAATTGCTGAAGCTTCATCATTCCCTGATACCAGCTGTTCATTGCGTCCAGAGGCAAGGCTGTCGCGTTAAATTTTTGCTGCCACTGCATTGTGAGCGGTTTAGCCTCCTCTGGCCGCAATCTCTGAAGCTGCTCTAACAGCTGAAAGCTGTAGGAGATACTCCAGTCAGGAGGCAGTTTATCCAGTCGGACAAGCTGCTGCTGCGTTTCGGAGATAAACGTGGGCGGTAATGCTCCTCGCTGCGTTAACGCGTCTTGCTGAACAGGCGTGAGCGCTTCCGGTAATGGTGCCAGAGAGGCGACAGCCTGAGCCGTTAATGGATCGGGTCTGGAGAGAAAGCCCCCTCCCCACGCCACGGCGATGCAGACCACCAGCGTAGAACACGCCCCAGCGACAAAGTGTTTCCATGGTCTGACAGATCCGGGAGCCGTCATAAGGTCCTCACTATTCGGCTCAGTTTCCTGCTGCGCAACATAGACCCATTTTACCTCTTCTATCGGCTCTGCCCTCTCCGGAGGCGTTTCACTGCCGGGCCTGCTCTCATTCAAATCTGTTACGCCATTACTGTTTTCCAGCCTTGCTGCGCTTGCATGTACCAGCGTTCGTAGCGTATCGAACTGGCTAAGGTGTTTGAGCTCGAGACGCTGGAGCACCGTATCCAGGCTAGTAAGCAGCTCTTCAGCGCTATAAAGCTCACTAAGATTACCGTTGTTCAATGGAAGCATACGCACGAGCTGCTGCAGGCGCTGGCTCAGGCTGCTCAGGATTTCCATACGAACCTGCAACGCCTGCGGCCAGAGAACATCCCACTGGCGGCTAATCAACGCCTCCAGGATTGCCAGCCCTTCATTCATGCCCGCTAATCCAGACAGATGCGTACGGGCAAGGGTATACCAGGCTGCTGTCTGCAATTCAACGCCATTTTGCTCGAATAATGAAAGGCAGCATTTTTCCACATATACCCAGTTCACATCCGGGCGCGCGGGATGGCTTAACTTACTCAGTTCATTACGCAGGGATGTATATTCCGGAAGGGTGCGCGGGTCGCCGCCGGTTTTTAATATTTTATGTGTGGTCATCCTGGAAGGCCTGCATATCCGTGTCGGTTAATGACTAATAAAAGGAATGAATGTTATCGCTAGGGCAGCAGCGCTAAAATCAGACCGAAAAAAATACCTTCATCAAATAGTTGCCCTGACTGAGATGAGGTATCAGGGGGAACAAAAGTCCAGTTATTTACGCTTCCCATCCGCATGAACAAGCGTCCTTGAGAAATCACGCTTTCCCTGGAGCAGAAAGTCACCTCGACACAACCAGCTACTCCCTGCCCATAAAGAAAGAGCGGCATAAACTTAACCGCCCGGTTTTCATAACGCAGAACGATACCCGAAATCTCGAAAGCCCCGCCCTCCACCAGCAGGTCCGGGACTGATGTCGTCAGTATCTCTACGTTCAGTCCGGTACCTGTCAGCCACTCATCCATCTGCGTCTGAAGCTGATCCATTCGCAGGCGAAACTCAGCAATGTCAACCTGACTCTTACTGCCAGGCAAAGCCGGAACGGGCTGTCTGGCCTGTAGCTTCTTCAGGAACTGTGATTTTACTGACATGGTGTTATCTGACCTTATATACGGGTTGTTGTGTCGAGATACTGCTGTTGCCTGAGATGCCGCAACAGGACCCGTCCTTCAGGCATAAACTCAGTGCCGTACCGCACCAGGCCAATCCCTTTGAGTTCGGCGTCAATGGCATAGCGCAGCTCGCCGGGTACGTTCTGCTCCAGCAGAACAACGTCTATCTTTTTCAGGCGCGGCTCATATTTGAGCAGGACGGCAGATAATGTGCCCATAAGTTCATGTGCCGTTCCCGGCATGCCCTGCAGGATTTTCGTCATATCGGGCAGCCCGTAATCAGGCAGATGTGCCAGCGTGCCGGCGCGACAGTTGAGAACGCGCTGCATGTTATCGAGTACCGAGAGGATGACCTGATTTTCTTCACTGACCTGGTTGAGGTTGAGACCACCTGTAAAATTTCCGGTTAGCATTTCATACAGCGAAGGCGTGTTGTGTCCCTGGGGCATCAGTCGTCCTTAAGCGGTTGCAGCGTAAGATGGTTCTCGCCAGCTTCCAGAATGCGCGGTTTATCCGGTTCCAGATCGCTGCGCTTGATAACCTGCTTCCAGGTGTCGTTGGTCATATCCGGATGGCGGAACAGCCCTACTACCGCGACAAACTGCGCCTCTTCTTCCATCGGCATATCAAGGCTTGCATCACCGCCCGGTTTCACCACGACATTACGACTGGCCAGCATGTCGTCTTTCAGAATGCTGGCATCATCCTGAAGCAGTTGCTGATAAACCGTCTTGTCAAAGGTTTTGCGGTCTTTGAGCTGGTAAACCCGGACAACGACAGGCTCAGACAGCGAGTTATTTTCGCGAGCGTCGGTGTTCAGCGTTTCACGCGCGGTGAAATCCAGATGCAGGATTTTAATTTTTTTATAGAACACAGAATTAAACGCCGATTTGGTACCGTCGGTGACGCTTTGCGTCACTCCGCAACCTGTCAGAGTGAGCGCCATTAGAGGTATCAACCAGCGCATGGTCTTAGTTAAACTTGTACGTAACACGTCGGTTTCCTTGTTGTGGTTTCGCGGGCTCCAGCCCGCTGTAATATCCCAGCTCTGTCGTAAAGGTTTCAGGCATGTCATCAGGATGGCTATCACCTTCCGCGCCCAGCACGCCGTTCATTCCCAGCCAGAAAGGATTCTCACCCAGCGGGGGTACGGCCAGCAGTCGAACCGACGTCGTCAGGGTCATTCTGGCCTTAAACCGCCAGCCCAGATAAACCCGCAGCATCACCAGAAAGTCCTGGTACAACTGGCCATCCGGTTTCCAGCCCTGCACTTCCTGTTCGTTGTCCGTCGCGAGAGCAATCAGCAGTTGGCTGCCGGCATCCATCGCTTCGTCACCCAGCGGCGTATTGCCATCAAGCAGAAAATCTTCGTCACCGTAAAATCCCAGCAGCCTGTCGATCTCTACAGGCCGGAGACAGTACGGACGCACCTGCACCGTCGTATAAGGGGCCAGCAGGCTCACCAGTGCTTGCATCCCTTCCTGAGTTTTGCCCGGCTGCTGCAGAACCCCCAGCAGAGCCAGAAAGCGCGACACTGGCGTGGCAATATGATTTGCCGTGCCCGGTATCCCCAGACCAACCAAACCCAATAACGACTGTGAAATGCTGTCCGTTCCGCCCGGCTCAAACGTGGCGGGGTAAGAGTATTTACGCCAGACGCGGTAAAACTGCGTCAGAATGCGATGACTAAAGATATCCAGAAAACCCTGCAGCGCTTCATGCCCTTCCCGGCGCAGGGTGATGTCATCGAGATACGCCGTCGGTAAGGGTGAATCGACACCGTACATGCCCATAAAGGTGGTGCGAATAACAGCGGGCTTGCTGTCATCCTCTTCGTCATATTCGACAGACTTCAGTTCGCTGGCCGGGAACCCCATCCCAGGATGCGGCGCAAAGCGTACCGGATCATCAGAGGGATGGCTGGTCGATCCCATTAGCGGTCTGCCCGGGTTGCGTTTCTCCAGCAGCTGACATAACCGATAGAAGTTAATGCGGTGAAGGTCGGCTTCAAGCCTCGGTTTCAGCCGGGAATGCGGCGATTGTGCTTCTCTTCCCATTCCAGGCGTTCTCCGGTTGGTTGCAGAATAATAATCAGGCGATTGAACAGATAGATGTCGGTGTAGAGCGCAAAGAAACGGCTCAGCATCTCGCCGAACAGGCAGATGTCGCCGCGTCCGGCAAAGCCGTGGCTGTCCAGCGTTACTTCAATCTGCACGCCGCGCACCAGGTAACCCTGCTCAAATCGCTCGGTTTCACTGTGCTTCACGTCGATGATGGCTTCCAGACGACGGCGGTTCATTTCGCTATCCGTCCATTCATACAGCGCAAGGGTACCGCGCAGCACATCGGCGTTATCCATCATCGACAGGAACCCGCTGCCGAGATGGCTCAGCACGCGCCAGTGGAAACGGTCCTGCGCCGGTGGATAACAGGGAAGCGTTGGCGCACACAGGTTGCGCACGGCGATACTGGCTGACGTGGTTTTCATTACCGTATCGAGCACGGTACTTTGCAACGCTCGTCGCGGCAGTTGGCCGTTGGTACCCGTGAGCGTCAGCGACAGGCTTTCATCTTCAGGGACTGTGTGGTTATCAAACGCTTCGCCACCCAGGATAAGCCACGTATCGTGCAGCCCTGACGGACCGCGGCGCACGCGGGTGTGGTAGTAATATTCCGGGGCTTCATGGCGCATCATTCCGCCTTTGTGGCGGAAGCTTGAGAACGGCACGTAGGTATGCTGGCTCGATGACATCACCGAATCGACCGCGTATATCTCGGTATGGCCATCCTGCACGCGCATCGGGCGCAGCATGTACTCGGTTTGCAGCGAGTTGAGCGTCAGCGGATCAGATTCCAGCGGGAACAGGTTAATTACCGGCACGCAGTTCAGGCGCAGATGCTTTTCGGTAAAGCTGAAATCATGCTCCCAGCGTTCTGCCAGCACCACATCGATTTCAAACCATGGGAGCTCAGCCGGAAAGGCCATAGTCTCAAGCCCACGTAGCCCCGTGAACATGAATTTCTCACGGAAGGTGAAGTACTCCAGCAGCAGCTGATAGCCGCTAAAGCTGCTGCTGCCCTTCGGCCACAGGTCATCGTCATCGCCAAATCCCAGCGCGGCGAAGTACCCGTCGAGCGGTCTTCTGTCCACGTCACCCGGCATCCGTAACCATAGACGGGCCGTGTTCATGGTAAAGGCTTCATGCATGGCGCAGGCCAGCGGTGCATCAGCGTTGAAATAGAGCGGGATCTGGCTGAGATCGACACAGCTCCAGTCGGCCAGGTGGCTGCAGTTAAAGCGCAGGCTGATGACCGAACGTCCGTCAGGGTCAGTCGACAGGCGGGCGTGCTCCAGCGACAGCGGCTGAAGGGTGATCTCTTTAGTTGTGGTGTACCGGCAGCGTGTGCCCTTTTCACCAATAGGCCGAGAATTCACCTCAAAGCCTTTGACGATGCGCATCTGCTCTTTCATCTCACGCCAGTCAGGGGTGAACTCCACCACCGACATCGAGGGAATGGTGCGCAGGTAATGCGGCCATAACAGGCTGACCAGCCCTTCAGTCAGCTCAGGCAGGTCGTCATCGAGCTTCTCACGCAGGCGCCCCATCAGGAAGGCAAAGCCTTCGAACAGGCGCTCTACGTACGGATCGCGCGCGCCGGCTTTATCGAGGTTGAGCATTGCCGCCTGCTCGGGGTGAGCGCGGGCAAACTCTTCACCAGCTTCCAGCAGGTAGCGCATTTCAGCGTCGTAATAACGCAGGGTTAAATCGTCCATAAAAACCTGAATATATGAATTTTAAAGGTAGGCCAGGCGTTTTACCCGCAGAGCACCGCACTGCTGGCCGGATCGAGCGCAATCAGACCGGACAGAAGCTGGTCCATCTCAGGCTGAAGCAGTGATTTATCGGTTTCACTGCGTGTGGCTTTCATGCGCAGCAAACGGAGGCGGCGCGATTTGACTTCAAACAACAGCGCTGGCGTCCACTGCGTGAGGGTGATTGACTGCGCTGCACCATCAAGTTCACCCAGCAGATGCAGGGCCAGTTCATTTTTGCCCTTCTGTTCCGCCACGCGTGCCATCAGCAGGCGCAGCAACCATTTATCTTTCGTGGAGTCCGCCCCTGGACGTGTCTGAAGCCAGTGGAGTGCGGCATCCAGGCCATCCGAATCCGCTTTTTCAAGCGCTTCCGGCTCGAGGGCCAGAATATCGTTGCCCGTCTCACTGACAGCACTGACCGGCTCATCACGCCAGTTGGACATATCGTCCAGCACGCTTTGATTTATCCAGTTGAGCGTGACCTCATCAGCAAACGGCGTTCCGTCATTAAAGGCCAGGGTTTCAAGTCCGGTGAGGCGTCGCAGCAGCCCTCTCAGGTCGGCGATGATGATGTCGGCCAGGACATCCTGACCCAATTTCACCAGAGCCTGGTGGATATACCACTGCAAATCCAGCCAAAGGTGATTAGCACCACGCGAGAAGGTGCTGTCCGCCTGCTCCAGTATCTCCAGCCAGCTCTGCTGCAGATATAATCGTTTGAGCATGGCCCTTTGATCAGCCCGCGGTGGTTCGATACGTGTTTTCCCTTCGGCATTCGGTGCAGGGATCGCTCTCAGCGTGTCATGGCGCAGGCTTTTCATCAGCCGGTGTGCGGGAAGCCATCCATCGGGTTGTTCACGCAAATATCCCGCCAGAGTACGGGCCTGACTCAACAAATCCTGACCGGACGTGATGCGGCTCAGGACTGGCGCGTCATGCTCTGTCGTGTGTGCAGAGGTCTGTGACTGAGGGTTGTTACTGACGTTCTGCGGAACCAAAGCATCCACGCCACCAGCCTTCATCAGGCGGGATTCCAGTGCGCTGTAGAGCGCATTCAAATCCGGCCGCGACGCTTCTGGCTCAGCCTCAAGACTGTTGCGGATGAGCAACAGCGCACCGACTGTACACATAGCATCGTCGCGTACCACTTCAGGCCACAGGGACAGACTATCAAGCAGACGAGAGCCTGCTAGCCACTCCAGCGCCGGTTTACGGCTTCGCTCCCGCTGCGGATGAAGCTGCGCTCCGTAGCGCTGCAGTAATCCCGCCAGCAGTTCAAGCCCTTCGCCAAAGCCAGCCTCGCCGTCCTGGTGCAGACGGGCCCAGCAGTAATAGGTCGCAATACGGATATCTTTGGCGGTGGTGGTCAGCAGTTTTTCGGCAAGCGTACAAATCAACCCGGTATCGATGCCGGAGAGTTTATTAACCTCCTCTCTGATACGCTGAAAATCATCGTCATATCCCGGTTCCTCCCCAGCAGGGCTGGTATCGCTGACAGGAGCAAGCCAGGGATGCCAGCGTTCCGTGCGCGCCTGCGCCTGCTGTCGCAGCTCAATTTCATCCGCCTGACAGGCGGCGATCAGATTCTGCAAAGTGCTCATTATTCGATTCCATCCATGTCACTGATTTCCGTATTGGCCATCAGAGCCTGAGCCGTGGCCGCGCTGTCAACGCTGAAAATCTGATCCGGCAGCGTGAAGCCACGCAGTTCCAGTAATGCCAGTGGCCCTCTACCCAACTGTGAACGCAGTACCCACTGCAGGGTACGACCATCCTGGGCTGTGTAACTCACCATCCACTGACTGCGGTCAAGCTGCTGGCGCTTGCCCTGATCCAGCCAGCGAATAAAGCCCCAGGTCCCGCGGTAGTCCCCGAAAAGACGCGCGCCTGCATTAACGGAGGTCCATGTCAGCATCGTCCCTGGTTTATAAGTGTCTCCCGGCCAGCGGAAGGATTGCCAGTCAGCCATCTGGTTAAAGTAGTGCAGCTTTTGTCCATCAATGGTCAGTTGAGTTTCTACAACCTGCGATGCCGGGCGTGCCTGCAGCTCGAAGCTGATGCCCTGACTGCCATCGGTAAACAGAATGTCTGAAAGTTCGCTCAGCTGGTTAATGGCCCGCAGGAAAGTCGGGTTAAAGCTCAGCCCCTGGCTGTTGACTTTATCCGGTACCCACTGGCTGCCTTCTTTGTGAAGCACCCCACTGAGTTCTGTGGTCAGGAATCGATCTATGCGACCACTGTCTTTACGGATGAACTCTGCCAGCATCGGCAAGGAGGCGTCACTCTTGCTCGCTGCGAACGGGAAGCGCCCTTCAAATGCGGTGCGCCAGTTCGCCACCACGGAGCGAGTCCATTTGTCATTCAGGCTCGCCGCCGACGGCTGGAGCACGGTCTCCCAGGCCTGAGTCAACGGCTGCACAAACATGGTGCTGCCAAAACCACTCCACTCTTCACCAAGGCTTGCCGAAATAAGACTGCCATATTGCTGGGTGTCGGTCAGGTCAACGCTTTTTCCCTGAAATACGGTCTGCGCCAGGGTTTGCATCATCTCCTGCGGATCTGAGGCGCTGGCCACCTGCTGCAGGCGAAGACGCACGCGAGTGATACGGGTCAGATAGGTCTGCAGACTCAGAGAGTTGTCAGCCGACATGACGTTGCTGCCCGTATTTTTACCCAGGAGTTGAAGCAGCGGACCGAAAGTTTCATCCAGCGGCCCCTGCGGACCTGTCGCCGACTGATCAATTGCAGGTTTGTCTTTTCCACCAACCAGATCTTTTGCCGATTTGATAATGGAGTCCGAAAGACCTTCGCTTTGCTGGCCGGTCTGCCCCTGCCAGGCGAGGGTGTTCATCAGGGCAATCAGTGGCGACTGGCGGACATCACTCATTAGCGTCAACTGGTCGGTCACATCGGCAATATTGTTCGCAGGATTCCAGCGCAGACTGTTAAGGAAGTTCAGCCAGCTGCCGGCAAAGTCAGTGAAGTAACGCTCAGTCAGGCGTGCTTTGAGCGCTTCCGGCGACATGTCCGCCGATACGGCTTTACGGGAATCGCTCAGCACCCAGTCAATTTCATCCCGTCGCGAGTTTGCGGCCTTTTCGATAGCCTGCTGAATGCCCCCTTCCCAGGCCTGACGAGTGAACATGCCCGACACCACTTCATCGGTGGTGAACATCCGCCGCGCATCGGTACCGCTGGTCATGTCTTCGAGGGACACATCGGCAAAGTTACGGCGCACCGATTTAAGCATGTTCTCGTACAGCGTGCTTTCTGCATTACGGCGGCCAATCTGCTGCAACAGCACCTGACGGCTCTGGCTAACCAGCTGTGCATCAGGCGTGATTTTCCACTGTGGCTGCTTTGGCAGTTCAGAGATATAGAAGGCCCATAAATCCGGCGACAGGCTTTGCCATAGCCCGGTGGAGATCCCAATACGCTTTGGCTGCACGGTTTTCATCGCTTGCGCGTAAAACGCACCGTCGACTTTATCCGGACGGGCCATCATCAGCCAGGCTTTAAGCTGGTCATAACCCGTTTTCGCCAGCTGTGCACGCTGGTCGCTGTTTGGCGCCGAGTTGATCAGGGCGGTGAGCTTTTGCGCCAGGGCAGCATTTGCCGGGTCGCGTATTAGCCGGTTATTCGCCACGCCGTACCAGGGCAGCATTGCATTGAGCAACTGCTGGTTATGGTCAAGACCGAAGCGCTGATACCAGGGAGTGCCCTCCTGAACATTGTGCAACAGGCGGCCGGCGTCGTTTCGCAGTTCATGCAGTGCCGTCAGTTGATAGTCGGATACGGAAGGATGCTCGACCAGGGCATGAGCCTGCTCAGCGACGGAGACAATGTGCTGGCGATTGACCGCAAATGACAGCAGCGTCCCTGCGCCCCAGACACCAATGATGGCCATCATTGTCCATGCAAGCGTCTGCTCCCAGACCATACCGACGCGGCGGCCACGAACTCGGGTGCAGTCTTCAATAATACCCTGCCAGGTTACAGGCAGAGTAAGGGCATGACGCTGCACAGACGCGATAGAGGACTTTGCGTCAGTAGACTTTTTGTCCGGCAGGCAGCTAAATATCAGGCCACGCAGCGGAACACGCTGCTGAGAGACAAAGAGCCATGGGGCCAGTTGCTGAGCCCAACGGGCAATGCCGCCGTCTTTGAGATGCTGACCCAGACGTAGCAGGAAATCGTGACGGTTGTTCTCAGTGACCTGGTTCACCCCCTGCGTCCGCAATGCAGGCAACATCAGTTCAAGCTGACCGATAATGTCGCTTTCTTTAGCGCGCAGCGGGAAATGAGCCCCCACCACCTGCTCAATACGCTTAGCCTGCGACCATTTACTGTCACGCAGTTGCCATAACCATACCGGTGCGGAATAACGCAGTAGTTCGCTGATTTTTTCCAGACCGCGTAAATCGTTGTCACTCATCTGCGGTGTCAGGTTAAACGCTGGAGGCATGACACGGATAACCCCATCCAGTGGACGTCCCCGGCGAAGTTTACGCAGCGCGGTGTATTTTTCGCGATCGGGCTCAGAAGCCAGACTTCCGCCATAAATCAGTACGGTACGATTGCCTTCAAGCCACTGCTGGTGTTGCAGGCCTGGAACAAGCTGTTCAATCGCGGCTTCATCACCAGCGATTAGCAAGAGACGGATTTTATGGTGCCAGAAGAAAGTATATCTACGGCGGAGGGATGTTCTGAGAGTCAAATACTCATTCCAATATGTATTATCCTTTTTCTTTTCAGCCTGAGCCTTTGCTTCTTTTCCGGTTGAGGCAGCCTTAATAGCTTTATAGTTTTTCTCACCGAACAGGCGAGTGAGAATAAAAAATAAAATAATAAATAACACCAAACCGCCAGTCAGCAGCGCACAGGTGAAAAGCCAATATCCTTGCTGTACAGAACCATCCATCACTCCCAGCGTTTCGGGAGAGAATTCAAGTAACCAGAAAACCGTCGTTCCCACTACAAAAAGAAACAAAAGAATCAGCCATAGCTGGAACGTTGTATTTTTAAATATTGCCAAAAGACGCGTCACTTCAGTGCACTCCGTTCAAAAAGCTGAAGGCAGTTTTATCAGTCGTGGGAAAACTGGAACCGAAAGTAAACTCATCGGTTCGCAGACAATGGATAATGCTGGGGAATTATTTCGTTACAGGGCAAACAGTCATAAAACAGGGAAATACACTTTCGTCCGGAACGTACACAACAAGTTGTGGTGATTCAGACCGTTCAGCCTGGTTGGCAGCAACAGCTATCGCAAGCCAGGGCGAAACATTCCTCGTCAGCCCCGTTTTTAAATCAATATCACAAGGTTGTCCGGCAACAGGAAATCGAACACCAGAGGTTGAGAGCAAGGAGGTTGCTTTATTGCTGACACCCGTGCCCGTTAACCAGATCTGTTTTATCTCTTCTGGAGCAGACTCTCCCCAGTGTAACGCCTGCATAAGCGCGCTACTCATATCCTGCGTAGTCTTCATCTGTTCAGGTCGATGGACCTGAGCCACAACGTTCCGGTTTACCTCAGGTCTTTCAGGTGAACTCATCAATAGTGCTGCCGCCGCTTCCCCGGTACCATCTATGATTTTTTCAGTAAGGTTCAGAGTAATAACAAGCAGGGTCTGCATCGCATCTGGTCTATCAAGCCACGCATCAATCGCCTGTAATCCTTCCCCGCTGATAAAAGTAATATTGAAAGGGAAACCAATGCTGTTTTGCACCAGTTGCTTTATCGCGGCGAGCTCTTCGGGTGATAAAGATATATCCGGGCTGAACTGAAATAACACAGCCAGGGGGGACTTTTGGGGCATGCGTTGAAATACGTTTTGTAGCGCAGTCTCCCTTAGCAAGGAGTTTATCCGTTCTTTTACTCTCACCAGTACAGGTAATCCCATATCGCTAAAACTGGCGTGGTGGATAAGCAACTCGCCTGTCTCGTCCACCTTTGCAGGCAATATAATACCTTCAGGTACTTGCATCTGTTGCGAAATGGATTCAGAGGAAATGACATGCGGCAGGTGAACTACGTAACCTAACATACCGAGACTACGCTGACCGGACCGAATGTCCTGAGCAAGATCCCACTCCCTGGCCGCATCCCAGCCATCTGCCAGCCATTCCCCAGCAAGATAAATCAGCCAGCGAAACGCAAATGCAACCCCACCAATGACTGAGGGAATTCCAAGAAAACAAAACCAGAACGTAGCCGTATGAGTGGGCGAGCTGGTAGGCCAGAAATAGGCTGTGATCCCAGCTCCGGCCACAATAAGTACAACCAGGAGTATCACCCAGCGCTTAAAGGAAGGTGCAGATTGTCGTTTTGCACGTGGTGGAATACAGGTAAGATCAACGGGCATTATTTACTCGTAGTCGCATTACTTAAAGAAGCGATCAGTGTGCATCCACAGGTACATTTATATCCGTGAAACGCAACTGGTACGCCATTATCCTTCATAGTTGGATGCCCTTCAGCAATAAAAGAAGGGCTATGTCCTAATATTGGACAACTGACCGGATCGTCTTTACGCGCCACACCAATACCAGCAAATTTCATTGTTTTTGAGCCGCCCATAACCTGGCCGCCCCCAGTGGTTTTATCACCGATACGAATGATACCCTTCATCTTTATTCCCTGTGTTTTACTGATGATTTTCTGAAAAGATTTCGCCATGGATGTTCAGGATTACCAGAAGCATCGACCCGATAAGGGTCATCTTTATCAACCCGGCACAGTGACTCAATACTCTCGGGCCAGACGGGCACCCTGCTTGTCACCATCGCCAGGTAGCGCGGAACGCTGAAAATAAAGGCCAGCACAAACAGGAGCGGAAACAGAAATAACGGTGCGCCGTTAAAGCCGGATAAAAGATAGAGCAGACCAAAGCGATAGCCCTCGCGTTTTTTTGCGATGGGCAGGCAAAAATCAACAACCCCAACGACGGACTCAGGCCCTTCTTCCATGTAACGTCGGACAAACTCCCAGTGCCTTTCAAGCTGCTTCCTGTCCGAATGCGTGGCCGGCAGACAGAATGTGTCAATCACGGTATTGTTATCATCCGCCAGCACATGACCGCTGATGTAGTAGTCTTTGTTCGCATCTTTTCTGTGGTTCAGTCCTGTGGTGAAGAAAACGCTTTCCCAGGGAACGCTGTAGGCTGAACCATTTAACCGGAATACGTGCACCAGTCTGTTTTTTCTGTCAAAGCGAATGGGGTAATGTGTCCAGGCAAACCATTCTGTTTTAAGAAGCTTGAATGAAAACAGAATTGCCGGAATCAACATTAAAGTGAAAATCAAAAGAGATTTTTCATTTTTCGAAAACATCCACCGGAGATATGGAACGGTGTCAAGAAGAACAGCAAGGTAAAACAGAGATGCTGAAAAAAAAACAAATGCAGCAATCAGACTCAGAAACCCTTTTGCTGAGAAGTATTTATCAACCAGTTCCAGATAATGGGAATTTAGTGTTATCACTTTCATATCGGGAACTACAGATTGCCCATCCAGTTTAGTTACCTGGTGTTGTTTTAGCTGATGCTTTATCTCTTCATCATTAAGCTCACGATTTAATTTAAACTTAGGAAAAAGACCGTAATAATCCATTTTACCCCTCCACTCCGAGAGCTAATTTAAGCTCATCCATTTCCATTTTCATGGTTGGCCATACAGGCAGTTCGGCTGCCTCTATCTTCTTATATTTATCTTGTTTCTCTTTTGTATCGTCTGGGTCAATAGGTATTCTTCGCCATTTACATTGCACCAGCCACTTTTGAATATTGTCGCGATTTTGAAACGCCAGATAAATAGCCGTGCCTATTAAAATCGCAACGGCAATAAACGTTCCGATAACAGGTAAAGCGGCAACGACTGCAACAGCCACCCAAGCACCAGCGAACCCTGAAAGACCGTAAGCAACAGCAAGTCCGGTATGCCCTTTGTTAAATTCGTTAAACGAATGGAAAATATCATATCCCACTGCAATCACCCCAGCCACCACACCAAATGCTTTCCCCACATAACCAACCCATCTGAGAAAGGTTTCAGAGCTGAAAACCCGGAGCCTCGACGCAGCATTAGCAAATAACCGAAATTGTTTAATACCGGTCTCAATAATGCCTAATGTCGTGCTTCCAAGACCTAATACGCCCGCCCAAAATCGGGAATGCGCTTCTCCCTGATCGGCTGTGAGCGTTTTTTTATTGTGAATATCAGCAGAAATAAAAAGTGCTGCAACCTGAAGAATCCCGGAACATACCCCCAATGTAAATGGCATAGCCTGCCCGGCTTTTGTGACTCCACGCTGAACGGCGCCCTGCCAACGGCTAAATTGCTGAGCCTCAACATCTGCT
>Ga0308158_10002754_pt1 | contig 16162 bp, 12 predicted proteins | sample PhyBR2_FD_201038 | JGI IMG/M metagenome (GOLD analysis project Ga0308158, IMG submission 201038) | Phyllosphere microbial communities from UC Gill Tract Community Farm, Albany, California, United States - DLSLB.R2 | ecosystem: Host-associated > Plants > Phyllosphere > Unclassified | place: USA... | reverse complement strand
AGGCCGTGCACCCGCTCAGCGGTGAGTGGTCGTGTCAGCGGACCGCAGCGTACGCGTCGACGAGTCCTTCACCGTAGAAGGAGTTCTCGTCGTCCGTGCCGACACAGGGCGCCGCGACAGTCGTCACGGTGCATGCGGTGTCGATCGCCTGCGCCCGCAGCTCGTCCGCGATGCGGTCGGGTCCCCACGTCGGGTGGGCCGACTTCATGAGCGCCGCGACACCGGCGACGTGCGGCGACGCCATCGACGTGCCGCTCTTCAGGCCGTAGCCGTTGTCGCGCACGATGGTCGAGAGCACCCGGCTGCCGGGAGCCGCGACGTCGATCACGCCGAGCCCTCGGTTCGAGAACGACGACAGGACACCACGGCTGTCGACCGACGAGACCGTCACGACCCCGTCGAGCTCGGTCGGGATGTCCTTGCACGAGCTGTTGATCTCGCGCAGCGTCGGCTCTGCCGCGTCGTTCGGGCTGCTGTCGTCGGTCGTCTTCGCCGACAGGTCGTACGAGCTGTTGCCAGCGGCAGCGACGTGCACGGCGCCCTTCGAGGTCGACCAGTCGACCGCGCGGCGCACGGCCTCCATCGCCGGGGCCTGCTCGGGCTGATCGCCGCACCAGAACTCGAACGGATCGATGTAGTAGCTGTTGTTCGTGACGTCCATGCCCTTGAGGCCGGCTTCCATGAAGCCGCACACCGCGTACTCGGGGTAGATGAACCCGTCGTCGTTGACGACCTTGACCGAGGCCATCTTCGATCCGGGTGCGATGCCGACGATGCCGACGCCGTTGCGCGCGGCGCCGATCGTGCCCGCGACGTGGGTGCCGTGGTCGCTTGTCGTGGGCGCCCAGGCCGCCTCGCCCGTCGCCGGGCGACCGGCGTCGGTGCAGCCGACCGAGTTGACCCGGTCGATCTGGCTCGCCAGGTCGGGGTGATCCGGGTCGATGCCCGAGTCGAGCACGCCGATCAGCACGTCCGGGGAGCCCGTCGTGATCTCATGCGCCTGCGGCACGTTGATCATCTGCATGTCCCACTGCTCGCCCTCGCGCGGGTCGGTCGAGGTCGCCGCGGTGCCGTCGGAGATGTCGGACTTCTTGGTCTCAGCCTTCTTCAGCTGGCCCTTGCCAGGACCCCACGGGGTCGCGACGCCCTCGGGAGTGCCCTCACTGACCGCCACGGAGCGGGTGGGGCCTGCGGATGCGATGGAGTTGGCGCCGGCGGCGACGACCGCGGTGCGGAAATCAGCCTTGGTGGAGTGCGCGACGATCACGCCGATCTGGGGCCACGACTGCACGACGACGCCACCGGCGGCGACGACCGCCGCCTCGGCCTTGCGCACCTGGCCGGGGTTCACGATCTTGGTGTTGACGACGTAGCTCGACACCTGGCCGTCGGGGGTGGAGATGGGCACCGGGGTCGATGCGGGCTCATCTGCGGGGGCCGCGAATGCCGGCTGGACACCGACGACGCCGACTCCGAGAATGGCGGCTGCCACTGCGATCCGCGCTGTTCGCGATCTCATGCGGGTGATCATATGCACTCCTTTGTGTCATCTGCGGGCGGTTCTCGCACCGCTCCCCCGATCCTGGCAGAGACCCCCGCGCACGTGGGGTAGGCACCGCCAGCCGTGTCCGCCCGGCCGCGCATGTCGCTCCGAGAGGGCTGCGCGGCGGCCTCGCCGACGGCCGCCGATGCCGCCGCACCGGCGATCAGGCTCGCCAGCATCCCTCGACATGGTCGTCGACCATGCCGGACGACTGCATCAGCGCGTACATGGTCGTCGGCCCGACGAACCGGAACCCGCGCTTTCGCAGCGCCTTGCTCAGAGCCGTCGACTCGGCCGTCACCGCGGGCACGTCGCCGAAGTCGCGAGGACGGGGGCGGGATGCCTGCGGTGCGAAAGACCACATCAGGGCATCCAGCTCACCCTCCGCCATGTCGCGCACGAGCGCCGCGTTCGAGATCGTGGCGTCGATCTTCGCGCGGTTGCGGATGATCCCGGCATCCGCCATCAGCCGCTCGACGTCGGCAGGGCCGAAGACGGCGACCAGCGCCGGATCGAACCCGGCGAAGACCTCGCGGAACCGAGGGCGCTTGCGCAGGATGGTGATCCAGCTCAGCCCCGCTTGGAACCCCTCGAGCGCCATCTTCTCGAACAGGGCGCGGTCGCCGTGCAGCGGGTGCCCCCACTCCTCGTCGTGATAGCGGCGGTATTCAGGGTCGTCGCCCACCCAGGCGCAACGGGCGCGCCCGTCGGAGGCGGTGATGAGGGATGCCATGGCGCCACGCTACCGGCGAGGTCCGACGCCCATGCGCCCGGAGCGGTGAAAGACGCCTGCCGCGGACGGGATCCGAGATCCCCTCCGCGGCAGGCGTCGTTCTCCGCGCGATGCGCTCAGCGCTTCTTCTGCTTCAGCACCTTCTCCGAGATCGGCGCCTCGCCGGAGGCCTCGAGGGCGGCGTAGTACGCGCGCGCCTCGTCCTGGCGCTGCTGCTCGATGCCGCTCGCGATGGGGGCACGCACGTGCTCGGGCTCGTAGCCGAAGGCCTGCACGAGTTCGAGGGCGTGCGGGCGCAGGCGCGCGCAGAGGCGGTCGATGTAGCTCGACACGGCGGCGGCGCGCTGCATCGACAGACGGCCGTTGATCATGTGCCACGCGAGGTGCTTCTCGATCAGCGAGAGGCCGAACAGGTCGCGCAGCCACGTGAGCACCTGCAGCGTGCGGGGATCGTCGATGCGGCGGATCGCATCGGTGAACGCCTCCCACTGCAGCAGTTCGCCGTGCGCGCGGGCCGCTTCGATCAGCTCGGCCTGGTTCTCGTTGAACAGCTTCTCGCCGAGCACCTTGTCCTTGCCTGCGGCACGAAGGCGACCGGCGATGTCGGCGACCATCTGCTGCACGCGCTCGGTGAGCAGCTCGTGCTGCTGCTCTTCGCGCAGGCCGAGCTCGACCGAGCGCGCGGTCGAGCCGAAGTCGGCGACCGCCTGCCCGAGAGCGCGGAGCCCTGCGCCGTGGAACACCTTGCCCGCCGTCTGGCCGACCGCGTACCTGGCGAGCGTCCTGGCGTCGGCGCCCTTGAACTGGCGGGCGAAGTCGGTGAGCAGACGCTTGCCGACCAGCTGCAGCAGGATGTTGTTGTCGCCCTCGAACGTGACGTAGATGTCGAGGTCGGCGCGCAGGCCCACCAGGCGGTTCTCGAACATGAAGCCCGCTCCGCCGCACGCCTCGCGCGCCTCCTGCAGGGTGTCGAGCGCGTGCCACGTCGACAGCGGCTTGAGCGCTGCAGCGAGGGTCTCGAGGTCTTCACGATCCTCTGCCGTGTCGGTGCGGCCGGAGAAGACGCCGTCGAACTTCTGCAGGAACTCGTCGTGCGCGAAGATCTGGGCGTAGGTGGTCGCGAGACGAGGCAGCAGGCGGCGCTGGTGCTTGCCGTAGTCGAGCAGCACGGTCTCCTCGCCGTTCGCGCCGTCGAACTGGCGCCGCTGCGTCGCGTAGGTGATCGCGATGTGCAAGCCGAGGGCGGATGCCCAGGAAGAGGCTCCGTCGAGCGAGACGCGCCCCTGCACGAGCGTGCCGAGCATGGTGAAGAAGCGGCGGCCCGGGCTCTCGATCTCGCTCGTGTACGTGCCGTCGGCCGCGACGTCGCCGTAGCGGTTGAGCAGGTTGGTGCGCGGGACGCGAACGTGGTCGAAGCTGAGGCGGCCGTTGTCGATGCCGTTCAGCCCTCCCTTGAGACCATCGTCCTCACGGCCGATGCCAGGCAGGTCGACGCCGTTCTCGTCGCGCAGCGGGACGTAGAAGCAGTGCACGCCGTGGTTGACCCCGTTGGTGATCAGCTGGGCGAACACGGTCGCAGCGATGCCGTGCAGGGCGGCGTTGCCGAGGTACTCCTTGGTCGCCGCGCGGAACGGCGTGTTGATCACGAACTCCTCGGTCGCGGGGTCGTATGTGGCGGTCGTGCCGACGGCGGCGACGTCGGAGCCGTGGCCGATCTCGGTCATCGCGAACGCGCCGGGGATCGTCAGGTCCATGACGCCTGGCAGCCACTTCTCGTGGTGCTGCTCGGTGCCGAGCTGCAGGATCGCCGAGCCGAACAGACCCCACTGCACGCCCGACTTGATCTGCAGGCTCGGGTCCGCCGTGACGAGTTCTTCGAAGCCGGCGATGTTGGCGCCGTTGTTCTCCTCGCCGCCGAACCTCTTCGGGAACGCACGGTGCACGGCGCCGTTCTCGACCAGCAGATGCAGCTGCGAGAGCACGCGCTCACGATGCTCGTCCTTCGCAAGGCTGTCGTCGCGCCAGAACGCGGGATCCTTGATCATCTCGCGGGCCTCGCGGCGGGTCTCGGCCCAGGTGCCCATGAGCAGTTCGTTCACGCGCTCGACGTCGATCGACGTGGCCTCGTGCTCGGCGCCGGCCGGTGCGTCGTCGGTGGTGGGGCGGATGGCTGCGTCGACCATGGCGGTTCCTCTCAGAAAGGAGCAGGGATACCCTCAACCGTAGAAGTCCGACAACGGGAGGCGAAGCCGACTGTGCGGTCTGCACAAGGGCATCCGGCGTCGTCCCCGCCTCCCGTTGTCACCTCGCGACAGTCAGTGCGTGGCGCCGCTCGTCACCAGGCGGTCTCGATGGTGCCGTTGCCCTCGATGACCTCGCGCACCTCATCGCTCGTGAACGCCTTCTTGAGCGCCTCGGTCGCCTTGGAGTCGGCATCCTTCTTCTGCACGACGAGGTTCAGCGCGAACCGGTCGTCGAGCTCGGTGATCAGGCCGTCCTTCTCGGGGCTGAGGCCGAGCGCTGCGATGTGCGACGGCCACTGGAAGACGAGGTCGGCCTCTTCGTACGCCGCGTTCAGCGACGCGATGGGCACCTGGACGAACTCCAGGTTCTTCGGATTGCCGGTGATGTCCTTGACCGTCGACTCGTACGGGTCGACGTCGGGATCGAGCGCGATGATCTCGTTCGCGGCGAGCAGCTTCAGCGCGCGGCCGGTGTTCGACGGGTCGTCGGGAATGGCGACCTTCGCGCCGTCGGGCAGGTCGGCGATGTCGTCGAGCGTCTTCGAGTAGAAGGCGATGACGAAGTTGTAGACCGGCTGCACGCCGACCAGGGTGCCGTTGTTGCCCTCGTTGAACGTCTGCATGTACGGCACGTGCTGAGAGAAGTTCGCGTAGACGTCGCCGCTGTTGAGAATCGTGTTCGAGGTGATGTAGTCGGCCACCTCGACGAGCTGGATCTCGTAGCCGTCGTCGATCGCGTCGCCTGCGGCCGTCACGACATCGGTCATCGGGGCCTGCACGGCGGCGACCTTGAGCACGGTGGGCTCGGCGGCCCGGGCATCCGCGTTCTTGTCTTCGGCGGCTGGGGCGCAGGCGGTCGCGAGCAGTGCCGTGCTGAGGGCGAGGGCGACGAGGGCGACGCGTGTCTTCTTCATATGTTCTCTTCCGTTTCGATGCGGGTTCGGAGCCTGAGGGTTCGATCTGTCAGCGGTGGTCGAGCCGCACCGAGGTGCGGTGTCCGACGGCCTGGATGGCGAGCACGCAGACGATGATGATCACGATCGTGAGGTACATGAGGTTGTCGTTGTAGACCTGGTAGCCGTAGCGCATCGCGAAGTCGCCGATGCCTCCGCCTCCGACCACGCCCAGCACGGTCGAGTACGACAGCAGGCTGATGGCGGCCGAGGTCAGCGCGTAGACGAGCCCGGAACGCGCCTCAGGAAGGAGCATTCGGAACACCGCCTGGGGCACCGTCGCGCCGGACGCGAGGGCCACTTTCGAGATCCCCGCGGGGATCTCGCGCAGGATCTGCTCGGTCAGGCGGGCGTAGATCGCGACGGCGACGAAGCAGAGCGGCAGGGTCGCCGCCTGCGTGCCGAAGCTCGTGCCGATCACGGCGCGCGTGAACGGGATGAGGAACACGACCAGCAGCAGGAACGGGAACGACCGCACCACGTTGATGTAGAGGTTCGCGACCGTGTTGATCGCGCGGTTCTCGGCGATGCCGCCGCGCTCGGTGAGGTAGACGACGGTGCCGAGGGGCAGGCCGATCAGCACCGCGGCGAGAAGAGAGACGAGCATCATATAGCCGGTCTCGGCCATCGACTGCGCGATGTCTTCGCCGTACTCCGCGAGCAGGTCGGTGAGCCAGGTCATGCGCTCAGCTCCCGCTTGACCTGCTCGTAGTAGCTGGGCAGCGACCGGGGGCCGGCGGCGTCGATCTCGAAGACCTCGCGCAGGCGTCCCTTCTCGAGCAGCGCGGCGCGGTCGCAGATCGCCTTGACGACATCGAGGTCGTGCGTGATGACGATCACGGTCGTGCCGAGCTTCTCGCGGGCGTCGGAGAGCACGCGCAGCACGTCGGCGGTGGTCGACGCGTCGAGCGACGAGGTCGGCTCGTCGCAGAGCAGCAGCGGCGGCCGCGACACGAGGGCTCGGGCGAGACCCACGCGCTGACGTTCGCCGCCGGAGAGCTGGGCGGGGAAGTGGTCGGCCCTGTGCGAGAGGCCGACGAACGAGAGGATCTCATCGACGGCGTCCCGCTGCTGACTGCTCTTCTTCTGCATGTCGCCGCGGGCGAGACGCAGCGGCAGACGCACGTTGTCGCGCACGGTGCTGTTGCTGAGCAGGTGCACGCCCTGGAAGACGACGCCGACGTCGCGGCGGAGCTCGCGCAGGCCCGCTCGATCGAGGTCGGCGACGGCGGCACCGCGTACGGTGACGTCGCCCGCGGTCGGCCGCGTGAGGCCGTTGATCAGCTCGAGCAGGGTCGATTTGCCGGCGCCGCTCTCGCCGATGATGCCGAAGATCTCGCCCGGCCGGATGCTGAGGGTGACGTCGTCGAGGGCAGGGCGCTCATCGGCATCGGGGCGGAACCGCTTCGAGACATGGCGGAACTCGACGATCGCGGGCAGGTCGGTGGCCATCGCGTCTTTCGGTGGGTGCGGGTGGGCCGGCTGTCGGGCCCCGGCGGACCGAGCCGCCTTTCTGGACGTGATCCAAATTATAGTTGAGGCATGACCCTGAGGTACCGGACGGAAGCGACCAACGGCGACGGCGGGACGGGCACGGCCCGTGTGACGGGTGGGATGGAGGTGCCGGTCGCCTCTCCCCTGGCGCCGAACCCCGACCCGGATGCCTCGAACCCGGAGCAGCTGCTGGCCCTGGCGTGGTCGACGTGCCTGAATGCGACAGCGCAGGCCCTGGTGAAGCGTGAACGTCGCACGGCCGTGCGCATCGAGGTCGAGCTGCATGATGCGGCGGACGGACCCGGGTACGAGTTCCACGTAGACACGTACCTCTCGGCTGAGGGGCTGACCATGGACGAGACCGAGGATCTGCTGCAGCGCGCGCACGCGCGCTGCCCCGTGTCGAAGCTGCTGCACGGCGCGACCACGGTTCGGGTGCATGCGGAGGAGTACGCGGGCTGAGGCTCACGTGACGCGGCCATCGCGCGGTGAGGATGGAGCATCGCGGGCGTGTGCTGTCAGGGCCGGTCGCCGGCATGCTGACGAAGCCCCCGTCGCTGTCCGCAGTCCGCAATGCGGCAGGTGACGCCCGGTCCGCGGTGAAAGTGGCCAAGCCGGGCCGTCCGCGGTGAGCGTGGCTCAGCCGGGCCGTCCGCGGTGCGCCGAGCGACGCCTGGTCCGCGGTGAGCCGGGCCCAGCCGGGCCGTCCGCGGTGCGCCGGGCCCAGCCGGGCCGTCCGCGGTGAGCCAAGCGAGGCCCGGTCCGCAGTGAGCCCGGCCCCGCCTGACCGGGCGGTCTTCCCGTTTCACCCCGATCAGGCCGCGGTGGGCGTGAAGCGCGGAGGTGGTGGGTCGATTCCAGCCCAGGCCGCGACGAGTGCGCCGCGGGGCCGCAGCGACGTCGGTGGCCTGTCCCCTGGTGGGTGCAGAACGAAGTCGGCTGTGCTCCGCCGAGTGATGCGCCAGCCGCCATGGTGCAGCTGCATGTGGTGGTGACGGCACAGCAGGATGCCACGGTCGATGTCGGTTCGGCCACCGTCACGCGCCCATTCGTCGATATGGTGCGCTTCGCAGTAGGAGGCGGGGCGGTCGCAGCCACGCCATCGGCACCCGCCGTCGCGGATCGCGAGGGCGATGCGCTGCCGCGGGGTGAACAGGCGATGCTCACGCCCGACATCCAGCGGGTTCCCGGACGAATCGACGCTCACCTGCACGGCGCCCGCGTCGCAGATGCGCTTGTCTGCGGCGAATGCAGGGATCGGGTGTCCGTAGTCTTCGGTGCGGGCCGAGGTCGTCTTGCCTGTGACGTCGGAAACGGTGACGATACGCACGCCGGCTTGCCGCGTGCCGAACACGGTGGGCGCCTCAGCGAGGGCCCCTGCACGAAGGAGGTCGATGAGCAGGTCGTAGCTGAGCTGATCATTCGTCCGCGCGTCGGCGGTGAGATCCGCGGCCTGGCGTACCTCGGTGGAGTCCACGAACCTAGGACCTCCCCGCCTGGGTCGCAGGGCTGCGTCTCGGATGGTGCGGATCCAGGCGGCGCCGTCGTCTTCGAACTCGATCCGGCCGTGCTCGATGCCGTCTGCGTCGGTCCAGATCCGGAAGGATCGCCGCTCATAGCGCTCCGCGAACCGCCGCTCTGCGCCCTCCGGGTCTAGCTGGCAGCGGATCGCCCTGGACTGGCTCCGCAGCTCCTCGACCGTCCGCTCAGCGGCGTCGTCGATCAGCTGCTCTGCCGCCGCCGACCAGGCCGCATGCGCATCGTCGGTGTCGTCGGTCGGGTGGCCGAGGCCACGCTGGATGGCATCCTGCTGCGCCGGAGACAGTCTCCCCTGAAGCAGCGCCACGGACAGGGGCGCATGCCACGGCACGCGAGGCGCATCGCCGTCGAGGTCGCGTGGGGAGCCGGTGCCGTCTGCACCGAGGCGATCGGCACTCGCATCCGCACCGATCCCGGCATCTGCCGCCGAATCAGAACGGGCCCCGTCGCTGTCGAGGATCGACTGCCCCAGCCGCACCTGACGCTGCGCATCCGCGTGACTGGTGCCGGTGATCTGCTGGATCAACGCCGCCGGAGACCGGTGCCCTCGACCCTGCGCCAACCCGTCCTGCCCCGCCTCCCGGCGGGACCGGGCGGCGACGATCCCCGCCCCGACGATCCCGACCCGCTCGGCCCACCGCACCAGAGCGGCCGCCGCAGCCATCGCCTCCATCAGCTTCTCGCCGCTGAACGACGACATCCGCAACGTCAGCTCCTCCACCGCGACGTCGCCGCCGAGCAGGCCGCGAAGAACCGCTACCTGAGCGTCGATGTCGGTGAAGAGGGCCATGCACCCATCCTGAGGATGACCGCCGACACCCGAGCGTCCGCCCGACCCCCGATCGGGTTCACGCGATCAGGCGGAGGCCGAACGGTCTGCGGCGCCGCGCGTCACGGCCCGTCACGCCGCGTCGCCCGTCGACCGCCCGTCAGAGGCCTTCCAGGATGCGCCGATCAATGCGCCGCGATCACCTCGATGACGGCGGCGCCGTAGGCATCCCGCTTCTTCTCACCGATGCCGCTGATGCCGCCCAGTCCGGCCACCGTCGTCGGCCGGTGCTCGGCCAGCGCGCGCAGCGTCGCATCGCCGAAGACGATGTACGCCGGCACCCCCTGATCGCGAGCCGTCGCCGCGCGCCAGGTGCGCAGCGCCTCGAACAGGTCGCGGTCTGTGGCATCCAGAGCGTCCGCGGCGCTCGTCTTGCGGGCGCGAGACGAGCCACCCGATCGCCCCATCGTGTCTTTGCGCAGCGGCACCTCAGTCTCGCCACGCAGCACGCCCGCGGCGGCGTCGCCGGGGGCGAGGGTGCCGTACTCGCCCTGCGCGACCAGGATGCCGCGGGCCAGCAGCTGCCGCACGACGCTGCGCCAGTCCTGGTCGGAGAGGTCGGCGCCGATGCCATAGGTGGCGATCTGCTCGTGGCGCATCTTCCTGATGCGGTCATTCGAGGCTCCGCGCAGGATGTCGATCAGATGCCCGGCGCCGAACGCCTGGTTGCGCTCGCGTTTCAGGCGCACGATCGTCGACAGCAGCTTCTGCGCGGGAACGAGCCCGTCGAAGGTGTCGGGCTTCTCGAGGCAGGTGTCGCAGTTGCCGCACGCGTCGCTGTCCTGCCCGAAGTAGCGCAGCAGGTTCTGCCGCCGGCAGGCGACCGTCTCGCACAGGGCGAGCATCGCGTCGAGGTGCTGCCCCATGCGCATCTTGAAGGTGCGGTCGCCCGGACTCTGGTCGATGAGCCGGCGCTGCTGCACGACATCCCCGAGCCCGTACGCCATCCATGCGACCGACGGCTCGCCGTCGCGACCGGCGCGACCGGTCTCCTGGTAGTAGCCCTCGACCGACTTCGGCAGGTCGATGTGGGCGACGAAGCGCACGTCGGGCTTGTCGATGCCCATGCCGAACGCGATCGTCGCGACCATCACGACGCCGTCGTCTCGCAGGAAGCGCGACTGGTTCTGCGCTCGCACCTCCGCCGGGAGCCCGGCGTGGTACGGCAGAGCGTCGAACCCCTTGGACGCCAGATACTCCGCCGTCTGCTCGACCGACTTGCGACTGAGGGCGTACACGATGCCCGCGGCGCCGGCCGGCTGAGACGAGATGAACTCGACGAGCTGCCTGCGCACCTCGACCTTGGGCACGATGCGGTACTGGATGTTCGGCCGGTCGAAGCTCGCGACGAAGTGCTTCGCCGCGGGAAGATGCAGGCGCTCGGTGAGCTCCTGATGCGTGGCCCTTGTCGCGGTGGCGGTGAGCGCCATGCGCGGAACCCCGGGGAACCGCTCTGCCAGATCGCCGAGGGCGAGGTAGTCGGGGCGGAAGTCGTGACCCCACTGGGACACGCAGTGCGCCTCGTCTATGGCGATCACGCTGAGGGTGCCGCGCTGCAGCAGCTGCGTGGTCTGCGCCGACGACAGTCGCTCGGGCGCGACGTAGATGAGATCGAGCTCGCCTGCGACGTACGCCCGCTCGACCTCGCGCCGCTCATCGGGCGCCTGCGTCGAATTGAGGTACGCAGCCCGCACGCCGTTGGCACGCAGCGCGTCGACCTGGTCGTGCATCAGGGCGATCAGCGGGCTGACCACGAGACCGGTGCCCTCGCGCACCAGCGCCGGCACCTGGTACGTGACCGACTTGCCACCGCCGGTCGGCATGAGCACGACCGCGTCTCCCCCGCCGATCACGTGCTCGACGATCGCGGCCTGATCGCCGCGGAACGCGTCGTATCCGAAGACAGTGCGCAGCGCCTCGATGGCCGTGGGGTAGCGCGCAGGCGCGATGCCGGATGCCGCCCCGCCGCCGGCATCCGGAGCGGGCGTCATCGGGCCCGAGCCCCAGTCGAGCGGCGGCTCCCAGCCGTATTCCGGCGGAACCCAGTCGAGCTCCTCCGGCGGGAGGTCGTCGTAGGGGTCTTCTGGGTACGGCACATCCTCGTACGGATCACGGGGAGGCTGCGGCATCCCTCCAGCGTAGCCACCGGCGCCGACAACGGATCCGCCGTCGACAGTCGCCCGGCGGGCGCGCCGCGGGTACGCTGAGCTCTGGGGACCAGGTCTGGGGCGACGAAGGAGAACCGATGCCCACGATGGCCACCGCTCGCACCCGCTCCGGCGCCGGCGTCCTCCTGCTCGCCTCGTTGCTCGCGATCGCACCGCTCACCGCCGCAGCACCGGCATCCGCCGCGGATGTCCGCGGCACGGGCATGCGCTTCGTCGCGTCCGTCCCCACCCAGCCGGCACCGCCGCGACGCATCTCCCTCGGCGACAGCGAGGTGCAGTTCACCTGGCCGGCCGCCGCCGGAGCGACGGGCTACCGCATCCGCCTCGCGACAGGCGGGCGGGTGCTGCTCGACCAGGCATGGTCGGCGACGAACGTCTTCATCGACGGGCTGACGCCTGAGACGGCCTACGATTTCAGCATCGCCGCGGTGAACTCCTCCGGAACCGGCGCATACTCGACGCCCGTCCGGTTCACGACACCGTTCGACTTCGTCGAGCGGCAGTTCGGCGCCGACCGCTACGCGACGGCCGCCCGCGTCTCGCTGCGCGCGTATCAGGCCCAGGGCTCCGCATCGGCGTTCGTCGCCGACGGCACCACCTTCCCCGACGCCCTCTCAGCTGCGGCGGCCGCCGGCCGGGCGGGCGCCCCGGTGCTGCTCACGCCTCCGACCGTGCTGCGCGACTCGCCGCGGAAGGAGCTGACCCGGCTGGGCGCGGACCGCGCATACATCTCCGGTGGGCCTGGGGCGATCAGCAGCGACGTGCAGCGGCAGATCGCGACGATCACGACAGCCGGAGTGACGCGCCTGGCAGGCGCCGACCGCTACGCCACCGCCGCGGCTGTCTCGACCCTGTGGCCGTCCGCCGCGACCGTGTATCTGGCGAGCGGGCGGGACTTCCCGGATGCTCTGGCCGGAGCGGCCGCAGCCGGTGCCACGGACTCCCCCGTGCTGCTCGCGCGGGGCGCCACGCTCCCCGACGAGACGGCAAGCGCGCTGGCACGGCTGCGTCCGGCGCGGATCGTCGTGCTCGGCGGCTCCGCCGTGGTCAGCGACGACGTCGCCGCACAGGCCGCAGCGGCCACCGGCGTGACCACATCGGTGCAGCGCCTGGCGGGCATCGACCGCTACACGACTGCGGTCGCCGTCTCGAAGGCCACTTTCCCCACGCCGGGCGTGCCGGCGGTGTACATCGCCAGCGGCGTGTCGTTCCCCGATGCGCTCGCGGGCGCGGCCGCGGCCGGCCACAGGGGCGGCCCGGTGCTGCTGGCCCGGCAAGGCGGACTGAGCACGGCCGTGCTCGACGAGATCCGGCGACTGAAGCCGAAGCGGGTCATCCTCCTCGGCGGCCCGGCGGTGATCAGCGACAACGCGATCGCTCAGCTGGTGCCTCTGGCGCCCTGACCCGGCCGGTCGGCGCGGGCTCAGGTCCAGAGCCGAGGGGAACGTCAGCGGTGCCCGATAGCCTTGCGGAGTGGCATCCCGACCGGCGCTGAGCACGCGCACCCTTCTCGTCTGCGCGGCGATCGGCGTCGCCACGGGCATCCTGGGCGGCATCGCCGGGCTCGCCACCGTCGGCGTCATCGCGGTCGTGCCCTACCTCTACGGCCTGGTGCTGGGTGTTCATGTGCTGCCCGGCATCATCGCGCAGGAGGTGCTGCGCAAGCCCCTGGTCGCGCTGATCACGCACGTGATCGCCGCGCTGATCTCGAGCGCCTTCACTCCGATGTGGGCGATGCGCTTCATCGGCACCGCGCTTCTCTTCGGCGCCATTCAAGAGGGCGTCGCCGCGCTCACCCGCTACCGCGCCTGGGGGCGCTGGCGCTTCTTCGTCTCGGCCGCGATCATCGGCGTGATCGTGGCGGCCGTGGTCGGTGTCGTCGTCGACCTGACGCAGTTCGAGCCGTGGGTGCAGCTGAGCTACCTAATCATCTCTGTGCTCGGACCGGTCGCGTGGACGGCCGTCGGCATCGCGATCGGCAACGCGCTGCGAAGAGCGGGCGTCGCGCCGCGCTGAGCCCCTGCCATCGCCCGCGACACCGCAGGTTAGGTCAGGCTAAGTTTGTAGGGAACCGACCGCTCACAGAGGACCAGCCCGTGCGCCCTTCCGCGCCCCTTCTCAGCGTGCGCGACCTCAGCGTCACGCACGCGGGCGCCGCACACCCGTCACCCCACGGCATCTCGTTCGATGTGCACGCCGGTGAGGTGGTACTGCTGCTCGGCCCGAGCGGATCGGGCAAGTCGACCCTGACCCTCGCGCTGAACGGCCTGATACCGCAGGCGATCGAGGCCGATCTCGACGGCGCCGTGCTCGTCTCGGGTCGCGACACCCGCACCACGCCTGTCGCCGAGCTGAGCACCGAGGTGTCGATGGTGTTCCAGGACCCCGATTCACAGCTGGTGACCGGAACCGTGCTCGATGAGGTCGCCTTCGCCCTCGAGAACCTGCGACTGCCTGCATCCGAGATCCTCTCCCGCACCGAACAAGCGCTGCGGCGGGTCGGGCTGTGGGGCCGGCGCCGCTGGAACCCCGACCTGCTCTCGGGCGGCGGCCGCCAGCGCCTCGCGATCGCATGCGCGCTGGCTCTGCGTTCGCGCGTGATCGTGCTCGACGAGCCCACAGCCAACCTCGACCCGCAGGGCGTGAACGACGTGTACGGGGCGCTCGGCGAGCTGATCCAGGATGCCGGCGAGCGGGCGATCGTGCTGGTCGAGCATGACGTGGAGGCCGCGATCGATCTCGCGACCCGCGTGATCGTGCTGGACCGCGAGGGGCGTCTCGTGCTCGACGGCCCTGCGCAGCGGGTCATGCACGACCACGCCGCCATCCTGCACGACCTCGGCGTCTGGACGCCCGCCGGCAGCATAGGGCCGGTGGGCGCGCCGCCCACCCCGGTTGCGAGCGCTCCGGCGGTCACCGCGCGCGATCTCGTGGTCGAGAAGAACGGCACTCGCCTGCTCGACGTGGAGAGCCTCGATATCCCCCGCGGATCGTTCACCGCGATCACCGGGCCGAACGGCGCCGGCAAGTCGACCCTGCTGCAGACGCTCGGCGGGGTGGTGCCGCCGAGCGCGGGGACCGTGCTGATCGATGGGCTGGATGCCGGACGTGCGCCTGCTCGCACGATCGCGGCCCACGTCGGCTTCGTGTTCCAGAACCCCGAGCATCAGTTCATCGCCGGCACCGTGCGCGACGAGCTCGCCCACGGCCTGCGGCTGCAACGCACGGATCCGGCCGAGATCGACGCCCGGGTCGACGAGATGCTCGACCGGTTCGGGCTGGCGGCGAAGGCGGACGTGCACCCGTTCCTGCTCTCCGGCGGCGAGAAGAGGCGCCTGTCCGTCGGCACGGCGCTGATCGCCCGACCGTCCGTCGTGGCGCTCGACGAGCCGACGTTCGGACAGGATCGTGCTCGCGCCGCCGAGCTGCTCGGGCTGCTTCAGGATCTGCAGCGCGAGGGCACGACCGTGGTCGTCGTCACGCACGACCGGCGACTGGTCGCCGAGTACGCGAGTCACGTCGTGCTGCTCGGCGACGGCGAGGTGATCGCGGCGGGCGCTGCGGAGACGGTGCTGGCGCAGAATGCTGCGGATGCCAGCGCATCCGCCACTCCGGCATCCGCCGCGTCGCCCGCGACGGAGCCCACCCCGACCGACCCGTACGACGATGCACTGGCGCCCCCGCGGTTCTGGCTGCACGGGATCAATCCGCTTGCGAAGCTCGGCGCCGTGGTTCCCGCGATGGCGCTGCTGGCGTTCACACGCGACCTGCTCACCCCGGCGATCTTCCTCGCGCTCGCGTACGCCATCGTGCTCAGCGGTGCACGGCTCACCCGTCGCGCCGGTGCTGTGATGCTGCTCGGCGTGCCCATCGGCATGGCCGTGCTGACGGTCGGATTCGGCGTGTGGGTCGACCCCGGCCAGGTCTCCGACAGCGCCGGCGTGCTCACGATCGGCGACTGGACCCTGCACTCGGGTGCTCTGCTCATCAGTCTCGCGACCGCCCTGCGACTCGGCGCGATACTTGCGCTGGCACTCATCGGCGGGCTCACGACACGCGGCCCCGACCTCGTGCGCGCGACCGTGCAGCAGCTGCATGTGCCGTACCGCATCGGGTACACGGCCCTGGCCGCGTACCGCTTCGTGCCCCGGTTCGGCTACGAGCTCTCGATCATTCGCGCTGCGCACCGCGTGCGTGGCCACGGCGCGGGCCGCGGACCGGTCGCTCGTCTCGTGCGCGGCTGGGGATACATCGTGCCGCTGCTCGCATCGGGCATCCGGCACGCCGAGCGGGTCGCCTTATCGATGGACGCCCGCGCCTTCGGCGCCCACCTCACCCGCACCGAACGTCACCTCGTACCGTGGCGCAGACGCGACACGGTGTTCACGGCGGCGGTGCTGCTGGCATCCGCTCTCGTCTTCTCCCTCACCTTCGCGCCCGTCGGCTGACGCCGGGCGCACCACGTGCCGTCGAGTGCACCGCCTGCCGGCGTCGGCAAGCGGTGCACTCGACAGCATCCGGTGCGGTCGGGTGCGGACGGCCGTCGGGGTCAGCGCTTGCCGGCGATCTGACGGCCGACGATCTCGCGCATGATCTCGTTCGTGCCGCCGTAGATGCGGTGCACGCGGGCGTCGGTGAAAGCGCGGGCGATGGGGTACTC
>Ga0308158_10002752_pt1 | contig 16179 bp, 17 predicted proteins | sample PhyBR2_FD_201038 | JGI IMG/M metagenome (GOLD analysis project Ga0308158, IMG submission 201038) | Phyllosphere microbial communities from UC Gill Tract Community Farm, Albany, California, United States - DLSLB.R2 | ecosystem: Host-associated > Plants > Phyllosphere > Unclassified | place: USA... | reverse complement strand
TCCGTTGTACGCGTAACGCCGCAATCGATCTGCGGGTTGGAAATATGGTCGGTCATAAAGGAGAAGGGGACGGCGTCATCATCGGCGCCCTGCCGGCCAACGCCCGCCCAGTCGATGGTCTTCCCGTCCAACCGGGCAGGGGTACCAGTCTTCAGACGACCGAGCTGCAATCCCATTCCCAAAAGTGTCTTGGACAGACCCATCGATGGCTCTTCGCCGACACGGCCGGCTGGGATCTTCTTATCACCAATATGGATAAGGCCGCGCAGGAACGTGCCGGTCGTTAAGACCACGGCACCAGCATCAAGAATCCGGCTATCTTTCATGATAACGCCCGATACACGTCCGTCCTTGATCGACAAATCAAAGGCATCGCCCTCGACAATAGTCAGATTGGGGACGGCGGAAATCTCTGCATGCATCGCCTGGCGGTAGAGCTTTCGATCTGCCTGGGTGCGCGGCCCGCGTACTGCCGGACCCTTCTTGCGATTGAGCATACGAAACTGGATGCCGCCGGCATCAGCCACGCGACCCATCAGTCCGTCCAACGCATCGATCTCGCGAACAAGATGGCCCTTGCCAAGGCCGCCGATTGCAGGATTGCACGACATGACGCCGATCGTCTCGCGCTTGTGCGTCACGAGCGCGGTCTTGGCGCCAGTGCGCGCGGCCGCGGAAGCAGCTTCGCATCCAGCGTGTCCGCCACCAATGACGATGACATCGAACCGTGAGGTATTCATAACAATGCTCCTGAGATCGCTCGGTGATGCGGCAAGCCGCCCCAGGAGTCAAGACGTTTCACGTGAAACCACGTTTTTCAGCTTCGTCGAAGTGTTTCACGTGAATCATTTGCCAATGCAGAATTCACCGAAGATAACGTCGAGCAGATTCTCGACATCGACCCGGCCCGTGATGCGGCCAAGCGCGGTGCCGGCCATGCGGAGTTCTTCCGCTCTAATATCCAGGTCAACATGATCGTTAGCGATGGCTCGTTCGATAGCCGAAATACATTCCGCTAGCGAATCGTTGTGGCGCGTGCGAGTAGGGATAGCGAGCGAGTGCGGCGGGACCCGCTCTCTTAGTCGATTTCCGATCGCCTGCCGTAGGTCATTTAAGCCGGCGCCGGTCTCTACCGAGATCCTCACATCGTATTCATTCGGCGAAATGGCGGGCAAGTCTGCCTTCGTTCCAACACGAAGTGCGGCCGACGGGACGCGGTCATTCTCTGACGGAACCGACATGTCTTCTATATAGATGACGAGATCGGCGGCATCCATCGCGGTTCGTGCACGACGAATACCTTCGCGCTCAACAACCTCATCAGTCTCCCGTAAGCCGGCGGTGTCGTAAAGCTTGACGAGAAATCCATCGATATCGAGATCCGTCGAAAGCACGTCACGTGTCGTTCCGGCGATATCCGTGACAATCGCAATGTCGCGACGAACGAGCGCGTTCATCAGGCTCGACTTGCCTGCATTCGGCAAGCCGGCGATAACAACCTTGAACCCGTCTCTGATGATCTCGCCGGTCTTTGCCATGCCAAGATGTTGACGTATCTCTTTCGCAAGCTCGGTCATATCCGACCAGACCTGGTCCGACACTGAGCCTGGGACATCTTCCTCATCAGGGAAATCCAGTTCGGCCTCGATCAGCGCGCGACCGCGCGTCAGACGTTGTGCCCAGCCTTCATAAATCGCTGAGAGCCCGCCGGAGCTCTGCTCAAGGGCGAGGCGGCGCTGCATTTCTGTCTCTGCGGAGATCAAGTCCGCGAGACCCTCGATTTCCAGTAGGTCAAGCTTGCCATTTTCGAAAGCGCGTCGGGAGAACTCGCCAGCCAAGGCTTGTCGCAGCCCATCGAACGAGTTCAGCTCCCGATAAACCGCACTGACGACCGCGCGGCCGCCATGCAGATGAAATTCGACGACATCTTCACCGGTGAAGGAGTTTGGCCCTGGAAAGAATAGTACAAGACCATTGTCCAGCACATCACCGTTACGGGTTCGAATCGTTCGTAAAGATGTTGTGCGAGCAGGGACGGTGCCTGAAACCATGCTGCGAACCACATCCTCGACCTTTGGGCCGCTTATGCGGATCACGGCCAAGCCGGCCGGAACGGCGCCGCTGGAGAGCGCATAGATTGTCTCGGTGAATTCCGCCACGGACACACTCCAATTGGTACGATACCGAATCGATCAATCGTCGTTTGAAGGACGATCGTCTGCTTCGATCAGGTGCATAGAAACAGAAAAGCCGGCCAAGATAGAGGCCGGCTTTGGTTGATTGAATCCGGCTAAGGATAAATCAGGTATTCATCGATTCGAAGAAATCCGAATTGCTCTTCGTCTGCTTCAGCTTGTCGATGAGGAACTCAATCGCATCGGTCGTGCCCATCGGGGCGAGGATACGGCGGAGAACGAAGATCTTCTGCAGATCCTGGCGTGGAACAAGCAAGTCTTCCTTACGCGTACCGGACTTGAGAATATCCATAGACGGGAAGATGCGCTTGTCGGCGACCTTGCGGTCGAGAACGATTTCCGAGTTGCCGGTACCCTTGAATTCTTCGAAGATGACTTCGTCCATACGGCTACCCGTATCGATCAGCGCGGTCGCGATAATGGTCAGCGAACCGCCTTCTTCGATGTTACGCGCAGCACCGAAGAAGCGCTTCGGGCGCTGCAGCGCGTTGGCATCAACACCACCGGTCAGAACCTTACCGGAAGAGGGAACAACCGTGTTGTAAGCGCGGCCGAGGCGCGTAATCGAATCGAGAAGGATGACGACGTCGCGACCATGTTCGACAAGACGCTTTGCCTTCTCGATGACCATCTCGGCGACCTGCACGTGACGCGTTGCCGGCTCGTCGAAGGTCGAGGAAACGACTTCGCCCTTAACCGAACGCTGCATGTCCGTCACTTCTTCAGGACGCTCGTCGATCAGGAGGACGATGAGATAGCATTCCGGATGATTGGCGGTGATCGAATGCGCGATGTTCTGCAGGAGAACCGTCTTACCCGTGCGCGGCGGTGCGACGATCAGACCACGCTGGCCCTTACCGAGGGGCGCCACGAGATCGATGACGCGCGACGAGAGATCCTTGTTGGTCGGGATCTCGAGTTCCATCTTGAAGCGCTCGTTCGGATAGAGCGGCGTCAGGTTATCGAAATGGACCTTGTGACGGATCTTTTCCGGATCGTCGAAGTTGATCGTGTTGACCTTCAGCAGCGCAAAATAGCGCTCGCCTTCCTTCGGTCCGCGGATCGGGCCTTCAACTGTATCGCCAGTCTTCAGCGAGAAGCGACGAATCTGGGACGGGGAGATGTAGATGTCGTCAGGACCGGGGAGGTAGTTGGCATTGGCGGAACGCAGGAAGCCGAAGCCGTCCTGCAGAACTTCGACCACGCCTTCGCCGATAATTTCGACGTCTTGGCTGGCAAGAACCTTGAGTATTGCGAACATCAGCTCCTGCTTGCGCATCGTGCTGGCATTCTCGACCTCGAGCGATTCGGCAAACGCCAGAAGATCGGTCGGGGATTTACTCTTAAGTTCCTGAAGCTTCATTTCAGACATGAAGTGTCCATTACTCTATAATTTTGAGGGGAAAGGCGATGTCGAGACAGTAACCGGTCCTGCGAGGAACCCGCAGACGATCGAACTTTACATACATGCCACAAGGATGAGGTGGACGGAAAATAGCGAGTCAGCTCCCCCGCCGCAAGGGGGCTGCTTAAAATGAAGCAAATTTAACCCGTCAGCCGGCTGCGTCAAAATGGCTTGACGACGACAAGGATGACGATTGCGATCATCAAAACGGTCGGCGCCTCATTCATGAAGCGCCAGTAGCGCGCCGGACGCCGGTTCTCGTCACACTCGAATGCCTTTGCCGCACGGCTGAAAAACACGTGCACGCCGGTCAAGAGAACGACAAGCCCGATCTTTGCGTGCAGCCATCCGCCCTGGAAGCCGTAGACCGACCAGGAGAGATACAGCCCAAAGATCCAGGTCAGCATCATCGCCGGGTTCATGATCACCTTCAGCAGACGCCGTTCCATCACCTTGAAGGTTTCCGACTGCACCGAGCCCGGCTCGGCATCCGTGTGGTAGATGAACAGTCTCGGCATATAGAACAGCCCGGCCATCCACGAGATCACGGCGATGATGTGAAGCGCCTTGATCCAGAGATAGAGCGTATCGGGATTCCAGACGAAGAGACCGACTGCCAGCGCAACGAAGAAGGCAATAGCGATGAAGGCGCGCCGGCGCGCATAAGAACCCGGTCTTTCGTCGATCTGGCGTTCCATGCTCAAACCCTTCCGCCGCGAACACGTTCGACAAGTAGCCGAACATTTTCAGGATCGGCCTGCGGGGTAATTCCATGTCCGAGGTTGAAGATCAGCGGACCATTGCCCAATCGCTGCAGGATATCGTCGATACCCTCCTCAAGTGCCGTCCCGCCCGCAACCATCCGCATCGGATCAAGGTTGCCCTGCACTGGGCCATCCTTCTGCAGCTCGGCTGCGAAATCGAGCGGGACGGACCAATCAAGGCCGATCGCATCAGCCTTCGTCTTCTGGCGATAGGTCTTCAAGAAATAGCCGGCGCCTTTCGCAAAGGCGATGATCTTCGCATTCGGGCGCCGCGCCTTGATCGAGGCGATCATACGCGCCACGGGTTTTACGGCAAATGCTTCGAACTCACGCTCGCCGAGCACGCCGGCCCAAGAATCGAAAATCTGCACGGCATCGGCGCCAGCATCGATCTGCGCCACGAGATAATCTGCCGAAACATCCGCCAGCAACATCAGCAGCTTCTCGAATGCCTTCGGATGCCGATAGGCAAACAGACGGGCAGGGGCCTGATCGGGGGTACCATGGCCGGCGATCATATACGTCGCAACGGTCCAGGGAGCGCCACAGAAGCCAAGCAGCGTGGTTTCCGTTGGCAGATCATTCCGGAGACGTCGAACGGTCTCCAGCACCGGTTCCAGATGCTGCATTACGCGGCTGCCATCCAGACCATCGATGCCATCGACGTCGATCGGATCCATCTCCGGTCCATGTCCTTCGGTGAAACGAACATTGCGCTTCATCGCATCGGGAATGACGAGAATGTCGGAGAAGAGAATGGCAGCATCAAAGCCATAACGCCGGATCGGCTGCAATGTCACCTCGACTGCGTAATCCGGTGTATAACAGAGATCGAGAAAGCTTCCGGCCTTGGCTCGTACCTCTCGATACTCCGGCAGGTATCGGCCCGCTTGCCGCATCAGCCAGATGGGGGGAGGGCTCAATGCTTCCCCGTCCAGAACCCGCATGATCTTCCGGCGCATTTCACTCAAGCGCTTCTTCCCTATAAAAAATCAAAGATATTTATAAGGTTTCTATTTCTTAGAGTCGGTGACTATCAAGGATTAAAATCCATCCACGTCCGATACCAATTGTCACTGTTTCGCGAGCTGCTCGGGAAGAAAATCGCGCAATTCGATGTCAGAAACAGGATTGGTACGAAATTCGATACAATTTCAATGAGATATAGGCTTAGATGAAATTCGCCAAGCTGTGGACAAGCTGTGGCTATCCGACGAACAGCCGCAGACTTTCCACAAAACCAACAGCCCATCTTTCCCGGCCTCCAAAGAATCCGAAATGTGGAAAACCAGGCATGTTTTCCCTTGCCTAACCCCCGGCGCGTCTCGTAGCTCTCCGTCATCCAGTGTTTTCAACAGGCAGCGGAAAATAGCGTGGAGAACCGTACGAACTTCTTCCATCTGCATCTCATTTCTGACTCGACGGGCGAAACGCTGATTTCGGCCGGCCGCGCGGCATCGGCGCAATTCAAGTCGGCGCAGCCGATCGAACATGTCTATCCGCTGATCCGCAATCGCAAGCAGTTGCTGACAGTGCTGCAGGCAATCGACGGCGAGCCGGGCATTGTGCTCTACACGATCGTGGATCGCGAGCTCGCCACGCTGATCGACGAGCGTTGCCTCGAAATGGGCGTCGCCTCGGTCAATGTGCTTGAGCCCGTTCTCAATGCGTTTCAGATCTACCTTGGCGCGCCGTCGCGTCGCCGGGTCGGCGCCCAGCATGTCATGAACGCCGGATATTTCGCGCGCATCGAAGCGCTGAACTTCACGATGGATCATGACGACGGTCAGATGCCGGATGATTATAATGACGCCGACGTCGTCATCATCGGGATCAGCCGCACGTCGAAGACACCGACCAGCATCTACCTCGCCAACCGCGGCATCAAGACCGCCAACATCCCGATCGTCTATGGCGTGCCCCTGCCGGAAAGCCTCTTCGAAGCGACCAAGCCGCTCATCGTCTGCCTGATAGCCACCACCGATCGAATCTCCCAGGTCCGCGAAAATCGCGACCTCGGCGCGACGCCCGGCTTTGATCGCGGCGACTACACGGATCGAGCCGCCATATCCGAAGAGCTGAAATATGCCCGCTCGCTTTGCGCCCGCCACAACTGGCCGCTGATCGACGTAACCCGCCGCTCCATCGAGGAGACGGCGGCGGCAATCGTTGCCCTGCGTCCCAAGCTGCGCTAAGCGCTGCCCCAAGCCAATCGCGCCGAGAGCACAGATGATACCGAAACTCATACTCGCCTCCTCCAGCCCCTTCCGTCGCATGCTGATGGAAAACGCCGGCCTGTCCTTTGAAGCTCATCCGGCGAAGGTCGATGAGCGGGCGATCGAAGCACCGCTTGAGCGGGATGGCGCAACGCCGGATGCGATCGCGCTGGTCCTGGCCAAGGCCAAAGCCAGGGAGGTGAGTGATCGCTCGCCGGGCGCAATCGTGATCGGTTCAGATCAAACCATGTCTCTAGGGCAGCGCACATTTCATAAGCCGAAGAGCATGGAAGACGCGGCCGCTCATCTCGCCGCGCTGTCCGCGCATACCCACCGGCTGAACAGCGCGGTCGCGCTCGCCTATAACGGCGACATCATCTGGGAGCATGTCTCGCGCGCTGAACTGACGATGCGTCCGCTCACCGATGATTTCATCGAACGGCACCTGAAGCGGGTCGGCGAGCGCGCCTTGAGCAGCGTCGGCGCCTATCAGCTGGAAGGGGAGGGACTGCAGCTCTTCTCGAAAATCGATGGCGACTACTTCACCATCTTGGGGCTGCCGATGCTGCCGCTTCTGGAAAAACTGCGAGAATTGGGTGCGATCGATGGATGATTCACGTGAAACAATCGGCCCGCGCGCCTTCGTCACCGGCTTTCCCGTCAAGCATTCGCGCTCGCCGATCATCCATGGATATTGGCTGAAGTCGCTGTCGCTCGACGGAAGCTACCGCACCCATGAAGTCGCGCCGGACGATTTTCCAGCTTTCATCCAATCATTGAAATCAGGCGCCTCGGGTTTTGTCGGCGGCAACGTAACGATCCCGCACAAGGAGATTGCGTTCAACCTGGCTGACGAGCCGGATGATCTCTCGCGCGAGCTTGGTGCGTCCAACACGCTCTGGCTCGAGGACGGCAAGCTGAAGGCCACGAACACCGACGGCCGCGGCTTCACCGCAAATCTTGATGAACGACATCCCGGCTGGGACAAGGTGCGATCGGCGGTCATCCTGGGCGCCGGTGGCGCCAGCCGTGCCGTCATCCAGGCCGTCCGCGATCGCGGGATCAAGGAGATCCACCTTGTCAACCGTACCGTCGCCCGCGCGGTCGAGCTCGCGGATCGCTTTGGAGCAGCCGTGCATCCGCATCCGATGACGGCTCTTTCCGAAGTGATGAGAGGCGCAGGCCTCTTTATCAACACCACGTCTCTCGGCATGGAAGGGGAGATCGCGCCCGATATCGATTTCTCTCCGTTGCAGTCAGACGCCGTTGTCACCGACATTGTCTACGTGCCGCTGAAGACGCCCATTCTCGCGCAGGCTGAGGAACAGGGTTTCGCGACCGTCGATGGTTTGGGTATGTTGTTGCACCAGGCGGCGCCCGGTTTTGAGAAATGGTTCGGCAAGCGGCCCGTTGTCGATCAGACGCTTCGCGCCTTGATCATCGAGGATATGGAAAAGCATTGATGCTGAAAATTGGACTGACCGGCTCGATCGGGATGGGCAAATCGACCACGGCAAAGCTGTTTGCCGATGCCGGTCTGCCGGTCAATGATGCCGACGCCGTCGTCCATGATCTTTATGCGGGTGCCGCGGCGCCCCTGATCGAGGCGGCTTTTCCAGGCTCGGTGAAAGATGGCACGGTCGATCGCCAGGAATTGGGCCGGCAACTTGCGTTGCGGCCAGAAGGCTTCAAGCAACTGGAGCAGATCGTTCATCCTCTCGTCCGCGAGCGCGAGGCGATGTTTCTCGACGAGCAGCGGGGGCAGGGCACACCGATGGTCCTTCTCGACATACCACTGCTTTTCGAGAGCGGCGGCGCGGATCGCGTCGATGTCATCGTCGTCGTCAGCTGTGATCCACAGATTCAGCGTGAGCGGGTACTTGCGCGTCCGAACATGACGGAAGAGAAATTCAATATGATTCTCTCGCGCCAGACCCCCGATGCGGAAAAGCGCCGGCGCGCAGATTACGTGGTCGATACCGGTCACGGCATCGATCAGGCGAGGGAGCAGGTCGGTGTCATCATCGCGGACCTGAAACAGCGGATAGCGAACGGAGATTTCCCGAATGCGTGAAATCATTTTCGATACGGAAACCACCGGGCTTGATAACCGCACCGATCGCATCATCGAAATTGGCGGCATCGAACTCTTCAATCACTTCCCGACGGGAAAGACGCTGCACATCTACATCAATCCCGGTGACCAGAAGGTCCATCCGGACGCGCTCGCCGTTCATGGGATCACCGATGAGTTCCTGAAGGACAAGCAGCCCTTCGCGGCAGTAGCGCAGGAGATTCTCGATTTCTTCGGCGAAGGAAAGTGGATCGCCCACAACGCCACCTTCGACATGGGCTTTATCAATGCCGAGTTCGCGCGGCTTTCGCTGCCGCCGATCTCTCCCGAAAATGTGATCGATACGTTGTCGATGGCCCGTCGCAAGAATCCGATGGGCCCGAACTCGCTCGATGCGCTCTGCCGTCGCTATGGGATTGATAATTCCCATCGCGCCAAGCACGGCGCGTTGCTCGACTCCGAACTGCTCGCCGAAGTCTATATCGAGATGATCGGCGGTCGCCAGACAGCACTTGGTCTCGGTGTGGCGCAGAACAACGGCGCCTCGGAACGCAACGACAGCGATGACGATATTGTCCTGGTCGCGCTGGAGCGACCGCGACCGCTGGCACCGCGCCTCAGCGGAACCGAAGCCGAGCAGCATGATGCGCTGATTGCCAAGCTCGGCCAGAAGGGTATCTGGGCCAAATACGATCGCCCAAACTAAAATGCCCGGGCGCTGGCCCGGGCATCTCGGTGATCATTTGATCAGCAATTAGTTCGCCTGAACCGTTGCGCGGGCCTGCTCTTCGGCAACGCGCTGGGCAAACATCTGCGAGAAATCGATCGGATCGATCATCAGCGGCGGGAAGCCGCCGTTGCGGGTCACGTCGGCAATGATCTGACGTGCGAACGGGAAGAGCATGCGCGGGCACTCGATGAAGAGAACCGGCAGCATGTGTTCCTGCGGGAAGCCAGCGATCCGGAAAACGCCGCCATAGACGAGCTCCGTGTGGAATACCGTCTTGTCGCCTTCCTTGGCTTCGGCGTTCAAGGAGAGAACGACGTCGAAGTCCGTGTCGGAAAGCGGGTTGGCGTTGACGTTGACATTGATGTTGATGGCCGGTGCCTTGTCGCGGGCCTGCAGCGAACGCGGTGCACCAGGATTTTCGAAGGAAAGGTCCTTGGTGTACTGTGCTAGAATGGTAAGGCTCGGGCTCGTTGCGCCGTTATTGCTGTTTTCGCTGTCCATTGGCTTTTCCTCGAGGGCATTGGATTTCGCCGCATCTATCATTTCGACGATGTCGTTACAACCCTAGGCCAGCCAGCGCCAATCTAGCAAGAGCCTCATTCGCCTAGGCTTTTGCCGGACCAGGGCGACTTGCCGTTCGGGTCACGCTGATAATCGTCCGCATCGAGATCGACGACGGTTGCATTGTTGTCCCGATAAGGGGAGTGCGCCGATGTGGGGGATGGCCCGGATGCACCCACCACCACGAAACGGCGGCTCACATAATTCCACGCAAGATCGCGTACCGCCGGGATGAAGATGAGCAGCGCGACGATATCGCTGATGAAGCCTGGAATGATCAGGAGCAGCGCGGCGATCACGAACATTGCCGGCCGCAGCAGCTCGCGGCCGGGCACTGCGCCAGAACGTCCTTCCATCGACATGCGCTGCAGGATGCCGATACCCTGCCGGCGCAAAAGCATCATGCCGGCCACGAAACTCAGCATGACAAGTCCGAGCGTCGCCCAAAGGCCGATCGCCTTGCCGACAATCACGAAGCCCGCGATCTCGGCCAAAGGCATGAGCAGCAGAAAACCAGGCAGCATTGTAAGGCGCATTATTTCTCTCCGGTTCTCACCGGTCTCCATTGAAATCGGCCCAACGTACCGGACCCATTTGAATCATCTGTATATGCAGACTATATGGGTATACAAATTCTAGATGTTAACAGATTGCGGCGGGATATGGGTTCAAACGACTTCATCACTTTGTTTTTTCTCGTGGCGGCGGTGCTGATATTTTTGCAGCTGCGCAACGTCCTTGGTCGACGCACGGGAAATGAGAAGCCGCCACGCGATCTCTACACGCCGCGCGATGCCGCCGGCCCCGAGACGCCGGATGCCGGAAAGGTCGTCACCCTGCCGCGCCGCGATGCGGCAGGCGAGGAAGAGGACCGCTTCGCGGCAATCGACGCCTTCGCTCCGGCCGGCACACCGCTCAATGAATCGCTGCGGGAGATGAACAAGGCGGATCCTTCCTTCAACCCGAAGGAATTCGTCAACGGCGCGCGCATGGCTTATGAAATGATCGTGATGGCCTTTGCCGACGGCGATCGCAAGACGCTCAAGAATTTGCTGTCCAAGGAAGTTTACGAAGGCTTCGACGCGGCGATCGCCGATCGTGAGAGCAAGGGCGAGAAGGTCAAATCCACCTTCGTCGGCATCGACAAGGCCGAAATCAAGAATGTCGAGGTCAATGGCAGCGAAGCGCAGATCACCTTGCGCATCATCAGCCAGATGATTTCCGCGACATACGACAAGGCCGATGTCCTTGTTGACGGTGACGCGGAAACCGTTGCCGAGATCAACGACCTCTGGACATTCGCACGCGACACCCGCTCGCGCGATCCGAACTGGAAACTCGTGGCCACCGAATCGGAACATGAGTGATGATGAACGAGGCTTTGCCCTCGAGGCGATAGGCTTTGACGACCTGGAAGGCTGGCGGGATGACGATCCCTCCAGCCTTTTCGAGGCTATGGAAGCCTGTCGTCAACATATCGAGCAAACCAAGCCCTACCGCACAGGATCGTTGGGCCTAACCAGCTCCGATCTCCTGGAACTGTTGCAGGCCGCGCGCGATGCACGGCCGATGTCGGCGAGCGAGGCGCGCGCCTTCTTCGAAGCGCACTGTCGGCCCTTCAGGATCAAGCGAACCGACGGCCAACCCGGCTTCGTCACTGCCTTCTACGAGCCCGAGATAACCGTCTCAGCAAGTCCCGACGACGAATACCGCTTCCCATTCTACCGTCGCCCCGAGGACCTGATCGACCTCGACGATCACATCCGTCCCGCCTCGATGGATCCGTACTATATGTTCGGCCGTTTGCGCGCGGGAACGATTGAGCCCTATCTCGACCGCGCCGCCATCGACAAAGGGGCGCTGGAAGGGCAGGGGCTGGAGATTTGCTGGGCAAAGTCCAAGGTCGACGTCTTCCTCGTGCATGTCCAGGGCGCCGCACGCCTGCGTTACCCCGATGGGCACACGGGGCGTATCACCTATGCGGCCAAGGCCGGCCATCCGTTTTCGGCGGTCGGCAAACTGCTGATCGATCTCGGCGAGATCGACCGGGCGAACATCTCGATGCAATCGATCCGGCATTGGCTCGCGGTCAACCCCGACCGTGTCGATGACATTCTTGCGCACAACCGGTCCTACATTTTCTTCCGCGAGGTCGAGATCGACAACGCGCATGCCGGCCCGATCGCGGCCGCCAAGGTGCCGCTCATCGCAGGACGGTCGCTTGCCGTCGATCGCCTGATCCACACCTTCGGCTTTCCGTTCTACATCCACTCGCAAGGCCTGCTGCACCTGGAGAATGGAAAGCCTTTCCAGCGCCTGATGCTGGCGCTTGATACCGGTTCGGCCATCGTCGGCCCGGCGCGGGGCGACATCTTCACCGGCTCCGGCGACGCGGCCGGCGAGCTTGCCGGCACCGTGCGCCATGACGCCGATTTCGCTATCCTGATCCCGAACAAAGCCGCCGCGAGGTTTGCGTGATGGCGAAGGACCGCAAACTCAGCGCCGATGAACGCATCCTTTGGGGCAAGGTCGCGCGCAGCACGCGCCCCATGCCCGGCAACGCTGGCGCAATGAACGATCTCGATGCCTTCCTGGTGGAGGCCGAAAAGGAAGCGGAAGCCACCAATATGAAAACCGCTGCCGCACCGAAAGCTGTCGCAGGCGGCGGGCAGCCTGAACCGGCAGCCGCGCCGAAGCCCGCGGGCGGCATCCATCACCCGCTGGAGCGTCCGGTGAAGCGCAAGATCGCCAAGGGCCGCCTCGCGCTCGAGGCCCGCATCGATCTTCATGGCCTGGTTCAAAGCGAAGCTCACATCATGCTGCTCGAATTCCTGATGCGGGCCCACGATCGCGGTATGCGCCATGTCCTCGTCATCACCGGCAAGGGCAGTTCGCTTGGCAGCGACGGTGCATTGAAGCGTGCCGTGCCGATGTGGTTCTCCAAGCCGGAGTTTCGCTATCTCATCTCTTCTTACGAGGCGGCGGCGCAGCATCATGGCGGCGAGGGCGCGCTCTACATCCGCCTGTCTCGTCGCGCGGGCGATCGGCTATGACGCCGTTCGGGGAAGCGATCCGCAAGCTCAGGGAGCGCAAGGGCGTGTCGCAGAAGCAGATGGCCGAGGCGTTGAACGTGTCGCCCGCCTATCTCTCGGCACTTGAGCATGGAAAGCGCGGCGTCCCGACGTTCGATCTTCTGCAGCGCATCGCCGGCTACTTCAACATCATTTGGGATGAGGCCGACGATCTGTTCCTGATCGCGCGCTTTTCCGATCCGCGAATTGTCATCGATACCTCGGGTTTGGCGGCCGAATACACGACCTTCGCCAACCGTCTGGCGGGGTCTATTCGCCATCTGGATGAGGCGACCCTGGCAAAACTGTCGGAGGTTCTCGAAAATGCTGAAAACGCCGACGGAAAACGGTCATAATCCCCTGTTTTATGCGCTCTTGGGGGCCGCTGGCATTGGGAACTTCATGCAAAAACCCTATATTCAATGTGATTAAGGCCGGTGATTCGCCCGCGTGTCACCACGGCATCGACAACAGGGAATTCTCGACAATATGACCGATACACCCGCGACGGAAAACGGCGTTAGCACCGAGTATGGCGCAGACTCGATCAAGGTCCTGAAAGGTCTTGACGCCGTGCGCAAGCGCCCCGGCATGTATATCGGTGATACCGATGACGGCTCCGGCCTGCATCACATGGTCTACGAAGTCGTCGACAACGCCATCGACGAGGCGCTCGCCGGTCATGCCGACATCGTCACCGTCACGCTCAATGCGGATGGTTCGGTCACCGTCACCGACAACGGTCGCGGCATTCCGACAGACATTCACAGCGGCGAAGGCATTTCGGCTGCCGAAGTCATCATGACCCAGCTGCACGCCGGCGGTAAGTTCGACCAGAATTCCTACAAGGTCTCCGGCGGTCTGCACGGCGTCGGCGTTTCCGTCGTCAACGCGCTGTCGGTTTGGCTAAAGCTGAAGATCCGCCGCCAGGGCAAGATCCACGAGATGAGCTTCACGCATGGCGTATCGGATGCCCCGCTCAAGGAAACCGGTGATTCCGGTGGCCTGACCGGCACCGAAGTCAGTTTCATGCCGAGCTCCGAAACCTTCACGATGATCGAGTTCGATTTCAACACGCTCGAACACCGCCTGCGCGAACTTGCCTTCCTCAATTCCGGCGTCCGCATCCTCCTGACCGACAAGCGCCATTCCGACGTGCGCCAGGAAGAGCTGCTTTATGATGGCGGCCTCGAAGCCTTCGTCTCCTATCTCGATCGCGCCAAGAAGCCGCTCGTGGAGCGTCCGGTCGCCATTCGTGGTGACAAGGATGGGATCACCGTCGAAGTCGCGATGTGGTGGAACGACAGCTACCACGAGAACGTGCTCTGCTTCACCAACAACATCCCGCAGCGCGATGGAGGCACCCATATGGCCGGCTTCCGCGCCGCGCTGACCCGCCAGATCACCTCTTATGCCGACACCTCTGGCATCACCAAGAAAGAGAAGGTTTCTCTGACGGGTGATGACTGCCGCGAAGGCCTGACGGCTGTTCTGTCGGTCAAGGTGCCGGATCCGAAGTTCTCGTCGCAGACCAAGGACAAGCTCGTTTCATCAGAAGTTCGCCCGGTCGTCGAAAATCTCGTCAGTGAAGCACTGAGCACCTGGCTGGAAGAACATCCGGCTGATGCCAAGATCCTCGTCGGCAAGGTGGTCGAAGCCGCCGCCGCGCGCGAAGCCGCCCGCAAGGCGCGCGAACTGACGCGCCGCAAGGGCGCGCTCGATATCGCGTCGCTTCCCGGCAAGCTCGCCGATTGCTCCGAGCGCGATCCGTCCAAGTCCGAAGTTTTCCTCGTCGAGGGCGACTCCGCAGGCGGTTCGGCCAAGCAGGGTCGCTCGCGCGAAAACCAGGCCATCCTGCCGCTGCGCGGTAAGATCTTGAACGTCGAGCGCGCGCGCTTCGACAAGATGCTGTCGAGCCAGGAAATCGGCACGTTGATCACCGCGCTCGGCGCCGGTATCGGTAAGGACGAATTCAACGCCGACAAGCTGCGCTATCACAAGATCATCATCATGACGGACGCTGACGTCGACGGCGCCCACATCAGAACGCTGCTCTTGACCTTCTTCTTCCGCCAGATGCCGGAACTGATCGAGCGCGGCCATATCTACATCGCCCAGCCGCCGCTCTATAAGGTGTCGCGCGGCAAGTCGATCCAGTATCTGAAGGACGAAAAGGCGCTCGAGGAATACCTTATCGCCCAGGGCCTCGACGACGCTGCGCTGACGCTCGGCAGCGGCGAAGTCCGCGTCGGACAGGATCTGCGCGAAGTCATCGTCGATGCGCTGCGCCTGCGCGCGCTGCTCGACAATCTGCATTCGCGATACAATCGCGCGGTCGTCGAGCAGGCGGCCATCGCCGGCGCGCTCAACGCCGAAGCGATCAGCGATGGTGCCCGCGCCCAGGAACTGGTGGCCGAAGTGGCGCGTCGCCTCGACGTTATCGCCGAGGAAACTGAGCGTGGCTGGGAAGGCGGCCTGACGAGCGAAGGCGGTCTGCGTCTTGAGCGCATGGTTCGCGGCGTCAAGGAAGTCGTGGTTCTCGACATGGCGTTGATTGGCTCGCAGGATGCCCGTCTGATCGACCAGATGTCGGCTCGCCTGAAGGAAATCTACCAGACGCCGCCGAAGCTGACGCGTCGCGACGGCAACCTGGAACTGTCGGGTGCGCGCGAACTGCTGGAAGCCGTTTTCGCAAGCGGCCGCAAGGGCTTGACCATGCAGCGCTATAAGGGCCTTGGCGAAATGAACGCCGAGCAGCTCTGGGAAACCACGCTCGATCCGAACGTCCGCTCGCTGCTGCAGGTGCGCGTCAGCGACGCCACGGATGCCGATGGTCTCTTCGCCCGCCTCATGGGCGATGAGGTCGAGCCGCGCCGCGAATTCATCCAGGAAAACGCGCTCAACGTGGCCAACCTCGACATCTGATCGCTGGCATTTATCGAAAACGGCCCTGCGGCTTGGCCAGCCGCGGGGCCGTTTTTTATTGCTCTATTATCCGGCTACGAACTTTCCCTTGAACGCGACCTCGGCGAGCGGCTTGCGCTGGCTGGGGAATTCGCGTTCCTGGTTGCGCTCCGAAAGCACGCTCTTGTCGGCAAGGCGCCCGAAGGCAATTCCCGCCTCCACCCGGTAGCCCTCCGGGACGGCGAATGTATCGCGGATC